>Ga0126309_10000401_pt1 | contig 14534 bp, 17 predicted proteins | sample Plot56_FD_92541 | JGI IMG/M metagenome (GOLD analysis project Ga0126309, IMG submission 92541) | Serpentine soil microbial communities from UC McLaughlin Reserve, CA, USA - Plot56 | ecosystem: Environmental > Terrestrial > Soil > Grasslands | place: USA: UC McLaughlin Reserve, Lake County...
AAGGTCCTCTCAGTTCGGCCGAATGTCGGCAGTTGGGTGCACAGTCCGGTGCACGCTCTCCCCGGAAGCGAAAGCGGCGGCGGACGAGCTAGGGCTTCTCCGGGGTCGCCGCGGGGGCTTCAACTCGCGACTGCCGAAAGTGCAGCTCGGCCACGTCGATCGGGGTGAACGTGGGGCAGCCGATTTGGTCGTTGCGATGGAGGATCCAGTTGGAGAGGACGGTCCCCTCGCAGCCCGCCTGCCCTCGCGCGGCGGCGATCAGGATCGTCCCGCCGTAGAACAAGGCCGCACCGCCGCCGGTGTACGGGTTCGCAAGAGCGACGAGCACCGCGGCGTTGAGGAGCATTCCGGCCACGCCCATGAATCGGACCCCATCGGGCGCGAAGCGGCGGGCCGCCAGGCCGATACTCAGCATGATCGCCGGCAGGAGAAGCAGGCCGACCATGAGGTCGTACCAGCGCAGTCCCCACTCGAACCCCTCGGCGAACGGCGGGCCGTCCACGAACGCGATGTAGAGAAGGAAGGGCGCAACTACAAGCCTGCTCACCGTTCCGATCGGTCCGATCTCCCTCATGCGCTCATCCCCCACTTGTGGGCGAGCCACCGCCGGCCGAGCTCGACCCGTTCCTCGAGCGGGAAGGTGGTAGTGCCCGGGCGTGCGGCCGTCCACTCGCGCGCGCTGTCCTCGGAGACGAAGAAAAAGAGCCAGTGGCAGAGACCCTGGATCACGTCCTCACCGCGCTCGACCCGCGCGCCGATCTCCTCCGCGGTCAGGATCGACATCACCGCCTCGGGCGGCTGGAGATCGCTGAAGCCCTGCGGGGAGCCCAGAAAGCTGACTGATTCCCCGGTAAGCGGGTCGCGGGACTCGATCCGCAGCTCGGCGCCGAGGGCGATGGGCAGAAACAGCGCGTCACCGGCGCACCAGGCGTAGACCTCGCGACCGCCGTGATGCCGAAGTCGATGGACGGTCTCCCCGAGCTCGGCGATGCCAAGGCCGCTGAACCCGATGAGCCGGTCGCGGTCATCCCAATAGACGAGCGGCTCGAAGGCCGGCCCGGCCAGGGCTGCCTCGACGTCCGCCTCCGGGCGGTCTAGAGCGGCGGCGAGCCGCGCGGTCTCGAGTGGCTCGCCCTCTGCGAGCAGCCGGAATAGGACCTTGGCGAGCATCTCCTCCTCGGTGTTTGTCACAGGGGGGAAGCCGGCTTCCAGGGGCTCGACGATCTCGGCTGCGGTGGTCCTGGTCGTCATCGGGGACCTCCAGTTGGTGAATCGTGTAATATCACGCTAGCAAAATATCAGTAGAAAGGAATGTGACTGTGAGCACAACGGCAATCGCCGACGCTCCCTTCGAGATCTCCAGTGCCCCGACCGAGTCGGAGCTGCTCGCCAAGTACTTCCGCGTCTTCGCCGACCCCTCTCGCCTGCGGATCCTCGAAGTCCTCGAGGACGAGGGAGAGCTCTCCGTCGGCGAGTTGGTCGAGCACCTGGGCCTCCCGCAGCCGAGCATCTCCAATCACCTCGCCTGCCTGCGGTGGTGCGGCTTCGTGACGGCCAGGCGCGAGCACCGCACCGTCTACAACCGGATCGCCGATCGGAAGGTGAGCCGAATGATCGTGCTCGCTCGCGAGCTGCTCGCGAACAACGCTGAGCACGTCGCGGCCTGCCGGCGGATCGACGGGGGGCCGTGCTGATGCGGGGCACCCTGGCGGCCTGCGGTACCGCGGTCGCTGCTGCCCTCTCCTGCCTGGCGATCCCGATTACCGTCGGAATTATCGGCTTCTCGGACCTCGCCGCGCTCGGGATCAACCTCGGTGTCGTCGGGATCCTCGCCTCGGCGCTGATCCTCGCCTGGACAATCCGGACCAGGTCGCGCGGCGAGGCCGGAGGCCCTGGAGACACAGATGGATAGCCCGCTCTGCCCCTACTGCGGCTGCTCGCTCGGCCGGCTTGGAATCTCCCGTGAAGACGCGACAGCCTTCAGCTACGAGGGCGAGGAGCTCCTCTTCTGCTGCCAGGGTTGCCTGGACGGCTTCCAGGGCGATCCCGAGCGCTACCTGGCTGAGATCCGCGAGCTGATCGTCTGTCCCACCTGCCTGGCCGAGAAGTCGCGGGACCTAGCCGTCTCGATCGAGCACGACGGCGAGACCGTCTACTTCTGCCGCTGCCCCCACTGCGTGGAGCGCTACGAAAAGGAGCCGGAGCCGCTGCTTGCTCGGCTGGCGCTATGAGGATCGAGCTCCTCTACTTCGACGGCTGCCCCAGTCACGCGGAGCTTCTGCCAGGGCTTCGCGAGCTGCTCGCCAACCAGGGAATCGAGGAGGAGATCGAGCTGCGACGAGTTGAGACTCCCGAGGAGGCCGAGCGCGAGCGCTTCCTGGGTTCGCCCACCGTCAGGATCGACGGCGAGGACGTGGATCCGAGCGCGAAGGACCGCGACGACTTCGGCCTCGAGTGTCGGCTCTATCGGACTGAGGAGGGTCTGGTGCGGACGCCCCCGGAGAGCTGGATCCGCGCCAAGCTCGATCGCGCGAGCTGATGGTCCAGAAGATCGACTACCAGGGCCTTCGCCGGCTGGTTGATGAGGGCGCGCAGCTGGTCGAGGTTCTCCCCGCCGATGAGTACGCCGAGGAGCATCTGCCCGGCGCGATCAGCATCCCGCTCAAGGAGCTGGACGCCGACTCGGCGGCGCAGCTCGACAGGTCCCGGCCGGTGATCGTCTACTGCTGGGACTACCTCTGCGACATGAGCCCGAGGGCGGCGGCGCGGCTGGGCTCGCTCGGATTCGTCGCCTACGATTATGCGCCGAGCAAGGTCGACTACCTCGCGCGTGGCCTGCCTCGGGAAGGAGTGAAGGCAGGCGAGCGTCGCGCCGTCGATCTCCTCCGAGACGACGTGGTCCGCTGTCGGCTGCGCGATCCGATCGAAAGCGCCCGTGCCGAGGTCGAAGCCTCCCCGTATGGCTTCGCGCTGGTTCTGGACGACGATGGCGTCTTGCTCGGTCGGCTTCGACAGGCAGCACTCGAGAGCGGCGCGGCGACGGCCGAGGAGGCGATGGAGGCGGGTCCCTCGACGATCCGCGCCGACACGACGGTGGAGAAGCTCCGCGAGCGCCTGGAAGGCCGTGGGCTCAATTTCGCGATCGTCACCGATCCCGACGGTGTGCTGATGGGAATCGTCTGCCGCGGCGACCTGCCCACCGATTGACATGCGGAGACGCGGGAGTAAGCTCGGCGCGTGCCCGGTTGACGTTAGAAGCACCTCGGTCATGCCCGCCGGCCAAGCGCCGGCACGAATCTCTTCGCACAGTCGCGCGTCGGTCCCGCCTGGCTCGGCGGCGGCGCCCGAGCCCCTCCCGGCGGTCCACTAAGTGAGTACGGCGGCTCCAGATCGCGTCAGCGATCTCATCCCGTTCCTCCACGCCAGAGACGTGAAGGCTTCGATCGCCTTCTACGAGCAGCTTGGCCTAGAGGTCGACGACACCTACCAGCTGGAGGGCCGCCTCGTGTGGGCCTCGATGCGGTCCGGCTCGGCAGCGCTGATGCTCGCCGAGGCGCCTCCGCCGATCGAGCCGAGCGGCGCCCGCCACTTCCTCTACGCCGAGGACCTCGTCAGCCTCCGCGGCCGCCTACTCGAGGCCGGTTGGGAGCCGCCGGAGATCGAGGACGGCAGGCCGGGACCGAAGCGGGAAATGTCGTTCTGCGACCCGGACGGTCACTTCCTGACGATCGCCGAGATTGAAGAGAACTAGCGGTCCTCTGGCCAAACCGAAACCTGCCCGCCCATGTTGCCCGGCGGCTTCTTTCGCGGCTCCCGGACCCCGGACGATCCAAAGTCCCACCCGTCACCGCAGTTCAGTCCACGCGTCGGCGTTCGGGTACGCCAGACGCTCCAGCGATGGCAGATCGGCTCGCGCTGAACCCAGACAGCTCGGCCGAGGCTCCTACGCCAAGCGCCAACCCACCCAGCGGACTGCTACTCGCGTGCAGAAGCATGTGCTGCCGATTGTCATCCATTCGGCCGAGAGACACAAACAACGAGTACGCCCCTCGCTGCAGGGCGCGGCTAGGGCTCGAGAACGCGGGCTACGACCAGCTGCAGGGCGAGGAAGTCGCCGTCCTTGACGTCGATCGAGAGTCGCACCCCGCGCCGCTCCAGCGCCTCGCCCTGGCAGGAAGAAGAAGATGCCGGAGGAGGGACTCGAACCCCCGACACGCGGATTATGATTCCGCTGCTCTAACCGACTGAGCTACTCCGGCGGGGGGAGAAATCGTAGCGGCGGGTCGGCGGTCAACCGGGGGTGCACCGGCGGTCAACCTGAGGCGAGCCTGAGGCGGCGCAGGCCGCGGCGAGGACTCGAAGGCTCATGGTGCATCTGCGCACGCCGCAGCCCGAGCATCCGAACCAACTCCTCCGTCCGATGGAACGGGTCGGCGACGACCTCGCCGCTGGCAAGCGAGATGGCCGCTCGCGGTTCGCTGCCGACGAGGGCGACGAGGAGCTCGCCGTGGGGGAGGGGACGGGTGTCGCGCTGGGCGAGGCGCCGCAGGGCGTGCTCGTCCTCCGCACCGGCCGCGCGGATGCTGATCGATGATGTGGAGGGATCCTGCGAGGTATTGTGATACATCATTGGCCTCACTCTCGGCCTCGGTTTGCGGTACAGTGGGTAGCATACCTACCTCAGAGCAGCAGCGTATGTCATACAAACACAGATTGAATGACTTAGAGCGGGACGGCGAGCGCTCGCTCACCGACCAGATGGTCGAGGCGTTTCGGGAGGGGATTGCCTCCGGAGAGCTCGCCGTGGGGGAGCAGCTGCCGCCAACGCGGGAGCTCGCCGAGCTTGCGAGCGTCAACCACCTGACCGCTGTCCGCGTCTACCGGAGGCTGCGGGAGCTCGGCCTCGTCACCTCGCAGGTCGGTCGCGGCACCTTCGTGCGCGACTCGGCTCCCTCGAGCCTGGAGGCAGCCGGTCGGGATGGCCCCGAGTGGCAGCGCTACGTGCTGCCGCCGGTCACGGAGAGTGCGGGCGACCGGGCGATGGACGAGATGTACCGCCACTCGCAGGCGCGTGGGCTGATCCCGCTGTCGGTCGGCTATCCCTCGGAGGAACTCTTCCCGTTCGATCAAATGCGAGAAGCGATGTCGGAGGCGCTGAAGAGCCACGACAGCCGAGCCCTGCAGTACACGGACATCGCGGGCCTGCCCGAGCTGGTCGATCAGGTAGCCGAGCTGCTCGCGGCGCGGGGCGCTTCGGAGGATCCAGACGACATCCTGATCACCAGCGGGGCCCGGCAGGGCCTCACCCTTGCTGCTCGAGCGGTTCTCCGGCCGGGTGACGTCGCCGCCTGCGAATCCCCGACCTTCATGGGAGTCCTGGAATCTCTCAGGGACACGGGTGCCCGGGTGCTGCCGGTGCCGGTCGACGAGCAGGGGCTCGACACGAACGCGCTTGAGGAGCTTCTCGCGCGTCAAGAGATACGGCTGCTCGCGCTCCAACCCCGTTGCCACAACCCGACGGGATCCGATCTATCGGCCGAACGCCGCGCCCATCTGCTCGGGCTGGCTCGGCGACACGGCTTTTTCATCCTCGAGGACGGCATCTACGCGGACCTGCGCTTCGAGGGCGAGGATCCAGGCTCCCTGCGGCGCGAGGCGCCCAGCCATGTGATCTACGTGGATTCACTCTCCAAGCTCGTCGGGGGCGGTCTCCGGGTGGGCTGGGTCGCCTCCAGCGGTCCGGTGCGGGAACGCCTCTTGCACGCGAAGCGCACCGATGACATGCACACAGCAACCCTCACGCAGCTCGCCATGGCGCGGTTCCTCGCCGCCGGCGAGTACCCGGAGCACCTGGACCGTGCCCGCTCCTTCTACCTCGAGCGCCGGGACGCGCTGCTCGATGCGGTCACGGAACACCTCGGAGCGCTCGCCAGCGCCGAGCACCCGGGCGGTGGCGGGCACCTTTGGCTTACGCTCGCCGTCGCAGCGGACGAGGGTGAGCTTATGACCGAGGCCGTCCGCCACGGGGTCACCTTCGTGCCCGGCACGGCGATGATTCCCGAGCCGGAGGCGGGCACCCACCTGCGGCTCTCGTATGGCTTCCTCGGCCCGGACAAGCTCGCTGAGGGAGCGCGGCGTCTGGCCCGCGCGATCCGCGCCGTCGGAGAGCAGCCTCGCGTGAGCGGGGCGCTGCCGATCGCCTAGCTCCGGAGTATTCACCTAAGAAAAATCCTTTTCCGGTCGGAACCGAGTAGAACTACGCCTGGATGTACAAAGGGCCTGAGGGAGGGCCTACAGGATGAGGAGGAATTGGATGCGAGGTCTCAAGCAAAGGAGGACCCTCGCTACCGCAACGGCCTGTCTCGTGCTAGCGCTTGGAGTGGCCGCGTGCGGTGGTGGCGACGACGAAGGCGGAGGAGGCGAGCAGCAACTCGACCTGGTGATCGGTGACTCGATTCCGCTCACCGGCGATCTGTCGCCCTTTGGTCCGCCGGGCCAGAAGGCCGCGGACATGGCGATCGACCAGATCAACAGCGCGATCCAAAAGGCCGGCGTGGATCACAAGGTCTCGATCGTCCATGAGGACAACGAGACCAGCCCCCAGGCCGCGGTGCAAGCGGCCCGGAAGCTGGTGGAGTCCGACGGTGCATCGTGCCTCGCCGGAGCCTGGGCCTCGGCGGACAGCCTGCCGACGGCACAGTCGGTGACGATTCCGGAGGGTGTCCTGCAGATCTCGCCGGCATCGACGAGCACAGAGCTGACGCCCGTTGAGGACGACGGCCTGCTCAACCGCGTTCCGCCGGCCGACAACCTCCAGGGCCCAGTGCTGGCTCAGTCGATCGCCGAGGAACTCGGCAGCGCTCAGGGCAAGACGATCAACATCGGCGCCCGTAACGACGCATATGGTGAGGCGTTCACCGATGCCGTGACCGCCGGCTTCGAGGAGCTCGGCGGCTCCGTAGGGGAGTCAGTCCTCTACGACCCCGAGCAGCCGAGCTACAACTCGGAAGCCCAGAAGATCGCCTCCGGTAACCCGGATGCGTACGTGATCATCGATTTCCCGGAGACCTTCGAGAAGGTCGGTCCCGCGCTCCAGCGGACCGGGACGTGGGATGCGAACAAGACATTCATCACCGACGGGCTTGCCAGCGGCGATCTGGTCACGGCGCTCGACCCGTTGATGGAGGGAATCCGTGGTACCGCACCGGGCACGCCCGAGGCGGGTGCTTCATCACAGGCATTCGATCAGCTCTACCGGCAGTCGGAGCCGCAGGACGTCGAACGGAACACGTTCGACGCTCAGAATTTCGACGCGGTGATGCTCTGCTACCTGAGCGCAGTGGCAGCCGGTTCGACCGATGGGAAGGAGATGGCGGACCACCTCAAGGACATCACCGGCCCGCCCGGCACGAAGTACACCTGGCAGCAGCTCCCTGATGCGATCAAGGCGCTGCAGAACGGTGACGACATCGACTACGTCGGAGCTGCCGGCGACGTCGATCTCGATGACAACGGCGATCCGACCAAGGGCGTCTACGACGTCTACCGGATCCAGAACGCCGACTTCGACGTGCTGCGTCAGGTCGACGTGACCGACGTCGAGATCATCCAGGATTAGGCACACCGAGGTTGAAGCGGAAAAGGCCGGGGCTCTCGCCCCGGCCTTTTCATTCCTTCAAGTGAATATCCGAGCGTTCCTTGCGATACTCGCGATGTGGCCCGGCGGCCAGGTCGAATGAGGAGAGGTGGGGACTCGAAGGTCCAGCTGCTCGCGAACGTCCCCTTGTTCTCGACTTGCAACAAGCGAGAGCTGTCCCGGATCGCGTCGCTCGTCGAAGAGGTCGAGGCCCCGGAGGGAAAGGTGATCGTCCGGCAGGGCGATCCCGGACGAGAGTGCTTCGTGATCGCGGACGGAAGGGCGAAGGCCACCATCCGCGGCAAGCGCAGCGCGGTGCTGGGGCCGGGATCGTTCTTCGGCGAGATGTCGTTGCTCGATCACGGCCCGCGGTCGGCAACGGTCACAGCCGAGACGGACATGCGCCTGCTCGTCCTCGGATCTCGCGAGTTCTCCTCGCTGGTCAATGAGGTCCCCGTCGTTGCGGTCAGGATGATGCGCGGTCTCGCCGAGCGCTTGCGCCGGTCAGAGCGGCAACAGCCACAGCACTAGACGGCTACACGGTGGCGTCGTCGGCCCTGTCGATGCGGGCCGTGCCGCCGAGATAGAGCTCGGCAACCTTCGGATTCGCAAGCAACTCTTCCCCCCGTCCCTCGAAGCGGTTCTGTCCGACGTCGAGGACATAGCCGCGATCGGACATGGCGAGAGCGCGCCGCGCGTTCTGCTCGACCATCACGATCGTCACCCCGCCCTCGTTGATCTGCTTGACCTTCTCGAAGATCGCCTCGACGAACGCGGGCGCGAGACCGGCGGAGGGCTCGTCAAGGAGGAGCACCTGGGGGTCGGGCATCAGCGCGCGGCCCATCGCCAGCATCTGTCTTTCGCCGCCGCTCATCGTCCCCGCGACCTGCGTGCGGCGCTCGCCGAGCCGGGGGAAAAGCTCGTAGACCCGCGAGATCGCGCTCCTGGCCTCCGACTGGTCGAGTGCGCCCATCTCCAAGTTCTCCTGGACGGTCAGACTCTGGAAGATGTTGTCGAGCTGGGGGACGTAGCTCATACCCCTGCGTGTGATCGAATGGGGCCGAAGCCCGGTCAGGTCCTCGCCCCGAAGCGCGACACGCCCCCGGCGCGGAGGAAGCAGGCCGAAGATCGACTTGATCAACGTCGACTTGCCAGCGCCATTGGGCCCGATCACCGTGACGATCTCGCCCTCGCGCACCGAGAACTCGACTCCGGTGAGGATGTCGACCTCCGGGACGTAGCCGGCGACGAGGTCCTCCACGGCGAGCACGGCGCCGTTGGAGGTGCCGTTCGTCATTGCGTGACCTCCTCGCCGTGCGCAGTGTCCGTCGCCGTCCCGCCGAGATAGGCGTCGATCACGCGCTGGTCCCTGCGCACCTCCTGCGGATCCCCCTCGGCGATCACCCGGCCCTCGGCCATCACGATGACCCGGTCGGAGTGGTTCATCACCACCTCCATGTCGTGCTCGATGAACAGGAAGGTGACTCCGCTTTCCCGGCGGAGACGCTGCATGTGATCGAGGAGCCTGGCGCCGAGGGTAGGGTTGATCCCCGCCATCGGCTCGTCGAGCAGAAGAAGCTTCGGCTCCGCCATCAGCGCACGGGCGAGCTCGAGCAGCTTTCGCTGGCCGCCCGACAGGGTTCCCGCGTAGTCGTCGGCGAGATCGGTGAGGTTGAAGAGCTGGAGCAGTTCCATCGCCTGCTTTCGGACCTGCTTCTCGTGTGCCCGAACGCCTCGGGGCATGAAGATCAGGTTGCGGAAGAGTTCGCCGGGCTGGTTCGGCGCGGCCAGCATCATGTTGTCGATCACCGGCATCGCGGCGAGGGCCTTGGTGATCTGGAAGGTGCGGACCATCCCCTTGCGCGCGAGCTCATAGGGCGGTTCGCCGAAGACCCGGTCCCCGTCGAATCGCACCGACCCCCTATCGCCGCGATAGAAGCCGGTGACGACGTTGAACAGCGTGGTCTTCCCGGCCCCGTTCGGGCCGATCAGGGCGGTGATCGAGCCGTCTCGGACGTTCATCGTCGCTCCATCGACCGCTCTGATGCCGCCGAAGCGCTTCACGACCTCCTCCACCTCGAGCAGCGGGCCCGAGTCATTCACCGAGCACCATCTCCTGGCGGTTGCCGAACAGCCCCTGTGGGCGGAACGCCATCAGCCCGATCAGCAGTAGGCCGGTGATCGCGAGCCGCAGCGCCGCAATCCGGGTCTCTGTGAATGGTGGATCGGGCAGGTCGATGAAACGGGTGCCCTCAATCACGAACCAGAAGAGGACCGCGCCGACCGCGACGCCTTTGTAGTTGGCGAGACCGCCGAGGACGAGCACGCTGAAGGCGAAGAAGGTGATCAGCGGCTCGAAGTCAATCGGGTGGAGCGTGGCGAGGTTCAGGGCGAGGAAGAAGCCGCCGATGGCACCGAGCAGCGCGGAGATCGCCAGCGACTGGAGCTTGAACAGCAGCGTGTTCTTGCCGAGGGCGCGAGCAGCGTCCTCGTCCTCCCTGATCGCCCGGAGGACCCGCCCCCACGGGGTCTTCTGCAGGTAGACGAGTGCGATGGTGGCGATCCCGACTGTGACCCAGATCACCAGCAGGAGCGGGAAGAGGCTGGACGGATCGCTCCAGAAGTTCTCGACGAAGCCGTTGATCGAGTCGGAGACGTCTCGCCAGGAGTTGGCATAGCAATTGGAGGGGTCGTCGTCGGCGCAGAAGAGTCCCTGGTTGCCGCCGGTCAGGCCGCGGGCGTTTTGGGCGAACAACCGCACCATCTCGGCCATGGCGATGGTCGCGATCGCGAAGTAGTCGGCCCGCAGTCGCAGGGAAGGGAGGCCGACGAGGGCCCCGAAGAGCATCGTGATCAGCATCGCCAGCGGCAGCGAGAGCCAGAAGGAGATCCCGACCTCCAGAACGAGGATCGCCATCGAATAGGCGCCGACCGCCATGAACGCGGCCGCCCCGAAGTTGACTATCCCCGTGAACCCGGTGTTCACCTGCAGGCCGAGGGCGACAATGGCGTAGATCCCAGCCAACACCCCGACGCTGATCCAGAAATCGATGTCGGTGATCGCCTCGAAACTGACGCCGACGGGCATGAGGGTGGCGGGGTCGAGCGTCATATCGCCTTCGCTTTCCCGAAGATCCCCTGCGGTCGGACGATCAGCGCGGTCAACAGAACGAGGAAGCCGACCGCGGTCTTCCAACGAGCGTCGATGATGAGGGTCGACCACTCGGTCATCACGCCGATCACGATCCCCGCCGTCAACGCCCCGAAGGCGTCACCGATGCCGCCCAGGACGACCGCGGCGAAGATCGGGAGCAGCAGCTCGAAGCCCATCTCCGGATAAAGGGAGGTCACCGACGCCGCCATCACCCCGGCGAGCCCTGCGAGCCCGCCGGCGAACTCCCAGGTCCAGAGGATCACCCGGCGGGTATCGATCCCGGCCGTCTCGGCGAGCTCGAGGTCATCGGAGAGTGCCCGCATTCGCTTCCCGAGCAGAGTCATCCGCAGTCCGAGGCCGACGGCAACCAAGACAGTGATGCCCACGATCACCACGATCAGCTCCGTCTGACCGATCCTCAGGCCGAGGATCTCGACGCTGCTGGTCGTGTTCACGTCGAGGCTGCGGATCTCAGTGCCCCAGAACCACTGGAAGACCGCGCGGAGGAGGAAGGCAAGCCCGATCGCCATCAGCAGGAACTGGAGCAGGCCGGCGTGCTTTGCCCGCATTGGCGCCCAGAGCACCCGCTCGAGGGCGATCCCGAGCACCGCGGTCATGAGCATGGCCCAGAAGATCGCCACGACCAGCGGGGCACCCCAGGTGACGTTGACCAAGTACGCCATGTAGGCCCCGAAGGTGAGGAAGTCGCCGTGGGCGAAGTTGACCAGCTTCAGGATCCCGTAGACGAGGGTCAGGCCCACCGCGCCCAGCGCGTAGATCGCTCCGAGCGAGAGCCCGTTGAGCCCGGTCTGCGCGACGTCGTGGAGGCCTTCTCCGATGACCAGTGCGATGAAGATGAGCGCGATCACGCCAACCGCGCCGAGCCACGGCTTGCGCCTCAGCCGCTCGCCGACTTGTTCGCCTACCGCGGGCGCAGCCCGCTCGGTCACCTGACCGGCTTCCATTGGCAGGGGATGATTATCCGCCTTAGCGGCGAATCACACCCGCTCGACCTGTTTGCGGCGTAGTTCGGGGCGGTGGACCGCTACGCGTTCAGTGTCGCCGGGGCGGGGGAGAGCTCGAGCTCGTAGCGCTGATAGACGATCCGCTCGCGCCCCCAGCGCGGCGCCTCATCCGCCGAGACCACCGCGAAGCCGTGATCGCGATACAGGTGCGCGGCGGCCTCGAGCTCGCTGAACGTCTCGAGGAAGACCCGCTCGTAACCGACTTCAGAAGCCACGTTCAGCAGCTCCGCGAGCAACCTGCGCCCCAGCCCGCGGCCCCGCACCTCCGGGCTGAACACGAACCAGCGAATCGCCGCCTCCCCATTGCCCTCGTCGGTGAGCGCAAGGCTGCCGACGTGCTCGCCGTCCAGCTCGACCAGGCAGATCGCCTCCCGCGAGCTGGGGAAGCCGCGAAGCGCCGCGCGGGCCACGGTCGAGGCGACGTGCCCCTCGAAGGTCGAGTCGACGCCGTACTCCTCGCCATAGACCCGGCCGTGGTGCGCGACGATTGCCCCGAGGTCGCCGGCGCGAAGCTCGCGGCGGATGCTCGGCTCGCGATTCACGCTGCCACCGGGAGGGGATCTGCCTCGAGCGGACGATTAGGCGCAGGCGCCGGCCGCATGCGCGGATCGCCGGCGTGACAGCGAAGCAACTCGCAGAGATCGGCGGTCGGATTGAAGGGATCGGCGATCAGCCCACCGGTGACGAGCGAAAGCGCCGCGTCAATCCGCCCGGCGCGGTCGGCGACCAGATGCGGCCCCGGGGGAAGCCGGCTGCAATCGAGCTCCGCGAGGCGCCTGAGCGCCGCGCCGTCTTCCACGGTGGCCAGGCGCAGAGTTGTTGGCCTCTGCCAGGCAGCCAACCGAGCATCGATCTCTCGGTCTTGATTTCGATGCCAGTGGGCCACAACCAAAGTATGGCCATGGGTAGCGATCTGAGCAAGATGTTGTCGACACGGGATCAATCGTGATTTACGATCGTTGCCGTGGAACTGCGCCAACTCAGATACGCCGAGGCGGTCGCCCGCCACAGTCACTTCACGCGCGCGGCAGAGGAGTTGCACGTCGCGCAGTCGGCGCTCTCCCATCAGATTCGCCGGCTCGAGGACGAGCTCGGGACCGAGCTGTTCGAGCGGACCAGCCGCACCGTGACCGTGACCGAGGCGGGCCAGGCCGTTGCCGAGCAGGCCCGGCTGATCCTTTCCCAGGTGGACGGTCTCCACGAGGAGGTCGACGAGCTGCGCGGGCTCGTCCGCGGCCGCCTCTCGGTGGGCGCGACCTTGCCGGCAGGGGAGATCGACGTGCCGAGCGTCCTGGTCGGCTTCAGCGAGGCGTTTCCCGGAATCGAGGTCGACCTCTACGAGGGCACTGCGGGCGACATGCGCGGCTACCTGGAGACGGGCCGAGTGGACGCCGCGTTTTCGCTGCTCGCGGAGGACCCGCCGGCCGAGTTCGAGGTCGAGAGGCTGAGCACGGAGGAAGTCGTCGCTGCATTCCCCGCCGGGGCCGGTCCCAGTCGCGAGCGGATCGGCGCGGCTGAGCTTGGCCGCCACTCGCTGATCACCCCGCGCTCGGGCTCCGCGATCAGGCGGGCGCTGGACGATTTCTTCGCCCGCGCCAAGCAGCCCCTGCGGATCGCGCTCGAGAGCGGCGATCCGTTCCTGCTCCGCTGCCTGGTGTCAACCGGCTTTGGAGCCGCGGTGCTGCCGGCGTCGCTCACCCATCGCGAAGGACCTCCGATCGACGTTCGCAAGCTGCGCCCGGCCGTCCGCCTGCCGGCGACCCTGATCTGGCGAAAGCGGCGGCACCAGACGCCGGCCGCCCGCGCGTTCATCGACTTCGTGCGCAACTGGGCGTCGAAGCCCACGCGCTAGCTTCGCAACCATGAGGGTATGAGCCGACGCTCATGGCTCCTGCTCTTGGTGTTGGGCGCGATTTGGGGCGCCTCCTACCTCTTCATCAAGATCGGCCTGAGGGACCTCTCGCCCTCCATGGTCGCGTTCGTCCGAATCGGCCTGGCGGCGCTGGTCCTGCTGCCCGTCGCCGCCTCGCAGGGCGCCCTGCGAGGCGTTCGCTCGAGGACGGGTTGGCTTGCGCTCGTCGGCGCCGTTCAGGTTGCGGGCCCATTCGTGTTGATCTCGGCGGGGGAGGAGCAGATCTCCTCCTCGCTCGCCGGCATCCTGGTCGCTTCGGCGCCTCTCTTCACTGCGCTGCTTGCGATCTGGGTCGACCATGAGGAGCGCTCTCAGGGCCTCCGGCTGGTGGGGGTGCTGCTCGGCTTCGCGGGGGTGGCGTTGCTGCTTGGAGTCGACCTCGGCGGCTCCGGCTCCGCCCTGCTCGGCGGGCTTGCGGTGGTGCTAGCCGGCCTCGGCTACGCGGTGGGCGGCTTCCTCGTCAAGCACCGGCTCACCGGACTGGCGCCGGTCGGGATGTCAGCCGCCGTGATGGTGGCGAGCGCCGTCTTCCTGCTGCCGCCGGCGGTGCTCACCGCGCCCGAGGGCGCACCCGGCCTCGGGCCGGCGGCGGCCGTGACCGTGCTCGGGGTCGTCGGCACCGGGATTGCCTTCGTCATTTTCTATGGACTGATCGCGTCGGTCGGCCCGGCCCGCACCTTCCTTGTCACCTACATCGCACCGGGCTTCGCCATCGTCTACGGCGCTCTCCTGCTCTCCGAGCAGGTGACGGTCGCAACTCTGGCAGGGCTCGCGCTGATCCTCTCGGGCTCCTGGCTCGCAGCCGAG
>Ga0126309_10000402_pt1 | contig 14524 bp, 16 predicted proteins | sample Plot56_FD_92541 | JGI IMG/M metagenome (GOLD analysis project Ga0126309, IMG submission 92541) | Serpentine soil microbial communities from UC McLaughlin Reserve, CA, USA - Plot56 | ecosystem: Environmental > Terrestrial > Soil > Grasslands | place: USA: UC McLaughlin Reserve, Lake County...
AAGGCGCTCAAGATGGCCAAGCGCGTCGGCGGCAGCGGCATCGTGGTCGCCCGTTGAGCTGGGAGCGTGCGTGATAGCCATCTTCAACAGCCTCCCCGTCAAGGAGGGGGCGGCGGACAGGGTCGTCGAGAGGTTCCGCGAGAGTCGTGGCAATGTTCAGGGCTTTCCGGGCTTCGTCTCCATGGAGGTCTTGAGAGCTGAGGCCGGCGACGAGGTACTCGTCGTCACGCGGTGGCGGGACCGCGAGGCCTTCGACGCCTGGGTTCACAGCGACGCGTTCGCCAAAGCTCACGGGCGCGGCGGCTCGGAGGGTCTGCTGCGGGGGCACCCCAAGATGAGCTCCTACGAGATCGCCGTCGAGCGCGAGCCCGAAGCTCTCGCTACAGATTAGAGTCGCGAGTTAAGCCGGAACCGGTGAGGCTTGTAGGGGTGCCGATCCCCCGCCCCCGGGCTCGTAAGATCCCTTACCCAGGATGGCGAAGGTGAAGGCGAACAAGAAGATCAGAACCGCGATCATGATCACGAATGCCACACGTTCGCGCACCGAATCTCCTCTCTGAAGCCTGGTAAGTGGTGCCATTCTATACCAACCCTCGCGCCTCGGGCTACGGAGCCCTCATCACGACAGGGTAATGTACAATGTAGCAACGTGTAGCAGTCTCGTCCCAAAGGACCCGACATAAGCATTTTTGTGACAATAGGCTCCGGGCAGGGGGTTTGCGGTGGACGTTGATCCCTCCTTGCCCGAGTACACGGAGTTGCAGGAGCAGGAGTGCCGGAGGCTCTTGCAACTCCTGGACGACATGGGCATCGCCACCGCCGACCGGACCTACGCGCCCGGGGATGCCGTGTACCGCGAGGGGGAGTACGGCGACGCGCTGTACGTCTTGACCTCGGGCGTCTTGAAGGTCTTCCGGCCTTATTCGGGGAGCAAGGAGGCTACCCTGAGGCTCCTGAGGCCGTGGGACATCTTCGGCCACCTGGCGTTCGAAGGGGAGGCTAGGCAGCGCGCTTACGTCGAGGCGGTCACCGAGTGCAGGGTCACCAAGGTCCCCAAGGTGTTCGTCGAGCGGGCGATACGCCGCGAACCGCAGGTGGCCTTCAGGCTGCTGACCCTCCTCGAGCTGCGTCTTGTGCAGTACGAGGAGCTGGTGAAGTGCCTGTTGCCGCGCGAGACCGAGGTCCGGCTCGCGAACTTGCTGCCGATACTGGCCCAGAAGTTCGGCGAGAGGCGCGACGGGGCGGTGACCATAGACCTCCGCCTCACGCACCAGGATCTCGCGGCGATGGTCGCCTCGACCAGGGAGTCGGTAACCAAGGTGCTCAACGAGATGCGCAACCGCGACCTCATCGAGATCGCGGCAGGCCGCATCACGCTCAAGGACTCGCGCGCCCTCGCCGCGCTCGGCCGCCCCTGACATAGCCGGTCAGCAAGGGCTGAAATGGTGAACGGCTTTTGTCATAGTGTGCCGGTCGGGTCGAGGTAGCGGCGGAGGGTCGCGGGCTTGCTGGAGTTCCTAGAGGCGGTATTGCTCGGCGTGGTGCAGGGGTTGACCGAGTTCCTGCCCGTCTCCAGTTCCGGGCACCTGCTTCTCGGGCAGTACTTCCTGGGGTTGGACCAGGACCGTTTCGGTCTACCCTTCGACGTCGCGCTGCACCTCGGTACGCTCGTCGCCGTGGTCTCCTTTTTCTGGCGGGACTTGCTCCGGATGGCCGCGGCGTTCGTGCGCTCGCTATCGCCGGGTGGGAGGAACCTCGCCGACCCGGACCAGCGGCTGGCGTACCTCATCCTGGCCTCGACCGTACCGGCCGCACTCATCGGTTTCTTCCTTGAGGACTTCTTCGAGACGACCGTGCGCAGCCCTTGGGTGGTGGTCTTCAACCTGGTGGTGGTCGGCGTCCTGTTCATCGTCGGTGAGGCCGTGGGCAGCAAGACCCGAGGGGCTGACAAGCTGAGGTTCCCGGAAGCAGTAGGCATCGGGCTCACGCAGGCGGCGGCGCTCGTCCCCGGCGTCTCGCGCTCCGGGGCGACCATTACCCTGGGACTCTTTCTGGGCCTCAGAAGGGAGGAGGCGGCGCGCTTCTCCTTCCTGATGAGCATACCCATCATCGCCGGCGCCGGTCTTTTTCAGCTTGCCGAGGTGGCGTCAGAGGGCACGAACGCATGGGGTGTACTCATGTTCGGAGCTGGTTTCGCCTCCTCTGCGGTGGTCGGGTACCTGGCGATCAAGTACTTCCTGCGCTACGTCGTGCACCACTCCTTGCGCGCTTTCGCTTACTATCGCTTCACGCTCGCGGCCGTCGTTACCGTAGTTCTCCTCGCGTCCGGTCCTTGAGACGCTCCCTCCATCTATCGTTGCCGCGGGCACAGGGTAAGACGATGTGTTGCTCGCGGACAAGATAGCGATACGATCCGTACGGCGCTAATCCGCGCCGGCTGGTCGACGCGTTCGATCGCGAGGCTGTGCCGGAGTATCCTGGTTATCCAGGAACGCCCGAAGCCTGGGAGGGGACGATGTCCCGGTGCTTCTCGATCCGTAATCGTCTAAAATGAACGGTTAGAAAGCGTTGGAATGTGTAAAGACTACCCGGGAGTTGAGAGCGATCCTGGTGTAAAAGCTTCCCGGTCTCTTGAGGCAAGGGACTTGGTGTGAGGCTACAATGTCGGCACCAGCGCGCCACGAGGGGCGCGCCGGGGTCACCACGGGTTCCACGGACCCGCTAGGAGCGGCGCTTTTCACAGGGCGCACATCGATCACCGGGTAAATGGAGGTGGCAGCGTTGACCAGCCTGCGCGAGCCCACAGAGCCTGGTGCCAAGAACGCCAGAGCGCTACGCGTCCTGAGCCTGGAAACCAACCCGTCGGACACGGAGATCCTTCACGCAAACATGACCGAGGGCGGCATTGCCTGCGAGATGGTTTCTGTGCAGACGGGTGCCGATTTCGTCACCGCGCTGGAGGAGGGCAGCTTCGACCTCGTCCTCGCAGGCTATCCCGTTCCGTCTATAGACGGTATCTCGGCGCTCGAACTCACGCGAGAGGCTTGGCCTAATGTGCCGTTTATCGTGGTTTCCGGCACAGCTGGCGAGGAAGTAGCTATCGAAACCCTGAAAAGCGGTGCCACGGACTACGTGCTCAAGCATCGCCTCGAGCGGCTGGTACCGGCGGTACGCCGCGCCATCCGCAAATCCGAAGAGCGGCGCGATCGCGCCGAGAAGGCGCTGCGAAGCAGCGAGCAACAATTCCGCACGCTGGTCGAGCAGATCCCGGTCGCGACATATATCCAGCAAATAGTCGAATCCGGGAAGACCGAAACCAGACCTACTGTGTACGCAAGTCCGCAGATCGAGGCTCTGTCGGGTTTCCCACCGCGGGCCTTTGTCGAAGACCCCGAGTTGTGGATCAAGCTTCTGCATCCCGAAGACCGCGAGCGGGTCTTGATCGAGGATAGGCTCACGGACGGGTCCGGTGAGCCTTTTAGTGTGGAGTACCGCCAGATCACCCGCGACGGTCGCCTTGTGTGGATCAGGGACGAGGCCGTGTTGGTGCGGAGCGAGGAAGGCTATCCGGGTTTCTGGCAGGGTGTGATGTACGACATAACCGATCGCAAGCGGGCTGAGGAGGCGCTCAGGCGGAGTGAGGAGCTCTACCGCACCGTGGTGGAGCAGGCGAGGGAGAATATCTACCTCGTCGATGTCGAGAGCAAGCGGGTGCTCGAGGCCAACGCGGCGCTCGGCCGCTCCCTTGGCTACTCCCCCGAGGAGCTAAAGCAGATGTCAATCTACGACATCGTCGCCCACGACCGCGAGAGCATAGACCTCAACGTGCGGCGCACCCTCGCCGAGGGGCGCCGCTTTGTCGGCGAGCGGCGCTACCGGCGCAAGGACGGGACGCTGGCGGACGTCGAGGTGAGCATGAGCTTTGTCCCCTACAGTGACAGGGAAGCGATATGCGTCGTCGCCCACGACATAACCGAGCACAAGTTGGCCGAAGAGCGTCTCCGCCAGAGCTTGAGCGTGCTTCTCGCCCTCCGACAGGCAGGCCAGATCTTGAGCTCAACGCTTTCGTCAAAGGAGATCGTATCGCGGTTGCTGGAGATCATGAGCAGCGTCTCTAACCTCACAGCTGCCGTTATCAGCGTACCGGACGAGCAGGGGAATCTTCGCGTGTGGAGCTCCTCCGGTCTTGATAGTTTGTGGGAGCGGGCGCGGTTTGCGCCGGAAGCACAGACGGCGCGCCAGGAGGCGCTGGCCGACGATGAGCAACGCCTTTTCCGGCTGCGTCACCCGGGCTCCGGCGGTGCACTCTTGGTGGGGTTATGCCTGCCGCTTGAAATCAAGAGGCACGTTTTCGGTGTTCTCGAGGCGTACGGTCCGGAATCGCTAGCCCACAATGACACCGTCGAGATACTAAGCAGTCTATCCAGCCAGGCAGCGAGCGCCCTGGAAAACGCCCGACTCTACGAGGAGGTAGAGGAGCGCGAGCGAGCGCTGCAAGAGCTTGTAGGAAAACTGCTCGGGGCGCAGGAGGAGGAGCGGCGACGCGTCGCCTATGAGGTGCACGACGGGTTAGCCCAGGTCGCTGTCGCTGCCCACCAGCACCTGCAAGCCTTCGCCCGACGCTACGCCTCAAGCGTGGACACCGGGCAAGAGGACCTGGAGCGCATCTTGAGGTTGGTCCGCGCAACCGTCTCGGACGCACGGCGGATCATAGCGAACCTCCGGCCGACGACCCTGGACGATCTTGGGCTGGCGGCTACCATCTCTCTGGAAGTCGAGAGCCTCCGCGAAGCTGGCTACCACGTCACATACACCGAGAACCTTGGAGATATACGCTTGCCAGATCCGGTGGAGATAGCTCTCTTCCGTATCGTGCAGGAGGCTTTGAACAACGTTCGCAAACACGCCGAGACTCGAGAGGTGCGTATTAGCCTGGACATCAGAGGGAGTGAGCTACACCTGGAGGTCCGAGATTATGGCCGCGGGCTGGACCCGTCACTTGCGTCCACAGAGAGCGGACCCGGCGAAAGGATGGGGCTCGCGGGCATGCGGGAGCGGGCTGGCATACTCGGCGGGAACCTCGAGATCAACAGCCGCCCCGGCGCTGGTACATCCATAGCGGTAACCATTCCCCTGATGCGATGACCGTGACGGCTCCAGCCTAAAGGGCAGCATCAGTCCGACGAGCTCTCGCTTGATCCTTCCATTATCTGCCTCGAAGCGAAAAATCACTCATTTGCGGGATGTGGTGGCCCTGAGCAACACGTACCCTGTGTGCTTGAGACGGTACACGGAATGCTGTTGGCACGAAGGATATTCCTCATGACAGCCAATGCAAAGCCGCGAGAGACGGGCGAGTTTACTAGACTCGCCATCGTGGATGACCACAAACTTGCACGAGACGGCCTCCGGGACATGCTGGCTGATGAGCCCGACATCGAGGTGGTCGGCGAGGCCGCTGCTGGGCACGAAGCGCTTGAGTTGTGCTCCCGGTTGCGTCCGGATCTATTGCTGATGGACGTGCGAATGCCCGGGATGGACGGGCTTACGGCGACCCGCAATATCAAGCAAAGGTATCCTGAGATAAGCGTCCTGGTAGTTACCATGCACGACAACCCGGATCATCTCATCGAGGCGTTGAGGGCAGGTGCTGCCGGCTACGTGCTCAAGGATTCGTCACAAGAGGAGATCATTAGCGCCGTGCGGAGGGTTCGGGAGGGCGAGTCCCCCTTGGACGGGGAGCTAGCCGCTCGGCTCCTCAGGCGCATTGCCGCTGAGACTGGCGAGCGTAGAGGGTCGGCGTCCCGACGCAGCGTGCATAGGGAGCGACTTACTCCCCGCGAGCTTGAGGTCCTGGCACTCATGAAACTGGGACTCACCAATCCCCAGATCGCTCGAGAGCTGGTAATAAGCGCTCGCACGGCGAAGAATCACGTCGAGCACATAATGGGCAAACTGGGCGTCTCCGATCGCACGCAGGCAGTGGTCAGGGCGCTGGAGGAGGGTATTCTGGATCTGGACTAGCGGCCGCACCGGCGCGTGCCTTCCGCCGCCAGTCTGGCGCCCTTTTCTTGTTTTGAGAATGTGCCGTCTGGCCGATGCACGAAGTCGGTGCAGGAATCATCATTGTAGCTGAGATGGCGAGCTCCGAAGCAACCGAGGTAGGTCACCCTTCGAGCCAAGCGGGGTCGGGTTCGTACCTGGCTGCCCATACTCTGCTGTTCCTGATGCGGGAACCCGGACGCTGCGCGAAGTCCGTGAATGTCGTGTTCTCCGTGGCTGCATTGCCTCACACCGGACTTCGTTCTCAGCCATGCTTTTTGGCGCCGTCGGGAAAAGGTTTCCGAGCGCGCCTACACCGGTCCCGGATCTGGCCTCCATCTCCCGGTGTGCCGTCGCTCGAGAGCACACCAATGGACGCTGTTCGCGGGCCGAAAGACGGAAGAGGAAGTGCCTCTGTAGGCTGTTTTGCTAGGGGGAGGTAACGCTGTGATCCGGGTGTCGGTCGAGGTGAGTGGCAGGGGACGATGCTTCAGGGCGGCAGTGTGGGCGGAGAGCGTCGAGCGAGCGGTAGATCTCGCGCGGATGCACTGCCCCGGCGGTGAGGTAAAGGTGCTGTTCCCGATCAACCCTGAGACATTCTTCGTCTCGAAAGTGGGGGCCCCGGCGGGAACGATGCTTCCGGAGGTTCAGGAGGTCACGGTCGTAACCTCGTACCCGGACGGCGGATCGACTTCCGTTCTACTGACAGGTACACCGTGACAGCTTAGCCCCACCGGGTTTCCACTGCCAGAAAGAATCAGCCGATCGTCGGCCGCGTATGTGGCCCACCGATGCGAGTCGGCTATGTCCCACAACGTAAGTGAGCGCAGCGACCGGCACACAATAAAGGTGTCCCAGGGGAATCATGTGCCCCGCAGACAACCCATCGGCCGCGTAAGCTTACCTTTCCGCGGCATCGCACGATGTCCTGCACTGGTGGCATAATGCCGTGACGGCCGGACCTCGGGAGTATGGTGATGGGCTATCAAAAGAAGGGTTGGATTCAGCGGGCGTACGAGAAGTTCCTGGGGCTGCCGGTGCCGGTGGTGATAGCCCTGTTATGGCTTGCCGGGTTCGTAGTGTTGAGCTTGTGCGCGTTGGTGCTGTACCTTTACGGCTCCGCGTTGGTTCGAATGGTATTGGGGGCGTGAATCGAAGCTGCTTCACGTGCACGAGTGAGATCCCTCTCGCGTTATCACTCTTCCGCCGCCGGGAGGTCTTTGGCTGTGTGGCCCCGTGATTGCTGCCGTCGCGATCAGTAATTTGCCGGCGGAGGAGGTCAACACCTTCCCAGCGTTTGGTCCCGAATGTCACACCGGGAGGATCTTCTGATCCTGGCCGGGAGCCCCTGGTACAGAGCTCTGCTCCTCGTAGGCCCGCTCGCACGCTGAACCACGAGCATGGCCGAACGCTCTGCTGCCTCGCCGAGCATGCGCCGAGTGCGGTGCTGTTTAGCTCCTTCTCGGGGTCCATGACCTTGTGCCACCGCCTGCACGACACCACCGCGCGAGCGGAGAGGGGAGGGATTCGAACCCCCGACGCCAGAATTCGCGGCGTGACGGCTCTTGTGAAGCCGCCGCATTAGTCCTCTCTGCCACCTCTCCGCACACTATGATGCTTCGAGGCGGTGGCCTTCGCATCGACCAGATGGTCCATTTCTGGTGCTCCGCCAGAGCCTGGGGCAAGAGAGTGAAGCAAAGGCGCAGAGTCACGAGTGACAGAGAGTTGCACAGGTAAGGAAGGTACCCCGAGTCCGGCGCAGCCTCGCACCGTAGGGGTGTTAGAGCCGGCAACACAACCCTCGTCTTCCTCGCCGAGGACTACACTTGGTGAAGGAGGCGGACCGGCCGGAACCTGATTCACTGACGCTAACCGCAGCTCTGGACCCGGAGGATCTCGCCTGGCCAATAAGGTGGGGGCGACCCTCATCGCCGGCCTGGAGCGCTCTACCGCACGGTCCCCGCCCGAGCCGAGATCGCTCCAGGCCGGGTGGGATGAGCCGATCGGCTCATGTGCACATTTCGTGGCCCTGTTATGTTACACGAAGATCACAAGTGTCGGCGTAGAGGGAGCGGGTTATATCCGGGCTCTGGTCGCGTTCGAGGATGAATATCAGACTTATCGGGCCGTGATCGCAACTGCCATCGGTATACTTCGTCCTCACATCGAGGTAATGATCGCCCAGCCGGCGGCGATAGATGATCAAATAAGAGGCTGCGCGGATAGGCGGGTAGCAAATGTGTCAAATGGACGATGAGGAGCCGATTTAATTGTTCGGAGAATCGGCAAATATGAAAAGTAGCGAGCCTATCCGCGCAAGCTCTAAGTCGCTTCGCACCCCATGTGGTCATTAGCAGCCAGCCCAAGGCGACATCCGGTGCCGATGTGACGGCTTGGATCGAGCTGTCACTGGACCCCGACCGCAGGTCGAAGGTCTGCGTTGGTACGCGCCACTCTGAGATATTGAACCCCAACCTTGATCGGCTGCTGGCGGTGATAGACCAGGCCGAGGAGACCGCCCGGATCAAGGGTAGCCTTCAGGATTGTTAGAGTGTCGTCCCTTTCTTCTTCAGGTCACACGAACACGACGCAGGGGGGTAGCTTCGAGATGTCCGTGCCAGATGGTGGTGAGAGATCCGATAATGTTCTCGAGGCCAAGGTGCTTGGCGCCCTTGCCGATTACTTCGAGGCCCAGCAACGAGAGATCGAGGAGAGCAAGAAGAAGGCAGGCTCTGGGTTCGCTGAATACGAAGAAGCGCGCCGGCAGGTCGCGGACGCCGATGAGCAGCTGGGTGAGATCCGCCGCGTGATGGCCGAGCTCCAGGTGGATGCCGTGGATACGATCATAGGGGGTGATGAGGCCTCTGAACTGGAGAAGGAGGTCTCCAGCCTGCAGCAAGCGATACATGAGTTGGCCGAAGCGGAGAAAGCCGCCCTTTGGCGCAAGGAGGAAGCCGAAGTGAGGCTGCGCCGGGCGGAGGTCCATCTCGGCGGGGAGCTCGGTGAAGTCGCTGACGGGATCGCCGCCTCCGCCTTGAGCAAGATCGAGGAAATCGATGGCTTCAAGGAGCGACTTGACGAACGTTTCACCGAAGGTAGAACGTCAGTGCTCAGGGTCGCCAGCTAGATTATTAGCGTAACGGGAGCGGCCACAGCGTTCCGGAGATCGAGCGGGACGAATAATCTCTCGAACTACACCATCACAGTCTGTGGTTGAGTGCCAGCGACTGGGTAATCTCGGCGTGAGACTGACGCCCAAAGCGTGGTACTATCAAAGCCGTCGATTAGCGAGCGCGGCGAAGGCAGATGCTTCGCCCGGAGGGACACGCTGCGATGCAGTTACGTAGTAGCTTCGCGAGTATGGCATTCCTGGTTGTCGCGGGGCTCGCTATCCTGACGCTCACGGGTGCTGAAGATCCGCAAGATCAGGAATTCGAGTATGCTACGCGCATACGCCCTGAGGCCTTGGACGACGCCGAGCTCGCCAAAGCCCTCGATATGGCCAAAGCGGCAGGTATAACCACGCTGGACTATGAGGTAGATTGGGAAGACACGGACCTGGGAGACAGCGGGGGGAATAAGCGCACCTACGATTGGAGTGAGCTTGATCGCTTGCTGGCAGGCGCCGAAGCCAGGGGCATAAAGGTCTCACTCCTGCTCACTCACACCCCCGACTGGGTGCATCCTGCCCTCGTGGAGACCGAACCCAATTCGAGTTACAGGCAATGGACTGCCCCGAAGGGGGAAACCGAGTTGCAACACTGGTCAAACTTCGTCCGCGATGTGGTAGGACGCTACAAGGGGAGAGTGGTTCACTATGAGATTTGGAACGAGCCGAACCACCGTTCCTTCTGGCGACCCGAGCCCAACCCGTCCGAGTACGCGGCTCTACTGCGGGCAGCGTACCTCAGCGCCAAGGAGACGGATCCTCAGGCTACGATAGTGTTTGGCGGGCTCTCAACAAATGACCTTGGATACTTGAAAGAGTACTATCGGGTGGTCAAGGGGTCTTACCCCGATGCGGCGAGCAACAGATACTTCTTCGACGTGCTCGGGGTGCATCCATACTCTGAGAATCGATCTCCCGACCGGTACACGAGCGGCGCAATTTTTCAGGGGAAGTTCGGGGAAGTCGATGTAAACTTCACGGGCTTCAGACGCATGAAAATTTGCATGGAGGATGAGGGAGATTCGGGAAAGAGTCTCTTGCTCAGTGAGTTCGGATACTCTACGACCGACACCTGGATGAAAGCGGTACCGGATTACAGGAGGGCGCTCTACCTCAAGCGGGCCTACGAAATAGCACGAGAGACACCCTATATCGAGGGATTGAGCTGGTACACTTATCACCACCACCCTGAATGGGCCCTCGTAAACGAGGACCTCGCACCCAATCTAACGTACCGGGCGTACAAGCAGATATCGGGGGCCGAGGCCTCGGACGTGCAGCTCACAATAAACCTCCCCGAACGCGTGTCCGGCACCTATACCATAGAGCCGCAACTAACCAACCTATCTGGCTCCGACGTTTGGCGCTGGGAGCTTTATGTGGATGGGAGCCGTTACGCGACACAGTCTACGACCCCGATAATCTGGGATACCAGCCTCATATGGAACGGGCGACATAGGATAATGCTGGCCGCCTACACTACCGACGGTAGCGTGTGGCACTCGAACTTTGCTACGACTACCGTCGATAATGTAGTGGAGAGTACCATCCCGGCCATCGCGGACACGAGGATCGTCGAGTACACCCCTACATCCACCTTCGGCAACTCCAGCACCATACAGGTAGACGGAGACGACCCAGGAGGGACCGGCGAGGATAAATCGGGCCTCATCAAGTGGGACCTCTCCAAGGTCCCTGCCGGCTCGAAGATCATCTCGGCCTCCGTCACGCTAAACGTCACCAACACTAGCGCCCAGACCTACGAAGCCTACGAGCTCAAGCGGGCGTGGACGGAATCGGCGGCTAGTTGGAACCTCTTTGCCCTCGATAGGCCGTGGGAGATCGCTGGAGCGAAGGGATCGCTCGACCGGAAGGCGACGGTGGCGGGCAGCGTGAAGCTCTCGGCTACAGGCAAGCAGAGCTTCGCTATCTCCCCCGAGGTGGTGCAGGGCTGGGTGGACAACCCGGCTACCAACCGGGGCATCATCATAGCGGATGAGGCCAACACGGACGGGCTGACCTTCTACTCTCGCAACGCGGCCGACGCCACCCTGCGTCCTGAGCTCAACGTCACTTACACCGCGCCGTAGGCTGCGATCGTGGTGAGCCTACGAGGTCAGTCCCTGCGTTGCCGCTCCCATGCAGGAGGCCCGACGCCGGGGTTAGTGGTCGGGCCATTCGTCATGCGCGGCTCACACGAACCGAGAGCTAGAGACGCTTGATCTGGTCATATTCCGTCCAGAATTCGTCGCATCAACTCGTGAGCAAACCACCTGGCCGATGGCAAATGGCCGGGTGGCGTATGGACATGCCCTCTGCGTATCCATACAATATGGTGGATACAAAGTGCAGGTAGAGTAGAGACACCCACGAAAAGGCAAACTCGCCGCGAGGCGAGGACGCAAAGCCATGGGCCTCTCACAAGAAGAGGCAGCCGGGCTACCGAAAGGAAACGATGCGCACACTTTGTTCGATCCTACTCGCCGCAACCTTCGGCGTGACAGTACTGGTGTTCTCGCACCACAGCTCACAATCGCAGACCTTCCAGGACCAGGAAGGGGTTGAGGCCTGGCTACCTATTCCTTACCCGCGCACACCCGATACCGGAGACGGACAGGTGGTCATTACGGACGCCGAGCTTGCGCTGCTCATGGACGAGGCCAAGAGCGCTGGCGCAGATGGCGTCGACATGCAAGCGGACTGGTGGATAATCGAGCCCCAGGACAACTCGTACCGCTGGTCCTACACCGACCGCTTCGTGCAGTTCGCCGAGGCCCGTGGACTCAAGGTTGGATTCCAGATCACGGCAGCTCCACCGTTTGCGAGACAGAGCGGCGGTGACTACGGGATGTGGGACCCGCCAAGGACGGCCACAGAGCTAGGCTACTGGCATGACTTCATCTTCGATCTGGTGAGTCGATATGGCACCCGGGTTTTCCGCTATGAGATGTGGAACGAGCCTGACCATCCAACATTCTGGAAGCCAGAGCGCAGCCCCGCCGAATATGCGGCGTTGATGCGCGAGGGGTATCTGGCAGCGAAGGCCGCCAATCCGAGCGTGAGGGTCACCTGCTGCGCGCTCTCCGGGAATGACATTGGTTTTCTGGAGGCTGTCTACGCCGAGACGGGCAAGTATGCCGACGCCGAGGCAAATGACAACTACTTCGATGAACTCTCTGTGCATCCGTACTCGTTTGCGGGCTCGACCCAGGTGGCCCCCGATGATCCGGAGCACACTTTCCAGGGAGTCTTCGGGCTTGTGAACTCCAACTTCTGGGGCTACCGTAAGATGCGCGACATCCTCGTGGACCACGGAGACTCGCACAAGAAGATATACATCGGGGAATTTGGCTACTCGACCAAGCCGAGTTGGACACCTCCCATCACCGACGAGCAAAGGGCTGTCTGGCTGAAGAAGGCCTTCGAGATAGCGAACCAGAGCAGCGGGTACCTCTCGGGGCTGGAATGGTACTCCTACTACAGCGACACAGGCAGGGGCTTCAACATCTTTGACCTCGCGACCGACCAGAAGACGCTGACCTTCAAGGCATTAGCAGAGGTCGCAGGGGGCCCGACATCTGGCAGCGTCGAGACGCTCACGTTCTCGCCCAGCGCAGATGTGCGCGTGTACCAGTTGCGCCCCGACACTAACTACGGCCGGTTCGCCACGCTCATAGCAGACGGCGGCACGGGCATTAAGAAACGGTCCTACCTCAAGTTTGCTGTCTCGGGGCTGAACGGCAGGCAGGTGCGGAGCGCTTTTCTACGCGTCTTCGTAAGGGATGGCGGCGGCTCGAACGACGGGCCCGGCGTTCGGCTGGCGGGCAACACCTGGTCGGAGAAGGGCGTAACGTGGAACAACCGGCCCGACTTGAAAAGCGGCATGGTGGCGGATCAGGGCAGCGTACCAGGCGGCGCGTGGGTCAACTTCGACGTCACCTCGCTCGTGAGGCAGGATGGCACGGTGACGTTAGCCGTCGCGCCGACCTCCACTGACGGTATCTACATGTCCTCGCGCGAGGATGCGAACAAGCCGAACCTGGTAGTGACCGTTGGTAGCTGAGCCGACATCGTCGCTTCCGTTCATCTCTCCCGCTTGAAATATCCCAATGGGTTCGTTTCGTCTCTGGCCTCCAACTCGCCACCTCTACGAATTCAACCTCCCCGGCGGATCGGTCCCCACTACGCGATGATCCAGGAGGCGACGGTATAGCGGGGGACGCGCTCCCGCACAGTCATGAGACGCGCGACGGTCCTACATGGACTCCAGGCTATTAAGAGGCTGCGCGGATAGGTCATGGCCGTCGGGAGGGACGACCTTCCCAGCGGTAGCGACTCCAGCCCTCCCGAATGAGCCTACGCACTATGATGACCACTTCAGAGAAGGTCACCCAGAAGTCGATCACTCGCCCACGCCTCTCGGTACACCACACAAGCTTTTTGTGGGCGTTGTGCCAGGAACTCGTCCTCTCCACCACCCAGCGCTTTGTGGCCCCAAGCGGTGAGGGCTTGCCCTTCTGGGAGATCTCGGCGATGAGCCCTCGCTCCTCCAGACGCTCGCGGCTGGCTCTTGAGTCGTAGCCACGATCCAGGTGCACCCTCGCCTCCCCGGGTAGTGCTCCTACCGACGCATAAGCGTGTTCGAGGGTAGGCACCAAAAGCGGTGAGTCGTGGCGGTTGGCGGAGTCGGTCACTCCTCCTATTGGGATACCCTCTGCGTCGACCGCCGTGGAGCGTTTGATGCCCTGCTTTCCTCTGTCCACCGGGCTTCTTCCAGCCTTCTCGCCGCCACAAGGAGCCTTGGTCATGCAGCAATCCACAGCCACCTCCGAAAGCTCCAGGCCGATGAATCGGTCGTAAGCTTCAAGTACCGCTTCCCGCAGGGCGTCGATCACCCCCACTTCGATCCACTCGTCGCGCCGCTCGCGAAGCGTAGTGGCCGAGCAGGACTCATCGGCGATCCTGTGGTAGGCGCAGCCGAACACCAAAACCTGGATGAGCTTCTCGAAGATCACTCGGTCAGGTATGCGAGGACGATGGCATCCTAGCGGATGGTTGACCTCCCTTTCGGGCAACAGGGCGGCAAACTGTTGCCAGATTGGTTCGATGAGGTATGGTGGGAGCGCGGGCACGGGTTTTCTCCTCCATCGGGAAGCTTGGTAACTCCCCGAATGATCGAGCATCCCGTGTCCGCTTTCCATTCAGGGTCATCGCGTCCCTATCCGCGCAAGCTCTAAAAGAGGTGCGCCAGCAATTGCTGAGTTCTTCGCCCCGATTGTAGCGCTCAAGGGCGTCGAGGTAACGATTGGCAAA
>Ga0126309_10000403_pt1 | contig 14517 bp, 13 predicted proteins | sample Plot56_FD_92541 | JGI IMG/M metagenome (GOLD analysis project Ga0126309, IMG submission 92541) | Serpentine soil microbial communities from UC McLaughlin Reserve, CA, USA - Plot56 | ecosystem: Environmental > Terrestrial > Soil > Grasslands | place: USA: UC McLaughlin Reserve, Lake County...
TCTGCGGCAAGCGGGGGAGATCCTACATCATGTCCCGGCAAAGCTCTGACCCGGGGAAGACGCCAGGATGTGCGCGTCCGTATGCTTGTCGTCAGGACGCGATCCGGGTCGCGGGCCGGCGATTGGAGCTCGAATGACCAGATGGTGGCGAACGCTCGTCTTTTTCTTCCTGGGCTTCTTGCTCGCGGCGGCCGTCTCCTGGGCCGTCTTCCGTTCGTTTGGGTCGCCGCTTCCCGGCTGGGTGTCCTGGGCTCCCTGGGTGGTGGCGGCGGTTCTCGTCGTGGCTCACCTGCGAGGCCGGAGGGGGGCACGCCCCATCGCCTTTCTGCTGGGAATGGGGGCTCAATACTGCGTCGTCCTGGCCCTCCTCTTCCTCGGTCCCCCCATCGCCGACCGCCTGCACCGCCACAGCTTCGAACCGGCCGCATGGCAGCGGAATTCGCGCGCCGACTTTCTTTGGCCCGCCCGTCTCACCATGGCCGACGATCTGCTGGCCAGCCGGCGTCTGGATGGGCTCGACCGCGCCGCGGTCGTTCGTCTGCTGGGGCCTGCCGAGCCGGGAAAGGCATTCCCGGGCTGGGACATGGTGTACCTGCTGGGCCCCCAGCGCGGCCTGATCCGCATCGATTCCGAGTGGCTCGCGATCCGGTTCGACGGCGCCGGACGCGTCGCGGCGGCCGGCATCGTCCACGATTAGGGATCGCTACGATGGTATGGATCCGCTACCTATCTAGAAGATCAGCGGCTGTGATCAGGATCGAGCCCTCCGTCTCCTCCTCGGCTCGAACCTTCCCAGTGACCTTGGGGACGAAAAGCGCCCGAACGAGCTCCGCGCCGGCCAGCCGCGACGGCAGGGGCGGAGCGGGCTTGGCAGACAGCTCCCGCAGAGCCAGCTCGAGGGCCCTGCGATCGAAGGGGCGGGCGCTCCACTTGACCTCGCCCAGGAGAACCCGTTCGCCGTCAAGCGACTCGCTGACCACGTCCCACTCCGGTTGCGTTCCGTGCCACCAGCGTGAGGCCGGACCCCAAGGGCCGAGCCTCCCGAGAGCCCCGGCGGTCACCCGGGGCACCTCCGAGCGGCACAGCTCTTCCCAACTCTGCGCGCAGAGGCTGTCCCAGAAGCGAGCGAGGATCTGGCGACGCGCGGCGGGCGTGCCGCTGGCGAGCTGCGCCCGAAAGGGAGCCACCACACGGAACCAGAGACGAAAAAAGGGATCGGCGATCTTGTAGAGAGCGCGCTTGCTTCCTTTCTCAGTCTCCCCGAAGGGCAGCTCGCGGCGCACCAGCCCAAGCCCGACGAGGCGGTCCAGCGGTCGCGCCATCGAAGTGGCCGCCCGGCCCAGGCGCCCCGCGATCTCCGAGACCCGGTGGGCGCCCGCTCCAATGGCATCGAGCAAGGGTCGCGTTTCGAGAGCCGAAGGGATCTCTTCCAGGAGCAAGCGGTCGGGCTCGCGATGGAGAGGTCCCAGGGGATCCAACACGAGGTGCTCCACCTGAATCGTGACGTCATCGCCGATCTCCCGGGCCAGCTCCCAGTAGCGCGGGATCCCGCCCCAGGCCGTGTAGAGCTCGATCCAGCGTATGCCATCCTCCGTTCCGAAGACCTCACGAAGATAGAAGGGAGGCAGGGGCTGGATCTCCAGGATCTCCCTGGCACGGCCAAAGAGCGGAGCGTCCCCGGAGAGGACGAAGCCCTGCATCATGCGCTGGCTCGAGCCCGCGATCGCCACCCGGAGCCGCGCCTCTCGGGCGTCGTGATCGACCCAGCGCTGAAGCACGCTCGGGAGCTCCGGCGAGGCGAGCACCAGATACGGCAGCTCGTCGAGGATCAGGGGTCCCTGCCAGCCGGCGAGTTGTGCCTCGCGGGACAGCCGGGCAAACAGCGACCGCCAATCGCGGTATTCGACTTCGGCAAACCCCGGCAGCCGGGCTGCGATGGCCTCGGCGAAGTACTGCCGCTGGATTTCGGCGACGGATTGGTCCGCCACCGTATAGACGCCTTGATGCTTCTTCGCCCATTCGAGCAGGAGGCGGGTTTTGCCCACCCGTCGCCGGCCGTAGACGACGACCAGCCCGCCTTCGTCCGAAGCCGCGACGCGGTCGAGGCGGGCGAGCTCTTCCTGGCGGTCAACGAAGAACATTATGCGGCGCAGCATAATGCTGTGCGGCATAATGTTCAAGGGCTCAGCTGATGGCGGCCCGCCGCCATCCTGCTCGGGTACAATCCGTCCCCGTCGCCCAGAAGCTCTGTTGATCCGGGAGGTACGACTGCTGGCCGGAGCTCCACGAGACCAACGCCTGATCCTGCGGAGGAAGCCCGGCAGGGCTCCCTCCTTGTACCCCCGCCTCACCTCATGAGCAGCCGGATCTACGACGCCCTGAATGCCCTCAAGCCCGCGGATCAGCGTTATGCCATGCGCTTACCCGAGCATCTCGCGGAGGGGCCAGACCCGGGTCGGCTGCGCGAGCTTCTAACCCGCTTCGATTTTCTGCAGGCGAAAGTCGTCCTCGCGGGGGCCGAGGCATTGATTCGGGATTTCGACCTCCTGGATGAACCGGAGCTGCGGCTCGTCCAAGCCGCTCTTCGTCTTGCGGCTCCCGCCTTGCAGGAAGATCCTCCCCAGCTCCCGACCCAGCTGATCGGCCGGTTGAATTCTGTGGGCATGGCTGGCCTCGCAGGGCGGCTCCTGGAGCAGGCGCAGCACGCCGATATGGCCCCATGGCTCCGCCCTGTGCGCGCCAGCCTTCTGGCACCTGGGCAGTCCCTGGCAAGGACTCTGCGAGGTCATTTCTACCAGGTCAACGCCGTGGTGGTGACCCGCGATGGCCGGCGGGCGGTCTCCGCATCGAGCGACCGGACGTTGGGCCTTTGGGACCTGGAGACCGGAGAACGGTTGCTGAAGCTCAGCGGCCATACGGAGCCGGTCTATGCCTTGGCTCTGGCACCAGATGGGGCCAAGGCCATTTCCGCATCGAACGACGGCACTCTCCGGGTCTGGGACCTGGAGAGCGGTGAGACTCTGCGCACGCTCTCCACCTCGGGGCACCTGGTTCGGGCTCTCGCGGTGACACCGGGTGGGAAAGTCCTCACAGGATCGGCGAAACGGAACCTGACGGTTTGGGATCTGAAGAGCGGAGACGAGCTGTTGTCCTGGATAGGCCATGAAGGCGAGGTTCTGGCCGTGGCCGTGCTTCCGGACGGTCGGCGGGCGATTTCGGCCTCCGCGGACAAGACGCTCGCCGTATGGGACTTACAGTCCGGAGAACGGCTCCTCGTTTTGACAGGTCATACGGCCCAGGTCTGGAGCGTCGCTGCGCTGCCGGATGGACGGCGGGCGATCTCCGCCTCGGAGGACAAAACGCTCAAGATCTGGGATCTGGAGACGGGAGCCGCTCTCGCCACCCTGGAAGGTCATGGCGCAGCGGTCTGGTCGGTCGCGGTGACCGCCGACGGCCGGCAGGCGCTCTCGGGCTCCGAGGATTGGACGGTCGGAGTGTGGGATCTCGAGCGGAGGGAATCTCTCAGATTTCTGTCCGGGCATAGTGCGCGGGTCAACATGGCCGTCCCGGCGCGGGATGATCGTTGGGCGGTCTCCGTCTCCGACGACCACACTCTCCGCGTCTGGGACCTGGAGGCTCCAGCGGATCCGCAGGAGAGAACGAGCCACAGCGAAAACGTGATGAAGCTCGCCGTGACTCGAGACGGGCGCGCAGTTTCGGCCTCGCTGGACGAAACCTTGAAGGTCTGGGACCTGCGGTCCGGAGAGCTGTTGCATACGCTGACCGGCCACTCCGATGGCGTGCTGTCGCTGGCAGTGACGCCGGATGGACGGCGCGCGGTGTCCGGCTCTCAGGACCAGACCGTTCGAGTCTGGGATCTGGAAAACGGGCAGGAGCTCCTCTGCCTGCACGGCCACAGCGGAGAGGTGAACGTCGCAGTGATCACTCCGGATGGGAGGCGCCTTCTCTCGGGCTCCCGTGATCAGACCTTGGTCCTGTGGGATCTGGAGAGCGGCGCACGGCTGGCGACCTGTTCAGGGCACGAGGATTGGGTCAATGCGGCGGCCGTGACTCCGGATGGCCGGTGGGCCGTCTCGGCCTCCCGGGATCGCACGCTCAAGGTGTGGGATCTGGAGGACGGACAGGTGCGTTGGACTCTGGCAGGGCATACCGGTTGGGTCAACGCCGTCGAGATCACGCCGGATGGACGGCAAGCTGTTTCTATTTCCGAGGACCGCACCGTGAGGATCTGGGACCTGGACAGCGGGCAGGAGCTCTCGGTGCTGACCGGCCACGAAGGGATGATCTATGCCCTGGCGATCACGCCGGACGGACGGCGGGCCATCACCGGAGGAGCGGACCTGCGCTTGAAGGTCTGGGATCTGGAAACGCGGCAAGAGCTCCTGACGCTCTCCGGTCACCCTGACGGGATCTACGGTATCCAGGCGGTGACTGCGATGCCTGATGGATCGCAGGTCGTGTCCGTCTCCGATGACAGCTCGCTGTTGGTCTGGGACCTGGACAGCGGAGAGATCGCCAACGCATTCCGGGCCGACAACTCACTGTACGAGTGTGTCGTCTCGCCTGACGGCACCACGATCGTAGCGGGGGACCGGTCGGGACAGGTCCACATTCTGGAATGGACATGAGACGCCACTTCTCTCCCAGGTGAGGGACCTCCCCCCTCCGATCGTTTGGATGATTGCCGTCAGGCACCGGGCGGAGGGAAAGCCCGGTTTTCCCAAACTGCTGACGTTTCTTCTGGCGGGCGCTCCCGCGTGGACCCGATCCTGGCGATCCGGAAGGAGTAGCGAGGGGGTCTCACCTTCTCACCGCACCGGCGCCTCGGCCGCCAGCACCTTCTCCAGCGTCGCGGGCTCGACCGGCTTGACCAGGTGATGGTCGAAGCCGGCGTCCCGCGACTGGCGCACGTCCTCTTCCTGGCTCCATCCGGTCAGGGCGATGAGGACGACGTCCCGGCCCCAAGGCTGCTCGCGGATGCGGCGGCAGGCGTCGTAGCCGTCCAACCGCGGCATCCCGATGTCGAGGAGGATCACGTCCGGACGGAACGCCGCCGCCACCTCGACCGCCTCGAGCCCGTCGAAGGCGGTGCGGACCTCGTTGCCCAGGATCTCCAACAGCAGGGCCATGCTGGAGGCGGAGTCCGCATTGTCATCCGCCACCAGGATGCGGCGTGGCGCCGCACGTCCGGCTGGTTCTTGGTTTTCGCTCACCGGGTGTGCCTCCGGCCCCCATTGTACCTTTTCCTCCCATCCGTTGCCCGTCTGCCGCAACTCAGAGCGCCAGCCTCGCTTTTCTGCACCAGGCTCTTCGCATAGACTTGTCGCCATGATCGACGATGACATCCGCAGGTCCGCGAAGATGCTGGAATCCGTGGTTCGCATGTACGGGCTGTCCGCCCGACAGCTCGAAGAGAAGCTGGGCTACGGGGCAGGAACGGTCAACCGGCTGTTCAGCGGCAAGATCGAGCTCAAGCTCCGTCACATTCTGCTGATCCTGGAAGTCATCGGAATTCCGCCGTCGCAGTTCTTCCGGGAGGTGTTCCCGGAGGATGACCGGCCGCGGAGCGAGCCCGAGATGGCCTCGCGTCTCCTCGATCTCCTGGAGAGGCACGTCCCAAAGAGACCCACCCGGCCCTCCGCCTTGGGCGTCTCCGACGAGGATCTGGACCGGCGCATCCTGGAAGCGCTCAGCCGCCTCGGCGTCGCGCCCCAGGCCGTGGGCGGCGGACGGAAGAAGTAGACCTGTAAACCTCTTGCCAAGCTCTTTTGAGCCCCGGCGCGTCCTTCCGCGCCGGGCGTTGATGTCTCGTTGCAAGCGGTCTCCCATCCGGGTAAAATTCTCGTCAGAGAATACTATGGGCCGCGGCCCAGGAAACGAAGCCATGGAATTTGAGAAGGATCCGCTGGCCGCAGTGGCCCAGGCTCTCAAGAAGATGCGCCTGGCACGGGAGTGGGGCCCTGAGGAGCTGGCTCGAAGGGCCGGAGTGTCTCCCGAGACGATCCTCGCCTACGAGTCCGCTCCCGCGAGCCTCTCCGAGGCCGTCGCCTTGCAGGTCTTCAAGTCCATCCCTTTGCACCCCGCGGACCGGACCATCTTCCAGGATGCGTTTCTGGTCACTCCTCCCCACGAGTTGATCACCTCTCTGCAATCGCACCTGTACGAGCTCGAAGCGGCGTTGAGCATCGACGAGCAGGACCTGAACGAGGCCCTGAACAAGCTCGATTTCATCCTGTTGCTGCGCCCGAGCCACGACCGGGTCGCCCGCATCCAGCTCAGCCGGGCGGCCCTCCTAGGCGAGCTCGGGCGGGAGCGGAGAGCCTTGGATGCCCTGTTCCAGGCCGAGATGTACCTCGACCCGGTCCGCGAGCTGCACCTCTGGTTGCGGCTGCGCCTGGAGAAGCTCTACATCCTGTGCCAGGCGGGACGGTATCGCGAGGCCGAGCCGCTGCTGGCGGAGACCCAGAAGCTGGCGGACCGGGTCGGGCGCGATCGGGAACGTCTGCAGATCCGCCGTCTGGCCGGGTGGGTTGCGACCGGGCTGGTCCGGACGGAGGAGGCTCTGCACGTCCTCCAGCCGGTGTGCGCCGAGATGATCGCCGCCGGGCTCGCCTTTGAAGCCGGCTGTATCGCGTTCGACCTCGCGATCCTTTGGACGGCCCGGGGGAACACCGCCGAGGTGGTGGAGCTGGCGCAGCAGGTGAAGCCGCTCACCGAGCACAAGAAGCTTTCGCACGATGCCCGCACGACGCTCAAGGTGTTCTGCTTTGCGGTGCGCCGCGGCACGTTCACCGTCGAGATGGGCAGCCAGCTCAGCGGGGAATTCCGGAACGCCGGGAGCCGGCTGCCGCGGCCGTACGAGCTGCCGGTGTGATCTCACCATTTGATCGACGACGAGCTTCGTAGGTGCACGAAGATGTTGAAATCCGTGGCCCCCTTTCCGGATACCGAGCATCCCAGCAACGATGCGGAGATTCCCAGTGCCTCTCCGCCCCCAAGCCCGTGATACGGCGCGTCGCCGCGGTAGGGAGCGGCGGGGGAGCGCGAGACCTCAACCCAAAGGGTCCGGCCGGTGTCTCATGACGGTGACGGACCGGCTCCATCGTGTTGCCACCGCACACGAAGCTCAAACATTTTCTTCTCTCATTTCTCGCGCGAGTGAAAGGAGAGGCCTCATGTCAGGTTTCTGCAAGGAATGTGGTGCGTTGCTCAAGTTAGGAGACAGTCAGTGCCCGAACGGGCACCAACAAGGACTGGTTGCCCATCCTGCTTTGCGTCCCGAGCCGCTTCAGAAGATCGGCCCACTCCCCAAGCCGAGCACGCCACGCCGGCTCCTCGGCTCGGGCATCGAGTATGTGGCCTACGTCTTCTTCACCTGGGTCGTCACCTTTCTTGACTCCCTCACTGCCGGTATCGCCGGGCTCTTGGCTCTGATCGTCGCCGGGCTGGTCATGCTACGCGACTGCAATGCGGGGGCTCTCAGCATTGCGAAACGGGTCAGCCAGATGCGGGTCGTCGACCGGCGGACCGGCCAGCCAGCGTCCAATCTTCAGGGACTGGTACGGAACGGCTACTACTTCGGTCTCCTGGTGATTGCGGCATTCGTTCCTTGGTTCGACTGGATCTCCTCGGGCCTCTTCATGGCCTTCATCGCTGTGGACATCGCCATGATCGTGGCGAATCCGCGGGGGCGGCGCCTGGGCGATCTCCTGGCGGGCACGCAAGTCATCGAGGCGAGGGGCTGAGCCATGGCCGCCGTGCAATTCACTCAGATCCACCCCCGCGCCTTCGCCCATCCCTCGGACGTGCGGGCGACTTCGGCCTTTGAGCGGCTTCCATTATTCCCGGAGTTGCTGAAGACGATCTCAAAGCTGGGGATCGAGGAGAGATTCCGGGCGCACCACATGCACCACAGCGTGCTGCTCAGCTCCCATCAATTCCCTTCCCTGAACCGCATGGTTCATGAAGTGGCCGAACGTTTGTCTGTTCCTCCGCCGAAGACATATCTCACCCGCCAAGGCGGAGCGAACGCGTTCGTCTTCGGCCGGAACACCCACTCGATCGTCCTGACCACCGGACTGGTGGACCTGATGACGGAGCGCGAGCTCCAGGGGATCATCGCCCATGAGATGGGTCATATCCTCTGCCAGCACATGCTCTACATGGGAGTGGGGCTCGCCCTGACCAGTCACGCGGTTCCCTTCCTGAAAAAGATTCCCGGCCTGGAAGAGACCGTGGCCGGCTTGTTCTTCTCCTGGTTCCGTGCCGCAGAGTACTCGGCCGACCGCGCCGCCTTGCTCATCCTGGAAGATCCGGAGCCGCTCGCCCAAGCCCTCAGCCGCTTGGCCGGCGTGCCCCGGAAGTACGAAGCGGAGTTCGACCTCCGGCTGTTTTCCGAGCAGGTGGCGGACTATGCTGAGGAGGCGACCTGGTGGTCCAAGATCGCCACATTCGGAATGGATCTGTTCCTGTCGCACCCTGAGCCGGCGAAGCGCGTGAACGCCATACTCCAATGGTCTGAGTCGGATGCGTACAAGGCCATCCTCAGTGGGCGTTATTTGACGAAGTTCGAGGCGGAAGCACTGGACGATGCGATCTTGATCGAGGGCTTCCGAAGCTGTCCGCTCTGCCTGACCCCGGTGGGACAAGCTCCCGTCTGCCCTAACACGAGGTGCGGGTTGGAACAGGATCCACAGCGGCAGCAACTCTGTCCCAATGAGCACGTCGCCGGGATCGATTGGAGGTTCTGCATAGTCTGCGGCAATGCGCTCACACAGGGCGCCAGATGCAGCGGAACCCCTGATCGTTGAATCGCATTTTAGCCGACCGCCGCCCGCGGAATGCGGCAGGCAGATCCTGGGCAGGCGTATTCCAGGACCCGCCGCGCACAGCGCGGACCGCTGAATCTCCCTGGCCGACTGGGTCGAGTTCTCTTTTCTCTCGCTCCCGGTAGGCGGTGGGAGACCAGGGATCGGCACACCATTCCCAGACGTTGCCCGTCTGATCGAGCGTGCCATAGGGGCTGGCGCCGGCCGGGCAGGCGCCCACTGGAGCCGTCCCGCTCGTAGTGCCGAAGCGGGCATGCCGCGGAGTCGGCAGCTCCCGGCCCCAGGGATAGCGGCGCTGCTCCGTGCTGCGTGCCGCCGCTTCCCACTGCGCCTCGCTGGGCAGCTCCAGGCCGGCCCACCGACAGTAGGCCTGAGCGTCGTCCCAGCTCAGTCCTACGACCGGATGCCGTGACGGGTTGAGCTGGGGATCGTCCCAGAAGGCCGGCTTCGGGACGTCAGGGTTCTCCTCCAGGAAGCGCGCGAACTGCTCATTCGTCACTGGGAGCTTGCCGATCCAGAAGGGGCTGAGGCGCACCCGGTGCACCGGTCTCGCGTCCTGGAACCCTTCCGCGCCCAGGGTGAACTCACCTCCCGCAACATAGACCAACACGGTCCCATCCTTCTCGTGGATGCGCTCGCCTGCAGAGGTCGGTTCTTTCGGACTCCGCGTCTCTAGAACCGGCGGCTCGACCACCGGAATGGGAGAGAACCGCTTGCCGTCCTCGGAGGCTGGCTTGGCAGCGGGAGCGACAGGGCTCTTCGACTTCTTTTCGGGCCGGGGCTTCCGGTTTTGTCTGGCTGGCTCTTCTGCCGGCGCCTTCGCGGCTGCTGAACAGCGGGCCAGAGGATGGGCGAACACCGTGTAGGCCAGCCAACCGTCGCCTTCCGGAAATCGGTCTCGCAGGATCAACCGAGCCTGGCGGACGGCTTCGCCCAGCTCCACCCCGTCGAACAGCTGCTTGTAGAGCTCCTCTGCGAAGCAGAGCGCTTGGCTGTCTTTCAGCTCCCAGTGAGATCCGATGAAAGCTCCTGCGCCCGCTTCCAGGAAAGCGCTGGCCAGCCCCCCCATACCCGAGAGCGATGCCGTACCGCGCCCGCTGTGACATGCATTGAGGAACACGAGAGGTTGTCCGCTTCCGATCCGGACGAGACCATGCAGGTGCTCCGGATCGAGTTGTCCTCCACGCTCGAGCAAAAGACTGCAGCGGCTACCCTCCCAGGCATACCCATGGCCGGCGAAATGCAGGCCATCGTATTCTCCTGAAGCCAGAGCGTTTTTGACCTCCGGATAGAGAGCCTGGACCTCGACCACTTCGCGCTCCGCGCCCCCGAATCCCTTCACCCTCTCTCGCTCCACCGAGACATGAGGCAACGTGGAATCTCTCGGCACGATCAGGGCGATACGCTTCATCGGAAGTTTCAGGACCGGAGGAGCGCCCTGACGGACTTTGAGCAACCACCTCGTGACACTGAATGCTTCGACCAAAAAGGGACCTGCCGAGGAGGATGGCTTGTCGGGATCCTGGAGCCTCAGCAACTCCCAGGGAAACCACACTTCGTCCGAGAGGATCTGAAGGGTGCGGACCGAATTAACGAGAGCCCAGAGTCCCCGCCGGAGCTCCAGGGGAAGAAGCTCTTTGAAAAGCAAAGTCCCATTGCCTGCGAACCAATCTCTCGATCCTCCACGATGGACCCACGAGAGATACCGAAAGAGGCTCCCAAAGTGGTCTTCGGGAGCACCCTGTCGAAAAGGCGCCGAGTCGAAGCTGTCGAAGTAGAAACCGGCCAGTGGCTCGCGCGTCTTGGCCACGAACCTGAGAACCTGTTGGCCGTTGGCAAGTGTCTCTTGCGTTACACGCAGGACCAGGTCCGGATCAGTAGATTCTGGCATGGCGGCTTGAGCTGTTCTCTAGATTGTACTGCGGGAGATCGGGCGGATGTGACTCGCGTTACCACTCGCCCCGAAAAGCCCTCTCGATTGCAGCCCGGGTCTGGTCCCGAACCGTCGGCTCGACCTCGACGGTTTCCAACCGGCGCAGCAGGATGTCGTGGTTGGCCATCTGGTGTTTCGCGGCTTCGTTCAGGAAGTCGATGTCCTTGTCCCGGCCGGCGATGGCCTTGGCGACCAGCAGGTCGTGGACTTCGAGGCACAGGCCTCTCGCTCCCCGCGTGTTCTCGTTCTGGACGGGGATGAGGCGCTCCCTCCAGCCCCTGGGCAGGAAAGCGGTCTCCTCGCCAACCCCCTGGGCGTAATAGCCGAAGGTGTCATGGAAGGGGGACAGCTCACCGATGCTGCCGTCGATGACGTCGGCGCGCTCGGGGTGGTTCAGGGGAAAGAGATCCGCCTCCATCGAGCGGCGCATGGATTCCGGAGCCTCCGGGAATTGCCCCAGAATCGCCTGGCTGCCGATCACGACGATCGAATCGTCGGCGGCGATGACCGCGGCGGCGCGGATCAGGTGCTCGAGCTGCTCGCGGGTCATGGCGTTCCCTGGAAGCGATCCCGGGTCTCGCGCCAGATCCGCCAGCGCTCCTGCGGCCGCAGGGCCCCGGCGAACGGGCTCGACTGGCGCAGCTCGTTGGCGAGCTCGCTGCGCTCGGCCAGGAAGGCGGCGACAGAAGAGGCGTCTCCCGCCAGAATCTCCGCCCACTTCTGCGCGTAGAACGGCACAGAGCCACCCGATGTCCACGCCTCGACGCGCCGGCGGGCGCTTTCGAGGATTTCGGGCCGCTCCCGCAGGCGCTCGGCGATCGCGCGGTGGTACGCGACACTCCTCTCCTCAGCCAGACGATGGGGATCCATGACCAGGAAACCGTAACATACCGGCACGCCATCGAGCCCGTAAGACTCTTCCTTCGTGCAGCTGACTCCGGCCAAGGACAACCTCTCGGGAGGCGGCCCGGTTCAACCCGGGCAAGCGGCCTCCTCGCGCCCCAGCTGAGCGCCGTGACGAGCCCGACGCTCGGTTCCTGGGGTCTTCCGGCGCTGGTGGCGCTGCTCGGGCTCTTCGCCCTGCGGCGCCCGCGGCCGGCGCGCAACTGAGCCCAAAGGGCCGCCGGAGAAGGCTCCGGCGGCCCTTCGGCCCCCTTTCGTGACCACGGATATTTATCTTCGGGCCACGGATTCGCGGGTGACGACTTGACACGGCGAGCCAGGGGCATAGACTTTCCCTCTGTGAGCCTCTTTGACCAGGCCAGGGAAGTCGATGCCTGCCAGCCTGAAGAGAGTCGCCCGCCGCAGCCAAGCAGGGCAGCTACATCGCCCGCAGCCGCGATCCAACCAGTCGGTCGCTTTTCCGACCGCATCGACCAACGCCGTCTGACAACACTGCCCTCGGGGGTCGTGGGAATCGGACAAGGCCAAGCGAGGAGTCCCACATGGGCAAGAAGTTGTATGTCGGAAACCTTCCTTACAGCGTTCGCGACAGCGACCTGGAGGACCTCTTTGCAGCGCACGGCAGCGTGCAATCCGCTCAGGTGATCATCGAGCGCGACACCGGCCGTTCCAAGGGGTTCGGTTTCGTGGAGATGAGCAATGACCAGGAGGCGCAGGAAGCCATCTCCGCTCTCAATGGCCGCGAGATGGAGGGCCGGACGCTGACGGTCAATGAAGCCCGTCCGAAGGAAGAGGGCGGCGGTGGCGGCCGGCGCGGCGGCGGTGGTGGCGGTGGCTACGGTGGCGGCGGCGGCGGCCGGGGCGGCGGCGGTGGTGGCTCCGGCGGCGGCGGTGGTGGTGGCCGGGGCGGCGGCGGTGGCTACGGCGGTGGCGGCGGACGCCGGTACTAGAATCCGCGTTTGATTGGCGAGAGCCGGGTTGCGTACCCCGGGTTGAAACCCGGGGCTACGCGCCCGCGCCCCTTCCCGGGGCGCTGACATCTCCCTCCTCTTACTCTCCCCTTGAATCGTTTTGAGCCTGCGGTCTCCGCACAGACAAAGCCGTTCCCACGATCACCAGCACCGCGCCGAGGAGCACCCGGAGCGTCACCGGCTCGTCCAGGACGAAGTGTCCGACGATCACCGCCACGACCGGGACGGCGTAGTTGATGAGGGAGATCTGGGTGGCCCGCAGGCGCTTCAGGAGCGAGAAATAGAGGGTGAACGGGAGCGCCGAGCCGACCAGCGCCAGGTAGAACAAGGCGAGGGTGGACGGACCGCTGAAGGTGACGCTGCGGTCGGACTCCGTGAGCCAGGCGATCGGCCCCACGATCAGGCCGCAGAGCAGCATCGGCACCGCCGCGGTCGAGAGCGGATGGATGCCGCCTCCCCACTTCTTCACCGTCACGCTGCCGATCGCCGAGCAGAGCGGGCAGAGCAGCATCACCGTCGCGGCATAGGCGACCTGAGGACCGAGGAGCTTGGCGAAGTCCTCCGAGAAGATCACCGCGACCCCGGCGAAGCCAACCACGACACCGAGCCCGCTCATCCAGGTCAGCCGCTCGCCGGGCAGCACGAAATGAGCGAGGAGCGCCACCAGCAGAGGGAACGTCGCGAAGAGGACGGCCGCCAGCCCCGAAGGGATGTACTGCTCCGCCCAGTACAGGATGCTGTAGGAGATGCAGAACGTGAGCAGCGCGTTGGAGACCCAGACCCACCGCTCACGCCGGGTCGTTCCCAGGCGCACCCGGAAGACCGGCACCAGCGCCAGCAGGGCAAGGCCGGCGATGGAGAACCGCAGGGCGACGCCGGTGAGCGGCGGAATCCCTTGCAGCCCCACGCGGATCGCCGCCCAGGTGGTTCCCCAGATCAGGACCAGCAGGGAGAGCGATGCCCAGGTGACGAGGCGCGACGGCTTCAGCGCGCGCCCCTAGGGGTAGATCTTGTAGAGCATCCGGGGGTACGGAATCGTCTCGCGCAGGTGCGACAGGCCGCACATCCAGGCCACGAAGCGCTCGATCCCCATGCCGAAGCCGCTGTGCGGGTAGGCCCCGTACTTGCGGACGTCGAGGTACCACTGGAACGCCTCGACCGGCAGGTTGTGCTGCTGGATGCGCTGAAGCAGCAGGTCGTGGTCGTGGATCCTCTGGCTGCCGCCGATGATCTCGCCATAGCCTTCCGGCGCGATCAGGTCGAGGCCGAGGACGACGCGCGGGTCCTCCGGGTCGGGCTGCATGTAGAAGGCCTTGAACGCCGCCGGGAAGCGGGAGACCAGGACCGGCCGGTCGAACTGGCTGGCCAGGATGGTCTCCTCGTCGGCCCCGAAATCGTCCCCCCACTGGATGTTGTTCCCCTCGCGGTTGAGGATCTCCACGGCCTGGGTGTAGGTGATGCGCGGGAACGGCGGCTTGATCGCCTCCAGCTTGGAGACGTCGCGCTCCAGGATCTTGAGCTCGGTCTGGCAGCGCTCGAGGACGCGGCTCACCAGGTAGACGATGAACTCCTGGGTGAGCTCGCAGAGCCCGTCGAACTCCAGGAACGGGACCTCGGGCTCCACCATCCAGAACTCCATCAGGTGGCGGCGGGTCTTCGACTTCTCGGCCCGGAAGGTGGGGCCGAAGCAGTAGACCTTGCCGAGCGCCGCGGCGGCCGGCTCCAGGTAGAGCTGCCCGGACTGGCTCAGGTAGGCCTTGTCGCCGAAGTAGTCGGTCTCGAAGAGCGTCGAGGTCCCCTCGCAGGCGGCGGGGGTGAGGATCGGCGAGTCGATCAGGGTGAAGTCGCGCTCGTAGAAGAA
>Ga0126309_10000404_pt1 | contig 14507 bp, 15 predicted proteins | sample Plot56_FD_92541 | JGI IMG/M metagenome (GOLD analysis project Ga0126309, IMG submission 92541) | Serpentine soil microbial communities from UC McLaughlin Reserve, CA, USA - Plot56 | ecosystem: Environmental > Terrestrial > Soil > Grasslands | place: USA: UC McLaughlin Reserve, Lake County...
CCGGGGACGCGCTGCAGCCGGCGGGGACGGCGAAGTCGGTGCGCGTGCGCGGCGACGACGTCTCGATCATGGACGGGCCGTTCGCCGAGACGAAGGAGGTGCTCGGCGGCTACTACGTCGTCGACGTCGACACCGAGGACGAGGCGGTCGAGTGGGCGCGGAAGATCCCGTCGGCGCGGTTCGGGACGATCGAGGTCCGGCCGCTCGTCGTGTTCGCGGTCGAGGCGAACGCGTGAAGGTCCTCGCGCTCCTCTGGGCCGACGAGCAGGGCTGGTCCGCGCTGACGAAGGAGGAGCAGGAGGCGTGGTACGAGCGTTATCGCGCGTTCGGCGCGGAGGCGGCGGCAAACCTCGCCGCCGGAGCCGAGCTGGCGCCCACCCGCTCCGCGACCACGGTCAGGGTGCGCAACGGCGAGACGGTCGTGACGGACGGGCCGTTCGCGGAGACGAAGGAGCAGCTCGGCGGGTTCTTCGTGCTCGACGTCGAGAGCCTGGACGAAGCGGCGGAGCTCGCGGCGCGGATCCCTGCGGCCGAGCACGGCGCGGTCGAGCTGCGTGCCGCTCACGTCGAGGAGGCGGCGGCATGAAGTACCTCCTGCTCCTGAACAACGAGGCGAGCGAGTGGGATCGGTGGCGCACCCTCTCGAAAGCGGAGGCTGCCGCTGGGCGCGCGGAGGAGATTCCGCGCTGGAACCACGCGTTCGCCTGGGCAGCCGAGCAGCAGATCGAGCTGGACGGGCTCGAGCTCGAGGACCCGAGCGGCGCGCGCGTCGTGACGCGGCGGAACGGCGAAACGATCGTGACCGACGGGCCGTTCGCCGAGACGAAGGAGGTCGTCGGCGGGTACTTCGTCGCCGATTGCACCGATCTCGACCAGGCGATCGAGCTCGCCCAGCGCATCCCGGTGGTGGAGAAGGGGTCGGTGGAGATCCGCCCGCTCGTCGAAGAGTGACCGTCGACGCGGTCTTCCGCGAGGAGTGGGGCCGCGCGGTCGCGATCCTGATCAGCGTCCTCGGCGACTTCGAGCTCGCCGAGGACGCGGTCCAGGATGCGTTCACGACGGCGCTGGAGCGGTGGCCGCACGAGGGAACGCCGCGGAACCCGGGCGCCTGGATCGTCACGACCGCCCGCAACCGCGCGATCGACCGCATCCGCCGCGAGCGCACGCTCGCGCGGAAGACCGAGCTCCTCGCACGACTCGAGGAGCTCCGGACGGAGGAGGACGACGACGTGAGCGCGATTCCGGACGAACGCCTGAGCCTCGTCTTCACCTGCTGCCACCCCGCGCTCGCGCCCGAGGCGCGCGTCGCGCTGACGCTGCGCGAGGTCGCGGGGCTCGAGACGGCGGCGATCGCCCGCGCGTTTCTCGTCCCCGAAGCGACGCTTGCGCAGCGGCTGGTGCGCGCGAAGCGGAAGATCCGGGACGCGGCGATACCGTTCCGCGTGCCGCCCGACCACGTTCTCCCCGAGCGCCTCCGTTCCGTGCTCGCGGTGCTCTACCTCGTCTTCAACGAGGGCTACGCGTCCGCAGTCGCGGACGATCTCGTGCGCGCGGGCCTCTGTGAAGAGGCGATCCGGCTCGCGAAGCTGCTCGCGGTGCTGATGCCGGACGAGCCCGAGGTCGTCGGGCTGCTCGCGCTGCTCCTGCTCCAGGACTCCCGCCGCACCGCGCGGCTGCGCGACGGCGAGCTCGTGCTGCTCGAGGACCAGGATCGCTCGCTCTGGGACCGGGCGCGGATCGAGGAGGGGCTGCGCATGCTCGACCGTGCGCTCTCGCGGCGAAGCCCCGGCCCCTACCAGCTGCAGGCAGCGATCGCCGCGCTCCACGCGCGCGCGCCGGCTGCGGACGACACGGACTGGCCGCAGATCGCCGCGCTGTACACCGAGCTCGAGCGCTGGACGGCGTCGCCGGTCGTGTCGCTGAACCGAGCCGTCGCGGTCGCGATGGCCGACGGACCGGAGAGCGGCCTGCAGCTCGCCGACGGAATCGCGGGTCTCGGTGCGTATCACCTTTTCCACGCGACGCGCGCGGACCTGCTGCGGCGCCTGGAGCGACACGCGGAGGCGGCGGCCGCGTACCGCCGCGCACTCGACCTCGCGACGAACCCCGTCGAGCGCGCGTATCTCGAGCGCCGCCTCGCCGAAGTCGCGTAGAACTCGCTCCGTGAGCATGACCGGCACGCTCGAACGCGTTCTCGTCCGGCGCCCCGGCAGCGTGGAGCTCTGGCGCGAGTACGGCTGGCGCGCCGAGCCCGATCCGGCCGCGATCGTCGCGGAGCACGAGCGGTTCGTGGAGGCACTGCGGGACGCAGGCGTCGACGTCGTCGTCGCCGACCCGCTCGACGCTGCGCTGGACGCGATCTACGTGCACGACCCGGCCGCGGTGACGGCCGGCGGTGCAGTCCTGCTGCGGCCCGGCAAGGAAGCGCGGCACGTCGAGGTCGAAGCGATCGCGCGCGACCTCGAGCGTGCGGGAGTCGAGATCCTGGCGCGCCTCGAGCCGCCCGCGACCGCCGAGGGCGGAGACATGTTGTGGCTCGACGACCGGACGCTCGTCGTCGGGCGCGGCTACCGGACGAACGACGCGGGCGTCGACGCACTGCGGCGCGCGCTCCCGGAGACGAACGTGGTCTCGGTCGACCTCCCCCACTACCACGGTCGCGGCGAGGTCATGCACCTGCTCTCGCTGATCAGCCCGCTCGCCGACGATCTCGCAGTCGTCTACCTGCCGCTGATGCCGGTCCGGCTCGTCGAGCTGCTCGAGGAGCGCGGGATCGCGTTCGTCGAGGTGCCCGACGAGGAGTTCGAGACGATGGCGTGCAACGTGCTCGCGCTCGGGCCGCGCCGCGCGCTCGCGCTGGACGGGAACCCGCAGACCCGCCGGCGGCTCGAGGAGGCAGGCGTCGACGTCGTCGTCTACGCAGGCGACGAGCTCTCGCGCAAGGGCGACGGCGGCCCGACATGCCTGACGCGGCCGCTCAGTCGAGCCTGAGCTGCGCGAGCGCGAGCTCGACCGCTTCGGCGGGCGAAGACGCGCGCGGAATCCCCTCGATCTCCCAGCCCGGCTCGAGGATCACGACGTAGCGTCCGAGCACCTTCGCGAAGCCGATCTCCGCCAGCGTCCCCCACCGCCCGCCCACGACGATCGCCGCGTCGGCGGACGCGACGACCCCGAGGTTGCGCGCGTGGCCGACGCCGGTCGCGACGGCATAGTCGATCCATTCGTTCGCGTCCGCGCGCGACTCGCCGGGGAGGATCCCGACAGTCGTCCCGCCGCCCGCCTTCGCGCCGCGCGCGGCGGCGGCCATCACCTCGCCGCGCCCGCCGCAGACGACGACCACCCCGCGCTCGGCGAGCAACCGTCCGACGGCCTCCGCGCGCGCCTCGTGCTCGGCGCCGCTGCCGATCACCGCGACGTGTTGCGCCATGGCGAGATGGTAGAAGCGCTCTGGTGACGACCGATCGCCTCGCTCCTCGCGGCGTCGTGGTCCTCGGCGGCGGGTACGCGGGAAGCATCCTCGCGCGGAAGCTCGGCGACTGCACGATCGTCAACCCGACGAACTACATGCTGTTCCGGCCACTCCTCGCCGAGGCTGCGTCGGGGACGATCGAGCCGCGTCACGTCGTCGTGCCGCTCCGCGTGATGTGCCCGCGCGCGGAGCTGATCGTCGGCGAGGTCGCGTCGCTCGACGAGACGCAGCGGACGGTGCGCGTCCGGACCGAGGGGGGCGAGTACGATCTCCGTTACTGGCAGCTGGTGCTCGCGCTCGGCTCGATCACGCGCACGCTGCCGATCCCCGGGCTGCCCGAGCACGGTCTCGGCTTCAACGACCTCGCCGACGCGATCGCGCTCCGCAACCACGTCCTGCGGGAGCTCGAGGGCGCCGACGCGGAGCTCGACCCGGCGCGACGCGGCCGCCATCTCACGTTCGTGTTCGTCGGCGCCGGCTACGCCGGAACCGAAGGCCTCGCGGAGGTGAACGATCTGGTCGACGACGCGCTGCGCTACTACCCCCGGCTGCGCGGTGCGCGCCAGCGCTGGGTGCTCGTCGAGGCGCAGGATCGGATCCTGCCCGAGGTCACGCCCGCGCTCGCGCGCTACACGGCGAAGCTGCTCGAGCGCCGCGGCGTCGAGATCAGGACGGAGACGCGCCTCGAGTCGCTCGACGCGGAGGGCGCGACGCTCTCGGACGGAACACGGATCGAGTCGCACACGGTCGTCTGGACGGCGGGCGTCCGCGCGCACCCGCTGCTCGCGGGGCTCGGCCTGCCGCTGGACGAGCGTGGGCGCGTCCGCGTCGACGAGTTCCTGCGCGTCGTCGATCGGACGGACGTCTGGGCGCTCGGCGACTGCGCGCGCGTCCCGAACGCGGCAGCGGAGCGCGAGGACCCGCCGACCAGTCAGCACGCACTGCGCCAGGCGCGCACGCTCGCGCACAACCTCCGCGGGAAGCCGCGGCCGTATCGCTACCGCATGATCGGCCAGGGCGCGACGCTCGGCCTCTACCAGGGCATCGCCGAGATCTTCGGCCTCCGCTTCCGCGGCTTCGCCGGCTGGTTCGCGACGCGCACCTACCACCTGCACCAGCTGCCGCTCGTGACGCGCAAGATCCGCGTCGTCGCCGACTGGACCGTCGCCCTCCTCTTCCGGCGCGACATCGTCGAGCTCGGGTCGCTCGGTCACCCGCGGCGGCTGGAGTAACCGCGTCAGTCGAACGCAGCCGCCGCTCCCCCGACCGAGGGACGCGCGTATTGCCAAACCGGCCGACAGTGAGCCGATGCTGCGGCACCTCACGCGCGAGCCTGCGCTCGCCGTCGGCCTCGCGTTGGCGGTCCTCCCGCCGGCGCTGATGCACTTCTTCGCCCACGAGCAGGTGACGTGGAGCGGGCTCGCCCACGCGATCTTCGTCGGCGCGAGCGCCGGTGCCGCGACGGTCGCCGCGGTCGCGCTCACCGTCGCCGCGGCGCGGCGCGGCGACGGCCGCACCGTGATGATCGGAACCGCGTTCGCGGCGATGGCGGCGCTGCTCGTCGTCCACGGCCTCGCGACGCCGGGGATCCTGTTCGACGACTACTCGATCGTCGCCCTCTCGGGCGGCGCGACGCTCCCGATCGGCGGCGTCCTGCTCGCGTTCTGCACGCTGCCGGCAGTTCGTGGCCGACGCGCGGTCCGGCCGCTGCTCGGCCTGCAGGCGGTATTGCTCATCGCCATCGCGGCGTTCGGCACCCTCGGATTCGTCTACCCGAACCGACTGCCCGCCGTGCCGAAGGCGGGTTCGTCCGTCGCGATCGCTGCGCTCGGTCTCGGTCTCGCGCTCTATACGCTCGTCGGCTGGCGCGCGTTCCGGACGTACCGCCTGACGCGCAGGCGCACAGACGTTCTCGTCGTCGTCGGCGTCTTCTGGCTCGGGGCGGAGCTCGCTGCGGCCTCCCTCTGGTCGTACACCGACCTCGGGTGGTGGGTCGGGCACGGTCTCGAGGTGCTCGGGATCGGCGCGATCGGCCTTCCGGTCGCGATCGATCTGCGCCGGCAGACGCAGTCCCGGCCGTTGCAGGGCGACCTCAGCCCGTGCCAGCTGGTCGCGCAGGAGCAGGCGTTCCTCGGCTCGCAGGTCTCGGCGCTCACGCGCCTGCTCGCGGAGCGGGACGCGTACACGGAGGAGCACACACGCCGCGTCGCGTTGCGAACCGTGCAGGTCGGAGAGCGGCTGGGCTTGGCGCCGGAGCGCCTCCGCGTCCTCGCGGCGGGCGGACTGCTCCACGACATGGGGAAGCTCTCGGTCCCGGACGAGATTCTCGGAAAGCCGGGATCGCTGACCGAGGAGGAGTACGAGATCGTCAAGAAACACTCGGAGTGGGGCGACGAGCTGCTCGCGAAGCTCGGGTTCCCCGCACGGGTGCGGCGCCTCGTTCGCGACCACCACGAACGCCTCGACGGCTCGGGATACCCGTTCGGGCTCCACGAAGACCAGCTCGACCTCGAGACGCGGATCCTCGGCGCGTGTGACGTCTACGACGCCCTGATCTCGCCGCGGGTGTACCGCGGCGCCTGGACGCACGACCGCGCGATCGGCTTCCTCTACGAGCGCGTCGGCGTCCAGTTCGACGCGCGAGTCGTCGTCGCCCTGGAGCAGCTGCTCGTCGACGAGCAGGCGCCGCTCCAGATCGCCGTTTAAGAGGCGAACGAGCGCAGCGCCTCGTTCAGCTTCTGCTTCGTCGACAGCACGCCGCCGAAGAGGTCGCCGTGCTCGGCGATCCGCTGGAGCACGACGTCCATCGTGAACGCGCGCGGATCGAGCCGCTCATTCACCTCGTCCCAGCGGAGCGGCGTCGAGACAACGGCGCCCGGCCTCGGCCGCACCGAGTACGCGGAGGAGATCGTCTTCCCCTCACCGTTCTGGTTCGAGTCGATGAGCACCCCGCGCCGGCGGTCCTTCGACCACTCCGTCGTCGCGAGGCCGCGATTGGTGCGCGCGATCGCGCCGGCGACGATCTCAGCGAATCGGCGCGTGTCGTCGTAGGTGTAGCGGCGCTCGATCGGGACGAGCACGTGCATCCCGTCGGCGCTCGACGTCTTCGGGAAGCCCACGAGGCCGAACGCGTCGAGTGCCTCCTTCACGAGCAAAGCGACCTGCATCGTCTCCGCGAAGCCGACGTCGGGCGAGGGATCGAGGTCGAAGAGCACGAAATCGGGACGCTCCGGCTTGTCGACCCGCGAGTACCACGTGTTCATGTCGATGCAGCCCATGTTCACCATCCAGAGCAATGCGAGCTCGTCGTTGACGAGCGCGAAGCTGACCCACTTCTTGCGCCGGGTCGACTCGCGCGTCGACACGAGCGCGCGATGCGTCGGGATCCACTCGGGGAGGTGCGACGGCGCGTCCTTCTGGAAGAAGAACTTCCCGTCGATGCCGTCGGGATAGCGGATCATCGTGAACGGCCGGTCCTTCAGATGCGGAACGAGCACCGGCGCGACTGCGCGGTAGTACGAGAGCAGGTCACCCTTCGTGATCCCCTCGCGCTCGAAGAAGACCTTGTCGAGGTTCGAGAGCTTGAGCTCTCTCGAGCCCTTCCGGATCGTCGACGGGAGCGCGTCGTCGCGCCGCACCTCGATGGCGCTCTTGTCGTCGCGTAGCCCCTGGTACGAGGGCGCCCGCAGCCGCCCGTCGTGCGTCCACTCGACGAACTCGACCTCGGCGACGAGCTTCGGCTCGACCCAGGCGATGTCGCCCTTCCGCACCCGTGGCGGCTTCGGGACCGGGTCGAACGGCGGCGTGGACGTCTCGAGCTCGCGCAGCAGCTTCAGTAGCCGATCGATCTCGCGTTCACTGAACCCGGTGCCGACGCTGCCGACGTAGCGGAGCTTGTCGATGCCGTCGTCGTAGACGCCGAGCAGGAGCGAGCCGAACGAGCCCGACCGCCGGCCCTCGCCGCGGGTGTACCCGCCGATCACGAACTCCTCGCTGCCGTGGGTCTTGACCTTCGCCCACTCGCGGGAGCGCCGGCCCGGCTGGTAGGTCGAGCGCCTCCGCTTCGAGACGATTCCCTCGAAGCTCTGCTGCTTCGCCGCCTCGTAGAGCGCGTTCCCGTCGTCGAACGCCGCCGAGAACTGGACGGTCTTGTTCCGGCGGTCGAGCAACTGCTGCAGGCGGTGCCGCCGCGCCTCGAGCGGCGTCTCGAGGAGCGGCTCGCCCTCGACCTCGAGCACGTCGAACGCGACGTAGATGTGGCGTGTGCCGGGCTTGCCCTGCTGCATCGCCGAGAACGTCGCGCGTCCGTCCTCGCCGATCGCGCAGACCTCGCCGTCGAGGACGCAGTTCGGCGTCCGCGTGGCCTTGGCGATAGCCTTCGCCACGTCCGCGAACCGCTCCGTCAGCGAGTTCCCGTTCCGCGAGACGAGCTCGACGTCGCCGCCGCGAACGTACGCGATCGCGCGGTAGCCGTCCCACTTCACCTCGTGCAGCCAGTCCTCCCCCTGCGGGACGGCGCGCTCGAGGGTCGCGAGCATCGGCGCGTAGCGTCCGCCGACCTTCGGAGGCGGCTCGTCGTCGCGCTTGCGGATCAGGAGCCAGTTCTTCTCCTCGCCGTTCAACCGCGCGGGGACGAGCGCCCAGATCCCCTTCAGCTTCTTGCCGTGCAGGTCGACGGTCAGGCCGCCGTTCGGCTTCCGCTCGAGCAGCTCGTAGGTGCCGTTGTCCCAGATCTCGACCGTTCCGGCACCGTAGTTTCCCTTCGGGATCTCGCCCTCGAACGTCGCGTAGTCGAGGGGGTGGTCCTCGACGTGGACGGCGAGGTGCTGCTGGCCCGGCTCGAGCGGGACGCCCTTCGGCACCGCCCAACTGGCGAGCGCGCCCCCGAGCTCGAGCCGGAAGTCGTAGTGGAGGCGCGTTGCATCGTGCCGCTGCACGACGAAGATCCGCTGCTTGTCGCGTGTGCGCGACGAGAACGGCTCGGGGGTCTGCTTCGGGTCGCGCTTCCGCCGGTACTCGGCGAGCTTGGCCATGCGCGGCCTAGCTTGCCTTGCGCGCCGGCTTCTTCGTCGTCTTTCGCTTCGGCGTCGACGCGCGCCGCGAGCTGCCGCCCGTCTTGCGCGCGGTCTGGGAGCGCTTCGTCCGCTCGACCGACTCGCGCAGCGCCGCCATCAGGTCGACGACCTCCCCCGGCTCGTCGTCGCTCGGCTCCGGCAGCTTCTTGCCCTTCGCCTTCGCGCGCAGCAGCTCGAGCAGCTCCTTGCGGTACGTGTCGTCGTACTTCCCCGGATCGAAGGGCTCGCTCAGGTTCTCCACGAGCGTCTTCGCCATCTCGACCTCTGCCGCGCGCAGCTGGCCCGCGATCTTCACGGGCTCCGGCTTCCGCACCTCGTCCGCGTAGTACATCGTCTCGAGGACGAGCTTCCCGTCGACGGGGCGCAGGCAGGCGAGGTGCTGCTTGTTGCGGATCACCACCTTGGCGATCCCGACCTTGCCCGACTCGTCGAGCGCGCGGACGAGCAACAGATACGGCTTCTCGGCGCCCTCGTCCGGGAGCAGGTAGTACGCCTTCCGGAAGTAGATCGGGTCGATCTCGTCGAGGTCGACGAAGTCGCAGATGTCGATCGCGCGCGTGAGCTCGATGTCGAGGCGGTCGAGATCCTCGTCCTCGAGGGGCACGTAGCGGCCCTTCTCGATCTCGAAGCCGCGGATGATCTCGTCCGGATCGACGTGCTCGCCTGTGTCCTTGCGGACCTTGTCGTAGCCGATCGGCGCCAGATCGTCCTTGTGGAGGAAGTGGAAACGGAGCTCCTTCGACTCCGTCGCCGTGAACATCCGGACCGGGACGCTGACGAGACCGAACGAGATCGCGCCGCGCCAGATCGAGCGCATCGCCATGCCGGCGTGCTCCCCGCTCCCAGCAGGTCGGAAACGCCTGGTTTCGGTTTCCCGAGGAGCGGCAAGAGGACGGCTGAGAGGCTTCTCTCCTAGTGGGGGGTCCGCACTCGAGGCCGGGAGATTTCCTGGCCTCGAGTCATAAAAGGGGCAGGGGAAAAGGCTGTGGACACTGTGGAAGAACGGGTGCCGAACCCGCTTTTCTACGCGAAAACGCCGATCGCTCGAAAACGCGCCCGCCGCCGCCGGGCCAGCTCGTCGCCTGGCGTCGACTCCACGTCTTCGAGCGCTTCACGGACCGTCTCGCCGAGCAGCGACGCCGCGGCGTCGTGATCGGTGTGCGCGCCGCCCGGCGGCTCCGGGACGATCGCGTCGATCACCCCCAGGTCGAGACAGTGACGTGCGTCGGGCTTGAAGGCGGCCGCCGCCTTCTTCGCCTCCGAGGCGTCGCGCCAGAGGATCGCGGCACACCCCTCGGGTGAGATCACGCTGTAGATCGCGTTCTCCTGCATCAAGACGCGGTCGCCGAGCGCGATCGCGATCGCTCCGCCCGAGCCGCCCTCGCCGATCACGCACGCGACGACCGGGACGCGCAGGCGCAGCATCGTCGCCTGCGAGCGCGCGATCGCGCCGCCCTGACCGTGCTGCTCCGCCGCGACCCCCGGGTACGCGCCGGGGGTGTCGACGAGCGTCAGCACGGGGAAGCCGAAGCGCTCTGCGAGCTTCATCACGCGGATCGCCTTGCGGTAGCCCTCGGGGTACGCCATGCCGAAGTTCCGCTTCGTCCGCTCCTTGACGTCGCGGCCCTTCTGGTGCCCGATCACCGCGACCGTCCGGTCCGCGAAGCGGCCGAGGCCGGCGACGATCGCCGCGTCGTCGGCGCGCGCGCGGTCGCCGTGGAGCTCGACCCAGTCGTCGATCAGGCGCCCGACGTAGTCGAGCGTGTACGGGCGGTCCTGATGGCGCGCGAGCTCCACCGACCGCCAGATCTCGTCTTCGGACGGCTCCTCGGTGATGCGCTCGAGCTGCTTCTGCAGCCGCTCGAGCTCTCCGGACACCCGTGCGCCGCCGAGGAGGTTGATCGCGCGCAGCTTCGAAAGCCGCTCGCGCAGTCGGAGCTCGGCGTCACTTGCCATTTGCGAAGAGGCGCAGAGCGCGCCCGACGTAGGCCCTGAGCTCCGGTCGTGGAACGATCGCGTCCACGTGGCCGAAGCGGAGGTTCGCCTCGGCGAGGCCGAAGTCGTCGGGGAGCTTCTCGCGGGTCGTCTGCTGGACGACGCGCGGGCCTGCGAACGACATCAGCGCGCCGGGCTCGGCGACGATCACGTCGCCGAGGCTCGCAAAGCTCGCCAGCACGCCGCCCGTCGTCGGGTGGGCGAGCACAGCGACGTACGCGGAGCCCGCATCGTGGAGGTCGGCGACAGCCGCGACGGTCTTCGGCAGCTGCATCAGCGCCAGGATCCCCTCCTGCATGCGCGCACCGCCGGAGGCGGAGACGGAGACGAGCGGCACGCCGCGCTCGGCCGCCGAGTCGCAGGCGCGCGAGAACTTCTCGCCGACCGCGCTGCCCATCGAGCCCCCCATGAACGCGAAATCCATCACCGCCAGCTCGCAGGGGGTTCCTTCGACGGCGGCGCGGCCGACCACGATCGCCTCGCCCAGCCCCGTCTTGACCTCCGCCTCGGCGATCCGCTCCGTGTACGGGCGCAGGTCGAAGAAGTCGAGCGGGTCGTGCGAGCGCAGATCCTCTGCCTCCTCCTCGAAGCTGTCGGTATCCGCGAGCGCCTCGATCCGGGCGCGGGCACGCATCGGGAAGTGATGGCCGCAGTGCGCGCAGACCCACAGGGCCGCGTCGAGCTCGTCGTCGCGGTAGTGCGACTGGCACCGCGGGCAGGTGTTCGGGTACTCGCGGCCGTCGGTCGCCGGCGCGTCGTTCGTCTCGACCCGTACATCGATGCGCGGCTCGGACATTCGACGATCTTAGACTCGCCCTCCGCGGCGTGAGTTACAGGCCGAGCGCGCCGACCAGGCGGTGGAGCTTCGGAACGTTGTCCGGGTCCGGCGCCAGCCCCGTGAGGCCCGCGCCGAGGATCGTCGTCTCGCGGCGGAGCTTCGTGAAGAGCGCCTCGACCTCGTCGAGCGAAAGCCCGTCGGGCTCGGGCATGAACGGCGTGAGGTCGGCGGGATCGAGCGCGTCGACGTCGAGTGCGACGTAGACGCAACTGCAGTCCTCGAGCGCCCGCTCGACGGCGTCGGCGCCCGTCCGGATGCCGCTTCCGGCGATGAACTCCTTCTCCGGCGGGTCGAGGCTGCGGGCCCCGACGAGCGCGACGTGGTCGGCGGCGACCGTGCCCGCGTCGATCAGCATCCGCAGCGGCATCCCCCACGTGTTGCCGCTCGGCGACGTCTCGGGAGTGTTCAGGTCCCCGTGCGCGTCGAGCCAGACGACGGCGACGCGGTCGTGACGCGCCGCGAGCCCCTCGACCGCTCCCACGTGCGAGCAGCAGTCGCCGCCGAGCACGAGCGGCCGGTCTGGCAGCTCCGCGGCGAGCGCGAGATTCTGGTCGGCGAGCGACTCCTCGGCGACGACGGCGGCCTCCGGATAGTCGAGCGGGAGCTGCGCCGCCTCGACCATCGCCTCGCCGCCCTCGCCCCAGGCGCGCGGGACGCGCACGAGCCCCGCGCGGAACTCGCGCCCGCACGAGTGGCACTGGTACTCGGGGCCGAGCGCCACCGCGGTGAGCGTCTTGCAGTCCGGGCACTTCGCTCGGAGTCGGGACACCGAGCCGAACGCTACCTGCGTCCGCGGAGCTCCTTCTCGAAAAAGTCGAGCTGCCGGATCACACGCATTCCGACGGACTCGTAGAGCCGGTTCGCGCCGGTGAGGCTCTCGGCATCCACTCCGAGCGCAACGCGGTCGAAGCCTCGGCGCGCGAACTCCCGGAAGGCGTGCAGGAGCAGCGCGCGGCCAACGCCCTGGCGACGCCAGCTCCGGCGCACCCCGAGGACTCCCACGAACCCTCCTCCGCCGCGATCGCGGCACAGCGCGACGGCGACGACCTCGCCTCGCTCCACGGCCAGGAACCACAGCGACGGGTCGAACGACTCCGTCTCGACGAGGTAGTGGCGCCACTCCTCGTACGGCTCGCGCGTGTGCGCCCACGAGTCCTCGAACGTCTCCTGGTGCACCTCGTACGCGAGCCGCTCCTGGCCCGGCTGGAGCGTGCGGATCTCGATGCCGTCCGGTAGCACCGGTTCCTCGAGTGCGCCATCGAGGGCGATCTGCATGCGGTAGCTCCCCCGGATCCGGCGGAACCCGTGCGCCTCGAACTCCGCGCGTAGCGCGGCCAGAGGTGTGGGCGCCCACAGCCGCACCGTTCCCGACCCCGCGCGCCGCTCGAGCCACGCGAGCAGCGGCGGAATCACGACCGCCGGGTCGGCGTCGGGTGCGACCCGCAGGTCGGTCCACCACGTCGTGCCCTCGTCCTCGGTGTCGACGTCCGCGTAGCCGAGGAGTCGCCCCTCGTCGAACGCGAGCCGCGTGTCGCGCTCATAGTCGAGCCGCGGCAACGCGAACCACCGCTCCGTCTCCTCGCGCGGCTGGTCGTCGAACCCGTACGCGGCGACCGAGATCGCACGGAATAGCTCGACGACGGCGTCGAGATCCTCGGTCCGGAACGGGCGCAGGTTCAACCGGCGTCAGCAGGAACGAGCTCGTCGAGGGTGTCGGGCAGCGCTCCGAGGTCGCGGAGTTCTCGCGTCGCCTGCGGGCCCGGCATCTCGCCGAGCCGGTTGATCCAGACGGAGCGCAGGCCGAGATCGTTCGCCGGCGCGACGTCGTGGAAGAGGCTGGCGGCCACGTGCACGTGGCCGCCGCGCGGCGCGTCCGTCCGGGCGAAGAACTCCTCCCAGTGCACGTGCGCGGGCTTGTACGAGCCGATCTCCGACGCCACCACCGTCTCGTCGAACGGGACGTCGAGGCGCCGCTGCGAAGCTTCGATCAGATCACGATCGGTGTTCGAGAGGATCGCAAGCCTCCAACCGCGTGCACGCGCCTCCGTCAGGGCAGCACGCACCTCCGGAAACGGCTCCCATTGCGGGAGCGACTGGCCGAGCGCGTCTTCTTCTCCGACCGGAACCTCGCCGAGGCCCGCCAGCGCGCGCTGCATCACGCCTCGGTAGCTGAGGCCGGGGTGCCCGCGTTCGATCTCGGGCTCGAGCTCGTGGTAGCGGTGCAGGAGCTCGTCCGCGTCCTCGGCAGGCCACAACCGCGCGAGCTGTGCGCGGATGCCGCCGTTCCAGTCGATCAGCGTCCCGTAGCAGTCGAACGTCGCCCACCGAGCGGTCACGGCGCGAACCCTAATCCGCCGGTCGGTACGCGAGCAGCTCCCAGCCGTGCGCGTCGAGCCACGCCTTCTCCGCGCGATACGTCGGCCGCGCGCGCTCGACGACGGCCCAGAAGCGAGACGAGTGGTCGTGGTGCCGCAGGTGACAAAGCTCGTGCACCACGACGTAGTCGAGTACGTCGCGCGGCGCGAGCACGAGGCGCCACGTGAACGACAGCGTGCCCGTCGAGGAGCACGAGCCCCAGCGGGAACGCGTGTCGCGGATCGTGATCCGCGCGTACGCGACGTCGAGCCGCCGCGCCTCGCGCTCCGCCGTCTCCGCGATCATCCGCCGCGCGGCTCGGCGCCCCTGCGACTCGCTGATCGCCCCGAAGTCGAGACCGAGCACCGGCGGCCGCTCGCGCGCGACCTGCCGGCCGATCCACTCCGCATGCGTTCGCAGCGCGCGGTCGACGACGCGCTCGCTCGCGCCGCACGGAACGACGAGCTCGGGCGGCGATCCAGGGCGGTAGACGGCGCGGATCCGTCGCGCGCGCGCCGACTCGCGCACGTGCACCTCGACGAGCCGGCCCCCGACGTCGACCAGGCGCACGCCTCGACGGTAGCGGGGGCGCCGGTCGGCAAGTAACTGACAGTTACGAAGTCGGGTCGGCGCCGTAGGAATCGGACGTACCGCGCGCCTCGAGCCGCAAGTGACTGACAGTCACTAAGTGCGCGGGCCGCGGCGTCGTGAGCAGACGAACCGGCGTCAGCCGTCGAAGCGACGCACGACGATGCACGCGTTGTGCCCGCCGAAG
>Ga0126309_10000405_pt1 | contig 14500 bp, 13 predicted proteins | sample Plot56_FD_92541 | JGI IMG/M metagenome (GOLD analysis project Ga0126309, IMG submission 92541) | Serpentine soil microbial communities from UC McLaughlin Reserve, CA, USA - Plot56 | ecosystem: Environmental > Terrestrial > Soil > Grasslands | place: USA: UC McLaughlin Reserve, Lake County...
AGCCGATAATCTCGTGTACCGAGGGCCAGCCCTTGTCGGAAGGATACATTGCAGGGTTTTCGCTACCGTGCTAACTTAGCGCAAACGGGATCGGAGGCCGTGGGTCGCGCTGGATCCCCGGAGAGCTGCAGGGGAGAGGTCTATCCGAGGGAAAGGCCAGGGAGGATCACAGGCGGGAATGGGGGTGTATCTGGCGTTCCTCCTCGGCTGCTTGCTGGTGTTCGCGGGATGTGGCAGCGACGAGAGCCAGGCCCCTGTAACCCCCACCCAGAGCCCCGAGACGTCGACCCCCACGGAAGCTCCTGCGGTTACCCCTACCGAAAACGCTGAGGTGGGAGCCGGGCAGGCCGAGAGCGAGAAGGACATGCCCTTCACGCTCAACACGCATCAGCCCGTGCCGCCCAACCTCGAGGAAGCGTACGGGCGGAGGGCCAGGATCGTGGTCCAGTTCTACAAACTCGATCAGGACTCACTCTCCTATCCACAAGGTCTCTCTGTGGATAGGAAGGTCAACAAATCCATGGAGCGCCTGAGCACCAAGTATCCGACCATCGAGTTCTTCGCCTACGGCATCGGAAACCCGGGACCGGTCGCCGACGACAAGAGCCTGCAGCCCGGGGAGTACGGTACGCTGGCGGCCCAACTCGGGGTGGGGATCACCCCGTTCGTCGCGATGCTCGCGCCCAGTGGTGACAAGAACGGTGACGAGTATGTGATCACCAACCTCTACCAGGGATACGTGCCCCGACCCGTGTTGAGCCAGGCACTCTTCGACCTCGCGGCGGTGGACGTCGAGGACAACACGAGTGACTTTGCCGTGACGCTAGATCAGGTCCAGACGACCGACAAGGGCGGCGGGATCGAGTTCTTCACCGTGCGAAACCAGGGCACCGAGACCGTGAACCTGCGCAACTTCACCCTGAAGGTCCTGGACCCCGAGAGCGGGGATGTAACACCCGGCGCGCCCGGCGTTACGATCAACAGCGACATCCGGGTAAAGAAGGGCCAGAGCGTCTCAGTCGGCCGCGTCCCTGACGTGGTCGACGACGAGGGCAAGCGTGTGGCCGGCACGTTCGAAGGAGGAACGGCGCTCGATCTGGCGCCCGGAGACCAGATCGCGCTCCTCGATCCTGGCGGCGCGGTCGCCTCGACCATCACGGTCTGAGCGAAAAGCCGCTCTGCGGCTGACATTTCGGCCGGTTAGGATAAACTAGACCCGATCATGACCGAGCCTGTTTACCTGGATAACGCGGCCACCACACCGCTCGATCCCCGCGTCCTGGAGGCGATGCTCACGCACTTCGGCGGTCGACGCGGCAATCCTTCTTCGCTTCACGCGTTCGGCGGCGCGGCGCGGACCGGGTTGGAGGAGGCCCGAGAGTCCGTAGCCGAGCTCGTCGGGGCTTCCCCGGGGGAGATCGTGTTTACGAGCGGGGGGACCGAAGCCGACGATCTGGCCATCCTTGGTCTGGCGAGATCCGCCGGCCCCGAAAAGCGGCACGCGGTCGTCTCCTGCGTGGAGCACGCGGCGGGACGAGAGGCCGCGAAAAGCCTGCAGAGGGAAGGTTTCGAGGTGTCCTGGGTCGGGGTGGATGCGGACGGTCTCGTCGACCCTGCCGAACTTGCCGCCGCGCTGCGCCCCGAGACGGCGCTGGCCGCCGTAGTATGGGCGAACAATGAGGTCGGCACGGTCGAGCCTGTGCTCGAGCTCGCCGAGATCTGTGCCGAAAGGGGCGTCCCTTTCCATGCCGACGCGGTGCAGGCCGCCGGAAGGATCCCTATCGACGTCTCGCAGACGCCGGTCTCCACGCTGGCCCTCTCGGGACACAAGCTCTACGGCCCGCAGGGTATCGGTGCCCTGTACGTGCGTGAGGGCATCTCTCTCGAACCCATCTTCTACGGCGGGGGGCAGGAGAAGGGGCTAAGGAGCGGCACCCAGAACGTCGCGGGGATCGTCGGGTTGGGCACGGCCGCGAGGCTGGCCCGCGAGGAGCTGGAAGACCGGGTCATCCACGAGAGGGCGCTACGCGAGCGCATCATGGCAGGGACAGCAAAGATGCCGGATGTGTCCGTAAACGGGCATCGCGAGCGGCGATTGTCCAACAACGTCCACCTCACGGTCTCTGGCGTGGAGGCCGAGAGCCTGGTCATGTTTCTCGATTCGCTCGGATACGCCATCGGGAGTGGCTCGGCCTGCTCCTCGGGCGGGCACAAGGCTTCACCGGTCCTGCTCGCGATGGGGCTGCCCGAGCGAGAGGCTTTCTCCGTCGTCAGGATCACGGTCGGCAAAGACAACACCGCAGAAGAGGTCGATGGATTTCTTGGTGCATTCTCGACCGCGGTGGCGCAGCTACGAGAGATCTCCCCGCTCTACGCGGGCTGAAGGCGGGTACCCATGTCCGATAGTTACAGACCGCAGGTCGTAGACCACCTCGTCCGGCCGCGCAACGCCGGGGAGATAACGGACCCTTCTGGCAGAGGCGAGTCGGGCGACGCCGCGTGCGGCGACGTCGCCTGCTTTACGGTCGGGATCTCGGACAACGTTCTCGAAGAGGTCCGCTACAAAGTCTATGGCTGTGCGGCGTGCATAGCCGCCGGCTCGGCCCTCGCCGAACTGGTCGAAGGCCGACACCTCCTGGAGGCCGCCCGCGTCTCGAAGGCCGACCTGGAGAGCGCCCTGGGCGGACCGCTTCCCGCCGGCAAGGAGCATGCGCTCACGCTCGTCCTCGACGCGCTGCACAAAGCCCTCGAGGACCACTGGAACCGCAACGCCGGCGAGATGCTGTTCGACGCGCCAAGAAGGCGGGAGACCGGTGGCAGGAGCGTCGTCGCCGCGATGAGCGGGGGCGTCGACTCGGCGGTCACGGCCCTGCTTCTCAAGGAGGCCGGCTACGACGTCGCAACCGTAACGTTCCGGCTGCACGACGGCGAGAGGGGCAGCCGGTCGTGCTGCTCGCCGGACACGGTGCTCTTCGCCCGCGACACGGCGCACAGGATGGGCCTGCCGCACTTCACGCTCAACCTCAAGGGGCTCTTCGCCAGGCGAGTTATGCAGGACTTCGTCGGCTCCTACAGCGAAGGCAGGACGCCCAATCCCTGCGTCGCGTGCAACGCCCACGTGAAGTTTCACGCCTCCTCGTTCCTCGCCGATGAGCTCGGTTTCCACCACGTGGCGACGGGACACTACGCCAGGGTGGAAGAGGGGCCGACGCTCGCGCGCCCGGTGGACGAGAGCAAGGATCAGACCTACGTCCTCTGGCCGGTACCGCGGGACCTCCTGTCGCGAACGATCTTCCCCCTCGGCGAGTACCGTAAGACGGAGGTGCGCGCCATCGCCGAGGAAAGGGGCCTCGCCGTCGCCTACACTCCGGAGAGCCAGGACATCTGCTTTATCCCCGATGGAGATTACCGGGGCTTCGTCCGCAAGAAGGTGGCCGCGGAGCCGGGCGACGTCGTAGATCGGGAAGGGCAGGTGCTCGGAAGTCACGCCGGCGTCGTCGACTTCACGGTCGGACAGCGGCGCGGCCTGGGAGTCTCGGCGCCGACGCCGCTCTACGTCACCGAGGTGCGTCCGCGTTCCGGGCAGGTCGTCGTCGGACGTAAGCAGGACCTCGAAGTGCGGGAGGTCAGGGTCAGGGATCTGAACTGGTTCCTCAACCCCGGGGAGGCGGCCCGCGTACAGCTCCGCTACAATAGCTCGCCGGTCCCTTGCGCCGTCGAGGAGGTCGCTGAAGGCGGGTGGATAGCGTATCTCGATGAGCCGGCCATAGGTGTCGCGCCGGGCCAGTCCGCCGTGTTCTATACCGGCGACGGGGAGCGGGTCGTCGGGGGCGGCGTCGTGGCGCGTGCGGGCTCGTGAGGGCGGTACATTTTACGTGCGATCACAGCTATAATCCGGGTTTCCAGGGACCCCGGACGGAGGTGCACTAGAGTTTGGAACTGTTCGTAGAGCTGATGAAGGGGTTGCTCTTCGCGGGGATAGCCGTCGCGTTTTTCGTCCTCGCCTGGATGTTCTTGAGGCTGGCGAGTATCTTCTCGACCACCGAGCAGACCATCAAAGATGTCTCGGGGCAGGTCGTCCCGCTTCTCGGGAAGACGCACGTCACGGTGGACAACATAAACAGCCAGCTCACGCAGCTCGACGAGGCCGTCGGGGACGTGGCGGGCATGACGGGCGAGCTCGACCAGACGACCGCGGTGATCACCCGCGGCGTCAGGGGCGGGGTGATCAAGGTCTCCTCGGCGACGGCCGGTATCTCGCGGGGTCTCAGCACGTTCTTAGGCGGCGAGAAGCCTCCCGAGAAGGAGGAGTAGAGGTGGCGAGCTGGGGCCGGGTCGTGGCCGGTGTAGTAATCGGGGTGGCCGGCACGATCTACGCGACGAACGAGGACGTGCGCAAGAACCTGCCGAAGGCGGCGCGAGACCTCCCCGACAACGTCCGTCGCCGCTACAGGAGCGCGGTTTCCGCGGCGCGCGAGGCCTCCGCGCGCCGAAGGGAGGAGATCCTGCGCGATCTCGAGCAACACGGAGGCGGCGACCACGCCGCCCGCGGCGTCCAGCCCGACCCCGGGGAAGCGTCGAGGCCCGCCTCGGACGAAACGACCACAGAAGCATCGACAGAAGAACAAGACTGAGGAAAGGAACGGCTTGACCGAAGATAAGCCCCAGGAGTACGCTTACCTGAGATTACCGCCCAACGACGAGCTGCGATCCTGTGCCGGCCTGGTGCTGGCGGGGATGGCGGCGCGGGCCAGGGTAGGAGTGGGGGGGTTGGAAGAGGCGGTGGAGGTTCTGGAGGGCTTCCACGCCAGCGACGCTCCAACGCGCTTCCGCTTCTCCCTGGCCGGTGAAGGGGTGCTCGCCGAGGTCGAGGAGCCGACCTCCGAGGGGGGCGCCGAGGCGACCTGGCGCACCGTAGTAGAGCTGGTTTCGTGAGCCGGCGCTACAAAAGGCCGGACAAGGCGCGCACGCGGCGCCTGCTCGTGCGCTACCACAAGGGTGGCGACCAGGCGGCCCGCGAGCGGGTCATCCAGGAACAACTCCCCCTGGCGGAGTTTTTGGCCCGCAAGTTCGCGGGCCGCGGGGAGCCCCTGGACGATCTGGTCCAGGTCGCCTCCGTCGGCCTGATAAAGGCGGTGGACCGCTTCGACGTAGACCGGAAGATCGAGTTCTCTACCTACGCGACCCCCAATATCCTCGGCGAGATCAAACGCTATTTCCGCAATAAGGGCTGGGCCATGCGGGTCCCCCGCGGCCTGCAGGAGCTGCGCCAATCGGCCAAGGAAGTGATCCGCAACGAGACGGTCAGGACGGGACGTTCCCCCACGTTGCAGGAACTCGCCGAGACCCTGGACACCGACGTCGAAGGCGTGGCTGAGGCGCTGACCCTGGGGAGGGCTTACAACACGGCCAGCCTCGATGCGCCCGTAAGCCAGGACGAGCCCGAGGGGGACACGATCATAGACTTCCAGGCCGACGACAGATCCGTACTAGAAGGGTTGGAGAACAAGATCCTGCTCCAGGAGGCCATCGGGGGTCTCAAGGGCCAGCAACAGCAGATCCTGAGGCTCCGCTTCAACGAGGGCAAGACGCAGACGGAGATCGCGGACCACATAGGCGTCAGCCAGATGCACGTCTCCCGCCTCCTCAGACGCGCGCTGGAGGACCTGCGCTCCGAGCTGGAGCGCATGGAACAAGACCGCGAGAGTAGTGATGAGTTAACCCCGGACGGGGCGCATGCGGAGTAGCGAGATACGCCAGCGATTCTTGGACTTCTTCGTCGAGAGGGGTCATCGGCTCTACGAGAGCTCGTCTTTGATCCCGCACGAGGACCCGACGGTGCTCCTGACGACCGCAGGGATGCAACAGTTCATAACCTACTTCACGGGCCAGGACAGGCCGCCGACCCCGCGGGCCACGAGCGCCCAGAAGTGTTTCCGCACCCAGGACATCGAGGAGGTCGGCGATCCAAGCCACCTGACGTTCTTCGAGATGCTGGGCAACTTCTCCTTCGGGGACTACTTCAAGAAAGAGGCCATCGAGTGGGCTCTGGAGTTCTGTACCCAAGAGCTTTCGATCCCGCACGAGCGACTCTGGATCACGATCTTCGAGGGCGACGAGGACGCGCCGGAGGACCTCGAGGCGAAAGAATTGTGGATGAACGTCGGCGTGCCCGAGCACAAGATCTTCGGCCTCCCCAAGAGCGAGAACTGGTGGGGACCGCCGGGGGAGAGTGGACCCTGCGGCCCGTGCTCGGAGATCTACTACGACCACGGCGAGGAGTTCGCGAAGGGGGACCCTGCCGAGGACCCCGAGTACGGCCCCGGAGGGGACGAGGGCGACCCGCGCTTTTTGGAGATCTGGAACCTCGTCTTCAACCAGTACGAACAGCGCAAGGACGGGAGCCTGGTGCCGCTCGCCAAGACCGGCATAGATACCGGTATGGGCCTGGAACGGACCACGGCCGCCGCGCAAGACGTCCTCTACGTCTACCAGACCGACGTCTACACACCGCTGCTCGAGAAGATGAGAGAGTACACGGGCCTCTCTTTGGGCACCTCACAGGCCACCGACCGCGCCCTCTACATCCTCTCCGACCACGTGAGGAGCATGGCCTTCCTCATAGCCGACGGGGTCAGGCCGGGAAACCAGCGCCGCGAATACGTACTTCGCCGCATAATACGAAGGGCCATGTTGCAGGCCCACTCGCGCCTCGGCATAGGCCCTGCCCAGCTCGCCGGGCTCGCGAACGTCGTGGTCGACTACATGGGAGATTTCTACGTGGAGTTGAGGGGTGCGCGGGAGGATATACGCCGCGTGGTGAGTGGTGAGGCGGCGAGGTTCGTGGAGATCTACGAGTCGGGGATGTCGCTGTTGTCGACCGAGATAGAGCGGATGCGGGGTGGGCACTTCCCAGGGGACGTGGCTTTCATGTTGCACGACACATACGGGTTCCCGGTCGAGGTGACGAGGGAGGTGCTCTCCGAGCGCGGACTTTCGCTCGACGAGGCCGGTTTCGAGGCGGCGATGGAGGCGCAGCGGGAGCGGGCGCGGGAGGCCATGCAGGGCTACGAGCGGGTCGTCGCCGCGTTCCGGGACCAGGAGATCCGGAGCCGTTTTGTCGGCTACGAGCGCGAGCAGGTAGAGACCAGGCTGGTCGCCATCGAGCCCGTGCCCGATGCTGAGGGAGAAGTCTTTGTCGTGCTGGCCGAGAACCCGTTCTACGCCACGGGTGGCGGGCAGGTGGCCGATGGGGGTTGGATCACTTCGGAGGACGGACAGCTCGAGGTCTTCGATGCGATCCCGGCGGGCGACTATCAGGTCTTGAGGGCCAGGGTGGAGAGGGATTCGGTCGAGGTCGGGGATGCGGTAACCGCCTCCATAAACCGGGTGCGCCGCCAGCAGATAGAGGCCAACCACACGGCGACGCACATCCTGCACTGGGCCCTGAGGGCGGTCCTCGGCCAGGAAGTGGTGCAGGCAGGTAGCTACGTCGGGCCCGACAGGTTGCGCTTCGACTACCGTTACGCGGGGAAGGTCACGGAAGATGAGATCCGACGCGTCCAGGAGCTCTCCCTGCAGAAGATCACCGAGAACCAGCCGGTCAGATATTTTACGACCACGCTCGAGGAGGCCCGCAACCTCGGCGCGATGATGCTCTTCGGGGAGAAGTACGCCGACCTGGTGCGCGTGGTCGAGGTCGACGGGTTCTCGCGCGAGCTGTGCGGCGGTACGCACGTGCGCGGCACGGCCGAGATCGGGGCTTTCAAGATACTCTCCAACAGGAAGCACGGCGCCGACCTGTACCGCATCGAGGTCCTGACCGGCAGGGAGGCGCTCTACTACCTGACCGGCGCGACCGAGCGGGCCGAAGAGCTCTCGGAGACCCTGAAGGTCGAGATCGACGAGCTGCCACAGGCCGTAGGGCGGCTGCGCGACGAGGTGCGAAGGTCTCGCGAGGTGGCCAGGGAGCAGACGTTGAAGCAGGGCCTCGAGGAGGTCGGGGATCTCGTAGAAGGCGCCCAGCGGGTCAACGGGACCAGGGTGGTAACGGGCCAGGTCGTCGCCGCCGACGTCAGGGGGCTGCGCCAGATCTCCGACGACGTCAAGAATCGTCTCGGCGGTCCATCCGCCGTTGTGCTGGCCGCCGCCCTCGGGGGCAAGGCCGTTCTCGTCGCCAATTTGCACCCCGAGGTCTCCCGCAAGGTCGAGGCCGGGGAGATCGTACGCGAGGTCTCCGGCGTACTCGGGGGAGGTGGGGGCGGTGGCGCGACGATGGCCCAGGCCGGCGGCGGCAACCTCGAGGCCATCCCCGACGCCCTCGCCAGGGTACGCGAGATCCTCGACCAGCGGCTCGCTGGCCCGGGGTAGGCCCTGCCGACGGCCGACCGCGGGCGAGTCGCCGCCCTCGACCTCGGGGAGGTACGCACCGGCGTAGCCGTCTCGGATCCCGGGGGCGTCGTGGCCAGTCCTCTCGACGTGATACCGAGCGGAGATCTCTCCGGCTACCTGCGCCAGCTGGTAGACGAACAGGGAGTCTACGAGGTCGTCGTCGGGGTGCCGAGGACGCTCGGTGGGGAGGTCGGCTTCCAGGCCCGCAAGGTTTTGGCTAGACTAGACAACCTGAAAACAGAGTTCCCAGACGTGCGGTTCGTGGAGTGGGACGAGCGGTTCACGACCCGTCTCGCCGGTAGCCGCGGCAAGAAGAAGGGTAGAGTGAGGTTGGACCACCTGGCGGCCGCAAGGATGCTGCAGGAGTACCTCGGGGCGAGGGAGAACCTTTGAGGCCATACGACAAGAGCAAACGAAGAGACCGCGAGGAGCTCGATGCCAGGCTCGACGCCCTCCAGCTCTCCGGCCCCAGGAGGGTCCGCCGCAAACGCCGCTCGAACGCCGGGCCGGCCGTGGCAGGCGTCCTTCTCGTGCTCGCCGTCCTCGGGGCCATCGTCTTCATATACTCCGCGGCGACAGGAGGCCAACCTACCCCCGAAAAATCGGTCGGGGTGGAGGTGGTCAAAGGCGATACGCTCTCGGAGGTCGCTGCCAAGCTGGAAGAGGCCGGGATCATCAAGAGCGCCTTCGTCTTCGAGCTGCAGGCCAGGTACCAGGGGTATGGAACAGAGCTAAAGACGGGAAGTTACACCTTCGAGCCCGGCCAGGACAGCGAGGAGATCCTCCAGAAATTGACCGCCGGCCAGGCCGCCCCCACGATCGCGATCACCATCCCCGAGGGACTCACCCTCGAGGAGACCGCCAGGTCCGTCGCCGCGGACAGCGGGGTCCGCGCGCAAGAGTTCGAGAAGGCCGCGCGCAGAACCGACTACGGATACGCCTTCCTCGAGGACCCCGACGTAATGACCACGGAAGGGTACCTCTTTCCCGCCAAATACGACTTCGAGAAGGGCGTTACCGCCACTCAGATAGTCGACCGGCTCCTCGGGCAGTATCTACTCGAGACCCAGGGCCTCGACTTCGCCGGCGCAAGAGAGCGCCTCGACCTGACGGAGTATCAAGTCGTGACCGTGGCCTCCCTGATCGAGAAGGAGGCCGCCACTCCCGAGGAGAAGCCGCTGATAGCCTCGGTAATCTACAACCGCATGCGCAGGAACACGCCGCTCCAAATAGATGCCACGATCCAGTACGCCCTGAAGAGACCCAAGGCGAACCTCTCGCTCGCCGATCTGAAGATAGACTCCCCGTACAATACCTACGAGAACAAGGGACTACCGCCAGGGCCCATCTGCAGCCCGAGCCGCGAGTCGATCGAGGCGGCGCTGAACCCCGCCGATACGAACTACCTCTATTACGTTCTCAGGGCCGACGGCCAGAAGCACTACTTCACCAAGAACTACCGTGACTTTCTCCGGGCGAAGGCGGAGGCGGGACGCTAGTTTGGGAGAACGGTCGACAAACGGGGGGCTGAAAGCAGGGATCACCCGTCGAAGGTTCCTCGGGGCCTTCACGGCCGGAACAGCCCTAATCGCTCTCCCTGGCTCCCTTGGTTGTGGGCGGACCGCTCGCACCAAGGCGAGCGCAGCTTCCCAGCGACAGGCCAGGGTTTTCCGCTCGCGCCCGGATCTCCACCCGCCCGCCATCCAGGTGACCACGAACATGTCAGGCACGGCGCCGGGCCACATCTTCATCTCTCCCAAGAAGGGTCCTGGGGAGCAAGCCCCGACCCAGGATGGGCCGCTGATAGTCGACTCCGGCGGCGAGCCTGTCTGGTTCCATCCTCTGCAAGATGCGGAGGCAGACGCCTTCAACTTCGAGGTCCAGACATACAAGGGGGAGACGGTGCTCACTTGGTGGGAAGGACACCACACGGGCTACGGCCAGGGTGAGTACGTGATCTACGACCATTCCTATCGCGAGATAACCAGGGTCAGGGCGGGCAACGGCTACGAGGCAGATCACCACGAGTTCCTCATCACGCCCGAGGACAGCGCGCTGATCACGATCTACAGCAAGGTGCGGAGGGACCTCTCCGGCGTCGGCGGTCCTGTAGACGGCGTCGTGCTCGACGGGATAGTCCAGGAGGTGGACATCGAGAACGGCGAGGTGCTCTTCGAGTGGCACAGCCTCGACCACGTCGAGCTCGACGATTCTTACTACCTACCCCCGCCCGACCTCAGAAGCTCCTTCGACTACTTCCACATCAACTCCGTAGATCCACATCCTGACGGATACCTCATCATCTCGGCCCGCAGGACCTCCGCCGTGTACAACGTCGACCGCAAGACGGGCGAGATCGTCTGGCGTCTGGGCGGGAAAAAGAGCGACTTCGCAATGGGGTACGGGACCAGAACTGACTGGCAGCACGACGCCCGTCGTCACCCCGACGGCCTCATAACGATCTTCGACAATGGCGGGGTCCACAAGGACGTGCAGTCCCGCGGCATAGTGGTCGAAATCGACGAAGATGATATGAGTGCCACCCTGGTCGGTGAGTACACGCATCCGAACAGGATATTCGCGGCCACCCAGGGCAACGTGCAGGTGTTGCCCAACGGGAACGTCTTCGTAGGCTGGGGTAGCGAGCCGTTTTTCTCCGAGTTCAGCCGGGACGGCGAGCTGCTCTTCGACGCCAGCTTTCCTTCCGACGTCGAGTCCTACAGGGCCTTCCGCTCTCCCTGGAAGGGACAGCCGCAAGATTCCCCCGCGGTATTCGCCGAAGCCGGTCCCGAAGACAGGGTAACGCTCTACGTCAGTTGGAACGGCGCGACGGAGGTAGACACCTGGCAGGTGCTGGCCGGCGATGGCCCCGACAGACTCGAGCCCGCGGGCTTTGCTCCTCGCAAGGGCTTCGAGACGACAGTGACGCTGCACACCGCAGAGCCTTACGTCGTCGTGAAGGCCAAGGACAGCTCGGGCCGGGTACTCGGTGCCTCCGAGGCGATCAAGCCGGTAAAATCTTCCGCTTCGACGAACCAGGCTCGCTTGTAGGGGACCGTGCAGGATAAGAGCATGGACAAGGACCGGATTCACCTTCGATGGTTCGAGGCCAGCGTCGTGCTCGCGGTCGTCGCGGCATTTGCCGTCGTCGGGCCATTCAGGGGCGCCTTCGCGGCGGTACCTGACGTCATGTTACTGGCTACCCTGGTCTTGTTCTTGACGCCAGGAGTGCTGCTGGTACGCTGGTTCTTCAAGGAGTATTTCTCCGGCGTCGCGCTCGTCCCGGCTGGTTTCGTAACGAGTGTCGGGCTCTTCGCGCTGTTGGCCCTGCCCATGCTCATCTTGCAGACCACCCTGGCCACCTACCTGTGGGCTTGTGGCACGACCATCGCCGTCTGTTGGCTGGCCGCAGTGGTCTTGACGTTCCGTCCGGAGCAGACGGACGGCGGTCCGGCCGGTGTCGCGTCCTCCGATAGGGGCGGGATACTCTGGGTGCCTTTCGCCGTTCTTGTCGCGGCGCTCTCGTATATTGCCAGGATCACGGCCCCCAGCTACTACGGTGACGTCTGGATCTACCTTGCGTGGGTCAGGGAGTACCTGGGGGGAGACAGGCTCGCCTCCGTCGAGCCGTTCTTCGGTGGGGACGTCGGCCTCTCGCGCGCCAGGATCAACGGCTGGCTCTTGGAGCAGGCCGCGGTCTCCAGGGTCTCGGGGGTCGACCCGGTCGAACTGGCTTTCTCGTACCTGAACCCCGCGCTCGTCGTCGTAGCCTTCCTGGTCTTCTACGCGCTGGCGCGCATCCTCTTCGAGAGCGAGCGGGCGGCGCTGTTGTCCGGCAGCCTCTACTCGCTCTTCTTCCTGATACACCTCAGCCAGTCCCGTATCTCCTGGGGGGGCGAGTTCGTCCAGCGCCTGCCCGAGGACAAACTGTTCGCCAAGTTCCTCTTCCTGCCCCTCGCCCTCGCCTGCGCCTACGCGTTTCTGGAAGGCGGGGAGAAGCGCTATTTTTTGGGCTTCACCTTCCTGTGCTGCGCCGTCATGGCCATACACCCCATAGGGCTTGCGATCATCGGGATCTCCATGGCGGGGTTCGCCGTCTTGCACCTCGCCGCCAACCCGCGCAACGGTGCGGCGTGGGCCAGGATCTCCGCTATGGGCCTGGCCGGTGTCGCCATCGTCGCCATCCCGGCGGTCCTCGTCTCGTCGTTTACCAACGAGCCCCTGTCGAACGCGCTGGCCGACTCGGATATCAACTCCGGCGATCCCGACGTGCTAAGGAACATGATCTTCGTCAGCCCGGAGAGGAACCGCATCCTCGAGCTGGCGGACGGCTCCTACATAATGCATCCTTCGTTGCTCCTCGACCCCGCGATCGCTACAGCCTTCCTGATCGGGCTCCCCTTCTTGCTCTGGCGCCTGAGGCAGAGCCTGGCCGCACAGCTGCTCTTCGGTGTGATGTACGTGACGACGGTAGTCGTATACGTACCGCCGATCACGACGTTCCTGGGTGATAACGTCGTGCTGCCGGGCCAGATCTGGCGCCTGGCGTGGCCGATACAGCTGGCCGCCGTGCTTACGCTGGGCTGGCTCGTCTGGACCGCCACGAGCTACGTGGGCGCAAGGCTGCAGAATCTCGGGCCGTTGCGTTTCCTCGCGGCGGCACTACCCGCCTTGTTGGTCGTAGCGTTGAGTGTCGCGGCGTTACCCCGGGCAAGTCAGGGCATGGAGTCCATACGGGCGCACAGGGAGGTGAGCCGTACGTCCGGCTTCTACCCATCGGACCCCATCTATCCCTGGTTTCGGGACGAGATACGCTCGCCCGTTGTCGTGCTCGCGCCCGACATCCAGAGCGCCCGCATCCCCGCCTACTCCTACGAGGCGAACGTCGTCAGTCGCAGGGGAGGACTGGTCCTAAGGGTTCTCCCCGAGCTACAGAAGCGGGCACCGGGCCAGATCGAGGTTCCCCAGGGTTCGCTCGACGTACGGGAGTTCTTCAGCGGGACCACGCTCCAGAAGGGCGTCGAGATCCTGCGCCGCAACGACGTGGACTACGTGATGGTCGCGAAGGACTCGCAGCTGACCGGCGTGCTCGAGGGCCTTTCCGGCTTCACGCCGGTGGAAACACCGAGCGAGAGGTACGACCTCTACGCCGTGGATCTCCGGAAGCTGCCGTAGAATGGCCCATTCTGTAGAATAGCCGTCTCTGGACGTTCGACCCGGGAGGCAGCGCTTTTGACGTTTTTCGGAGAGCTCGGTAACAGGGTGGTCGGCGCCCCTTCGATACTCGCGGCTGATTTCGCCGAGCTGGCGGAGGAGGTGCGGAGGGCCGAGAGGGGTGGCGCCGAGCTCGTACACTTCGACGTCATGGACAACCATTTCGTCCCCAACCTGACCGTAGGACCCGCCGTCGCGGCCTCGCTCGCCGCCGCGGTCGACCTTCCCATAGACGCCCACCTGCAAGTAACGAACCCTGACAACCTGATCCCAACATTCATCGAGGCCGGGGTCGTCGGCATCTGTGTCCAGCCCGAGGTCGTCACCCATCTGCACCGCACGCTGGATCTTGTCCATACCGGCGGCTGCGAGGCCGGCGTGGCCCTGAATCCGACGACCTCGCCCGAGTCTATCGAGTGGGCCCTGCCCTACGTGGACTACATCAACGTCATGAGCGTCAACCCGGGCTTCGGAGGCCAGGACTTCATCCCCGAGATGGTCGAGAAGGTCAGGCGCCTCAAGGTGATGACCAGCGTCCCCATCGAGGTTGACGGGGGTATCACGGTCGAGACCGCGCCCCTCATGGTAGAAGCGGGCGCCCGGATCCTCATCGCCGGTTCGGCGGTCTTCAAAGGCGACCCCGCAACCGAGATGCGCAGAATTATCGAGGCTGGCCAGAACACGAGGTAGGTATCAGGGGTTTGGCAGGCTTTGACCCCAGGGTAGTCGTGTCAAATATCCGGTTCATACCGTCATGTCGGGTTGTGCTCCGGCGGGGCAGACTGGCATACACCTTCACCGACCTCTCACCTGAAACCTGATACCTTTCCTTGTTAGAGCTGTGACGGTGTGGTAGCGTTGGCCTGCTACTTTCGGGGGCGGGTGAAATTCCCGC
>Ga0126309_10000406_pt1 | contig 14471 bp, 12 predicted proteins | sample Plot56_FD_92541 | JGI IMG/M metagenome (GOLD analysis project Ga0126309, IMG submission 92541) | Serpentine soil microbial communities from UC McLaughlin Reserve, CA, USA - Plot56 | ecosystem: Environmental > Terrestrial > Soil > Grasslands | place: USA: UC McLaughlin Reserve, Lake County...
GACGCCGCACGCCGCCACGAGCGGAGCCAGCGGCAGCGTGATCTTGTCGCCGACGCCGCCGGTCGAGTGCTTGTCCGCGGTCGGCCGTGACAGCGAGGAGAAGTCCATCCGCTCCCCCGAGGCGATCATCGCCGCGGTCCACCGCGCGATCTCCCTACGCTCCATGCCGTTCAGCAGGATCGCCATCGCCAGCGCCGACATCTGCTCGTGTGCGACCTCGCCGCGGGTGTAGGCGGCGATCACCCAGTCGATCTGCTCGTCGCTGAGCGGCTGCTTGTCGCGTTTGGTCATGATGACGTCGACCGCGTCGAACTTCCGGCCCGCGGAGGCAGTCACGCCCGCGTCTCCAGGTCGTCGGGGCCGAACGCGTCGGGGAGGACCTCGCTCATCGACTTGACGCCGCTCACCGTCTCGACCTGCAGGTCGGCCCCACCGTGCTCCCAGAGGAGCTGACGACAGCGCCCGCAGGCCATCAGCACGTTGCCATGGCCGTCCACGCAGGTGACCGCCACCAGGCGCCCGCCACCGCTCGCGACCAGCGCCGAGACCATGCCGCACTCCGCGCACAGGCCCACGCCGTACGCCGCGTTCTCGACGTTGCACCCCGAGACGGTGCGCCCGTCGTCGACCAGGCCGGCAGCGCCGACCGGGAAGTTGCTGTAGGGCGCGTAGGCGCGCCCCATCGCCTCGGTCGCCACTGCGCGCAGCGCGTCCCAGTCGATGTCGCGACCCGTCGCGGTCACGCTCCTTGACCTCGGCGATAGATCAACCCGTCGGCGGCCGGCATCCGTAGCCGTTGTGCCGCGAACGCGAGCACGACCAGCGTGGTGACGTGCGGCGTGAACCCGGTGAAGCTGGCGGGCACCTGGTCCGTGGTGAGGTACCACGCCAGCACCAGGGCCGCGAATACCGTGGCGATCACCGCGGGTGCGATGCGACGTCGCACGAGCTGCAGCACCGCCATGGCCAGCAGCCCGATCGCTACGACGAGGAGCAACGCGTGCACCGACTCACCGCCGCGCCGCAGCTGCAACGCGTCGGTGTAGCCGAACAGGGCCGCTCCGGCGGCGAGTCCCCCCGGCCGCCAGTTGCCGAAGATCATCGCGGCCAGGCCGATGAACCCGCGCCCGCCGGTCTGCCCGTCCCGGTAGGCGCTGGCGGCGACGATGGCGAGGAAGGCGCCACCGAGACCGGCAAACGCCCCGGACGCCACGACCGCGTAGTACTTGTACTTGTAGACGTTCACGCCGAGCGACTCGGCCGCGACCGGGTTCTCGCCGCAGGAGCGCAGCCGGAGCCCGAACGCCGTGCGCCACAGGACGAAGTAGGTCGCCACGACCAGCAGGACGGCAATGACGGTCAGGGCGGACACGCCGACCGTGACCGCCCGCAGGGCGGCACCCACCTCGGACACGAAGAACCAGTCGTTGTCCTCGATGTCGCCGAGGAAGGAGGAGGCGCCCGGAAGCGAGAGGTCCGGGAGCTCGCTGATCTGCGGCGACTGCGTCGAGCCGCCGCCAGGCTTCCCGACGAACGCGACGGCAGCGAGGTACTGCGCGGCACCCAGGCCCAGGATATTGATGGCCACGCCGGAGATGATGTGGTCGACACCGAACGTCACCGTCGCCACCGCGTGCAGGAGTCCGCCCAGCGCCCCGCAGACGATCCCGAGCGCTACACCGGCCCACGGCCCCCACTGGTAGCCACCGAAGCCCGCACCCCAGGTGCCCAGGATCATCATGCCCTCGAGGCCGATGTTCACGATCCCCGCACGCTCTGCCCACAGCCCGCCGAGCCCGGCCATCCCGATCGGCACTGCCAGGACGAGGGCGGCCCGCAGGGTCCCGCTCGACGCGATGTCGTCCGCGCCGGTGATCACCCTGACCAGGGCCAGCAGCAACAGTGCGCCGGCGAGGTAGAGAAGCACCATCGGCAGGCTCGTCTTGCGCCGGCGGGCCGTGGCGGGCTCCTTGACCGTGCCTGTCTCGAGCCCGGCGGTCATGCGGGGTCCCCGTGGAATCGGGAGCGCAGCGAGCGATTTCGTCGGGTCCTCATGCCGTCACCGCTTCCTGCGGCTCGCGTGGTGGCCCGGCGGCGGCCAGCTCGCGGGCCACCCGGCGCTGCTCCTGGGCGATCCGGTAGCGACGGACCAGCTCGTAGGCCACCACGACGGACAGCACGATCACGCCCTGCATGATCGTCACGATCTCGCTGGAGACGCCGACGAGGATCTGCAACGGGTTGGCAGAGACCTCCAGATAGGCCCAGAGCAGGGCACCGATCGCAATCCCGAGGGGGTGGTTGCGGCCCAGCAGTGCGATCGCGATTCCGGTGAAGCCGAGACCGGCCGGAAAGGCCAGGCTGTAGGAGTAGGCCTCGCCGAGCAGCACCGGCATGCCCACCAGCCCGGCCACGGCGCCGGAGAGCAGCATCGAGATGACCACCATGCGCTTGACGTTTACGCCGCTGGCGACGGCAGCACTCTCCGAGCGTCCGGTGGCGCGCAGGTCGTAGCCGAACCTGGTGCGGTTGAGCAGGACCGAGTAGGCGACACCTGCGAGAGCGGCGACGATGATGAAGCCGTAGATCTTCAGCGGGCTGTCCGGGATCAGGCTCAGGCCGCCGAGTCTCCCCGACTCCGCCAGTGGCTTGGTGCCGATGTTGTTGCTGCCCGCGACCGGCACCGCGACTTCCCGCAGGAAGTAGGCGATCATCCCGGTCGCAATGAAGTTGAGCATGATGGTCGAGATCACCTCGCTGACCCCGCGGGTCACCTTGAGGAGTCCGGCGATGCCGGCCCAGAGTGCCGACACGACGATCGCGACGAGGACGATGACCAGGATGTGCAGCGGTCGCGGCAACGAGACCAGGCTGCCGACCCAGGCGGCGGTGAACACGCCCAGGCGGTACTGGCCGTCGACGCCGATGTTGAACAGGTTCATCCGGAAGCCGATGGCGACGGCCAGGGCGGACAGGTAGAACACCGTCGCGGAGTTGATGATCAGCGAGATGGACCGCGGCTGGAAGCCGACGTCGAGGATCGTCTTCCACGTCTTGCCCACCGGGTCGCCAGCAGCGAGGAGCACCAGGCTGGTGATGAGGATGGCGAACGCCACGGCGATCGCCGGGGCCGCCATGGTGACGAGGAGCCGGCGTGGGTCGAGGCGGGTGCTCATGCCTGAGTCCCCGCGCCGGTCATCGCGGAGCCGAGCTCCTCGGGCGTGACGTGGGCCGGGTCGACGTCGGCGACGAAGCGGCCGCGCAGGATCACCTTGACCCGGTCAGAGAGCCCGATCAGCTCGTCGAGGTCGGCCGAGATCAGCAGCACCGCCAGTCCCTCCCGGCGCGCCGTGCGGATGTGGTCCCAGATCGCAGCCTGGGCGCCGACGTCCACGCCGCGGGTCGGGTGGGCGGCGATCAGGACCGCCGGGGAGCCGCTCATCTCGCGACCGACGATGAGCTTCTGCTGGTTGCCGCCGGACAGGGCGGACGCGAAGACGTCGATGCTGGGTGTTCGCACGTCGTACTGCTCGACGATGCGTTCGGTGTCCTTGCGTGCGCCCCCGCGGTCGATCCACTGACCTCTGACATTGGGCGCCTGGGTCTGGTGACCGAGGATGCGGTTCTCCCACAGGGGCGCTTCGAGCAGCAGACCGTGCCGGTGCCGGTCCTCCGGGATGTAGGCGATGCCCGCCTCACGCAGGCGGCGGGTGTGCCAGCGCGACGCGTTCTCGGTGCCGAGGGTGACCACGCCGGACTCGCCGTGCCGCATGCCCATGATGGTCTCGACCAGCTCGCTCTGGCCGTTGCCCTCGACGCCCGCGATCCCCAGGACCTCGCCCTTGTGAATGGTGAACTCGATGTCCTCGAGCAGCGCTCGGTCGTCCGGCGTCCGCAGCGTCAGCCCCGTGACGGTCAGCATCGCCTGGTCGGTGACCGTGGACTCGCGGGTCTCCGGCGAGGGCAGCTCGCTCCCGACCATCAGCTCGGCCAGCGCTCGGGCGTTGGTGTCGGCGGGGTTGACGGTGGCCACGGTGGTGCCGCGACGGATCACGGTGATCTCGTCGGCCACACGGAGCACCTCGTCGAGCTTGTGCGAGATGAAGATGACGGTCAGGCCCTCGGCCTTGAGCTCGCGCAGGTTGTCGAAGAGCTCGTCGACCTCTTGCGGCACCAGCACCGCGGTCGGCTCGTCCAGGATCAGGATCTTGGCGCCACGGTAGAGAACCTTGAGGATCTCGATCCGCTGGCGGTCGCCGACGCCGAGCTCCTCGACCAGGCGGTCTGGCTCGAGCTCGAGGCCGTAGTTCGCGGAGATCTCGTTGATCCGCCGCCCTGCCTCGCCCTGGTCGAGCAGGACGCCCTTGCGGGGCTCGCTGCCCAGCACGACGTTCTCGAGCACGGTGAGGTTGTCGGCGAGCATGAAGTGCTGGTGCACCATGCCGACGCCCGCCGCGATCGCGTCGCTCGGGGAGGAGAAGCTGACCGTCGCGCCGTTCACGGCGATCCTGCCTTCGTCGGGGCGCTGCATGCCGTAGAGGATCTTCATCAGCGTCGACTTGCCGGCACCGTTCTCGCCGACGATGGCATGGACGTGGCCGCGGGTGACGCTGATGTTGACGTCCTTGTTGGCCACCACGCCAGGGAACCGCTTGGTGATGCCCGTGAGCTCGACGGCGATCTCAGTCGAGCCGTCAGAGCGTTGCACCGATTCGGTTGTCGTTGTCGCTGAGATTGCGCACGCTCCTCACAAACAGCCGGGCCCGGGCAGACGCTATCGCGTCCGTCCGGGCCCGGTGAATCGATCGGGTGTTCGAGTCGCCCTACTTGTCGGGCACCGTGATCTCGCCGCTGACGATCTTTGCCTTGTAGTCCTCGAGCTGTGCCTTGATGTCGTCGACCTTCCCACCGGTCGTGGAGTAGCCGACGCCGTCCTTCTTCAGGTCGTAGACGACCTCACCGGCCTTGAAGGCGTCCTCGGTGACGCTCTTGATGAAGTCGAAGACCGCCACATCGACCTTCTTCAGCATCGAGGTGATGATGACGTCGCGGACACCCTCGGCAGCGGTCTTCGCCTGGTCGGAGTCGACTCCGATGGCCATCGCGTTCGCGGCCTTGGCGGCCTGGAAGACGCCGCCACCCGAACCGCCGGCGGCCTGGTAGACCACGTCTGCGCCACCCTGGAACATGCCCTCGGCAGCCGTCTTGCCCTTGGCGGGGTCGCCGAAGCCGCTGAAGTCCGGCGGCTGGGTGAGGTACTTGCTCTGGACCTTGATGTCCGGCTTGACGGCCTTCGCGCCCGCGGCGTAGCCCGCCTCGAACTTATGGATCAGCGGGACGTCGACACCACCGACGAAGCCGATGTTGGCGGTCTTGGACTTCAGCGCGGCAGCCGCACCGACGAGGAAGGAGCCCTCGTGCTCGGCGAACGTCAGGTTGGCGATGTTCGGTCCGACCGCACCCGCGTCGTCGATGATCGCGAACTGGGTCTCCGGGAACTCCTTGGCCACCTTGCCCGTCGCGGCGGAGTAGGCGAAACCGACCGCGATGACCGGGTTGAAGCCGTTCTGCGCCAGCAGACGCAGCCGCTCCTCCTTGGCCGACTCGGGCTCGCCCTGAGCGGCCTCCGCCTCGTTCGCCTCGATCCCGAGCTCGCTCTTGGCCTTGTCCAGCCCGACAGCAGCGGCGTCGTTGAACGACTGGTCGCCACGGCCTCCGATGTCGTAGGCGAGACCGACCTTCAGGTCGCTCTGGGGGGGCGTTGATTCTGAGCCGCTCGCCTTGGGCTCGTCGGTGGCGTCGTCGCCACCACAAGCCGTGAGGAGGAGCGCTCCGGCGAGGATCGCCGTTGCAAGTCTGGTCACCCGGAACAAGGGGTGTCTCCCTTCAATGCGGCCGGTCGGGCACAACGTCGACCGGTGCCGAGCGGTGCCGGCCGTGGGCACTCTAGCCCCGACCGGACGGCGTTCCGCTCCCGATGAGCCAAATGTGCAGCAGCCGTTATGAGAAAGAGAGCAGAGCCGCTGCGACCAGCACCCGGGCGCCGATCGGGATGGCCCGCTCGTCGGCGTCGAAACGCCCCTGATGCAGGTCGCAGGTCTCGGTCTGCCCCGGTTTGCGCACGCCCAGGCGGGCCAGCGCCCCCGGGGTCCCGTCCGCGAGGTACCACGCGAAATCCTCGCCTCCCAGGCTCTGCGCGGTGGTGACGAGCGCCTCGGGGCCTTCGCTCGCCTCGGTCGCCGCCGCCAGGATGGCGACGCTGCTGACCTCGTTGTCGACCGGTGGCACGTTGCGGGTGTGGGTCACCTCGACCTGCACGCCGTACGGCGCGGCCAGCGCCCGCACCAGCTCCTCCACCAGCTCGGGCGCAGCCTGCCAGGCGGCAGGGTCCAGGCAGCGCAGCGTGCCTTCCAGCTCGCCGATCTCGGGGATGGCGTTGGCGGCCCGCCCGGCGGCCACCCGGCCCCAGACGACCGACAGGGAGGCCCGCGGGTCGACTCGCCGGGACAGGGCGCCCGGCAACCCGATGATGACCGCGCCGAGCGCGTGCACGACGTCCTCGGTGAGGTGCGGTCGCGCAGTGTGACCGCCGCGACCCGTCAGCCGCACGAAGATCTGGTCGGCCGAGGCGGTGATCGGCCCGGAGCGCAGCCCGACCTGGCCGACGGTGGTGCGCGGGTCGCAGTGCAGGGCGAAGATGCGCTCGACGTCGCGCGTCGCCCCGGCCTCGATGACGGCCCGGGCGCCGCTGCGTGCGGACTCCTCGGCCGGCTGGAAGATCAGCCGGACCCGGCCGGGCAGCTGACCCCGCTGGGCCAGGTCAGCGAGCACGATCCCCGCGCCGAGGACGACCGCAGCGTGCACGTCGTGCCCGCAGGCGTGGCAGACCCCAGGAACCGTGGACGCGTAGGGCACGTCCTTGCCGTCGACGACCGGTAAGGCGTCGATGTCGGCGCGCAAGGCAACGGTCCGAGGCCCCTCCCCGACGTCGCACACCAGCCCGGTTCCGTCGGGCAGGACCGTCGGCTCCAGCCCGGCCGCGACGAGTCGCTGATGCAGGACCCGAGTGGTGCGGACCTCGGACCAGGACAGCTCAGGGTGGGCGTGCAGGTCGCGACGCACGGCCACGAGATCGTCGGCGCAGCCCTTGACCAGCGCGGCCAGATCTGCGGGCAGCGGGCGCAGGCTCACCGGCCGACCCTATCCGGCGGGCTCACGAAGCGTCGGGCGCAACGTAGACGCCCCAGACCTCGCGCAGCGTGTTGCACACCTCGCCGATGGTGGCCTTGGCACGGAGCGCGTCGTGCATCGGGTAGAGCACGTTGTCGGTGCCCTCGGCCGCCTTGCGCAGCGCCGCGAGATGGGTCTGCACCGCCGCGCCGTCACGCGTCTCCCGCAGCACGCGCAGCCGCTCCTCCTGCTGCGCCTCGATCGTGGGATCGACCCGCAACGGCTGGTACGCCGAGTCCTCGGCCCGCACGTAGCGGTTGACGCCCACCACGACCCGCTCGCCGGACTCGATGCCGCGCGCCACGTCGTACGCGCTCTTCTCGATCTCGCGCTTCTGAAAGCCCTTCTCGATCGCGGCGACCGCGCCGCCCAGGTCCTCGACGGTGTCCATCAGCTCGAGCACACCGGTCTCCACGTCGTCGGTCATCGACTCGACGGCGTAGGAGCCGGCGAACGGGTCCACCGTCGCGGTCAGGTCAGTCTCGTGCGCGATCACCTGCTGGGTCCGCAGGGCCAGGCGGGCGGCGCTCTCCGTGGGCAGCGCGATCGCCTCGTCGTAGGAGTTGGTGTGCAGCGACTGGGTGCCGCCGAGCACCGCGGCGAGGGCCTGGATCGCGACCCGCACCATCTCCACCTCGGGCTGCTGCGCGGTCAGCTGCACACCCGCGGTCTGGGTGTGGAAGCGCAGCATCAGCGAGCGCGGGTCCTCGGCGCCGAACTCGTCGCGCATGATGCGTGACCAGACCCGCCGGGCGGCGCGGAACTTCGCGACCTCCTCGAGCAGCGTCGTGCGGGCGACGAAGAAGAACGACAGGCGCGGCCCAACGTCGTCGATGCCGAGCCCGGCCGCGAGCGCGGCGCGGACGTACTCCTTGGCGTTGGCCAGGGTGAACGCCACCTCCTGCACGGGGGTCGCGCCGGCCTCGGCCATGTGGTAGCCGGAGATGGAGATGGTGTTGAAGCGTGGCATCTCGCGGAAGCAGTAGCCGAAGATGTCGCTGATCAGCCGCAGCGACTCCTTGGGCGGGTAGATGTAGGTGCCGCGCGCGATGTACTCCTTGAGCACGTCGTTCTGCACGGTGCCCGTGAGCTTGGCCGGGTCGACGCCCTGGTCCTCCGCGACCAGCTGGTAGAGCAGCAGGAGCAGTGCTGCCGGGGCGTTGATGGTCATCGAGGTGGAGACCTCGTCGAGCGGGATGCCGTCGAAGAGCGTGCGCATGTCCTCGATCGAGTCGATCGCCACGCCGACCTTGCCGACCTCGTTGGCCGCGACCGGGTCGTCGGAGTCGTAGCCCATCTGGGTCGGCAGGTCGAAGGCCACCGAGAGCCCACCCGTGCCGGCCTCGACCAGCCGGTGGTAGCGCTCGTTGGACTCCTTGGCGGTGCCGAACCCGGCGTACTGGCGCATCGTCCAGGGGCGCCCGGTGTACATCGAGGGATAGACGCCCCGGGTGAACGGGAACTCCCCGGGCGCGCCCAGCCGCTCGGCCGGGTCGAAGCCCCGCAGCGCGTCAGGCCCGTACACGGGCTCGATCGGGCGGCCCGACTCGGACTCCCTCGTCATGCCCGCGATGCTAACCAGTGCCGAGCTGGGCAGTTCACCGGCGAGGCCATCGACCGGCGAGCCTTCGCTCAGGTCCGGGGGCGAACAGTCCGATCACAAGGACGAGTCCCTTGTCCCAAGTCTCGTCCCGTCGACGGATAGCCTCCGAGTTGCCATGACTTTCCGCTTCCGCGCCGCACTCACGGCGGCCATTCTGACTGCCCTGGTGGGGTCTCCAGCCCTGCCCGCAGCAGCGGCCCCCGCCGCCACTCCCGTGGTCAAGCCGCTCCCCCGGCTCTCGGCCGGGTCCTACGTCCTCGCCGACCTGGACACCGGCGAGGTGCTCGCCGCCCGCAACCCGCACCTCCGCCTGCGTCCGGCCAGCACGCTGAAGGTGCTGACCGCACTGACCCTGCTCCCGGAGCTCGACCCGTACGACGTCTACACCGCCGTCTGGGAGGACGCCAACGTAGAGGGCAGCAAGGTGGGCGTGGTCCCCGACGCGACCTACACGGTGCACAACCTGTTCGAGGGCATGTTCCTGATGTCCGGCAACGATGCAGCGAACGCCCTGGCCAACGCCGGCGGCGGAGTGCCCGCGACCGTCGCCGCCATGAACGCGACCGCCCTTGAGCTGGGTGCGAGCGACACCACCGCCGTCAATCCCAGTGGGCTCGACGCACCGCGCCAGCTCACCACGTCGTACGACCTCGCCTTGATCGCGCGCGCCGCGCTGCAGCGACCCGACTTCCTGTCCTACGCCACGACGGTCAAGTCGAAGTTCCCCGGCAAGATGCCGAGGAAGAACAAGAAGCGGCGGGCCTTCGAGATCTACACGCAGAACAAGCTGGTCCTGAACTATCGCGGCGCGATCGGCGTCAAGACCGGCTGGACGACCAAGGCGAAGGGGACGTTCGTCGGCGCCGCGGAGCGCGGCGACCGGAGGCTGATCGCGGTGGTCATGCACACCAAGGGCCCGGGCTGGGAAGAGTCGGCCAAGCTGTTGAGCTGGGGCTTCGCCAACGCGGACGCGGTCACCGCAGTCGACTCGCTGAACCCGCCCGCGCAACCGGCCGCCGAGCCGGAGTCCCTGCCGCAGCGTGTCGTCGCGGCGGGTCAGGACACCGCCGCGGCCGTCGGAAGCACCGCGGCGCTGCCGTGGTACTCGTGGGTCGTGCTGGCGCTCGCCGGCGGGTTGGGCCTGCTGCGGGTCAGGGTGCTGTTGCTTCGCCGCCGCCGGGCGCTGGTCCGGGCGCTCTGGCGCCAGCCCGTCCGCTAACCAGTCCGGCCGTCACCCACTGCGGCGCGAGCGCGTCAGCCAGGCGGCCAGACCGGCTCCTGCCGTTGCGCCGACGACCGCCCGGCGCCAACCGGCCGGTCTCTGCTGGTCGGCCACCACCTGGGTGCCCGGCGGACCCACCGGAACCGGCTCGAAGTCCCCCGGAGCGACCGGGGTGAGCGGCTCGGTGGCAACGGCTAGCCCGGTGCTGCGACCGGCGCCAGCCTCACCGAGGTCGGCCGGCTCCAGCGAATAGGGCTGGGTAGCCGTCCACGCGGCGGCGAAGATCGTGAGCTTGGCCACGAAGTTCATCCACACCAGCAGCCCCACCACGACGCCGAACGTCGCGTAGAGCGGGTTCTGGGTGGTGCGCCCGATCAGGAACGTGCCGACCAGCTTCAGCAGCTCGAAGCCGACGGCGGCGAGCACAGCACCGGAACGGACCTGCCGCCAGGTCAGCTTGGCCCCGGAGAGCCGGGAGAACACGATCGCGAAAAGCACCGTGTCGGCCGCGACGGCGAAGGCGACCGAGATCACCTTGAGCAGCCCGATGGCGAGCGGAGTCTGGTCGAGACCGACCTGGTCGAGCACGAAGGTGGTGGCCGCTGTGGCCATGCTGGTGACGACGAGGGAGCCGACCAGGGCGAGGCCGAGCAGCACGAGCACCACGACGTCGACGAGCTTCTTCTTGACGAAGGAGAGCTTCATGTCGGAGGTGGCGAAGATCCGCCGGAGGCCGTCGCGCAGGGCGTCGAGCCAGCCCATGCCTGCATAGGCCAGGCCGAGCAGCGCGATGATCCCGGCGTTCGCGCGGGCGTCGATGATGTCCTGCACGTTGATCTGCCCGTCGTCCTCGCCGACCAGGCTCGGGAAGGCGTCCTGCAGTGCCTGCGTCACGTCGGCCTGCGCGCTGGGATAGATGTCGCTGATGTAGCCGACCACGGAGAAACCCAGCGCCAGCAACGGGAAGAATGACAGGAAACCGAAATAGGTGATCGCCGCAGCGAGCTGCGTGCCCATCACCTCGGTGTTGCGGTCGTAGGCCCGGATGGCGTGGTCGAGCCAGGGTCGGGTTGCGCGCCACGAGCGGATCCGCGCCTTGATGCGGTCGATCATGGCTCACCTTCCGCCGGGGGGTCCCCCGTCTGGGCTGGGGCCGGGGAGGGGCCGGCCGAAGGGGAAGTCGCGCTGGGGCCGCCATACCCCGTCGGCACCGTGCTCGAACAGGCTGAACCCCCAGACCGAGAACCGCGCCTCGTAGGTCGCCAGCTCGGTGTAGGCCTTCGCGAGCACGTCCTCGGGGAGGTCGTGGGCGACCGTGACGTGCGGGTGGTAGTGGAACGTCAGGGTGCGCGACAGCGGCCCGGAGCGCACCTGCGCCTCGATCCGCTCGCAGTCGCCGATGCCCTGCGCGAGCTGCACGAAGACGACCGGCGACACCGGTGAGAACGTCCCCGTGCCGCGCAGGTGCAGCTCGAAGGGCTGCTCGGCTAGCGCCACCTTGCGCAGGTGCTCCTCGACCTCGGAGAAGTCGCCATCGTGCAAGGGCGTGGGCGGCAGCAACGTGACGTGGGTGGGGATCGCCGCGGCGAGCGGGTCACCGTAGGAATCGCGGTAGCCCTGCAGGTCACCGCCGTAGGGCTCCGGGATCGCGATGGCGACCCCGATGGTCCGCAGCGTCGTCACGACGTCACCAGGGTCACGGTGGGGAGCCCGACAGGAAGCCAACGCTGTCGTAGGCCGTCTCGAGCGTGCGTACGGCGACCTCGTTGGCCTTGGCGGCGCCCCGCAGGAGGAGGGCGTCCAGCTCAGCCGGGTCGTCGAGATAGCTGCGGACCCGGGCGGCGAACGGCACGCTGAAGTCGAGGACGGCAGCGGCAACCTCCTTCTTCAGGTCGCCGTAGCCGCGTCCGGCCATCCGCTCCTGGATCGCCGCCATCGGCTCTCCGCTGAACGCGCTGAGGATGCCGAGCAGGTTCGTGACTCCCGGCTTGCCCACGGGGTCGGCGACGACTTCCCGGCCGGCGTCGGTCACGGCGCTGCGGATCTTCTTCTCGATGACCTTTGCGTCCTCGAGCAGCCACACCACACCCGAACCGCCGATGCTCTTGCTCATCTGCTTCTCGACCTGCTGCAAGTCGTAGATCTTGGCGGTGGCCTTGAGGATGTAGGGCTCCGGCACCGTGAACGTCGTACCGAAACGCGAGTTGAACCGCACCGCAAGGTCGCGCGTGAGCTCGATGTGCTGGCGCTGGTCCTCACCGACGGGCACCTGGTCGGCCTGGTAGAGCAGGATGTCCGCTGCCTGCAGGATCGGATAGGTGAAGAGCCCGACGCTGCCCTGGTCGCCGCCGTGGCGGCTGGACTTCTCCTTGAACTGCGTCATCCGGCTGGCCTCGCCGAAGCCGGTGATGCAGCCGAGGACCCAGGCCAGCTGCGTGTGCGCCGGCACATGCGACTGCAGGAAGAGCGTGCTGACCTCAGGATCGACGCCGCCGGCGAGGTACTGCGCCGCGGTCACCCGCGTGCGGTGCCTGAGCTTCTCGGGATCGTGCCCCATGGTGATCGCGTGCAGGTCGACCACGCAGTAGAAGGTGTCGTGGTCCTGCTGCAGGGCGACCCACTGGCGCAGCGCGCCGAGGTAGTTGCCGAGGTGGAGGGAGTCCGCTGTGGGCTGCATGCCGGACAGGACCCGCGGTCGCGAGCCGGCGGCACCGGCGGCTGGGGATGACACGCCTTCATTCTGCCAGGCAGCAGGCGGTCAGGGCTCGCTCGAGGTCTCCGGCGCCGGTTCGTTCGCCGGCAGTGGGCTGAGCCGGACCTTGGCGACCCGCCGGCCGTCGAGCTCGGTGACCGTGAACCCGTGTCCGAGCGCCTCGACGCGCTCGCCCACCGCGGGCAGCCGGCCGAGCTGGTGGATGACGAACCCAGCCACGGTCTCGTAGGGACCGTCCGGCAGCTCCAGCCCGGTCTTGTCCTCGAAGTCCTCCAGGTTGAGCAGCCCGTCGACCTCGATGTCGCCACCCCGAAGTGACCGGGTCTGCTCCTCCTCCACGTCGTACTCGTCGTGGATCTCGCCGATCACCTCCTCCATCAGGTCCTCCATCGTCACGATGCCGTCGGTGCCGCCGTACTCGTCGACGACGATCGCGAGGTGGTGCCCTTCGCGGCGCATCTCCGACAGCGCCGAGAGCACCCGCTTGGTGCCGGGCATCTGCTTGACCGGACGGGCGATCTCGCCCACCCGGACGGACTGCCCGGAGATCTCCGGTGCGAACAGGTCGCGCACGTGGATGAAGCCGATGACGTCGTCTGGCGTGCCGCGGGTGACCGGGTAGCGCGAGTGCGGGCGCTTGGACACGCTGCGCAGGGCCTTGAACACCGGCGTCGACGAGTCGAGGAAGTCGACCTCGGTCCGGGGCACCATCACCTCGTGCAGCTGGCGCTCACCGGCCTCGAAGACGTCCTCGATCAGCTGGCGCTCCTCGCGGCCGAGCTGCTCGTGGCCGGCGACGATGTCGCGCAGCTCCTCCTCCGAGATCGACTCCCGCTGTGCGTGGGGATCGCCGCCGAACAGCCGCACCACGGCGTTGGTCGACACCGACAGGAGCCAGATGAGGGGCCGGAACGCGGAGGCGACACGGTCGAGGACCGGCGCGACGCGCAGAGCGGTCCGCTCGGCGTGCTGCAGCGCCAGTCGCTTGGGCACCAGCTCGCTGAACACGATCGACAGGTAGGTGATGACCAACGTGATGACCACCAGGGCAAGCGGCTCGGCGAAGCCCTCGGGCACCCCGGCGTCCACGAGCTTCGGCGCGAAGTCCCCGGCCAGGCTGGACGCGCCGAACGCGGCAGCAAGGAAACCGGCCAGCGTGACACCGACCTGGACCGCGGCGAGGAACCGGTTGGGCTCCTCGTGCAGCTTGGCCACGCGGCGGCCGCGCTGTCCACGCTGGCCGAGGCTGCGGACCTGGCCCTCGCGCAGGGACACCAGGGCGATCTCGGCGGCCGCGAAGAAGGCCCCGATGGCGATGAACAGGAAGACGAGTGCCAGGACGCTCAGCGTCCCACTCACGGCGCACCGCCTGGCCTCGGGCGGTACGCCGGTCTAGAGCAGCCGTCCATGCGCAAAGGGTAGACGAACCCTCGATCGGGCAGGGTAGACGCTGTGCAACGGACGACGATGCGACTGGCCGACGGCCGCGAGCTGATCTATTTCGACGACACGCCCGGTGCACAACGCCGTCTCGACGACCCGCGTGACCTCCCGCCGGCCACGACCCTGTCCGAGGTTCGCTACGACGCGGTGCTCGACGAGTGGGTGACCGTCGCGTCGCACCGGCAGGGCCGGACCCACCTCCCGCCGACCGACGAGTGCCCGCTGTGTCCGTCCCGCGACGTACGCCAGACCGAGATCCC
>Ga0126309_10000407_pt1 | contig 14462 bp, 16 predicted proteins | sample Plot56_FD_92541 | JGI IMG/M metagenome (GOLD analysis project Ga0126309, IMG submission 92541) | Serpentine soil microbial communities from UC McLaughlin Reserve, CA, USA - Plot56 | ecosystem: Environmental > Terrestrial > Soil > Grasslands | place: USA: UC McLaughlin Reserve, Lake County...
GCACTAACTGGCGCGCGTGCCGCGCAAACCGCATGGTTAGGCCGTTTCCCGCGAGACTTCGAATCTGCGCGCGGAGGTTCGACTCCTCCCGGGGCCATTCGGCATCGGCTCGCCAAGCCGAATCCGCCTGAGTGAGCCAATTCGCTTCGCTCCACGCGCCCGGGCCTGGTGCTTCGCGGAGGCGCTGTGAGCGGCGTGTGAGCGCGGTGTTAGGTCATCCGACCACGCTTACGGCTGCGAACCAGCACGTCATCGAGCAGGAGGTTGGAAGTGACAACGTTCGGAGGTTCTCTCCGGCGGACGGCAGTCCTCGCCCTCGTCGCGGTCGGCGCCGCTTCGGCGGTGGCACTTGGCAGCATCGGGTTTGGCAGCGACGCGGTCGCCCGTGCCGCGATCGGCGGAACACCGATTGAAGTGGGGTCTTTCGGCTGCATCGCCGGTCTCGGCGGCGGGCACCGCACCGTGCCCGCAGGTTCCATGATCGTGATTCGGAACGGCTGGATCAGCACGGTGTTTGGCAGCCAGCGGTCGTTCCTCGGGGCTCAGACAAGCATCCTGTCGGTCAACGACGGCCGAATGATTGACGTAAGCGACGGCTACACGGAGCCCGAGCCGGCGCCGGACGGAAGCTGGGCGACCTGGCTTCGCTACCCGACCGGGGTGACACTTGCGAACCCCGGCGACTCAATGCGGTTCACGTTCACCATGGTCTTCGACCGGCCCGTCACCGATACCTCGGATCTCGACGGCGACGGCTCCATCGATCCCGTGAATGGAGGCCCAGGGCTGGCGTTTGGAGGAACCTGCGTCGTGACCGCGACTTAGCAAGGCAAAAAGCGTCTCGCTGTGGCGAGCGAGGAGGCGCGGCCGATCGCTCGATCCCGCTGCTCCTCGCCCGCCATGCTCCGATTCTGCCTGCGTGTCGAGTAGCACCATCCATCGCTCTCGTCGATCGCGTTCGGCCGGGCTGCCCCGGTTGTGATGTCGGCCGCGGCTCGACGAGCCGCGGCCGATCCGCGCCGAGGGGCTCAGGTCGTTCGGAGCTCGTCGAACGCCGCCGTGGGCACGATCCCTTCCACCTGCCGTGCCAGGTCGGCGTCCAGGGTGACGAACGCGTCCGCCTGCAGCTTGGTGAGGGCCACGTACTCGGCGTCATAGGTCGACTTCCAGCCCAGCCGGTCGGCCAGCTCCCAGGCGTTTCGTCGCAAGACGGCGTCGCCCAGGAGCCGGATCCGCATCCGCCCGATGTCGGCGAGCCGCTCGCGGGCGGCGTCCGCCGAGAGCTCGCCTCGCTGGACCGCCTCGTGCAGGGTCGACAGGGTCTGCGAGCGTAGGAGCGTCGGCGCCAGCAACTCGTGCTCGTCCGGGACCTCGATCCCCTCGCTTGCGAGCTGCAGGACGACGCCGCAGTCGACGACGAACCTGGTCACGCTGCCGGACGCTACCGGACTGATCCATCGTCGAGGTCGTGCCGATATGTACTGCATGGCCACCATCGACTGGGACTCGTTCGATCTCGACCAGCTCGCGGCGGCTGTGCGCGAAGAGGGCGCGGGGCCGGACGCAGAGCGCATGATCTGGGCCTTCGAGGAGGCGCTCCGGGTCGCCCGTCTCGACCCCGAGCAGCTTTCGTACCTCCTCGCCGCCGTGACGTGCCTGCTCGCGCGCGTCGAGGGTTGCTCGCCGCGGGACGTGCTCGAGACGTACTTCCGGCGCTCGATCCCCGACGAGGAGTGGCGCGGCCGCTACCTGCCTCTGTTCGGCTAGCTCGGCCAGTCCGCGCGGCCGTCTCGCCGCCGAGCGCGGCTCGTCAGCGGATCCCGTGCTGGGCCGCGTACGTCGCAGCCTGCGTTCTGTTTTCGAGCTCCAGCTTGCGCAGCACGTTCGAGGCGTGGTTCCGCGGGGCTGATCACGAGCTGGTCGGCCATGTGGGCGGTGTTCTTCCCGTCGGCGACCATCGCGAGGATCTCGAGCTCGCGCGTCGACAGGATCCTCGCCAGCGATTCACGCGCCCGACTCTCGAGCGGCGAGCCGAACAGGCTCGCGGCGATCGCGGCCGACATGACGCACCCGCCTGCGGCCGCCGCGCGACGCCCGAGAAATGCAGAAGGCCGGGCCCGCGGCCCGGCCTCCGTGCTACCGCAGTGGTCTTGGCCTAGGCGCCGCGATCGTAGTAGCCGCCGATCTCCGACCGGTACGCGTCGTCCCTGTAGGTGTCCTCGTCGAACTCCGGCGCGTTCTTGATCTCGTCCTTCGTGAGCCTGACGAAGATCGTCTCGGAGTCGGCGTCGACCCGTTCGATCACGCCCGCCGGCAGCATGACCTTCTTCCCGAAGATCCACGGGCCGGTGTCGACGACGATGTAGCTCCCGCCGACCTCGTTGGTCGCCTCGTCGACCTTCCCGATCCCGCCGTCGGTCGCTTCGACCGAGTAACCGGTGAGGTCGGTCGTGCCCCAAGTCTGCTCGCGGTACGTCCAGATTTCTGCCGAAGCCATCCAGCCTCCTCGCGTCGCTTGCAGGCCTGGGCTACCCCGATCCACCCGACCCAAACCGGGCCTACGGATCGCAGCTCCCGCGGCCGGTCAAGGCCGCCCGCAGGGGCGAATATCCTGTTTCAACGCGGGCGTGGCGAAATTGGCAGACGCGGCGGGTTTAGGTCCCGTTGGGGCTAGCGCCCCTTGGAGGTTCGAGTCCTCTCGCCCGCACCTAGAACGGCCGGCGGTATGACCGCAGGCGATGGGCCTGCACCTCGTCGTGGCCGTTGCCGGTCGGGATCACCAGCTCGAAGCGTGCTCCCGTAGGTGACGCCGGCTCGTAGACCAGCTCGCCGCTATGCGCGTTTGCATATGAGCGCGCGATTGCGAGGCCGAGCCCGGTGCCGAGTCCGCGTTCCTGCGCCCTCTCGCTCCGCGTGAAGCGCTCGAACAGGTCTGGTACGAACTCGGCCGGGACGCCGGCGCCGCGGTCCTCGACGGCCAGCCTGAAATGCCGGTCGCGCTGCTCGGCGCGGACGATTACCGGCGGCTCGCCGTAGCGGAGCGCGTTCGCGACGAGGTTCGAGAGGATCCGGTCGAACGCGGACGGGTCGACGGCGGCCTCCAGGTCGTCGGTCACTTCGACGCGGACGTCGTCGGCGCGCTCTCCTGCGGTCGAGCGGACGAGCTCCTCGACCCGCTCTCTGACCGGGAGAACCTCGGGATCGATCGAGATCGCCTCCGCGTCCAACCGTGAGAGGTCGAGCAGCTGCTCGACCAGCGTGCCGAGCCTGCGGCCCTGGTCGCTGAGCATCTCGCGCAGCAGGACGCGCTGATCCTCGTCCAGCCGGTCGCCGCGGAGGTAGAGCGTCTGGATGACCCCGTTGATGCTCGCCACGGGCGTCCGCAGCTCGTGCGCCGCCAGCGAGATGAAGTTCGATTTCAGCTCGTCCGCCCGCTCGAGCGCGAGGCGGGCCTCCCGCTCCTGCGCGTACAGCCGCGCGCGGTCGAGGGCCAGGCCCGTGAGTGCGCCGAGCGTCTGCAGGAGTCGCAGCTCTTCGCCGCCGAAGTACGGTGCGTACGGGCTGGTCCAGACGACGAGCTTCCCGAACGCGGTCGGTAGCTCGACGATCGTCTCGGCGTCCTCGCCGCTTCGCTCGAGCAGCTCCTCGGAGGCGCCGTGCGCGCCGATCACGCGGCCCGCCGGGTCGAGCAGCGCGACGCCGCGGGCGCCGACGATCCTTGCCATCGGCTCTGCGACCTGCTCAGCGACCTGCTCCTCAGAAGCTGCGCCCATCAGGCTCGCGATCGCCGCCTGGAGACGCTGGTTCTCGGGCCTTCGCCAGGCGAGACGCAGCACCGGTGGCGGCGCGAGCCCCACGAGAAAGCCGACCGCGCTGAGGGTCGCAAGCAGCGTGCTCGCCAGCGCGGTCCCCGAGTCCTGGTCGGGCGCGACCGCGGCGAGCACCAGCGAGGCCGTGATCGCTGTCGCCGCCGCCGCGAGCACCTGCAGCCGCCGGCGCGCGACGCTCGGAGCGGCGCGGGCGCCGCGCCAGAGCCGCATGGCCACGACCACCGAGAGCGCGATCCAGTGGAAGAGGAAGGCGACGAGGTAGACGAGGAACCCGGTAGACCGCGGCTCGCCCTCGGCCGGGACCGCGGGCAGGACGAACGTCCACACGAGCAGCGTGACGGTCATCAGTCCGAGCAGCCGCTCGAGGCGGCGGGTCGGCGGCTGGAACGACGTCGTGAAGCGGTAGAGGAGGTACGGGAAGAGGACGAGCGCCGCGATGAGCGCCCGCTGGAGGAAGGTCTCGACCGGTCGGTCGGGTGTCTCGTCGAGCAACGGGGCGACGTCGATGACGAGCGCGAGGGTTCCGAAGGTCAGCGCAGCCCACAGGCCCGCGCGGCCGCGGCCGAGGCGCCACTGGCGGAGCGCGACCAGTCCGAGCACGGTGAACAGCACCAGGTTGACGTAGCCGCCGTACTCAACAACCCGCTGCAACGCGCTCCTTTTCCTTCGACAGGGCCGAACTGTACGCGCTTCACATTCGAGTCGGGCCCGAGCGTTCTTCCTCGCCCCGGGACCCCCGTAGCCCGAAGGGGTTCTGGTTGAATGGGCCGGGTGGAGACGCAGGTCGAGGAGCTGGGCGGCGACCGCGTTCGCCTGAGCGTCGAGGTGCCGAGCGCCGAGGTCAGGCACGCCGTGGAGCATGCGGCGTCGGACCTGGCCGGCACCCTGAAGATCCCGGGCTTCCGAAAGGGCAAGGTGCCGATGCCGGTGCTGATCTCGCGCGTCGGCAAGGAGCGCCTGATGAGCGAGGCCGTGGACAGCCACATCGGTGGATGGTTCTGGAACGCCGCGGCAGGCTCGAGCATCCGCCCGGTCACGCAGCCCGAGTACGAGTACGAGCTTCCGAGCTCGAGCGACGACAGCTTCGCGTTCACCGCCGAGGTGGGCGTGCAGCCGAAGGCCGACCCGGCCGACTGGACGACCCTCGAGGTGCCGGCCGAGGAGCCCGACGTTCCGGCCGAGCTCGTCGACCACGAGCTCGAGGCGCTGCGCAGCTCCGTCGCCGAGCTCGTCCCGGTCGAGGGTCGAGGCGCTAACGAGGGCGACGCGCTGGTGATCGACGCGGACGTCGACGGCTCCGACGGCGAGGCGCAGCGCGATCTCGTCGTCACCCTCGGCGCGGGGCGCCTGCTTCCCGACCTCGAGGCCGGGATCGCCGGGATGACCGTCGGCGAGACGAAGGACATCGAGTACGCGCTCCCCGAGGGGGAGACGAAGACGGCGCGCGTTACCGTCAAGGAGCTCAAGGAACCGGTGCTGCCGCCGCTCGACGACGAGCTGGCGCGCGCCGCGAGCGAGTTCGACACGCTCGAGGAGCTGCGTGCGGAGATCGAAGGTCGCCTCCGCGAGCAGATCGAGGAGGAGCTCGAAGGCGCCTTCCGAGGCGCCGCGGTCGACGCGCTCGTCGACAGTTCGGGCGTCGAGGTCTCCGACGCGCTCGTCGAGGCACGGGCGGGCAACTTGATCCGGGCGTTCCTCAACCAGCTCGAGCGACGAGGAATCTCGCTCGAGACCTACCTCGCCCTGAGCGGCGAGACGGCCGAGCAGATCCAGCAGCGCATGCTCGAGGATGCGCGGCGCTCCCTTGGTCGCGAGCTGGTGCTCGAGGCGGTCGCCGAGCAGCTGGGGATCGAAGTCTCGGACGAGGAGCTGCGCGCGTTCATCCGCGAGCAGGCCGAGCTCGCCGAGGAGGACGACCCGGACGAGGTCGTGGAGCAGGTCTGGCACAGCGGCCGGCACGAGACCCTGCGCACCGATCTGCGCCTGCGCGCCGCGCTCGACCGCGTCGCCAGCGAGGTCAAGAGGATTTCACCCGAGCTCGCGAGCGCCCGCGAGAAGCTATGGACGCCAGGGCAGGAGAAGCCCGAAGGCGCTTCGAAGTTGTGGACCCCCGGCGAGAAGGAGCCTGCATGAGACAGCCGTACGAGCCCCGAATGAGCCCGATGATCCCGATGGTGATCGAGCAGACCTCGCGCGGGGAGCGAGCGTTCGACATCTACTCGCGCCTGCTCAACGAGCGGATCGTCTTCCTCGGCACCCCGGTCGACGACCAGATCGCGAACCTGATCGTCGCCCAGCTGCTGCACCTCGAGTCCGAGGACCCGGACAAGGACATCTTCCTCTACATCAACTCGCCGGGCGGCTCCGTGTATCACGGGCTCGCGATCTACGACACCATGCAGTTCATCAAGCCCGATGTCCAGACGATCTGCGTGGGCATCGCGATGAGCATGGGCGCACTCCTCCTTGCGGGCGGTGCGAAAGGAAAGCGCATGGCTCTGCCGAACGCCAAGATCCTGATCCACCAGGTGTGGGGCGGCTTCCAGGGCCAGGCCACCGACATCGAGATCCACGCTCGTGAGACGATCGCCCTGAAGCGCCGGCTGGAGGAGATCATGTCCAACCACACAGGTGAGGATCTCGAGAAGGTGTCGAGGGACATGGAGCGCGACTACTTCATGACGGCGGAAGAAGCCAAGGAATACGGCATCATCGACAGCGTCATCGAGCACCGAAAGACCGTCAAAGACTGAGTCGGGACTAGTCGGCGTGGGAAAAACGGGGTAAAAGGAGAGAGGTGGCGAGGGCGAGCGACGGTAACGAGCAGCTGCTTTGCAGCTTCTGCGGGAAGAGCCAGCGGCAGGTCAAGAAGCTGATCGCCGGGCCCGGCGTCTACATCTGCGACGAGTGCATCGATCTTTGCAACGAGATCATCGACGAGGAGCTCACGACTCCCGCGCAGCTCGACCTCGACAACCTCCCTCGGCCCCGTGACATCTACGACGTCCTGAACGACTACGTCGTCTCCCAGGAGGAGGCGAAACGGACGTTGTCGGTGGCCGTCTACAACCACTACAAGCGCGTCCAGATGGGCCTCGACGACGGCGACGTCGAGCTCCAGAAGTCGAACATCCTGCTGCTCGGCCCGACGGGCTGCGGCAAGACGCTGCTCGCGCAGACGCTCGCGCGAATCATCAACGTCCCATTCGCGATCGCCGACGCGACTGCGCTGACCGAGGCCGGCTACGTCGGCGAGGACGTCGAGAACATCCTGCTCAAGCTGATCCAGGCGGCCGACTTCGACATCAAGAAGGCGGAGACCGGGATCATCTACATCGACGAGGTCGACAAGATCGCGCGCAAGGCAGACAACCCGTCGATCACGCGCGACGTGTCGGGCGAGGGCGTCCAGCAGGCGCTGCTCAAGATCCTCGAGGGGACGGTCGCCTCCGTGCCGCCGCAGGGCGGGCGGAAGCATCCGCACCAAGAGTTCCTCTCGATCGACACCACGAACATCCTCTTCATCTGCGGCGGCGCGTTCGCCGGCCTGGAGAAGATCATCGGCAAGCGGGTCGGCAAGAACGCGGTCGGTTTCGGCGCCGACGTCCATTCCCGCCACTCGGCCGAGTCGTCGGAGCTGCTGTCTGACGTGATGCCCGAGGACCTGCTCTCATACGGGCTGATCCCCGAGTTCATCGGCCGTCTCCCGGTCATCTCGGCGGTGCATCAGCTGCAACGCGAGGACCTCGTTCAGATCCTCGTCGAGCCGAAGAACGCGCTCGTCAAGCAGTACCAGCGCTTCTTCAACTACGACTCGATCGAGCTCGTCTTCACCGACGACGCACTCTGGGAGATCTCCGACAAGGCGCTGGAGCGCGAGACCGGCGCCCGCGGCCTGCGGTCGATCATCGAGCACGCTCTGCTCGACGTCATGTTCGAGCTTCCCTCGCGGCGCGACGTCTCCAAGTGCGTGATCACGAAGGAGACGATTGCGAACGACCTGCGGCCGACGCTCGTCACGAGCGCCGGCGCCGAGGTCTCTGAAGAAGACGAGGCGCCGGCCGAAAAGTCCGCCTAGTGGCTCGATCGTAGTCCGCCCCGCTTCGCGGGGCATGACGACTTCGATCGAGTTTTTTCATGTTCTTCTGAATGGCATCCGGGGCCGGCCAAGCCGGCCCCTCTTACGGTCGTGAGCCAGCGCTGCTGCTCGCGCCCCGACGGCTCAAAACCGATCTAAGGTTCTCGAGCGAATCCGATTCGATGGCGTTCGGTAGTCACACGTCGGTGAAGGCCGGGCTCGTGACGGTCTACGGGATCGTTGCTGCTTTCGGAGCGATTCTCTACGGCGCGCGCCACTCTCACGAGCACGGCGTCGGGCTGCACGAGCACGGGTCGGGTGGCGCGGGCGCCTCTGCGCACTCCCACCCGGACGTGGCGTTGCTCGTCGCCGCCGCGGGGCTCGGGATCGTGGGGCTGACGTGGTTCCTGCTTCCCGACGGCCCGCGCGCCCGGCTTCCGGCGCAGCTCGCGCTCTGCTCGGCGGCCGCCGCGACGATCCACTTCGCAGTGATCCTGCCGCACTGGGACGAGTACGTCCCGTTCGCCGTGCTGTTCGCGGTGAGCGGCGCTTTTCAGCTCCTCTGGGCGGCGGCGGTGCTGGTGAGGCCCGATCGCGTGCTTCTGCTCGGCGGCGCGGTCGTCAACCTCGGCGTCGCGGCCGCGTGGATCCTGTCGCGCACCGTGGGGATGCCCGTCGGGCCCGAGCCGTGGACGCCCGAGGCGGTTGGCTTCACCGATGTCGCCGCGACGCTGTTCGAGCTCGCCGTCGCTGCCGGCTGCTTCGCGCTGCTTACGTCGGCGGGGCGCCGGCTCGAGGCTCGCACGACCCGCGTCATGGCTCAACTGGCCGCGACCGCAATCGGGATCGCGCTCTTCGCGGCGCTCGCTCTGCTGTAGTTGGTCACTGCTCATCGCCTCTAGGATCGCCTGATGATGGAGCCGCGCTACAACCCTCAGGGCGTCGAGGAGCGCTGGCAGCGCACCTGGGAGGAGGAGGGCCTCTACCGGGCGGAGGCCGACGACGAGCGGCCGACGTACGTCGACGCGCACCCGCCGCCGAACGTGACCGGCGAGCTGCACATGGGCCATGCGATGGGCCTGACGCTTGCGGACGCGCTCATCCGCTGGAAGCGGATGCAGGGCTACAACTGCCTGTTCCAGCCGGGCTACGACCATGCAGGGATCTCGACGCAGGCCGTCGTGGAGAAGGCGCTCGAGCGCGAAGGCAAGACCCGGCAGGAGGTCGGTCGCGAGGTCTTCGTCGACATCGTCTGGGACTGGCTCCGCCGCTACGGGCAGACGATCATGACCCAGTTCCGGCGCATGGGTGCGTCGATGGACTACCGCCGGGAGCGGATGACGATGGATCCCGGCTACCAGCGCGCGGTCATGCGTCATTTCGTGCATCTCTGGGAGCGCGGCTGGCTCTACCGCGACAACCGGATCGTGAACTGGTGCCCGTACCACGCGTCGTCGTTGTCCGATCTGGAGCTCGATCGCGTCGACGCCGACGACGAGCTCGTGTACGTGCGCTACCCCTTTGCCGATGGGGATGGGCACGTCACGATCGCCACGGTGAGGCCCGCGACGATCCTCGCGGACGTCGCGGTGGCCGTGCATCCCGACGATCAGCGCTACGTCGGCCTCGTGGGCCGCGAGGTGGTCGTGCCGTTCGTGGAGCGGCGGGTGCCCGTGATCGCGGACGAGCGGGTCGAGCCGGAGTTCGGGACCGGCGCGCTCAAGGTGACCCCCGGGCACGACCCGACCGACTTCGAGATCGGCCGCGCCCACGGCTTGCCGGAGCCGATGGTGATCGGACCCGACGGGCGCTCGAACGAGAACGCCGGCGACCTGGCCGGCCTGCCCCAGGAAGAGGTGGGGGCGCGGATCCTTGCCTGGTGCGAGGAGCGCGGCCTGCTCGAGAAGCGCGAGCCGTACCGCCACCAGGTCGCGGTGTGCGACCGCTGCCGCAGCCGAATCGAGCCGCTGATCTCGCTGCAGTGGTGGTGCCGGATGGACGAGCTCAAGCGGCCGGCGCTCGAGGCGCTCCGCGACGGCCGCGTCACGTACCATCCCCCGTCGCAGCACCGCTTCGCGATCGACTCGCTCGAGAACGCGCCCGACTGGAACATCTCGCGACAGATCTGGTGGGGTCACCAGATCCCGGCGTGGTACTGCCCCGACGGGCACATCAGCGTCGCCGAGACGGAGCCCGCCGCGTGCAAAGAGTGCGGCGCGACGGAGTTGCGCCGCGATTCCGACGTCCTCGACACCTGGTTCTCGTCGGCGCTGTGGCCGTTCGCGACCCTCGGCTGGCCGGACGACACGCCCGACCTGCGCCGCTTCTACCCGGGCGACTTCAACATCACCGCGCGCGAGATCATCCGCCTCTGGGAGAACCGGATGATCTTCGCCGGCCTGGAACTGATGGGCGAGGTCCCATTCCGTGACGTGATCATCTACTCGACAGTGCTCGCGGCCGACGGTCGGCGGATGTCGAAGTCGCTGGGCACGGGCCTCGACCCGATCGAGACGGTGGACGAGCACGGCGCCGACGCCACCCGCTACGGGCTGATGAAGATGTCGTCTGCCCAGGACGTCCGGTTTTCGATCGGTGCGATCGAGGAGGGCCGTCGGCTCGCGAACAAGCTCTGGAACGTCGCGCGGCTGATCCTCTCGAACGCCGAAGGCGTCGAGCCGGCGCTACAGCCCCGCGAACGCGTCGAGCGCTGGATCCTCGCCCGGATCGACCGCGAGCGCGCCGAGGTCGAGCAACACCTGGCCGCCTTCGACTACGCGAAGGTCGCCGACGGCCTTTACCACCTGACGTTCGACGACTTCTGCGACTGGTACGCCGAGGCAATCAAGCCGCGCCTGTACGACGCCGACGCGGACGCCGGCGCGACCGCGCTCGCGGCGCTCGAACGGCTGCTGAAGTTGTTGCACCCGGCGATGCCCCACGTCACGGAGGAGATCTGGTCGCACCTGCCCGGCCGCGAGTCGCGCCTGATCGTGGCGCCGTGGCCGGAGCCGGACGACCGCTTCGCCGAGGATGAGGACGCGCTCGAGCGCGTACAGCTCGCGGCGACGATCTTCCGGCGCAGCAGCGTGGTGCCGAAGCTCGACGGCGACGACCGGCGCATCTTCGACGCCGTCGTGCGACCCGACCGCGTGAAGGCGAACGGCAACGCGGCCGCAGAGGTCGAACGCCTGCGCAAGGAGGTCGACCGCGCCGAGAAGATGCTTGCCAATGAACGCTTCGTCGCCAACGCGCCGGCCGACGTCGTCGAGGCCGAGCGGGCGAAGCTCGCTCGTTACCGGCGCGAGCTCGATGCCCTCGCAGACTGATTGGATCGCGAGCCTGAGCCCGTGGCCGAAGGAGTTCGGCCTGGGGCGGATCCGGGCGCTCCTGGAAGCGCTCGGGAGCCCGCACCGGAGCTTCGGCTCGATCCACGTCGTCGGCTCGAACGGCAAGTCCACCGCGACGAGGACGATCGCCGAGTTGTCGAGGGCGGCGGGGAGGCGCGCGGGCGCCTACACGTCGCCGCACGTGAGCGGCTGGGCCGAGCGGATCTGGGTCGACGGGGAGGAGGCGAACTTCGAGCAGGCGCTCGCGCGAGTGCGCAAGCCGGCAGACGCCCTCGGGGCCACGCAGTTCGAGGCGCTGACGGCGGCGGCCTTCGCGGAGTTCGCGGCCGCAGGCGTGGAGGTCGCGGCCGTGGAGGCGGGCCTCGGCGGGCGGCTCGACGCGACGAACGTGGTCGACGCGCCGGTAGTCCTGCTGACGAACGTGACGCTGGAGCACGCCGACGTGCTCGGCGAGACGCCGGAGGAGATCGCGCGCGAGAAGCTGGCAGTTGCGCATGCAGCCAGAGTAGTTGTCCTACCGGACAACACCTTCGCGCACCTCGTCCCGCGCGCGGAGATCAGGTACGGCGGCGCCCGGGACGCGGCAGAGGCTTACGTCGGAAGCGCCATCGCCGCTGACGTCGACGTGCATCTTCCGGGCAGGTTCGAACGTCGCAACGGCCTCGTGCTCGACGGCGCACACACGCCCGAGGCGGCCGAGTGGCTGCTGAGCAGGCTTCCGGACGAAGAGCACGTCGTCTGCGTCTCGATCCTGAGCGACAAGGACGCCGACGGCATCCTCGAGCGCCTCGCGCGCGCAGGGAAGACGCTCGTGGCCACCCGAAGCTCCAACGACCGCGCGCTCGACGAGAAGGAACTCGGCCGCCGCGCCGAACCGTATTTCCAGCATGTCGAAACCGTTGCTGACCCTCGTGAGGCCCTCGAGCGCGCACAGGCGCTCGGTCCGAGGGTCCTCGTCACCGGCTCCCTCTATCTTCTTGCCGACCTCAAGTCGTCCGACTAGAAGACGTACGATGAGAAGGCTCGGTGAAAAGCTGAGCGTCTTCGCGTTCGCCGCGTTCGTCCTGGGAGCGATCGTCGGCCTCGCGTTTGCCGCCGGCTATATCGTCGGGCAACTGCTGCTCTAAGGAGAAGGCGTGATTCTCGCAGCACAAGACGACGGGCTTTTCGGAGGAGTCAGAGACTTCTTCGAGTCGGGCACGTGGTTCGTCGTCCGCAATCTCTCGATCTTCTTCGTGATCGTCTTCTGGGTCGCGACGATCTTCTGGGTCTACAAGGACGCGCGACGCCGGATCGAGGACCCCTGGCTCGTGGCGATGGCGACCGTGCTCGGCGCGGTGCCGCCGTTCCTCGGCCCGCTGATCTACATGCTCTTCCGGCCGCCCGAGTATCTCGAGGACGTCCGCGAGCGCGAGCTCGAGATTCGCGCCATGGAGGAGCGGCTCAACCGCCGCGACCACCAGTGTCCCGTGTGCCGCGCCGAGATCGAGGACTCGTTCCTGGTCTGCCCGGTCTGCACGACGAAGCTCCGTCAGGCGTGCGCGACGTGCAAGGCGCCGCTCGAGACGCTCTGGCAGGTCTGCCCGTACTGCGAGACCCCCGTCGAGACGCCGACGACGATCGCGTTCCCCCCGCCGCTGCAGTCGCCGCCGCGGTCGAGCACCGGCTCTCAGTAAGTAGTCTGCGCGGCCGATGGCCGCCGAGCAGACACTCGTCCTGCTGAAGCCCGACGCGGTCCAGCGCAAGCTCGCGGGCGAGATCCTGCGTCGCTTCGAGGCCCGCGGTCTCGACGTCCGCGCCGCGCGTCTGCTCACCGTCGACCGCGACCTCGCTGACAGGCACTACGCCGAGCATCGCGAGAAGCCGTTCTTCGGGGAGCTCGTCGAGTTCATCACCTCCGCCCCGACGCTCGCGCTCGTGCTCGAGGGCGAGGCCGCGATCGCGGTCGTCCGGACGACGATGGGAGCGACCGACCCTGCGAACGCCGCCCCCGGGACGATTCGCGGCGACCTCGCGTTGTCGATGCCGGACAACCTCGTGCACGGTTCCGACTCGCCTGGATCCGCCGAGCGCGAGATCGCGCTCTGGTTCGGCGATGAGCTCGCCTGACGCGCAGCGGAACCGCGCGACCTGGGACGCGTACTCGGACGAGTACCAGCAGCTCCACCGCGACTTCATCGGCCGCACGGAGCCGCGCTGGGGGATGTGGCAGCTCCCGGAGTCCGAGCTTCAGATCCTCGGCGACGTCGCCGGGAAGGACGTGCTCGAGTACGGCTGCGGCGCCGCCCAGTGGTCGATCCTGCTCGCGCGCGCGGGTGCCCGCCCGGTCGGTCTAGACAATTCGGGCCGTCAGCTCGAGCACGCACGCAGGCTGATGGCCGAGGCAGGAGTCGACTTCCCGCTCGTCCACGCGAGCGCCGGCGAGGCGCCGCTCGAGGACGGGTCGTTCGAGGTCGTCTTCTGCGACCACGGCGCGATGACATTCGCGGATCCCTACGCGACGGTGCCCGAGGTCGCTCGCCTGTTGCGGCCGGGCGGCCTGTTCGCGTTCAGCCACATGACGCCGCTCGCGATCGTCTGCGTGGACGTGGAGGCGGACGCGTTCGTGCCGGAGCTCAAACGGCCGCTCTTCGGCCTCCACCGGATCGACTGGGGCGGCGACGAGCCGGTCGACTTCAACCTCCCGCAAGGGGAGTGGATCCGGCTGTTCCGCGACAACGGCCTCATCGTCGAGGACCTGATCGAGGTGCAACCGCCCGAAGGAGCCACGTCGACGTACCGCTCGGAAGCCGAGAGCGAGTGGGCGCGCCGCTGGCCGATGGAGCAGATCTGGAGGCTCCGCAAGACGTGAGCTCGGACTCGATCGAGCGAAACCGCGCCGAATGGAGCCGGTGGGCGGCCGAATTCGTCCCCGGAGCCGAACGGAAGTGGGCCACTGACCGGATCAGCTGGGGCGGGTGGCATGTCCCGGAGGCAGAGCTCCGCGTGCTTCCGGACCTCGACGGCAAGGACGTCGTCGAGCTGGGCTGCGGCACCGCGTACGTGTCCGCCTGGCTGGCGCGCCACGGCGCGCGTCCCGTCGGCGTCGACCCGACGCCCGCCCAGCTCGAGACGGCCCGGCGGATGCAGAGGGAGCACGGCATCGAGTTCCCGCTCGTCGAGGCGGCGGCCGAGGAGGTCCCGCTGCCGGACGCGAGCTTTGAC
>Ga0126309_10000408_pt1 | contig 14447 bp, 8 predicted proteins | sample Plot56_FD_92541 | JGI IMG/M metagenome (GOLD analysis project Ga0126309, IMG submission 92541) | Serpentine soil microbial communities from UC McLaughlin Reserve, CA, USA - Plot56 | ecosystem: Environmental > Terrestrial > Soil > Grasslands | place: USA: UC McLaughlin Reserve, Lake County...
GTACTGCCAACCTCCGCCAGCGAAAACCGGAAGATTGATCTCCTCATGGCACTGCCGCCCCGGCGGTAGTGCCGCGAGGAAAGATTTCGCTCTTCCCGATTTCCTGGCGCGCAGGCTCCTAGCTCTGGCCCGCCGACGGGTCGAGAGGAGCAACACCAAAGGGCTCGGCTGCATTCCTTGGATGGCTGCGTTTGTCGCTGGCATGGTCGCGACGTCGTTTGCCTGGACCGCGCGCCAGCCATGCCAAAATCCTCTCAGTCTAGTTTAATCCTGCTGGTGAATCTTGCGTTCTGGGGCGTGCTTGTGGTCTCCTACATTGGTATTTCACTATACCAGCGCCGCTTCTCGAACTTGTTGGCTGCTTGCGAGGCAAGTCACAAGGGTCACACAGCCGCCGTCGAACTGGCGAAGTCTAGATTTATGGATGCAGAGCAGTCCGTTACTACTGCGCTCAACCAGGCTGGCTGCTAGCCGCAGCCCGGGCCGGCAGTGCACAGTTGCGGTTCACTACACGTGGCCCCTTTTCATTCACGAGCCGGAGCACAGTGGGGAAATGCCGTCGAACCCCCCGGGCGCTGCACCGGACGGCTGGCGCCGCCGGTGAGCGCCACCCACGTTGGGCGCGGAGCTAGTTGCGATGACGCCTGAGCTGAGTGTCGAAAGGCAGTTGCGCGAGCTTGAGGAAAGCCACCTTCGTGCTGACATTCGCTCATCTCCGGAATCGCTTCAGGCGCTCCTTGCAGACGAGTTCATCGAGTTCGGAAGCTCTGGACGAATCTTCGACCGGGCCGCCATCGTTGCCACCCTGCCAGGCCAGCCCTGCTTTAACTCGCGCATCGACGATTTCGTAGTCCGTATCCTTTCTCCCCAAGTTGCCTTGACCACATACAGATTGGCCGTGTGGTCCACATCCGAAGGCCAATCCAGGGTGACACTGCGGAGTTCCGTCTGGGTGCATCGAGGAAGCCGTTGGTTGCTGACCTTTCACCAGGGAACACCCACTCACGAGAGCACAGCGTGAGCGCCGCAGGCTGCCAAGCCGCTGAAGGACAGCGAGCCGGCACCCGCATCTCGTTTCCCAAGCAACCAGGTACTCTGACCTGGCACCTTTCGCCACAGGGGAGACAACTCCGCGACAGATCAAAGAACTTCGTAGCGGCTCGGAAAAGCGGCGCCTCAAAAGGCTCTGCGCCAGATCGAAGGGCTCTGCGACAGATTGGATTGCTTGTGGCGAGCCACAAACCGAGGCGGTGCGCTCCGGATCTCCTCCCACGGCCGCGGAGCCTGGCCATCCCCGCCAGAGCGCCCGGAGCTGCCGCGAAGTCGAAATCCGGCAGCGCAGGCGGAACAACTTCGCGGCAGATCCGCCCACTTCGCGCCGGGTCCAACCACTTCGCGACAGATCCCCCGGCATCGTGGCAGCTTGAACAAGATCGCGGCATAGCGTCCCGCGCCGCGGCAGAGAGAACCACATCGTGGCAGAGCATCCCACCTCACGACAGATGAGCCGACTTCGCGCCAGATCCCTGAACATTGCGATGCGCTCGAACAAAATCACGGCAGAGCACCCGGCATCCCAGCGGATCGAAGAAAATCGCGACAGATCCACCGACATCGCCGCGCATCCGGAAAATCGCGCGAGAGCGAACCGCATGACGACAGAGAATCCCATCTCGCGCCAGATAAGTCGACCTTGCGGCGCGCTGAAACACTCCGCGAAAAATCCAAGGGCTTCGAGAGAACAGAGAACAATCTGCGCCAGATGATCCACCCTCGCGCGAGATCCAGGAAGATCCCGCCAGAGCGAACCACGACGCGCCAGCTCGGAGCTGCTTCGTTCCACATCCTCCGGTTTCGCGGCAGAGCCTCGAAGATCGCCACAGAGGAAACAACCCCGCGACAGATCAAAGAACGTTGCCGCGGCTCGGAACTGAACGCGGCGCCTCAGAACGCTCTGCGCCAGATGAAGGACTCTGCGCCAGATTCGATCGCTTTACGAGCCCAACGAGGCGCAGTCCTCTTCGCTGGCACAAGGCCGGCTGGAAGCCGGCGCTACCCAGCGAAGAACGGCGCCCCAGCGGCGACAAACTTCTGACGCACCACTTTAGCGGGGTAGCCGCCGCCGGCGCCACACTACCGCGCCGGCGCCGAGCAACAGCGCCCCGAGAGCCACGGTGAAGAGGAGGACCGCGGTGACAGGCGACCGCTGGTGCCCGCCGGGGAGAGGCACGATGTCGCCGTTGCCCAGAACGACCAGGCCGGCCCAGGCGTAGGCCGGGGCTCCCTCGTCGGCACGCTCGCGCTGGGCGGCGCGCAGGGCGGCGGCCACGCTCTCTCCCTGGCCGAGGTGCTCGTAGAAGCGGTCGAAGAGGGCGGCGCCGTCGTCGTCGCGCAGGGGCCAGAGGCTGGCGACGACGGTGTGGGCTCCGGCCTGGAAGAAGGCGCGGGCGAGACCCAGGACTCCTTCGCCGCGCAGCACCGTGCCCGAGGCGCTGCGGCAGGAGGAGAGGACGACGATGCGGCCATCGAGATCCAGGGGCACGATCTCGCGGAGCTGCAGGATGCCGTCCTGGGAGTCCGGTGCGGCGGTGAGCAGCACGCCCGAGCGATCGGGATGGTCCTCGTCTAGCACCGCATGGGTGGCGAAGTGGAGGATGGCGTACCGGCGCAGGTCGGCGCTCTTGAAGAAGCCTTCCGACGCGTCGCTGCCGAGGCGCAGCAGGCTGCCGGAGTCGAGATGCCGCACGGCCGACTTGCCTTCGCGCCGGGCATACGGGAGGGGCCCGAGCCGGACGGGGCGGCTGAAGATGGCGGCGCGCTCGGTCGAGGGCCGGGCCGCGGTGCCTCCCAGCGGCACGGGGTCGGCCAGGGCGAGCAGGGGCTCCGCCGCCACTCCGGGCGGCCGGCTCCGCCAATGCAGCCAGAGGTTCGCCGAGGGGACGACGGACACCTCGTACCGGTAGGCCAGCGGCAGGTCACCCGGCGTCGGGCGCAGAGCGTTGAAGGGAAGCTGGTGGAGCGCGTCGTCCGGCACGATGACGAGACGCCGGATGCCTGAGGGGAGGTTTCGCAGCGCGTCCGCGAAGAGATCCTGGTACAACCCCGCGGCCGGACGAGCCTCCGAGCCGTCTCGCCTCTCGAACAGGCCGTTGAAGAGGCGGAGGGCCGGCCGAAGGGAGACCCGGTCCCGCCGCAGGCGCTGGACGCTGACGTGGTCGCGGGTGACGACGAGCAGCCAGGAGCCGCCGCCGAAATCCCCCCAGGGTCCCTCGTCGCACCCGATCTGGAACGAGAGCAGCGCCTCGTCCGGTGCCAGGGAGCGCTGCACGGCGGGGAGGAGGGCGGCTCCAGATACGACGGTGCGGGCGGGCTCCTGCCCCTTCTGGACCAGGAGATCTCGCAGGGAGGCTTCCGCGATCTCCAGCCGTCGAAGCTCGCGCAGAGCCCCTTCCCGCTCCTCGGCCGGAAGGTCGGGATCGAGGAGGCGGCGCTGGACGTGCGCGATTCCCTCGAGAGCCAGCTCGTGGCGCGCCCGGTCCTGCCTGGCTGATTCTCCGGCGATTGGATTGGCGCGGGCCGCTTCGAGCGACTCCAGCAATGTCCGGGCGCGCAGGCGCTCGATGACGCCAAACGCCTCGGCGATGCTCCCCGGCTCGCTCTGATCCTCCAGGAGCCGGCCGGCGAGCCAGTAATAGTCCTCCGACCAGAGGGAGAGCAGGCCGGCGCGGCTCGAATCACCGCTCTGCTGGTCACGGATCGTCTCGATCCAGTCCAGGGCCATCTCGGATAGGGGAAGCGCCTGCTCGTGAGGCAGAGCCTCCCAACTCGCGCGCATCCGTTCCCGGAGGACGTCGGCCCGGGACCAGGGGCTCTGCGCCTTCCGGGCCAGGTCGAGGGCGGTGTGGAGGATACGGAGCGCCGCCTCGGGATCTCCTTCCCGCCGCCGCAGGCGCGAGAGGGCTTGCATGCACGAGATTCGGTCCGATACGGTGACCATGTTGGTCAGGCACTGATCGAGATGAGCCTGGGATTCCACGCCGCTGGAGAGTTGACCCAGCGCGAGGTGGGCCCGCCCGGCGAGCTCGCGATGTTGCGCCTGGGTGGCGAGATCAAGGAGCGCGCGTGCCTCCTCGTCCACTTCGTGGCGGAGATCCGTTCGCGGTGTTTCTTTGAGCTCCTCGACGAGGACGCGCAACGCTCCATAGCGGGCGTTCGCCGCGGTGCGAAGCTCGCCGCGGTCTGTGGCGAGGTCCGCGAGCCGTCCGTACCAGGCCCTCGCTTCGGTGAATCGTCCGAGCTCGAAGCTGAGATTGGCCAGCTCTTCCAAGGCGTCCCGCTGGAACGTATAGGGGCTTTCCGGGCGAAGAGTGTCCTGGACGGCGCTGAGGAGAGAGTAGGCCCGCTGCATGTCGCCACCCTGGAGGCGGAGCTGCTTCGCACGAAGACTGGCCACTCGGACGCCTCGATAAGAATCCCCCGTCTGCCGCGCGAGCGCTTCGACCCGGTCGATCTCGGCGGTGGCCTCGTCGAATCGGCCCAGCTTGGTCAGAATGCTGTGCAGTGCCGTGTGAGCCCGGATCTCCCCGGTGGCGTTGCCACGCCTGGCGAAGGCCGCCGCAGCCCGGCGGTACGGCTCCTCGGCGCGCGCAGGCTCTCCCCAGCGGAGATTTCCCAGATAAAAGAGGAGCCAGGGATGGTTCGGATGTCGGGCGATCAGCTCTTCGAGCCGGCGCGCCGCCTCACGAGCCAGACCGCGGTTGCGGCCGACATCGGCAAAGCACTGGGCGGCCTCTTCCGACTCTGGTGCGACGGTGAAGCGGTCCTCGCAGACAGAAAGAGCGGATGGCTCGGCGGAGAGATCACCCGCAGCCGAGAGAGACAGAAGGAACGCGAGGGGGAAGATCCGGCGCATTTTCAAGAAGTCTAATGAAAATCGGCGGCCGGAGTCTCCCGCACTCCAGCCGCCGATTTTCGGAATCATCTGTTCAGGCCTTCGGGGGATCGTCCGGGGGCGGCGGCAGCTCGCCGCCATTGGCGATCGGGCCGGTGTCAGACGAGGTCGAGGTGGATGTTTCGGCGGCAAACAAGATCGGGTACATTCCGGATTCGTAGTACATTTGGGTCTCCTCCTTGGTTTTGTTGCTGGGCTTCGGCTTGCTTCATTGCCTCTCGCCCTCGCAGAAGGGAACGAAGGAGGATTCGTGATCCCCTCACGAAAATGAAACCGATTTCATTTTTCTCGGATGACGCCGTTTCCAGGCCAGGGCCGCGCCGGCTGCCAGGAGCAGGAGCGCGGCTCCTCCCGCCGTGATCCAGACCCAGGGCGCCACCGGCGGATCGGGCCGGCCGCCCGGCATCGGGACGAGGTCTCCTTCGCCGAGCACGACGAGACCGGCCCAGGCATAGCCGGGCGCTCCGTCCGCGATGCGGTCGAGCTGGGCCGCCCGTAGGGCCGCAGCGACGCTCTGCCCCTGCGCGAGGTGGTGATAGAAGCGGTCGAACAGGGCGGCGCCGTCGTCATCGCGCAGCGGCCAGAGGCTGGCCACCACGGTATGGGCGCCGGCCTGGAAGAAGGCGCGGGCGAGCCCCATGACCCCTTCCCCCCGCAGCACGGTGCCCGAGGCACTGCGGCAGGAGGAGAGGACCACGATCCGGCCGTCCAAAGAGAGAGGTACGATCTCGCGGATCTGGAGGAGGCCGTCCTCGCTCGCCGGAGCGGGAGTGAGGAGGACGCCCGAGCGCTCCGGGTTCTGATCGTCGAGCACCGCATGCGTGGCGAAGTGGAGGATGCCGAAGCGCCGCAGGTCGGCCGTTTTGAGGAAACCTTCCGACGCCGCATCGCCGACCTGCAGGAGGCTCTCGCCCCCGAGCTGGCGCACGGCCGAGCGCCCTTCGCGGCGGGCGAAAGGGAGCGAGCCCAGGCGGATCGCGTCGCCGAAGACCGCGGCGCGCTCGCGGGCCACGGCCGCTTGCGGCACGAAGCCCTTGCCGCTCCCCGGCGCAACCGGATCGGCGAGGGCGAGCAGAGGGGCCGGCGCGGTCTCGCGTCCTTGCTTCCGCCAGTGCAGCCAGAGCGTAGCCGAGGGGACGACGGCGATCTCATAGCGTGCGATCAGCGGCTCAGCCTTCGCGCTCTCTCGGAGGGCCGCGAAGGGAAGCTGGTGGAGGACGTCGTCCGGGACGATCACCAGGCGGCGGACTCCGGGCGGAAGGCTGCCGAGGGCTTTCGCCAGCAGCTCACGGTAGAGACCGGCGGCAGGGCTGGCTTCTGAGCCGTCGCGGCGGGCGAAGAGCCCGTTGAACAGCTCGACCACCGGCCGCAGCGTCACGCGGTCGCGGCTGAGACGCCAGGCGCGCGAGCCATCGCGGGTGGAGACCACGACCCAGGAGCCGCCGGCGATGTCGCCGAAGACGTCCCGGTCGGGCGCGATCTGGTAGGAGAGAAGGGCCTCGTCCGGCGCGAGAGCCGCGCGCACTTGCGAGAGGGTGGCGAAGGCGGGGGCGCGAAGGGCGGAGAGAGCCGGGCTCGCATCGGCGATGCGGTCGCGCAGGTCGTCTTCTTCGAGCTCCAGGCGCTCCAGGTCGGCCTGGGCGGCGCTCCGTTGAGGGCCGAGCACCGAGGGATCGAGGAGCTGGCGCTGCACCCTCGAGATCTCTTCATGGACCTGCGAGAGACGCCCTTGGAGCGGTTTGAGGGTGGCCGGCTGGACCGGCGCCGCCTGTGCGGCGGTCAGCGCATCGAGCAGGGCGCGGGCGCGCTTGCGCTCGGTCACCTCGAAGGCGCCGTCGAGATCGTCTGCATCCCCGCCGGCCGACCAGGTGTCCAGGAGACGACCGGCAAACCAGGAGTAGTCGTCCGACCAGGAGGAGAACAGGCCGACCCGGCTCGTGGCTCCTCCTTGCTGGTCCCGCAGCGTCTCGATCGCTTCGAGAGCCGCCTGTGCGTCGGCGACTGCACGCTTGCGGGATCCGGAGATCCAGCTCGCGCGCATGCGCTCGCGCCAGGCATACGCCATCCCCAGAGAATCGTCGGCTTGATGCGCCAGAGCGAGCGCTTCCTGGGTCGCCTCCCGCGCCCGCCGCGGATCTTCACCCGACAGGTGCCGGGCGAGAGCGTTCAGGCAGTAGCTCCGGTCGCGGACGGTGTCGGCGACCTGGAAGCAGGCGTCCAGGTGTTGGCGGGCCTCTTTGCGGGGGAGGAGGAGACCCAGGAGCCAGTGAGATTTGGCCTGGATGGTTCTGTTCTGCGCCTCGTCGGCCTTGGCCAGAGCCCGTTGGGCGAGAGCGATCGCCTCCGCCCTGAAGCCGGGACGGGGGGCATCGGCGATCCCATCGATGTAGGCCCGGGCCAGGTTGTAACGGGCGCTCGCCTCGGCGAGAGAATCCCCTTGCTGGGACGTCAGATCGGCGAGCCGCTGAAAACAGGCCTGGGCCTCGCGGGACCTGCCGAGCTCCTGGCTGACATTGCCGAGCCAGACCAGAGTCTCGCGCTGCAAGGGGTAGGGTCCGTTGGGGAATGCGAACTCCTCAGCTCGACGGAGGAGCAGATAGGCTCGTTCGAGATCCTGGCCTAACTGGTACAGGTGCCGGGCACGGACCATCCTGGAGCGTGCAATGAGCTCGGCATCCCCAGACCGCTCGGCAACCCGCTCGGCCTGCGTGGTTTGCTGGTCTGCCTCTTCGACCAGCCCCTTGTCATCCAGAATCCTCTGAAGATTGATCCGAGCGATCACTTCACAGCGCGGGACCTTGCGGGCGGCGCAGGCGGTGATGGCCCGTTGATACATCGTCTCGGCCTGCTCCGGCTCGCTGTAGAGAAAGTGCCCCAAGTAAAGCAGGATCCAAGGATTCTCCGGATACCGTGCCAGGTTCCGGCGCAGACGATCCTGGGCCTCGTTGGAAAGGGGCGTGTTCAGGTAGCCGTAAAAGCACTTGGCGGATTCTTCGACATACGGGGCGATCGTGAGACGCTCCTCGCACTCGGCGAGGGTAGGGAGTGTCTCGGCCCTCGCAGCAACAGGTACGAGAAGGGAGAGAACAATCAGCAGGAAGGGCGCAGGCCTCCGAAGGAACATTCTCCCAAGGAGTCTACTGCACACGAGTGGGAGAGAAGGACGAGCGAGACCCTTTCCCGCCCGTCCCTCGGCAACGATCAGATCTAGGTGTCTGGACCGGTGCCGCCGCCGCCAGGCGTGCAGCAAAAGGGATCCGGGTCCTTGGGATCGGTCTTGTCCTTCTCCTTCTTGACCTTCTCTTCCTTCATCTTGATCTCGGTATCCGTGGCGGCGGCGTTGGTCGTGGCGGTCTCGCTCATCAGAGCCCTCCTTCATCCTGAATGCCGGAACCGGCGCTGGCCCGGCGGTCGTCTTCTCGTGGCTGAAAACGAAACTCGAAAGGCGATCCCCTCACCCCGCTGTACGACATCTTGCCCCGGTTGTTTCGGATTCGCCACCGGAATTGTACAACTCAGTCGCTGGGTGTGCTATTTCAGGCAGACAAGTCACAATTTCAGAATCGCGGAGATACGTGATCGAGAGGAAAAAGGGGCGCCCCCGTCCCCGCGGGACAGGGGCGGGAGTGGTCTTACTGAACGGTGGTGACGAAGGTGGTGGAGCTCACGTGCTCGCCCTGGGGGAGCTCGGCGTCCACTTTCCAGAGGAGGCGGGTGCCCGGAGGCAGGCCGGCGAGCGCGGACGCGGGCACCAGGAGCTGGGGCTCGCGCAGATCGTCGCCGCTGGCGATGGCCCGCAGGTCCTCGGTGCTGACCTCCACGTCATAGGTGGCGCCCGGGGTTTCCGGGGCCGACCAGCGGAGGAGGAACTGGTTGCGCGGCAGGGCTTGCCCTTCCTCGACGAGCGAGTGAATGGCGGTCTGCTCGCCGCGATAGGTGTAGTCCTGCTGATTGGCCTGCCGGGCCCACTGCACACCGAACACGCCAAGCGCCAGGACGGCCGCGGCGGCGAGACCCCAGTTGCGCAGGCGCTGGCCGGCGGAGAAGCGCTGCGCCGCCGGGATCACGTTCGACACCCCGGCCGCGGGCCGCTGCAGGGCCATGGCCAGGCGCCAGTCTTCCGCACAGGCGGCACAGCCCGCCATGTGCGTGACGATCGCCTGGATCTCCCGGGACGGCAGCTCGCCGCGGACGGCTTCCCAGATCTTCTCCGGGGACGGGCAGGCCGCGGGCGCCGACGCGGGCTGCGGGACCGAGGCGAAGGCCCGCCGCAACTTGGCCAGCTCTCCTTCTTCCCTCTTGATCGGATTCATCGAACCACTCCTTTTTCATCAAGGCACCCGCGCAGGTCTGCCATCCCACGGTAGACGAGGTTCTCTGCCTTCTTCGTGCTCCAGGACATCAGCCGGCCGACTTCCGGGACGCTATGGCCTTGCAGGTTGAGCGTCACGGCGAGGCGGCGCGGCGTGACCAGATTTCCGAGACAGTCCTGGATAGCCCTCCCGACTTCTCGGGACACCGTGACACGTTCCGGATCCGGACTCTCTGCCACGGGGTCATATCTGGTTTCGGAGCTCTCGTCCTCCAAGGGAACCTCCTGTCGCCTGCGAAGGCGCCGGATTTCATCAATGACGGCGCTGTACGCGGCCTTCCTTAGGTAGAACGAGGAGAATTCGGCATTCCCCTCACGCTTGCGGTAGATCTCCACCACACGCATGAGGGCGACCTGGATGATGTCTTCGGAGCGGTCCGACATCCACCGGGGGCAGGTCTGGGCGACGGCGCGCTTCAAGTCGTCGCGCAGGGCGACCAGGTCGAGCTCGCCTGGTAAGGGAGATACGTTGCCAGTGGATGGATGGTTTCGGGTATCGGGCGTCACCATGGACCTCGCCTAGGCATTTATAGCGCAAAAGGACAGTGGCTGCCCCACCCCGCGGTCATCTCCCGGGGAAGAGGGGCTCACTCCGCCCGCAGAACCACGAGAGGATCGACCCGGGTGGCCCGGCGGGCGGGAAGCACGCTCGCCAGCAGAGCCACGGCGATGAGCAGCAGCGGCACGACCGCGAAGGTGAGGACGTCTGTCGGTTCGACGTTATACAGCAGATCGCCCAGCCAGCCGGTGGCGGCGACGGCCGCCGCGCCCGCGAGCCCCATGGCGAGACCGGCCAGGGTCAGCCCGAGCCCCTGCCGCAGCACCAGGCGCAGCACGTGCCGCCGGTCCGCGCCCAGGGCCATGCGGATGCCGATCTCCTGGCCACGCTGCGCCACCGAGTAGGCGATGACGCCGTAGAGCCCCACCGCCGCGAGCGCGAGGGCGAGCCCCGCGAAGAGGGACAGGATCAGCGTGCGCAGGCGCGGCTGGGCCACCGATTCGTCGATCTCCCGCTCCAGGGTCGTCAGGTTCGCGACGGGCAGAGTGGGATCCACGGAGCGCACCGCCTCGGCCACCGGCCGGGCGAGCTGCAGCGGGTCGGTTGATCCCATGCCCCTCTCCCCACGGGGAGAGGGAGCACCCGCGGTCCGCAGGACGACGTCCATGGCCCAGTGCGGGTCTTGCAGGAAGGGGACGTAGAGGTCCGGCCGCACCGACTCGATCTCGCGGTAGCGGGCGTCGCCCACCACCCCGACCACGGTGAGCCAGGGGAAGTCCTTCTCCGCGGCGCGCCCCCAGCGCAGGCGCTTTCCGAGCGGGTCCTGCCCCGGCCAGAAGCGCTCCGCCGTTGACTTGTTGACGATCACCACCTTCTGGGACTCGGGCGTGTCGGTCCACGTGAAATCCCGCCCCTGAAGGATCGGGATGCCCAGGGTCGCGAAGTAGCCGGGGCTGACCCGCTCGTGGTTCGAGGTGGGGTTGGTCGCCTGCTGGTGCGGCGTCTGTCCTTCGACCGTAAAGTCGTAGTCCCAGCCGATGGGGCCGGAGAGCGGACGCAGGAGGACGAGGCTCGCGTTCTCCACGTTGGGCAGGGCCTGGACCCGTTCGAGCATGGAAGTGAACAGGCTGGCCCAGTCGTGCTTCTCGGGGTAGTTGTTGGCGGTGAGGGTCAGGCGGAAGGTGAGGAGGTTCTTCGGCCGGAAGCCCAGGTCCGTGCTCTGGAGCTCGGCGAAGCTGCGGAGGACCAGGCCGGCCATGACCAGGACGACCAGCGCCAGGGCCACCTCGCCGGCTACGAGAAGGCTGCGCAGGCGGCTCGTGTGGCGGCTCGCCGAGGATTTGCCGCCCTCCTTGAGCGCCGCGGTCAGATTCGGGCTCGCCGTCTGGAGGGCCGGGGCCAGGCCGAAGAGGCCGGCGGTGGCGAGCGCGGCGAGGAGGCAGAAGCCGATCACCCGCTCGTCGAGCCCCACCTGGTCGAGGCGCGGGATGTCCGCCGGGCCGATCGCTTCGAGGACGCGCAACCCCGCCCAAGCGAGGAGGAGACCCACGCCGGCCGCGAGGAGGGCGAGGAGCAGGCTCTCCGTCAAGAGTTGGCGGACGAGCCGGGCCCGCGGTGCGCCGAGGGCCGTGCGGATGGCGGTCTCCTTCTGCCGGCTCGCGGCCCGCGCCAGGAGGAGGCCCGCGACGTTGGCGCAGGCGATGAGGAGGAGGAGCGCCACCGCACCCAGCAGGAGGAGAAGGGCTGGCCGGGTGTCCCCGAGGATCTCGTGGGTGAGCGGCAGGACCATCGAGGTGTAGTCCTGGTTCGTCAGCGGGCGCTCCTGCTCCATGCGGGCCGAGACGCGGAGCAGGTCCTGCCGCGCCTGCTCCAGGCTGGCGCCGGGCTTCAGGCGGCCGACGGCGTGAAAGATCCTCAGGTCGCGCAGCCCGGGCGAGGCGTAGATGCCGGCGAGGGTGGACCACATCTCGGCGTCGTCGGGATAGTGGAAGTCGCGCGGCATGACACCCACGATCGTGTGGGGATCGCCGTCGAGGAGGACCTGCCCGCCGACCATCTTCGGATCGGAGCCGAAGTGGCGCTGCCAGAAGCCGTGGCTCAGGACGATGACGTTGGTGCCGGGCTTGTCTTCCTGGCCGGGCAGGAAGGTGCGGCCGAGCAGGGCCTTGGCGCCGAGGAGCTGAAAGAAATTGTCGGAGGCCAGGCGCGCCCGCACGTGGAGGGGCTCGCCCAGGCCGGTCATCGCCACGTCGGAGTCGTTGGTGGTGACGAGGGCCAGGTCCGAGAGGACCTGGTTGTGATCGCGCCAGCCGGTGTAGTCCTCGATGGAGATCTCGACGAAGCGCTGTCCACGCGGCTGGACCTCGCCCCAGACGGAGATCAGCCGATCCTGATCCTGGAAGGGCAGCGGGCGGAGCAGGATGGCGTCGACCATGCTGAAGATCGCCGTGGCCGCACCGATGCCGAGCCCGAGCGTGAGCACGGCCGCCAGGGTGAACCCGGGGTTCTTGAGCGCCTGGCGCCAGGCGAGGCGGAGATCGCGGGCGAGGTCTCCCATGGCGGGGCGGAATATATCAGGGGAGGGAGAGGGTCTCCGCCACCTCTGGCATTCGCACCACCGAGTAGTGATCCCCCGGCACCCGCACTACCTCAAGCTCCGGTGCCAGATCCTTCCATCCCAACGTCGCGTCGTGCGCCGCTTCCTCCGGACGGAGGAGGAGGACCCTGCCAGCGTAGGGGCCGCCGGCGTAGGCGCGCATCGCGGCATCGTTCGTCCGAAAGATCGCGAAGAGACGGCGCGCTTCGGTCGCGGCAAGGGGGAGGCCGTGGCGGTTGGCTTCGGCCAGGAGGAGATCGAGGCCGGCTTCGGGGTCGAGGCCGCGCACGGCGCCGGTCAGATCTGTGGAGAGGCGCAATCCGAGCCGCTCCGCCAGATCGGCGGCGAAGGCGAGGAGGAAGTCCGGCTCGGAGAGAGGCTCGCCGTAGTGGCCCGGGGCCACGGTGTCGATCAGGACCACCCGCTCGACGGGCTCGCCCGCCGCGGTGAGCTGGCGGGCCATCTCGAAGGCGATGAGCCCTCCCATGGACCAGCCGCCGAGGTGATAGGGACCGGCGGGCACGGCGCGGCGCAGCTCGGCCAGATAGCGCGCGGCCATGGCCTCGATCGTGGTCTCCTCGCCCGTCGACTCGAACGCGAGGACCGGTTGATCTGTTCCGAGATGGCCGGTGAGCGGGGCATAGCAGAGGGCATGGCCGCCGATCGGGTGGATGAGGACGAGGGGTGGGCGCGCGCCGCTCGGCTGGAAGGTGACGAGCGGGCCGGCGGTCGGAGCGGCTCCCTCCTCGCGCAGAACGGCGGCCAGCTCTTCCACCGTCGAGCGGCGGAAGAGGAGGGCGACCGGCAGGTCGCGGCTGAAGCGCTCGCGCACGCGGGCCATCAGGGCGGCGCCGAGCAGCGAGTGGCCTCCCAGATCGAAGAAGCTGTCGCGTACGCCGAGCGGCCGGACGTCGAGGACCTCCTCCCAGAGGTGGACCAGCTCCAGCTCGAGGAGGTCCCGCGGCGCGAGCCTCGCGGACTCTTCGAGCCGGACCGGCGCCGGGAGGGCACGGCGGTCCACCTTGCCGCTCGGCGTGAGCGGCAAGGCCTCCAAGGACACGAACGAGGAAGGGACCATGGGGCCGGGGAGGCGCTCGCGCAAGGCCGCGCGCAAGACGCCCGCCGGGCCGCCGCCCACGACGTAGGCCACCAGCCGGCGGTCGCCGGGACGGTCCTCGCGGACCAGGGCCGCGGCGTCCTGGACTTCCGCACAGGCGCGCAGCGCCGCCTCCACCTCGCCCAGCTCAATGCGGAACCCGCGCAGCTTCACCTGGTGGTCCGTCCGCCCGAGAAACTCCAGATCGCCGTCCGGCAGCCGGCGCGCCAGGTCGCCCGTGCGGTACATCCGTCCCCCGGGAACTTGGGAGAAGGGATCGGGGAGGAACCGCTCCGCCGTGAGGTCCGTCCGGCCGAGATAGCCGCGCGCCAGACCGCCGCCGGACAGGAACAGCTCGCCCGTCACGCCAGGGGGCACCAGCTCCCATCGAGGATCGAGCAGGACCGCGCGCGTCCCCGTGACCGGCCGGCCGATCGGCGCATTGCGGTTGCGTCTGTCGTGTGGTCCGATTTCGGCGAAGGTCGAGAAGATGGCCGACTCGGTCGGGCCATAGCCGTTGAGGATGCGGACCTCGGGGAGCGCGTGGGCGATGGTGGCGAGGAGCGGCTCGCGGATCGGCTCGGCGCCGACGATCAGACGGCGGAGGCGAGGAGGTGGGGAAGGGATGAGTGCCCCCGCGAGCATGGGCGGCACGTACGCCCCCTCGATCCCGCGCTCCGCCAGCCACGCGGCGAAGGCCGGGCCGTCCGGGCGGACCGTCACCGGCGGAATCTCCAACCGGCCGCCTCCCGCCAGCGCACCAAACACCTCGCAGATCGACACGTCGAAGCAGAGGCTCGTCCAGACGCTGCACGCGGCGCTTGGCGGCAGCGGCGCGCGCCGGAGGAGGTCGTCGACCAGGCGCACGGCTCCGGCGTGCGGACAGGCCACGCCCTTTGGCCGGCCCGTGGAGCCGGAGGTATAGAGGACGTA
>Ga0126309_10000409_pt1 | contig 14441 bp, 16 predicted proteins | sample Plot56_FD_92541 | JGI IMG/M metagenome (GOLD analysis project Ga0126309, IMG submission 92541) | Serpentine soil microbial communities from UC McLaughlin Reserve, CA, USA - Plot56 | ecosystem: Environmental > Terrestrial > Soil > Grasslands | place: USA: UC McLaughlin Reserve, Lake County...
CAAGGCGTGCCAGTGCGGCGAGGTCCTCAAGGGCGTGATCAAGCCCTGGGAGTGCAAGGTGTTCGGGACGGCGTGCACCCCCGAGCGCCCGATCGGAACGTGCATGGTCTCGCCCGAGGGTGCGTGCGCCGCCTACTACAACTACGGCCGCCTCGCGCGCGAGCGCGAGCTCGTATGACGACGCCGCCCGAGCAGGCCGCCGCGCCGGCCGGGCAGGCGGGTGCCACAGCCGAGCGCGACGAGCGCGAGGAGCGGATCCTCGGAATCATCGAGACCGCGCGCTCGAAGCGCCTCAAGTTCCGCGACACGCAGATCACCATGGCGCACGGCGCGGGCGGCAAGGCGACGCAGTCGCTGATCGAGGGCCTGTTCGTGCCGGCGTTCGGCTCCGAGCCGCTGGCCGCCATGGGAGACGCCGGCGCCGTGCACGCCGACGGCCTCGAGCTCGCGCTCACCACCGACTCGTTCGTGGTCAGGCCACTGCGCTTCCCCGGCGGATCGATCGGCGAGCTCGCGATCAACGGCACGGTCAACGACCTGGCGGCGGCCGGCGCGCGCCCGCTCGCCCTCAGCCTGTCGCTGATCCTCGAGGAGGGGCTCCCTGCCGAGGACCTGCGCGCGGAGGTCGAGGCGATCGCGGAGGCGGCGCGCGCGGCGGGCGTCGAGATCGTCGCCGGCGACACCAAGGTCGTCGAGCGCGGTCACGCCGACGGCATGTACGCGTGCACGACGGGGATCGGGCGGCGCGACCCGCGCGCGCGGCTCTCGACCAGCGGCCTGCGACCCGGCGACCGCGTGCTCGTGTCGGGGACGATCGGCGAGCACGGCACGGCGATCATGCTCGCGCGCGGCGAGCTCGGGCTCGAGTCGGAGATCGAGTCGGACACGCGCTCGCTGTGGCCGGCGGCCGACGCGCTGCTCGCGGCGGCGGGGCCGCAGCTGCGGTGCCTGCGCGACGCGACCCGCGGCGGCGTGGCCTCCGTGCTCAACGAGCTCGCGCGCGCCTCGGGCGTGGCCGTGATCGTTCGCGAGGCCGACGTCCCGGTCGACCCGGCGGTGGCCGGGGCCGCCGAGCTGCTCGGGATCGACCCGATGTACGTCGCGAACGAAGGCAAGCTCGTGGCCTTCGTGGCGCCCGAGGCGGCCGAGGAGGCGCTCGCGGCGCTGCGGGCTGTCCCAGGCTGCGAGGCCGCCGCGGACATCGGCGAGGTCAGGGCCGAGCCGCCGGCGATGGTGCTCGTCTCGACCGGCTTCGGAGGGACGCGGGTGATGGACCAGCTCGTCGGCGACCCGCTGCCGAGGATCTGCTGAGGAGGAGCGTGCACGAGCTCTCGATCGCGGAGTCGGTGGTGAGGGTGGCGATCCGCCACGCACGTGGGCGGTGCGTGACGAGCGTCGCGGTGAAGGCCGGTCACCTGCGCCAGGTCGTCCCGTCGGCGCTCGAGCTCGCCTTCGAGCTCGTTGCACAGGGCACGGTGGTCGAGGGGGCCACGCTCGAGATCGAGGCGGTGCCCGCGGCGGGGATCTGCCGCGACTGCGGGTTCGAGTCCGAGCAGGACGGGTTCCCGCTTCACTGCCCCCGCTGCGGAGGTCTCGACATCGAGGTCACGCGCGGTGAGGAGCTGCTCGTGGACTTGCTCGAGCTAGAGGAGATGGAGGAGACAGCGTTGGCGACGACAAGGGGAGCCTGAGACATGGAAGCGCACGCGCCGGGCGTCGATGAGGTCCACATCCTGTGGATCTCGGAGGGGATGAGCTGCGACGGCGACTCGGTGGCGGTCACGGCGGCCGGCCAGCCGAGCATCGAAGACGTCGTCCTCGGTGCCATCCCCGGACTGCCCAAGGTCCACCTTCACAACAAGGTCCTGTCGCCGACGCTCGGGGGCGACGAGTTCCTCAAGCCGTACTGGCAGGCCGTCAACGACGAGCTCGACGCTCCCTTCGCGCTCGTCATCGAGGGCTCGATCCCGAACGAGAACATCAACGGGGAGGGCTACTGGACCTCGTTCGGCAACGACCCCGCCACCGGCGAGCCGCTGACGCTCAACTGGTGGATCGACCGCCTCGCGCCCAAGGCGTGGGGGGTCATCGCCGCGGGCACGTGCGCGACCTACGGAGGGATCCACGCGATGGCCGGCAACCCGACCGGTTGCATGGGCCTCGCCGACTACCTCGGCTGGGACTTCCGCTCCGCCGGAGGCCTTCCGATCGTGAACGTTCCCGGCTGCCCGATCCAGCCGGAGAACTTCATGGAGACGCTCACGTGGCTGCTCTACCAGGCGGCCGGGCTCGCTCCGGTCATCCCGCTCGACGACCAGCTGCGGCCGCAGTGGCTCTTCTCGAAGACCGTGCACGAGGGGTGCGACCGCGCGGGGTACTACGAGCAGGGCGACTTCGCGATGGACTACAACTCGCCCAAGTGCCAGGTGAAGATCGGGTGCTGGGGGCCGGTCGTCAACTGCAACGTGCCCAAGCGCGGGTGGCAGGGAGGCGTCGGCGGGTGCCCGAACGTCGGCGGCATCTGCATCGGGTGCACGATGCCGGGCTTCCCCGACAAGTTCATGCCGTTCATGGACGCGCCGCCCGGCGGGAGCATCTCGTCCGCGGCCACGCGCGCCTACGGATCGCTGATCCGCAAGATGCGCGGCATCACCAACAAGACCGTGAACGAGGAGCCCAAGTGGCGCCACAACCGCTCAGAGCTAACGACCGGCTACGAGCCGCGGCACATGAACTGATGACGGACGCCGGCAACGATCGGGACATCGGAAGGGGAGGTTGAGATGGCGGTTCAGGAGAGGGTCGAGCCACAGGCCGGCAACATCGTCGACATGTCCTGGGATCCGATCACGCGGATCGTCGGGAACCTCGGTCTGTACACGAAGATCGACTTCGACCAGCGCGAGGTGGTCTCGTGCAAGGCGACCTCGTCGCTGTTCCGCGGCTACAGCGTGTTCATGAAGGGCAAGGACCCGCGCGACGCGCACTTCATCACCAGTCGGATCTGCGGCATCTGCGGCGACAACCACGCCGTCTGCTCGATCTACGCGCAGAACATGGCCTACGGCGTCAAGCCCCCGCCGCTCGCCGAGTGGATCATCAACCTCGGCGAGGCGGCCGAGTACATCTTCGACCACACGATCTTCCAGGACAACCTGGTCTTCGTGGACTTCTGCGAGCAGATGGTCCGCGACACCAACCCGAGCGTCATGGAGAAGGCCGACGCGGCCGAGGCGCCGAACGCCGGCCTCCACGGCTACCGCACGATCGGCGACATCATGCGCGCCTTCAACCCGTTCCAGGGCGAGGTCTACAAGGAGGCGCTGGCGATCAGCCGGACGAGCCGGGAGATGATCTGCCTGATGGAGGGGCGCCACGTGCATCCCTCGACGCTCTACCCGGGCGGGGTCGGCACGGTGGCATCGCCGACGACCTTCACCGACTACCTGAGCCGGCTGCTGCGCTGCCTCGACTTCATCAAGAAGGGCGTCGCCATGAACGACGACGTGTTCGACTTCTGGTACGAGGCGCTCCCCGGCTACGAGGAGGTCGGGCGCCGAAGGATCGAGCTCGGCTGCTGGGGCGCCTTCCAGGACCCGGACGTCGTGAGCTACTCCTACGACAACATGAATGAGGCCGGGAACGCGATGTTCGTGACCCCGGGCGTCGTGCTCGACGGCGAGCTTCTCACCCACTCGCTCGTCGACATCAACGTCAACCTGCGCATCGAGCTCGGGTCTTCCTACTACGAGGACTGGGTCAACGAGGAGAAGTTCGTCTCCCACGACCCGCTCGGCAACGAGCTCGACATGCGCCACCCGTGGAACCAGACCACGATCCCCAAGCCCCAGAAGCGCGACCTCGACGGCGGGAACTACTCGTGGGTCATGAGCCCGCGCTGGTACGACCACCGCACGGGCGACCGCCTCGCGCTCGACACCGGAGGCGGCGCCCTAGCGCGGCTGTGGTCGACGGCGCTCGCGGGCATGGTCGACACGCCGTTCGTCAAGGCGACCGACGGCGAGTCGATCCAAATTCACCTACCGGAGACCCCCAACACGCCCGAGCAGACGCTCGAATGGCGCCCGCCGCGGTGGTCGAACGCCATCGAGCGGAACCGCGCCCGGGTCTACTTCATCGCCTACTCGGCGGCCATGGCGCTCCACTTCGTCGACAAGGGCCTCGAGGAGGTCCGGGCGGGGCGCACGAAGGTGTTCGAGAACTTCGACGTTCCCGACGAGTCGATCGGGTGCGGCTTCCACGAGGCGGTGCGCGGAGTCCTCTCGCATCACCTCGTCATTCGCGATGGCAAGATCGCCAACTACCACCCGTACCCGCCGACACCCTGGAACGGCAGCCCGACCGACTCCTACGGGACGCTCGGGCCCTACGAGGACGCCATCACGGGCCAGCCGATCTTCGAGGAGAACGACCGAGAGAGCTTCCGGGGCATCGACATCATGCGGGCGGTTCGCTCCTTCGACCCCTGCCTGCCCTGCGGCGTGCACATGTACCTGGGCGGGGGCAAGACGCTCAAGCAGGTGCACTCGCCGATGTTCGGCGAGCAGACCGGCGGCTGAGCAGGGCGCGGTGACCGACGAGGAGGCACGGGAGCAGGTCGCGCGGGTCGAGGCGCTGCTCGAGGAGGTCGAGTCGCTCGGCGACGCGAGCGCGCGCGCCAAGGCGACCGAGATGGTGCAGGCCCTGCTCGACCTCTACGGGGAGGCGCTGGCGCGCGTCCTCGACCACGCTCGGGACGAGGGTCGGGCGGCCCTGCCGGAGGCGCTCGCCGGAGACGAGCTCGTCTCGCATCTGCTGCTCCTCCATGACCTCCATCCCCTCTCGGTCGAGGAACGGGCGCTCGCGGCGCTCGACGAGGTGCGCCCCTACCTCGAGTCGCACGGAGGGAACGTCGAGCTCCTCGGGGTGAGCGAGGGAGTGGCGCAGCTGCGCCTGCAGGGAAGCTGCGACGGCTGTCCTTCGTCTGCGGCGACGCTCAAGCTGGCGATAGAGGAGGCGATCCTCAAGGCGTGCCCGGAGGTCGAGACCGTCGAGGCCGAGGGCGTCAAGGACCCGCCGCCGCAGCCGAAGCTCATCCAGCTCACGGTCTCCGACGCGCTGCGTTCGGAGGACGCGCCCGCCGGGGATCGCGCGGCGGGCGAGGCGACCTGGGCGGTCGCCGGAGGCCTGCCGGAGATCGCGAGCGGCGGGACGGTGGTCAAGCAGGTGGCGGGGGAGCCGGTGCTCTTCCTCAAGGTCGACGACGTTCCCTACGGATATCGCCCGAGATGTCCGGGCTGCTGGAAATCGCTCGCGGGGGCCGCCCTCGAGGGGGCCGAGCTCACCTGCGCGGCATGCGGGACGCGCTACGACGTCCGCAGGGCCGGGCGCTGCTCCGACGCCCCCGATCTCAACCTCGAGCCCGTCCCGCTGCTCGAGAACGAGGCCGGCCTCGTCAAGGTGGCCGTCGGCTCGGCGGCGGTCGCCTGAGACGTGGTCTCGCGAAGCGACACGGTCGCCTCCTCCCGGCTGCGCCGGCTCGCCCGCAGCGCGCGCGAGGAGCAGGTCGCGCCCCGCGGGACGGGCTCGGCGGGCGAGGCGTGCGAGCTCTGCGGCGAGCCGATCGCGCCCGACCACCGTCACCTGGTCGATCTCTCGACCCGCGGCCTGCTCTGCATCTGCCGCGCCTGCACGCTGCTCTTCGACAGCCGGGCCGCGGGGGGAGGCCACCGCCGGCTCGTCCCCGACCGGCGCCTTCGGATCGACGGGTTCGACCTCGACGAGGAGCTGTGGCAGCGCCTGGGCATACCCGTGGACATGGCGTTCTTCTTCCGTTCCTCCCAGGCCGGACGCGTCGTCGCCTTCTACCCCGGCCCCGCCGGGGCGACCGAGTCGCTGCTCGACCTCGGCGCGTGGACGGAGCTAGAGGCCGCGAACCCCGTTCTCGGCGCGCTCGACGACGACGTCGAGGCGCTGCTCGTCAACCGCGCCGGCGGCGCACGGGGGAACCACTGGCTCGTCCCCATCGACGATTGCTACGACCTCGTGGGGCTGATGCGCAGCCACTGGCAGGGCCTCAGCGGCGGCCAGGAGGTCTGGCGCGAGATCGGCGAGTTCTTCGAGCGGCTGGCTGCCCGCGCCAGGGCCGTCGACCGCGATGGCAACCGGCAGCGACCCAACGAGCCGGCGGTCCGTCCCGCCGGCGAGGGAAAGGAGCCAGCGTGGGGGACAACCTGAGGACCGGCAAGGGAGACGTGCGGCCGGACCTGCCCTCCCACACCGAGGGGATCATGCAGGGCAACACGACCGGCAACTACGAGAAGCAGGCCGGCCACCTGCCCGACGGACGCTCGACGGCCGAGCGCTCGACCGGCATCAACCCCAAGGCGAGGAACCCGATCGACCCCCGGATGCCCAACCTCTCGCCGGGTTAGTCGCGCGGTGGCGGTCCCGGCAACCAGCGGTGCGGCGGCCCTGGCTGCGCCCCCCCAGCTCGAGTTCAGCGTCGAGCGGGCGTATCCGGTCAGGTACGCCGCGGTGCCGACGCTCGGCTTCGAACTGCGCCTCGAGCGGACCGGCGGAGGGCCGGTGCGATCGGTGGCGCTCAACACGCAACTACGGATCGCCGCCACGCAGCGGTCGTACGGGGCGGGCGAGCGGGAGCGGCTGCTCGAGGTCTTCGGCCACCCCGAGCAATGGTCGACCACCGTCCGCAGCCTGCTGTGGACGCATGCGGCCGCCCAGGTGCCCGCGTTCGAGGGCAGCACCGTCTGCGAGCTCGCGGTCCCCTGCACCTACGACTTCGAGGTGACGGCGGCCAAGTACCTCAACTCGCTCGACGACGGCGAGATACCGCTCGAGCTGCTGTTCAGCGGCGCCGTCTTCTACGCCGACCCCGACGGCCGTCTCCAGGTCGCCTCGATCGCGTGGGACCGCGAGGCCCACTACCGGCTGCCGGTATCGGTCTGGCGCGAGACGATGGACTCCCACTTCCGCGGCACTGCGTGGCTACGGCTGCGGCGAGAGACCTTCGACCGACTGTACGCCTTCAAGGCCAGGAACGCGCTGGCGAGCTGGGAAGAGGCCGTCGAGGCGCTGCTCACCGAGGCGGCGCGCGAGTAGGACGGGCGCGGTGGACCAGATCCGGGCGATCGCCGACGCCGTCCTCTACGAGGGCTACATCCTCTGGCCGTACCGCCGCTCGGCGATGAAGAACCACCAGCGGTGGACGTTCGGCGGCGTCTACCCGCGGGCGCACAGCGAGGGGCGCGAGGACGACCCCTGGACGATGCAGACCGAGTGCCTGCTCGAGGCGGGGGATGGGGCTCGAGTCGAGGTGCGCGTGCGGTTTCTCCAGGTCGTCGACCGCCAGGTGCTCGCGGAGACGTCCCGGGATCTCGAGCCGGTCGACGAGCTCACGGTCGACGGCGAGACCCACCTCACCTGGCAGGAGGCGAGCGAGCGGGAGGTCGTATCCCCCGGGCTTGCGCCGAGCGAGCTCGCGGCCGGGCACTTCGCGGAGGTCGACATCCCGGCGGCCGGCCAGCATGAGGACCTCGTCGACGCAGACGGCCGCCGCGTCGGTGCGCTCTTCCGCAGCTGGCGCCAGCTGACCGGCGTCGTCGAGATCTGGAGCCAGCCGCTCGGCTCGGGGCTCTTCCGGCTGACGGTCAAGGTCTCCAACGCGAGCCCATGGGAGGGGGCCGGCCGCGAGGACGCGCTGAGGCAGACGTTCGCGTCCACTCACACCGCGCTGCGGGCCGACGGCGGCGCCTTCGTGTCGCTCACCGACCCGCCCGAGGAGCTGCGCGAGCACGTCGAGGCTTGTCGCAACGAGGGCACGTGGCCGGTGCTCGTGGGCGAGCCCGGAGATCGGTCGACGCTGCTCTCCTCGCCGATCATCCTGGAGGACTACCCCCGGGTGGCACCCGAGAGCCCCGGCGACCTGTTCGACGGGGGCGAGATCGACCAGCTGCTCACCCTCAGCATCCTCAGCCTGACCGAGGACGAGAAGCGCGAAATGCGCGCGACCGACCCGCGAGCGCGGGAGATCCTCGAGCGCACGGAGTCACTCTCACCCGAGCAGCTCATGCGCCTGCACGGGGCAGTGCGCGAGTTCCAGGGGGCGCGCCGGTCGTGACCGAGCACGGGCCCGGCTGGGAGGAGATCGAGGGACGCGCGCCTCGCCACGCGAGCGTCGCGGGCACCGAGATCGGGCGGGGCAGCCGGGTCGTCCTGCGCCCCCGCCCCGGCGCCGACATCTTCGACCTCGCGCTGACCGGCCGCGTCGCGACCGTCGACGCGCTCGTCCAGGACATCGAGGGCGAGGTGCAGGCCGCCGTGGTCCTCGAGGACGACCCGGGGAGGGACCTCGGCGTGGCCCGCCAACCGGGTCACCGCTTCTTCTTCTCGGTCGGCGAGCTCGAGCCGCTGGCGGCGGAGGGCCAGCCGCCGCCGGCCCGCACGCGCGTGCTCGTCGCCGGGATCGGAAACGTCTTTCTCGGCGACGACGGCTTCGGCGTCGAGGTCGCGCGCCGGCTCGAGTCGCACGAGCTCGCGCCGGGGGTCGACGTGCGCGACTTCGGCATTCGCGGAATGGACCTGGTCTACGCGCTCGGGGAGGACTACGACGCCGCCGTCTTCGTCGACGCCGTGCCGCGGGGGGAGGCGCCGGGCACGCTGTACGTGATCGAGCCCGAGCTCGAGACGGACGAGATCAGCCTCGACACGCACGGGATGGACCCGGTGAGGGTGCTGCGCCTGGCCGCGGAGCTCGGGCCGGTGCCCGCGCGTGTGCTCGTCGTCGGGTGCGAGCCGCAGACGCGCATGAGCGGCGACGTCGCCGACGAGCTCGAGGGCGAGCTCAGCGAGCCGGTGCGGGCGGCGGTGGACGGAGCGGTCGAGCTCGTCGCCTCGGTGGTGGCGGAGCTCGTTGAGTCGTTGAACGGAGAGCAAGGGAGCGTGAAGAGCTGATGGGCAAGCTGATTGCGTTGTTGCTTCTGGCCGGCCTCGGCGCGCTGGCGTACAGCCAGAAGGCGGAGGCCCAGCGGTACTTGAAGATGAAGTCGATGTAAGGAGAGGGCGTTGCATCGCACCAAGGTCAAAGTCGTCGAGGACGCGCTCGACGCCAACAACACGATCGCGCGGGCCAACCGCGCCGACTTCGAGCGGGAGTCGGTCGCGGTGGTCAACCTCATGAGCGCGCCGGGGGCGGGGAAGACCACGCTGCTCGAGCGGGCGCTCGACGGGCTCGACGGCGTCCGCGTGGGAGTGCTCGAGGGCGACGTGCAGGGCTCGCTCGACGCCGATCGGCTCGCGCACCTGCACGTGCCGGTCGTGCAGCTCAACACGGACGCGGGCTTCGGCGGTGAGTGTCACCTCGACGCCAACATGGTCCGCTCGGCGCTCGCGGAGCTGCCGCTGGCCGACATCGATCTACTGGTGATCGAGAACGTGGGCAACCTCGTGTGCCCGGCTGAGTTCCGCGTAGGGGAAGACGCGCGCGCGATGGTGGCCTCCGTGGCCGAGGGCGACGACAAGCCGCTCAAGTACCCGCTCATGTTCCGCGCCTGCGAGCTCGTGGTGATCAACAAGATCGATCTGCTGCCGCACGTGGACTTCGACCTCGACCGCTTCCACTACCACCTCGATGCCGTGAACCCCGGGGCGGCGCGGATGGAGGTGAGCGCCCGCACCGGCGAGGGCGTGGAGGAGTTCCGGGAGTGGCTCGCGCGCGCAGGGCGGCGGGCGCCCGCGGCCGCCTGATGCCGTACGCCGGGTGATCGTGGAGACCGGAATATCCCGATTGAAGAGGGAGGGATGATGTCCCAGCGAGAGCAGCCGGAGCCACGCGAGGAGGGCGGCGAGTCCCAGACGGCGACTTCTCGGGAAGGCGAGGGGATGGACGAGGCCCACGGCGAGTCGGGCAGCGCCCCCACTCCGCCGGAGGCCGGCCACCCCCACGCCGGCGAGGGAGCCGGCATGCCCGACCGGGGCGCGGGGCAAGCCAAGATGGACGCGACGCCATCGATCAGCACGGAGGACCAGGGCGAGGCGACCGAGTCGACCGCGGGGAAGAAGGAGCTCGACGGGGAGAAGGAGGAGTAGCCAGTGGCCAAGAGCGCGCAAGAGCAGCTCGTGAAGTACCTGACCGATGCCCACGCGATGGAGGAGCAGTCGATTCAGCTGCTCGACAAGGGGTCCACCATGACGGGGGACGAGGAGATCGCCAGGGTGTACCGGGCGCACCTCATGCAAAGCCAGGAGCACCGGGAGCACATCCTCAAGCGGCTCGAGGCCCACGGCGAGAGCCCGTCGAAGGTGAGGGACGCGGCCATGAAGGTCGGCGCCCTCGGGGTGGGCGGGGCGGCGCTCGCCACCCCGGACACTCCGGTGACGCTGAGCGCGGCCGCCTTCGCCTTCGAGAACCTCGAGATCGCCTCGTACAAGCTCCTCCGCAGCCTCGCCGAGCGCGTCGGCGACACCGACACGGTCTCGGTCGTCGACCGGATCCTCGAGCAGGAGGAGGCGGCGGCCGAGCTCGTGGCAGGGACCTTCGATCGCGCCCTCGAGGTGACGCTCGGCGAGTCGCCCGACAGCTCGGTCACTCCCGTTACGCCGATCGGGAAGCCCTCCGAGCGTCCCGCCGAGGCCCGGTAGTCCGACGATGAGGGTCGAGGCGTCGCCACGGCGGCTCGGCGAGCTGACGCGGGAGCGGAGCGAGGCCAACCGGCGGTTCTTCGAGGCCGAGGCGGAGCGCATCGCACGGCTGTGCCATCGCATGGCCGAGCGCTTCGCGCGAGGAGGGCGGCTCGTGGCCTTCGGGGCGAGCCCCCGGGCGCGTTCCGACGCGCGGCATGTCGCCGTCGAGTTCGTCCACCCCGTGATCGTCGGGAAGCGCGCGCTGCCCGCCCTCGCCCTCACCGCCGAAGCCGGCGACCTCGCGTGCCAGGCGGAGCTCGTCCTCGAGCCCCACGACATCGCGATCGGCTTCGGGCTCGAGGAAGGGGAATCTGAGGAGGCGGGCGCCGCCCTCGCGGTGGCGCGGGCCCGCGGATGCCTCACGCTCGCCTTCTCGGCCGACGCGCCCGCCGAGTGGGCGGTAGATCCCCCGAGCGGCGACCCGTTCGTCCGCCAGGAGCTCGCGGAGACGCTCTACCACGTCCTCTGGGAGCTCGTGCACGTGTTCTTCGAGCACCGCGGGCTGCTCGAGCGCCGCGCCGCCGAGCGCACGCACGACACCGGCGCGTCGAGCTTCCTGTACCCGTTCCTCGCCGAGCAAGAGACCGACCTCGAGTCGGTGATGAGCGACGTGCGCCGCTCCGTGCTCATGAAGGCCGACGAGGTGGGCGCCCTGCGCGAGCGGACGCTGACCGAGGGCGCCGAGGCGCTCGGGGCGGCGGCGGCCGCGCTGCGGCGCTCGTTCGAGGCCGGCGGCAGGCTGCTCGCGCTCGGCAACGGCGGCTCGGCGACCGACGCCATGGACGTGGTGGCCGACTTCCGCTCCCCGCCGCTGGCGCCGGGGCGTAGTGCGGCCAGGGGCGGGCATTGGCCGGCGCGCCCCGCGCTCGACCTCACCGAGGACCCGGCCATCCTCACCGCGCTCGCCAACGACATCGGGGTCGAGGCGCTGTTCTCGCGCCAGATCATCGCGCTCGGCCGCGCGGGCGACTCCGTGCTCGCGATCTCGACGAGCGGGGGCTCCGCGAACGTGATCGCGGCGCTCGCCGAGGCGCGCCGACGGGGCCTCGCCACGATCGCCCTGGTGGGCTACGACGGCGGGAGCATCGCCGCCGAGGGGCTCGCCGACCACGTCGTGGTCACGCCGTCCGAGCACATCCCGCGCATCCAGGAGGCCCAGGCGAGCGCCTACCACGTCCTTCGCGAGCTGGTGGAGGCGGAGGAGGCGGTCGAGGCCGCGTGACCTCGCCTCCGAAGGAGCGCCTCGGGACGGGTCCGGCCGCCGGGCGCCGGCGGGTGCGCGCGCGGGTCGCCGGCCAGGTCCAGGGCGTCGGCTTTCGCCCGCACGTCTTTCGCCTCACGCACGAGCTTCGGCTGGGCGGGTACGTCCGCAACGACAGCCGCGGCGTCGTCGTCGAGGTCGAGGGCGACGGTGGAAAGGTCGAGCGATTCCTCACACGCCTTGCGGACGAGGCGCCACCGCTCGCGCGTGTCGAGGGCGTCGAGGTCCACGAGGTCGTCCCCACCGGCGCGGCCGGCTTCACGATCGTGGCGAGCGACGCCGGCGGCGAGCCTTCTGCGCCCGTGTCGCCCGACACGGCGACCTGCGCCGACTGCCTCGCCGAGCTCTTCGACCCCACGGACCGCCGCTACCGCTACCCGTTCGTCAACTGCACGAACTGCGGGCCGAGGTTCACCATCGTGCGCGGTATGCCGTACGACCGTCCGCTCACCACGATGGCCGGCTTCGCCATGTGCGCGCGTTGCCGGGCCGAGTACGAGGACCCCGCCGACCGCCGCTTCCACGCCCAGCCGAACGCGTGCCCGGAGTGCGGGCCGGCGGCCCGGCTCACCGACGCCTCGGACCGCCCGGCGGCCCTCGGCCGAACTCGTGACGCGGTCGCAGCGGCGGCCGCCGCGCTCGGGTCCGGTGCGATCGTGGCGGTCAAGGGGATGGGCGGCTTTCACCTCGCCTGCCTGGCCCACGACGAGAGGGCGGTGGCCACCCTGCGCGCGCGCAAGCGGCGCGAGGAGAAGCCGTTTGCCCTCATGGCTCCGAACCCCGAGGCGGCGGGCGCACTCGTAGAGCTCGAGGAGGCCGCCGAGGCGCTGCTCGCGGAGCGCGCCCGCCCGATCGTCCTGGCTCAGCGCCGTGCCGGCGCGGCGGTCGCCGAGGCGGTAGCGCCGCGCTCCGGCGAGCTCGGGGTGATGCTGCCGTACTCGCCGCTCCACCACCTACTGCTGGCGGACCTGGGCGCGCCGCTCGTGATGACGAGCGGCAACGTCTCCGACGAGCCGATCGCCTACCGCGACGAGGACGCGCTCGCCCGCCTCGGCGCTATCGCCGACCTCTTCCTCCTCCACGACCGGCCGATCGAGACCCGCACCGACGACTCGGTCGCCCGCACGGTCGCGCGCGACGGGCGAGGCCGGCGCCTGACGCTACGGCGCTCGCGCGGCTACGTGCCGGAGAGCCTCGACCTCCCGGTGACCGCCGAGCGGCCGCTGCTCGCGTGCGGCGCCGAGCTCAAGAGCACCTTCTGCCTCGCCAAGGGACGGCGAGCGTGGGTCGGCCACCACATCGGCGACCTGCACGACTACGAGACGCTGCGCGCCTTCCGCGAAGGCGTCGACCACCTCGAGCGCCTGTTCGCGGTCGAGCCCGCCGTCGTCGCCCACGACCTGCATCCCGACTACCTCTCGACCGCCTATGCGAACGAGCGCGACGGCGTCGAGCTCGTCGGCGTGCAGCACCACCACGCCCATCTCGTCGCGTGCCTGGCCGAGCACGGGGAGTCCGCGCCCGCGGTCGGCGCGATCTACGACGGCACGGGATACGGCACCGACGGGACGGTGTGGGGGGGCGAGGTGCTCGTCGGCGACCTGGTCGGCTTCGAGCGCGTGGGGCACCTGTGGCCGGTGCGCCTGCCGGGCGGCGAGCGCGCGGTGCGGGAGCCGTGGCGGATGGCGTGCGCTTGGCTCGTCGCGGCGCTCGGGGAGGACGAGCCGGGGGTACCCGCAACCCTTCGAGGTGCCGTGGATCGCGCTGCGTGGCGCCGGGTCGCGGAGCTCACCCGCACCGGGCTGGCGTCGCCCGTGACCACGAGCGTCGGGCGCCTGTTCGACGCCGTCTCGGCACTGTGCGGCGTGCGGGCGCGAATCACCTACGAGGGGCAGGCGGCGATCGAGCTCGAGGCCGCCGCGGCCGGCGACGAGCGGACGGCGTACCCGCTCCCGCTCGTCGCTACCGAAGGCGTCGGTGAGTCGCGGACCACGCTCGATGCCCGCGCGACCATCCGCGCGGTGGTCCGCGACCTCGAGCGAGCGACGCACCCGCCGGTCGTGGCCGCGCGCTTCCACAACGCGCTCGCCGACGGGACCGCGGCGGTCGTGGCCGATGTCGCGGCACGGCGCGGCCTCGAGACCGCCGTGCTCTCGGGCGGTACGTTCGCAAACCGGCTGCTGCTCGAGCGCACGTCCGCGGCGCTCGCCAGCGCGGGCCTGCGCGTGCTCGTGCCCGAGCGCCTGCCGCCCGGCGATGGGGGTATCTCTCTGGGTCAGGCGGCGGTCGCCGCGACGAGGACGGCGGGGGCGAGCGGTGCGGTGAGCGTCGCTGGCGCGGGCGCGCCGCAGGCCGCCGGAACGCCCCAGAGCAGAGGCGAGCGCTGATCGCGGTGCTCGGCATCGACGACCGCATAGCCGACCTCGCCCACGGCGGCGGCGTCTGGCTCGCCCTCGGCGTCGCGCTGCTGCTCGGCCTG
>Ga0126309_10000410_pt1 | contig 14430 bp, 13 predicted proteins | sample Plot56_FD_92541 | JGI IMG/M metagenome (GOLD analysis project Ga0126309, IMG submission 92541) | Serpentine soil microbial communities from UC McLaughlin Reserve, CA, USA - Plot56 | ecosystem: Environmental > Terrestrial > Soil > Grasslands | place: USA: UC McLaughlin Reserve, Lake County...
CCCGAGCTCCGCGTCGACGTGTGCGCCAACTGCCACCCGTTCTTCACCGGCAAGCAGACGATCATCGACACCGCGGGCCAGGTCGAGCGCTTCCAGAAGCGCCTCGAGCGGCAGGCCCGGACCTGACGCTCCGTCCCGGGCCGGTTCCCATCGACCACCGAACGGCGGGCCTCGTCTGGCCCGCCGTTCTCGATTCGCGGTGCGTTCCCGCGACGAGAGGGGGCCAGCCGGCCGCCACGAGCCGGTAGACTTTGCCTATGCCTCGCTTCACGTACGGAGGCCAGGCCCTCATCGAGGGGGTCCTGATGCGCGGCCGCGACTCGATCGCCGTCGCCCTCCGCCACCCCGACGGCCGCATCGTGTGGGCGACCGAGCGCCTCGACGCGGGCTTCCACGGCTCCCGCTGGTCGAAGCTGCCGTTCATCCGCGGCCTCGTGGTCCTCTATGAGACGCTCATCGTCGGGACGCGCTGGCTCGTGCGGAGCGCGAGCGTCCAGGCTGCGGGTGAGGGCGTCGAGCTCGGGAAGGGCGCGATCGCGACGATGCTCGGCATCACGCTCCTCGCCGGCGTCGGCGTGTTCTTCCTGCTGCCGCTGTTCGTCGCCAGCGTCACGACCGGAGGCATCCAGAACGGGCTCGCTCAGCACCTCGTCGAGGGACTCATCCGCGTCGCGCTATTCCTCGGCTACCTGATCGTCATCGCACAGATGCCGGACATCCGGCGTGTCTTCCAGTACCACGGCGCCGAGCACATGACCATCCATGCGCTCGAGGCGAACGACCCGCTCGTGCCGTCCGCCGTCCGCAGGTACCCGACGGCGCATCCGCGCTGTGGCACCGAGTTCCTCGTCGTCGTCATCGCCCTGTCGATCGTCGCGTTCGCGCTTGTCGGGCGGCAGTCGCCGCTCGTCATGATCGGCAGCCGCGTCCTGCTCATCCCCGTCATTGCGGCCGTGGGCTACGAGATCCTGAAATTCGGGGCGCGGCATCGGGCCAACCCCGTGGTCCGCGCGATCATGTATCCCGGCATCCTCGTCCAGATGATCACGACGCGGCAGCCGACGGACGACATGATCGAGGTCGCGATCGTGTCGATGGAGCAGGCACTCGAGGCCGACGGGGAGATCGCTCCGGCCGGCTCGGGCGCCCTCGCGCGCGACCCGATGGTGCTCGCGGAGCCGAAGGCGAAGGGGACGTCCGGCGCCGGCTCGCGGACCGGCCGCGACGCCGAGGCGGCGTCGCCCGTCTCGATCGATCCGCCGCTCCCGGGAGCATGAGCGACCTCGACGCAACGCTCACGGAGGTCGCCCGCCAGTACGACGATCTCCAGGACGAGCTGGCGAGGCCCGAGACATCGAGGGATCCCAACGCGATTCGCAGGCTCGGCAAGGAGCTCGCCCGCCTCGAACCGACGGTCGAGGCATTCCGGCGCCTCCAGACGACCCGATCAGAGCTCGCCGGCGCTCGCGAGGTGCGCGACGGCGAGGCCGACGAGGAAATGCGGGCAATGGCTCGCGACGAGATCCAGCGGCTCGAGGCAGACGAGGCGCGCCTGCTCGACGAGCTGAAGGTGCTGCTGCTGCCGCGCGACCCGAACGACGACCGCAACGTGATCATGGAGATCCGCGCCGGAGCCGGCGGCGACGAGGCCGCGCTGTTCGCGGCCGAGCTGCTCCGGATGTACCTCCACTACGCCGACCGCCACAAGTTCAAGCGCGAGGTCATCAGCCTCAGCGAGACCGGCACCGCCGGCGTCAAGGAGGCGATCGTCCAGGTCGATGCGGACGGCGCATACAGCCGGCTCAAGTTCGAGGGCGGCGTCCATCGGGTGCAGCGGGTTCCCGCGACGGAGTCGTCGGGCCGGATCCACACCTCGACCGCGACGGTCATCGTCATGCCCGAGGCAGACGAGGTCGAGATCGACATCGACGAGGAGAAGGACCTCCGAATCGACGTCAAGCGCTCTTCCGGCCCGGGCGGGCAGTCGGTCAACACGACGGACTCCGCGGTCCGCGTGACGCATCTTCCGACGGGGCTCGTCGTCGAGATCCAGGACGAGAAGAGCCAGCACAAGAACAAGGCCAAGGCGCTGGCGGTGCTTCGGTCGCGGCTCCTGGATCTCGAGATTGCGGCGCAGCGGGAGAAGGACTCGGCCGCGCGGCGTTCGATGGTCGGCGGCGGCGAGCGATCGGACAAGGTCCGGACGTACAACTTCGCGCAGGACCGCGTGACCGACCACCGGATCGGTCGGACGGTCCACAACCTCCCCGCGGTGCTGGGAGGCGAGCTCGACGAGCTGATCGACGCGCTGAGCATGGCCGAGCAGGCGGATCGCCTCGCGTCGCTGACCGATGAGTCGAATGGCTCGCGCGGCTGACGCACGCGCCGCGGCGGCGGCGGTGCACGAGCCGTCCGGCGACATCCGCTGGTTCGAGCCACGCCCGGGACCGATCGAGAAGGCGACGGACCTCGGCAGCGTCCAGGTCCTCAAGCACGAGAACCTGTTCCTGCTGACGGACCAGTTCGGCGACATCCACGCCGACTCGCGGGGGCTGGGGCTGTACCTCGGCGATACGCGGATCCTGTCTTGCCTGGGGCTCCGTGTCGGCGGCGCGCGGCCGGTGCTGCTGCAGGGATCGGTCGGCGGAAACTTCCGCGGCACGATCCACCTCACGAACCCGAGCATCGACCGCAACCCCGGCGCGAAGATGGGTGTCGGCGACTCCCTCGCGAGCCGGAAGCTCGGCATCACCCGCGATCGACTCCTCGCCGACGACGCGCTGCAGGAACGGCTTCAGGTCGTGAATCACGCCGAGGTCGAGGAGCCGGTCACGGTCGACATCGAGCTCGCCGCGGACGACGCCGACATCTTTGAGGTCCGCGGCTACCCGCGGCCCGAGCGCGGCCGCCTGCTCCCGATCGCCGTCGAGGGCGGACGGGTGACGTTCCGGTACGACGGCCTCGACGGCGTCCGGCGCGCATCGCACATCGTCTTCACCGAGCAGCCGACGGAGGTCGCGCCGGGACCGGTCACGGACCGGCCGTGGCTGAGCGGCTGGATCCAGCTCCGCTGGACGTTCACGCTCGCCCCCGGCGAGGAGCGGTCGATCGGCTGGACGGTCTGGTCGACGACGGGCCGGCCGACGGAATCGGCCAACGGCCTCTTTCCGGATCCGCCGTTGCTGACCGCCGACGACGGGAGCGTCGCGTACCACGCGTGGACGCGCGGGACGACTGCGGTCCAGACCGACCATGAGCTGTTCAACCTGACGCTCACGCGCGGCCTCAACGACCTCCGCCTCCTCGTCAACGACGGCCCAAACGAGGGCGAGCGGTACGTCGCGGCAGGCGTGCCGTGGTTCGCCACGCTCTTTGGGCGCGACTCGATCATCAGCGCGCTCCAGGTTCTCGCCTTCCGGCCGCAGCTGGCGATCGACACGCTCGACGTCCTCGCCGCGCGCCAGGCGACCGAGGTGGACGACGAGCGCGACGCGGAGCCGGGGAAGATCCTCCATGAGCTGCGTACCGGCGAGATGGCGGCAACCCACGAGCTGCCGTTTCGGCCGTACTACGGCAGCGTCGACTCGACGCCGCTGTGGCTGATCCTCCTCGGGGCGACGTACGACTGGACGGGCGACCGCAGTCTCGTCGACCGGCTCTGGCCGAACGCGCTCGCCGCGCTCGAGTGGATCGACAAGTGGGGCGATCGCGATGGCGACGGCTTCGTGGAGTACGGGCGGCGGTCGCCGACGGGCCTCCTGAACCAGGGCTGGAAGGATTCACACGACGCGATCCGCGACCGCGACGGGCGGCAGGTCGAGCCGCCGATCGCCCTGGCCGAAGTCCAGGGCTACGTCTACGACGCGAAATCGCGACTCGCGCGGCTCGCCCGATTGCGCGGCGAGACGAACCTCGCGGAACGGCTCGAGGCGGATGCCGCGCAGCTCCGGGAGCGCTTCGAGGCCGCGTTCTGGCTCGAGGACCGCGGCTATTACGCCATGGCGCTCGACGCTGGGAAGCGAGTCGCGGACGGCATCGGTTCGAACGCGGGGCAGTGCCTCTGGTCGGGGATCGTCTCGCCGGCGCGGGCACGGATGGTGGGTGACCGCCTGCTCGGTCCGGACCTGTTCTCCGGCTGGGGCATCAGGACGTATGCCACGGGGCAGCTCGGCTACAACCCAATCGGCTACCACACCGGGGCGGTCTGGCCGCACGACACGTCGCTCATCGCCGCCGGGCTGAAGCGCTATGGGCTTCACGACGAGGCGAACCGGCTCGTCGGCAGCGTCTTCGAGGCCGCCCAGCGATTCCCGGAGTTCCGCCTCCCGGAGCTCTTCTGTGGCTTCGACCGCGAGACGTCGCCGCTGCCCGTTCCGTACCCGGTTGCGTGCTCGCCGCAGGCGTGGGCGGCCGCTGCGCCGTTCCTCTTCCTCCAGACCATGCTCGGCCTCCAGCCGCACGCCGACCGCTCGGAGCTGGAGCTCTTTCGGCCAAACCTGCCCGACTGGCTCGGCAAGGTGACGCTCACGAACGTCCGCGTCGGCGAGGCGGCCGTCGATCTCCTGTTCCATCGCTGGCGGGGTACGACGAGCGCCGAGGTCCTCCGCAAGGTCGGCGACATCTCCGTCACGATCCGGCTCTGACGGCGACGCCGTGGCCACCGTCCAGGAGGTCCTCGGCGGCGCGATCGAGCGGCTGCGCTCCGCGGGCTGTGAGACGCCTCGGCTCGACGCGGAGCTGCTCCTGAGTCACGCGATCGGGACGGACCGCACGGCGATCGTCATGCACCCGACCGCGCTCGTCGGCGACGGGTCCGCCGCCCGGTTCGAGGACGCGCTGGCGCGGCGAGAGGCGGGCGAGCCCGTCGCGTACATCCGCGGCTTCAAGGAGTTCTACGGGCTCGCCTTCGCGGCCGATCGTCGCGCCCTCATTCCGCGCCCCGAGACCGAGCGACTCGTCGAGCTGGCCGAAGCGCACGTCCTGCGCCGGCTCGCGGCGTCCGCGCGGCCGCGGGGTGGCCCGCCACTCAGGATCGCGGACGTTGGCACGGGCGGCGGCACGATCGCGGTGAGCCTGGCGGTCGGACTCAGGAGGCGCGGCGCGCTCGAGGACGTCGAGATCATCGGCACGGACCAGGATCCCGAAGCGCTGTCGCTCGCGCGCGAGAACGCAGTCGGGCACGGCGTCGGCGACCGTGTCCGGTTCATCGAGGCGGATCTCCTGCCGCCCGTCGTTGCCGTCCCGTACGAGGTGCTCCTGGCGAACCTCCCATATGTCGCGACGGACGCCATCGACGGGCTGCCCATCGCCGCGTCGTTCGAGCCCCGCGCCGCGCTCGACGGAGGCTCCGATGGCCTCGCGGTCATCGCGCGTCTCCTCGCTCGCCTTCCGGAGGCGCTCACGCAGGACGGCGTCGCGCTGCTGGAGATTGGCTCCGACCAGGCGGAGGCGATGCAGGGGCTGGTCACGAGGTTGCTGCCCGGGTGGCGCTGCGAAGTGGAATTGGACCTCGCCGGGCACCCGCGCGTGGCGAGGATCGCCCGCCAGGCGTGAGCGCGGCTCATCCGCCGGCTCGCGTCGTCCGCGACGGCCACGACGGCCGCGCCGCGGCGGTGCGCGTCCTCCGCGATGGGGGCATCGTCGCGCTGCCGACGGACACGGTGTACGGGATCGGCTGCGCGCTCGACACGCGCGGCGGTATCGAAGCGCTGTTCGCCGCCAAGAAGCGGCCGCCGGACCGCGCGATCATGCTGCTCCTCGCCGACGCACAGCAAGCGTGGCAGCTCGGCGTCGAGACGGCCGCCGCGCGCGTGCTTGCGGAGCGCTTCTGGCCGGGCGGGATGACGCTCGTCCTCGAGCGCCGCGCCGCCGTGACACTGCCCGCCGTGATGACGGCGGGAGCTCCGACGGTTGGTCTGCGGGTCCCGGCGCACGACTGCCCGCGAGCACTCGCGCGTCACGTGGGTCCGTTCCCGGTCACGTCCGCCAACCGCTCCGGCGAGCCGGAGCTTCAGGATGCGCAGGCGATCCTCAGCTCGCTCGGCGGCTCGGTCGACCTCGTCGTCGACGGCGGACCCGCAGCGGGCGGTCCCGCGTCCAGCGTCGTCGACTGCTCGAGGCCGCGTCCGCGGCTGATCCGCGCCGGAGCGATCGATCCCGGTTCGCTCGCCGTGACACTCGACGCCGCCGGCATCGCGCACGACATCGCCGCCGGCGACTGACGCTGTGGGAAGATAGCGCGCGTTCGGATCGACTTCGGCCGGAGCGTCGTGGCGGGTCGACGCGGCGGCCGGGAAGGGAGCCAGCGATGACGGTCACGCGTGCCTCGAACCTGGGGTGGGCGAAGCTCGCGGACGTCGATCCCGAGCTGTGGGCCGCGATGGAGCAGGAGCGCGGCCGGCAGCACGACAAGATCGAGCTGATCGCGAGCGAGAACTACACCTTCGCCGCGGTGATGGAGGCGCAGGGCAGTTGGCTCACGAACAAGTACGCGGAGGGCCTGCCGGGCAAGCGGTACTACGGCGGCTGCGAGTTCGTCGACGTCGCGGAGACGCTCGCGCAGGAGCGCGCGCTCGCCCTGTTCCCGGGCGCGGAGCATGTCAACGTCCAGCCGCACTCCGGTGCGCAGGCGAACATGGCCGCCTACTTCAGCGTGCTCCAGCCCGGCGATCGAATCCTCGGCATGAAGCTCGACCAGGGCGGCCACTTGACGCACGGGATGAAGCTCAACTTCTCCGGGCGCCTGTACGAGGTGCATGCGTACGGGGTGTCCGAAGTCGACGAGCGGATCGACTACGACGCCCTCGATCGGCAGGCACGCGACGTGCGACCGAAGCTCATCGTCGCGGGCGCGTCCGCGTATCCGCGAATAATCGACTTCGAGCGAATGGCCGCGATCGCGCACGGCGTCGGGGCACTGCTGTTCGTCGACATGGCCCACGTCGCCGGCCTCGTCGCGGCCGGCGTCCACCCGAGCCCGTTCCCGCACGCGGACATCGTCACGACGACGACGCACAAGACGCTCCGCGGGCCGCGCGGGGGGCTGATCTTCTCGCGCCAGGAGCTGCCGGATACGGCCGACCGGGGCGACTTCCCGAACGTGAAGTCGTCGCTCGCGCAGGCGATCGACAAGACCGTGTTCCCCGGCGTCCAGGGCGGGCCGCTCATGCACGTCGTGGCCGCCAAGGCAGTCGCGTTCAGGCTCGCCGCGACGGACGATTTCCGGACCGATCAGCAGCGGACGGTCGACAACGCGCGGATCCTGGCCGAGACCCTCGCCGGCAACGGCGCGCGGCTCGTCAGCGGCGGCACGGATAACCACCTGATGCTCGTCGACGTCACGCCGCTCGGCGTCACGGGGAAGGACGCGGAGCACCTGCTCGACGAGATCGGGATCACGGTCAACAAGAACGCCATTCCGTTCGACAAGCAGCCACCCAACGTGTCGTCCGGCATCCGGGTGGGTACGCCCGCGACGACGACGCGCGGCTTCGGCGGCGACGAGATGCGGGCGATCGGCCGCCTCATCGTTGAGGCCGTCGAGCGCCGTGACGATCCCGGAGCGCAGCGGCGCCTCGCGACCGAGGTAAGCGAGATCTGCAACCGGTTCCCGGTGCCGGGCCTGCCCGCCGCGTGACCTTCGTCGGCGACGCTGGTTCGACCGTCCCGATCCTCGTCGTCGCTCTCCTCATCGCGGCCGCGGTCTCGTTCGTGCTCACGCCGATTGTCCGGCGGCGCGCGGTCCGCCTCGGCGTCGTGGACCGCCCGAATCACCGCCGCATCAACACCCGACCGGTCCCGCGCGCCGGCGGCATCGCCGTCGCATTCGCGTTCATCGCCGTGGCGCTCGTCGTCACCGTCGTCAACGACCGTATCCATCTCGTCCGGACGCCCGCGTTCCTCGACGCGCGCCAGCTGGTCGCGCTGCTGGCGGGCGGGGCCGCGGCGGCCGTGATCGGGGCGCTCGACGACTATTTCGACCTTCGAGCGCGGTGGCAGCTCCTCGGTCAGTTCGCGCTCGCGTTCGGGGCGGTCGTGCTCGGGATCGTCGTGACGGTCGTCAACAACCCGTTCGGCCGTGGCAGCATCCCGTTCACCGAGCCGTTCGCCATCGGGTTCACCGTGCTGTGGATCCTCGGGATGATCAACAGCGTGAACTTCATCGACGGCCTGGACGGGCTGTCGTCCGGCATCGCTGTCATCGCCGCCATCACCCTGGGCGTCATCAGCCTCACGACGGCCACCGCGCAGGTCGGCCAGCCGTTCGTGGCCGTGCTCTGCTTCATCCTCGCCGGTGCGCTGCTGGGCTTTCTTCGCTGGAACTTCCACCCCGCGACGATCTTCACCGGGACGAGCGGCACGATGTTTGTCGGCTACACGCTGGCCGTGCTGTCCGTGATGGGCACCGCGAAGGTGGCGGTCGCGCTCCTCGTCCTCGGCGTCCCGATCATCGACACGTTCTGGATCATCGTCCGCCGCGTGCTCGCGGGCCGCTCGCCTTTCACGCCGGATCGCGGGCACATTCACCACCGGTTGCTCGACCTCGGCCTGACGCATCGCCAGACCGTGTTGTTGATCTACGCGATCTGCATCGCGCTCGCCATCCTGTCACTCGTTCTCAGCGGCGCGAACCAGGTGTACGCGTTCGTCGGTGTCCTCGTTGGCACCGGGCTCGTGTTGCTGCTGCTGGCGTGGGGTGGCTTCACGGACGAGGCGCTCGAGGCGGAGTCGTACGCGAACGGCGAGGGGCGCGACACGCCCGACTGACGTCGATTCGTCCCGGCGCGCAGGGTGCGCCATCCGTCTCGGTGGGCGGTCGACGACGCATCTCCGACGCGTTCCAAGCGATCGCCATGGTGCTAGCATCGGGCACGTCCCGCCGTCATCCGGAGTGCCATTCCGATTCTCTTCCGAGCCGTCTCCGCGTTCCTCGTGGCGGCCGCGACCGCAGTCCTCGTGCGGTTCCGCGGCGAGGTCGGCGGCGGCCTCGGACACGGTGCGGGAGACGGCGGTCGCCGCGATGTCCGAAGGGTTTTCGGCGGGCTCGCCCGGCGGCGCGGACGGAGCAGGGATCTCGAGGAGACGCAGGTCTCGTCGGCAGCGGTGCCTGAACCCGCCCCTCGGCACGTCATCCGTCCGAACCGGATCGTCGTCGTGTCGGCCCCGCCGCCGCCCGAACCCGCCGTGGTCGCGCGAGCACCGGTCGCGCGGCGCCGCGATCGTGATTTCGAACGACGCGCGGACCTGTCGCGCGACGTCGCCGCGGTGCTGTTCGTGATCCTGTTCGGCGTCCTCATGGCCGGGACACTGATGCCGCGGACCGATGGCGCCGTCCTCGGCGCGACCTCCGAGCCGACCCAGGACTCGATAATCTTCGGGGTCACGCCGCCACCGTCGGAAGTGGTGGCGGCCACGCCTGTCGCGACGGCGACCCGTCCGGCGCCGCTGCGGTCTTCACCCGTCGTGGCCACTTCCCCGGCCGTCGTCGCGACGCCGACCCCCGCACCGACGCCCGCGGCTACCGCGAAGGCCACGCTGCGTCCGACGCCGCGTCCAACGCCGAAGCCGACACCAAAGCCGACACCAACGCCGACACCAAAGCCGACCCCAACCCCGACGCCGAAGCCAACCCCGACGCCTGCGCCGACGCCGACGCCACCTCCCGTGCCAACGCCGACGCCGACGCCGACTCCCTGACGGGCACCCCTTCGGACGTCCCCGAAGGGTCCTCTGCTATACTCCCGCGGCTTTGTCAGGTCGCCGATGATCGAGCCAGGCCAGGCTGGCGCCTACCTCGCCCTCTTTTCCGAGATCGGGTTCATCATCCTGGTCACCACCCTGGCAGGCGCACTCGGCGGCCACTGGATCGACGGGCAGCTCGGGACCTCGCCACTCCTCATCGTGGTGGGCCTGCTGGCCGGTCTGGGGATCGGAGCCCGAGCGGTGTACGGGCTGATCCAGCGGTTCCTGGCGAGGTTCGATTGACGATCAGCACGCGCGGCGATGCGACCGCGCGCAATGGACGGAGCGAGCGTGTCGAGCGACCAGAAGCGCCCGATCGACGGGAACCCCGCCCGGGCCGTGGAGGCCACCGAGGCGAACGACATAGCAGGAGCGCCGGCGGCCGCAGCTGAGCAGCCCGACGCGACCAAGCGCAAGGGACGGCCCGTCTTTCGGATCCTGATCCCGGCGGTCATCGTCCTCGACATCCTGGCGTTCATGTTCGTCCCGCCGTATGCCGGCGAGCCCGGCAAGCCGGTCGGCGGCATCAGCGACCTCATCAACGCGAACCTCGAGGCGCTCACGCCCCACATCCTGTTCCCGGCCGGGAAAGCGGGGCCTGCAGGGATCGTCTCGTTCGATCCAAGCATCACGAACACACTGTTCACGATGTGGATCGTGATGGCCTTCATCCTCGTCCTCGTCCTGCTGGCCCGGATGGGGATGAGCCTCGTCCCCGGTCGTCTGCAGAACGCCGTCGAGTTCGCGTGGGAGGCGCTCGAGAACTGGGCCGTCTCGCTCGGCGGAGAGAACGCGCGGCGGCACATCCCGCTGTTCGCGGCGTTCTTCCTGTTCATCCTGTTCTCGAACTGGAGCGGCCTCCTCCCGTTCTTCGGGCGGATCGAAGCGCTTCGCGCGCCGACGAGCGACGTCAACGTCACCCTTGGCCTCGCGCTCGTCGTGTTCGGCTACTTCCAGTTCCAGGGCTTCCGGGCGCTCGGCATCCGCAGCTACCTTGGGAAGTTCTTCCCGCTCGGGGCGTTCCGCAACGGGATCGGCGCCGGGCTCATCGCCCTGTACGTCGGCCTGATCGAGTTCCTGCTCGAGTTCATCAAGCCGGTCACGCTGGCGATGCGCCTCTTCGGCAACATCTTCGGTGGCGAAGTCGCGCTCGGTGTCATCACCGCGCTGACGATCGCGCTCATCCCGGCAGCGATGCTGCTGCTCGAGGGGCTTCTGAATTTCGTCCAGGCGCTGATCTTCTCGACGCTGATGCTGATGTACACGATCATTGCCGTCGAGACCCACGACGATGCCGGCCATACCGAGGAAGGCATCCCCGAAGGCAACATCGGCCCGCCCATCCCGAACGCGCAACCCGCGCACTGACGCGCGAAGCGACCCCGGCAACAACACAGGCCCAACACGCCCGACAGAGAGTCGGGCGCAACCAGGAGGAGCTACAAGCAATGGAACCAATCGGCGCCGGCCTCGCGGCCCTCGGGGTCATCGGCCCCGGCATCGGCATCGGGATCCTGACCGGCCTCGCCGCGACCGCAATCGGCCGCAACCCGGACGCGACGCCCGCCATTCGCGCCCAGTTCATCCTCGGCGCCGCGTTCGCCGAAGGCCTCGGCGTGCTCGCGATCGTCGTCGCGATCCTCGCTCTCGTCCTGAAGTAGGGCGAGAGGCGTTCGAAGCGTGGATCTTCTCGCCGTCCTCGGCGGTGCGACCGGGACGACCGTCGCGCTGGCAGCGGAGGAACCTGCGGCGGCCGGTCTCCAGATCAACTTCTTCTGGGTCATCGTCGCCGCGCTGAACTTCATCGTCTTCGCCGTCCTGCTGTACCAGGCGTTCGGGAAGAGCGTCAGCGGCATGCTCGCCGATCGACGAGCTCGGATCGCGCAGGGCCTCGAGGACGCCGACCAGGCACGCCGCGACCGCGAGGCCGCGGAGCAGGAGCGGCTCGCCGCGCTGCAGGAGGCGCGTCGGGAGGCGAACGACATCATCAACCGTGCCCAGCGTGTTGCCCAGGAGACGCGGGATGCGGACATCGCGGCAACGCGGCAGGAGCTCGACCGAATGCGCGAGCGGGCGACCGCGGACATCGACGCGGAGAAGCAGCGGGCGCTGGCGGACCTCCGGGCGGAGGTCGCGGACCTCGCCCTGGCGGCAGCCGGCAAGGTCGTCGGCGAGACGATGACCGATGCGCGGCAGCGGCGGCTGGTCGACGAGTTCCTCCGAGAGGCAGCAACGACGGACGGACGCACCGGCTGATGGCGAGACCGTCGACGGCGCCGCGCCGCTACGCCGAGGCTGCCTTCGAGCTCGCCGAGCGCGATGGCTCGATCGACGCGTGGGGCGAGGACCTCGCGACCGTCGCATCCCTCATCGGCGACGAGCGGGTCATCCGCGTCGTCGACGACCCGTCGCGTCCGTACGCCGAGCGGCAGGCGACGATCGACAAGCTGCTCGGCACCCGCGTCCGACCGCCGGTGAAGAACCTCGTCCGGCTGCTTTCGGAGCGCCGCCGCCTCGACCTCGTGACGCAGATCTCGGCCGAGTACCGCCGGCTCCTCAACCGTCACAACGGCATCGTCACGGCGATCGTCACGAGCGCGACGCCGCTGACCACCGACGAGACGGCGGCCCTCGAGCAGCGACTCCGTGCGATGACGGGCGCGACCGTCGAGCTCGAGATGCGAATCGACGAATCTCTGATCGGTGGGCTGACCGTCCGGGTCGGCGACCGGCTCCTCGACGCGAGCGTCAGGGGCCGCCTCGAGCGGCTCCGCGAACAGCTCATCGCCGGCAACAGACTCCACACCGCGGACGCCCGCTGAGCCGCACCGCGACATCCCGCAACCGCGCCTGAAACGGAGAACGCATGGCCATCCGATCCGACGAGATCATCAGCATCATCAAGTCCGCGATCGACCAGTTCGACGAGACGACGGAGACGCGCAGTGTCGGCACCGTCGTCGAGGTCGGTGACGGAATTGCCCAGATCTACGGCCTCGCCGGCGCGCTGGCGTCGGAGATGCTCGAGTTCCCGAACGGCGTGATGGGGATGGCCCTCAACCTCCAGGAAGAGACCGTCGGTGCGGTGATCCTCGGCAACGCCGACGCGATCAAGGAAGGCGACACCGTCAAGACGACCGGCCGCGTCGTCGAGGTGCCCGTCGGCCAGGCGCTCCTCGGCCGCGTCGTCAGCCCGCTCGGCGAGCCGCTCGACGACAAGGGTCCGATCGAGGCGACGCGCACGCGCCCGGTCGAGCGGATCGCTCCGGGCGTCATCGTCCGCAAGTCCGTCGACACCCCGGTCCAGACCGGGATCAAGGCGATCGACGCGCTCATCCCGATCGGTCGCGGTCAGCGCGAGCTGATCATCGGGGACCGGCAGACCGGCAAGACCGCGGTCGCGATCGACGCGATCATCAACCAGAAGGGCCAGGGGCTCGTCTGCATCTACGTCGCGATCGGCCAGAAGCTGTCGACCGTCGCCCAGACCGTCGCCGTGCTGGAGAAGTACGGCGCGATGGAGCACACGATCGTCGTCGTCGCCGGCGCCGAGGATCCTGCGCCGCTCCAGTACCTCGCTCCGTACGCCGGCGCCGCGATGGGCGAGGAGATCATGGAGGAGGGCGTCCAGGTCGCGGGTCAGACGGTCAAGGACGCGCTGTGTGTCTACGACGACCTGAGCAAGCACGCCTGGGCGTACCGCGAGATGTCGCTCCTGCTGCGCCGGCCGCCCGGTCGCGAGGCCTACCCCGGTGATGTCTTCTACCTCCACAGCCGGCTCCTCGAGCGGGCGGCACGGATGAACGACGAGAACGGCGGCGGCTCGCTGACGGCGCTGCCGATGATCGAGACGCAGGCCGGCGACGTGTCGGCGTACATCCCGACGAACGTGATCTCGATCACCGACGGCCAGATCTTCCTCGAGACGGACCTGTTCAACGCCGGCCAGCGACCCGCGCTGAACATCGGCATCTCGGTCTCGCGGGTCGGTTCCGCGGCCCAGACGAAGGCGATGAAGAAGGTCGCCGCGCCGCTCAAGCTCGATCTGGCCCAGTACCGCTCCCTTGCCGCGTTCGCCCAGTTCGCGTCGGACCTCGACAAGGCGACGCGCGACCAGCTGACCCGGGGCGAGAAGCTGTCGGAGGTCATCAAGCAGCCGCAGTACCAGCCGCTCCCCGTCGAGAAGCAGGTGGCGATCCTGTACGCGGCCACGACCGGGCGGCTCGACGACGTTCCGACGCCGCGGGTCAAGGAGTTCGAGTCGGGCCTCTACCGGTTCCTCGACAACGACCGGGCGGAGATCCTGAACGACATCCGCGACACGAAGGGCCTCACCGACGAGACGGCGAAGAAGCTCGACGACGCGATCGAGGCGTTCCGGACGGAGGTGTTCGGGATGGATCCCTCGAAGCCGAAGGGCGACAAGCCGGCGCAGCCGGCGGCCGCGGCGCAGGGAACGGCAGGGACGCCGGCGGGCGGCGACGCGCAGCCCGCCGCAAGCGGCGCCTCGGGCGCGTCCGGCGACGCCGCGACGACGTCGTCGGCAACCGCGCAGCAGCAGCGCCAGGCACCGCGGCCCACGGCCGGCGACGCAGGCTCCGACGCCGCGAAGGACCGCCCGGCCGCGTCCGGGCCGGCGACCACGCCGGACGCCGGGGCGCGACAGACGGCCACGCCGGCCGCAACGGC
>Ga0126309_10000411_pt1 | contig 14422 bp, 10 predicted proteins | sample Plot56_FD_92541 | JGI IMG/M metagenome (GOLD analysis project Ga0126309, IMG submission 92541) | Serpentine soil microbial communities from UC McLaughlin Reserve, CA, USA - Plot56 | ecosystem: Environmental > Terrestrial > Soil > Grasslands | place: USA: UC McLaughlin Reserve, Lake County...
TCCACCTCGACGCGACGCAGGAGGAGGACATGGTGATCGCGCAGGCGAACGCCGAGATCGACCTGAAGACCGGCAAGCTGCGCGGCCCCCGGGTCCTCTGCCGGGCCCGCGAAGGTGATCTCGAGGCGGCGGCGCCCAAGGACGTCGACCTCATGGACGTCTCCCCGACCCAGATCTGGTCGGTCGCGACGGCGCTCATCCCCTTCCTTGAGCACGACGACGCGAACCGCGCCCTGATGGGCTCGAACATGCAGCGCCAGGCCGTGCCCCTGCTCAAGCCCGAGCCGCCGCTGATCGGCACCGGCATGGAGCGCCGGGCCGCGGTCGACACCGGGGACGTCGTCCTGGCCGAGAACGCCGGCGAGGTCAGCTCCGTCGACTCGAACGCGATCACGGTCACGCACGGGAACAAACGCGACGAGTACCCCCTCCACAAGTTCATGCGCTCGAACCAGGGCACGATCATCCACCAGCGCCCGATCGTCTCGGTCGGCCAGAAGGTCAAGGCCGGCGAGGTCCTCGCCGACGGCTCCTCGACCGCCGGCGGCGAGATCGCGCTCGGCAAGAACTGCCTGGTCGCCTTCATGTCCTGGGAGGGCTACAACTTCGAGGACGCGATCATCATCTCCGAGCGCCTCGTCAAGGACGACGAGCTCACCTCGATCCACATCGAGGAATACGAGATCGACGCCCGCACGACGAAGCTGGGCGACGAGGAGATCACCCGCGACATCCCCAACCGCTCCGAGGAGAGCCTGCGCAACCTCGACGAGCGCGGCATCGTCCGGATCGGCGCCGAGGTCGTCTCCGGCGACCTGCTGGTCGGCAAGGTCACGCCGAAGGGCGAGACCGAGCTGACCGCCGAGGAGAAGCTGATCCGCGCGATCTTCAAGGAGAAGGCGCGTGAGGTCCGCGACACCTCGCTCAAGGTGCCGCACGGCGAGGGCGGCGTCGTCATCGACGTCCTGACCTTCAGCCGCGACGCCGGCGACGACCTGCCCCCGGGCGTCAACGACCTGGTCCGTGTCTACGTCGCAACCAAGCGGAAGATCGCCGAGGGCGACAAGCTCGCCGGGCGGCACGGGAACAAGGGCGTGATCTCGCGGATCGTCCCCGAGGAGGACATGCCCTTCCTGGAGGACGGCACCCCCGTCGACGTCATCCTCAACCCGCTCGGCGTGCCGAGCCGGATGAACATCGGCCAGATCCTCGAGACGCATCTCGGCTGGGTGGCCGGCAACGGCTGGTACGACGATGGATCCGACGCCTACAAGGCGGCGCAGAAGAATGGCGGCCGGGTCAACGTCGCCACGTCGGTCTTCGACGGCGCGACCGTAGAGGACGTCGACGAGGCGCTCGTCCGCTGGTCGGACGAGAACAAGGCCCGCGGCATCGACCTCGGGATCGACAAGAGCGCCCGGCCGGGCGCCCGTGCCGACGGAACCACTCAGCTCTACAACGGCCGCACCGGCGAGCCGTACGAGGGCAAGGTGACGATCGGCTACATGTACATCCTGAAGCTGTTGCACCTGGTCGACGACAAGATCCACGCCCGGTCGACCGGCCCCTACTCGCTCGTCACCCAGCAGCCGCTGGGCGGCAAGGCGCAGTTCGGCGGCCAGCGGTTCGGCGAGATGGAGGTCTGGGCGCTGGAGGCGTACGGCGCCGCCTACACCCTCCAGGAGATGCTCACGGTCAAGTCCGACGACACGGTCGGACGGGTCAAGGCCTACGAGGCGATCGTCAAGGGCGAGAACATCCCCGAACCCTCGATTCCCGAGTCCTTCAAGGTGCTCCTGAAGGAGATCCAGAGCCTCTCGCTCGACGCCAACGTGGTGTCCGAGGGCGGCGAGGTCGAGATGTCCGACGAGGAGGACGACCTGTTGAAGGCGGCCGAGGAGCTGGGCATGGACCTGACCGGGGTCCGCGCCGATTCCTCGAACGGCGCCGCCGACGAGCGCGAGGAGCAGATCGTGGAAGAAGGGGAAGGCGGCACCGACGGAGCGGCTGCCGAAGGGGCGGAAGCGAAGAAGTGAGTCACCGGTCGCCAGCGATCAGTCGCCTGGACTCGCTCTGGCGACTGGCGACTAGCGACTGGCGACTATCGACCGAGAACGCACTGAGGACACAGAACGGACTGAGAATTTGATCGACATCAACAACTTCGACGCAATCGAGATCGGGCTTGCCTCCTCGAAGAAGATCCGGTCCTGGAGCTGGGGCGAGGTCACCAAGCCCGAGACGATCAACTACCGGACGCTGAAGCCCGAGAAGGACGGGCTCTTCTGCGAGCGCATCTTCGGTCCGACCAAGGACTGGGAGTGCTACTGCGGCAAGTACAAGCGGGTCCGCTACAAGGGCATCGTCTGCGAGCGCTGCGGCGTCGAGGTCACCCGCTCCAAGGTCCGGCGCGAGCGCATGGGCCACGTCGACCTGGCCGCCCCGGTGTCCCACATCTGGTTCTTCAAGGGCGTTCCCAGCCGGATCGGCTACCTGATCGACATGGCTCCGAAGGAGCTCGAGAAGGTCCTCTACTTCGCCGCCTCGATGGTCACCTGGGTCGACGACGAGGCCCGGTCCAAGGACGCGGGTAAGCTCGAGAAGGAGATCCAGAAGGTCGTCGACGAGTACGAGTCCGAGCGCCAGAAGCGCACCCAGGAGCTCAGCGAGTCGCTCGAGCGCCGGGTCCGCTACCTCCAGGACGGCTCCCAGGACAAGTTCTCCGACGACGACCACATCTGGGCCGACAGCCTGAAGATGACCGCCGCCCAGCTCCGCAAGCTGTCCGACGAGGACCGCACGAAGACGGAAAAGGAGCTGCGCAAGACCTTCGACGCCGAGATCTCCGACACCGAGGCCTACATCGACGAGGCCATCGAGCGGATCCAGGAGGTCTGGAAGATCTTCCAGGAGATGAAGCCGAAGGAGGTCATCAACGACGAGACGGTCTTCCGCGAGCTCAAGGACCGGTTCGGATCACCGTTCGGCTGGGGTGAGTACTTCCGGGGCGGCATGGGCGCCGAGGCGGTGCGCGACCTGCTCGAGCAGATCGACCTCGACGCCGAGATCGAGGAGCTCGAGCAGACGATCAACACCTCGAAGGGCCAGAAGCAGGCGCGCGCGGTCAAGCGGCTCAAGGTCGCGTCGGCGTTCAAGAACTCGATCAACCGACCCGAGTGGATGATCCTGGACTGCGTCCCGGTCATCCCGCCGGAGTTGCGCCCCATGGTCCAGCTCGACGGCGGCCGCTTCGCGACCTCGGACCTGAACGACCTCTACCGCCGGGTGATCAACCGGAACAACCGCCTCAAGCGGCTGCTCGACCTCGGCGCGCCCGAGATCATCGTCAACAACGAGAAGCGGATGCTCCAGGAGGCGGTCGACGCGCTGTTCGACAACGGCCGCCGCGGCCGGCCGGTGACCGGGCCCGGCAACCGCCCCCTGAAGTCGCTGTCCGACATGCTCAAGGGCAAGCAGGGCCGCTTCCGCCAGAACCTGCTCGGCAAGCGGGTCGACTACTCGGGCCGCTCGGTGATCGTCTCCGGGCCCAGCCTGCGGCTGCACCAGTGCGGCCTGCCGAAGCTGATGGCCCTCGAGCTGTTCAAGCCGTTCATCATGGCCCGCCTCGTCGAGCGCAAGGCGGTCCAGAACATCAAGGCCGCGAAGAAGATGGTCGAGTCGATGATCCCGGAGGTCTGGGACGTCCTCGAGGAGGTCATCCACGAGCACCCGGTGCTCCTGAACCGCGCGCCGACCCTGCACCGTCTCGGCATCCAGGCTTTCGAGCCGGTGTTGGTCGAGGGCAAAGCGATCCAGGTCCACCCGCTCGTCTGCCACGCGTTCAACGCCGACTTCGACGGCGACCAGATGGCGGTCCACGTGCCGCTTTCGGCCGAGGCTCAGGCCGAGGCCCGCATCCTGATGCTGTCGGCGAACAACATCCTGTCGCCGGCCCACGGCGCCCCGCTGGCGACGCCGACCCAGGACATGGTCCTCGGGATCTACTACCTCACCTACGGCCCCGACGCCGACGAGCTCCGGCAGCTCGACGAGCAGCTCAAGTCGGGCCGGTCGAAGAACGGTTCGCGCCCGCACGTGTTCCGCTCGGCCCAGGAGGCCGAGCTGGTCTACGAGAACGAGGGCGTTCGCCTTCACGACTACGCCGAATACCGGCGGCCGGGCCACGAGCACTTCCTGACCACGGTCGGCCGGATCATCTTCAACGACAAGGTCGAGCGGGCCCTGGCCGAGGCGCTGGAGGAGGAGTACGACCCCGAGAAGTACGAGTTCGTCAACCGGGCGCTGAAGAAGCGCGACGTCAACGACACGGTCTCCGATCTGGTCGAGACCTATGGGGCCCCGGCGATCTCGATGGTCCTCGACGCCTTCAAGGACCTGGGGTTCCACTATGCGACCCAGGCCGGGATCACGATCTCGAAGAACAACGTCGTGTCGCCGCCGACCAAGGAAGAGATCCTCGAGCGCTACGAGCGCCGGGCAGCCGACATCCAGGCGCAGTACGACGAGGGCTACATCACCCAGGAGGAGCGCAAGGAGGCCGTCACCAACCTCTGGAACCAGGCCACGGACGAGGTCGCCACGGCGATGGAGGACAACCTCGACGAGCTCAACCCGATCTACATGATGGCCAACTCCGGGGCGCGCGGGTCGTTCAAGCAGATCCGCCAGCTCGCCGGGATGCGCGGGCTGATGGCAAACCCGAAGGGCGAGATCATCGAGCGGCCGATCAAGTCCAACTTCATGGAGGGGCTGTCGGTGCTCGAGTACTTCATCTCGACCCACGGCGCCCGGAAGGGGCTGGCCGACACCGCGCTGCGTACCGCTGACTCGGGGTACCTGACCCGCCGCCTCGTCGACGTCGCCCAGGACGTGATCATCCGCGAGGACGACTGCAAGACCAAGGACCACATCGAGATGTCGCTCCGCAAGGACGACAACTCGCTGAACGACAACCTGATCGGCCGCCTGGCGGCGAAGAAGTTCGAGACCAAGCGCGGTCGCGAGCTGCTCAAGCGCAACCAGGAGATCACCCTCGAGGACGTCGAGGCGATCGCCGAGGCGTTCGGCGACGAGGACGTCTCGGTCCCCGTCCGCTCCGGCCTCAAGTGCGACGCCCAGTCCGGCGTGTGCCGCGCCTGCTACGGCGTGGCGCCCGCCACCGGCTCGACCGTCGCGACCGGCGACGCGGTGGGGATCATCGCCGCCCAGTCGATCGGCGAGCCGGGTACCCAGCTCACCATGCGGACCTTCCACACCGGAGGCGTCGCTGGCGCCGACATCACCCAGGGCCTGCCCCGAGTCGTCGAGCTGTTCGAGGCGCGCAAGCCCAAGGGCCTGGCCCAGATGGCCGAGGTCGCCGGCAAGGTGTCGATCGAGGAGACCGACAAGAACATCAAGGTCGCGGTCACCGACCAGGGCGGCGAGGAGCACTCCTACACGTTCCCCGCCCGGACCCGTCTATACGTCGCCCACGGCGACCGGGTCGAGGTCGGCGAGCAGCTCAACGAGGGCTCGCTCTACCCCGCCGACCTGCTGGCGATCCGGGGCCGGACCGACACCGAGCAGTACCTCGTGCGTGAGGTCCAGAGGGTCTACCGCGCCCAGGGCGTCGACATCAACGACAAGCACATCGAGCTGATCGTGCGCCAGATGCTCAAGAAGGTCAGGGTCGAGTCGAAGGGCTCGACCACCCTGCTGCCCGGCCAGCTCGAGGACCGTCAGCGGCTCAAGAAGATCAACAAGCAGGTCAAGGACGAGGGCGGCACGCCGGCCAAGGCCGAGGAAGTGATCCTCGGGATCACCAAGGCCTCGCTGGCCACGGAGTCGTTCCTCTCGGCGGCCTCCTTCCAGGAGACGACGAAGGTGCTCACCGACGCTGCCCTCGAGGGCAAGCGGGACCGCCTGGTCGGACTCAAGGAGAACGTGATCATCGGCAAGCTGATCCCCGCCGCTACCGGCCTGAAGCACTACCGGACGGTCGGGATCGAGCCCTCCGAGCCGATCGAGCCGCCCAGCGAGGAGGGCCTGCTCGACGAGGACGAGCTCGCCGCCGAGCTCGGGCTCGAGGGCGACGGCGACAACGTCGAGGGGTTCGGCCCCTCGTTCGCCGAGGAGCTCGAGGAGCTCGCCCAGGAGATCGAGTCGACCTCCGACGGCGGCGGCGACTGAGCCGTCGCCGCGGGGCGGCGCCTACCGGAGCGAACCGGGCGGGGTCAGCGCCCGGCCGGCTCGCGCTCGGGATGCGCGGCGCCGTTGGCACGCCCGAGCGCGGCCCTGGCGGGCGCCGGCGGTGTCAGCACCCTGGTGCGGCCGCCGGGCGGGCAGGGCGGCATCGCCCTGGCCCCGCCGCCGTGGGGGCCGCGACGCGGGCCACGCGGGCTGCGCGGTTCGGGGCGGAACCGCTTGAAGCCGCTGTCGTCATCGCCCGCCGCCTCGGGCTCCGGCGTCTGCCTGCCCGCCCACCAGACGAGCCAGATCGCGCCGAGGACCGGGATCTTCAGCACGACGAGCAGGAAGAAGACAGGGAGAAATCCCTCCACCGGCCTCAGTGTAACCCGGGCTCAGCCGCCGGCGGGGGATCGCGCGGCAAGATCGCGCGCCCACCCGGCCAGCGACTCCGCCTGGGCCTCCTCGAGACCGCGCGCCGACTCGGTCGGGACCAGCAGCGTCGGCAGGCCGCCCGCCTCGCGCTCGCGCGCCCAGACGTAGCAGCTCTCGTCGAACGAGTCGTCGATCCAGGCAAGCGGCCGGTCGCGGCCGTAGGCGTCTATCGGGCCGAGCTTCCAGTGCGCGCTGCCGAACCGCGCCGCGCCGTCGAATCCGACCACCGGCAGTTCCGGGAGCCCCAGGAGCGAGGGGAGATGGTCGTTGGCGCGGTCCTCCCACCCGGTGGCCCAGACGAGGTCGAAGAGCTCGCTCAGGCGCCGCAGCCGCTCCGCGGCGCCGGTCGATACGCAGTGGACCATGCCGTCGATCAGCTCGAACCGCGCGACCGACGCATCGGGCGGCTGCTCGAATCCGAAGAGGCTGATCACGCCGTCGACGTCGACGGCGAGGATCGGGCGGGCGGCCATGGCCGCAGCGTAGAGAGCTGGATCGCTACCATTGCGCGCCTCGTGCCGAACACGAACCAACTAGTCAGGAAAGGCCGTAGGCGGCCCAAGAAGAAGGTCTCGACGCCCGGCCTCAAGTCCGGGCAGGGCCGCAAGAAGGGCGTTGCCGCGCCGCAGCGTCGCGGCGTCTGCACGCGCGTCGCCACGGTGACGCCGAAGAAGCCGAACTCCGCCCTGCGAAAGATCGCGCGGGTGCGCCTGACCAACGGCATGGAGGTCACGACGTACATCCCCGGCGAGGGTCACAACCTGCAGGAGCACTCGGTCGTGTTGGTCCGCGGCGGCCGGGTCAAGGACCTGCCTGGCGTCCGTTACAAGGTCGTCCGCGGGACCCTCGACGCCGCCGGCGTCTCCGATCGCAAGCAGGGGCGCTCGCTCTACGGGGTGAAGCGCTAGTGCCGCGCCGCACGGCAGCGGGCAGCCGGCCGATCGAGCCGGACAGCCGTCATCGCAGCCGCTTGGTCCAGCAGGTGATCAACAAGGTGATGGTCCACGGCAAGAAGTCACTGGCCGAGCGGATCGTCTACGACGCCCTCGCGATCGTCGGCGAGCGCGGGGGGGAGGACCCGGTCGAGACGCTTGAGAACGCGATCAAGCAGCTCACCCCCGTCCTCGAGGTCCGCTCGCGCCGGGTCGGCGGCGCGACCTATCAGGTCCCGGTCGAGGTCCCGGCGCGCCGGGCCCGCACCCTCGCCGTCCGCTGGCTGGTCGGCTACGCACGCGCCCGGCGCGAGTACTCGATGGCCGAGCGCCTCGCCAACGAGATCCTCGACGCGACCAGACAGCAGGGCAACGCCTGGAAGCGGAAGGACGACATCTACCGGATGGCGCAGGCCAACAAGGCCTTCGCCCACTACCGCTGGTAGTCAGGACGCAGCGAAGCGTCGCTTCTCGCGTCCTGAGGGCCCGCGGAAGCGAAGGTCTCGCAAGCCCTGGCTGCTGAGGGTCGCCAGGGCGGTTCCGCAGACAGCGAGTACCAGAGCTCCGAGCAGCTCGAGCCAGAACCCGCCGGCCGGGTCGGCCTCGGCGGTGAGGAAGGTGACCGTCTCGTTGTTGAGGGTCCCCGTCTTGCCGGCGTCCGGAAGGTCTATGAGGAGGAAGAGGAGCAGGGCGGCCAGGCCGGCCACCGCCACCGACACCGCGAGCGGCTTGCTGCCCAGCGCGACGGCGCCGACGGTGGCGAAGACCGCGTAGAGGCCGAGCACGGCCATCGCGTACCAGTGCTGGTCGGCCGAGGTGATCAGGTCCTGGACGGTCGGGCCCGGCGAGTTGAGCTCGAAGATGTCCATGAACTGGGAGGCGAAGAGCAGCACGCCCCCGCCGAGGCAGGCCAGCGGCAGGAGCCGCTCCAGGCCCGCGCCGCGCCGCGCTTCGGGCTGCTCGGCCGGCGGCGCGCTCATGACCCGCTCCCGGCCAGCCGCGGCCGCTTCGGTGACCGCGAGCGCCGCCGCCCGGCCCGCGCGCGCTTCCGCGCCGGCCCGCGCGCCGGCCGCAGATGCAGGGCAAGCGCCAGGCCGCCGAGGATCAGCCCACCGGCCGCCGCGACCTCGGCGTAGAAACCGTCGTTGAGGGTGGCGTGGGCGCCCTCGTACTGGAGGGCGGCGTCGCCCTCGTCCAGACCCTGCGGCATGTCGACCAGCAGGATCACGGCCAGGGCGGCGATTCCGGCCAGGACGACGAGGAGGCTGAGCCGGCGCCGGCGGCGAAGCAGCGCCACCAGCGCGATGCCCGCCGCGGCCGCGGCGACGGCGACCAGGGCATAGGAGTGGGCGTCCACCGGCGTCTCCTTGGCCCGTTGCGGCGGCGCGGCGATCGCCGCGACGTCGGCGTAGGCGGGCTGGCCGACCTCGACCCCGCGATAGTCACCGAACTGCGAGAGGACCAGGCAGGCCGCTGCCGCCACGACCACTGCGAAGGCGGCTCGCGCGGGAGTGAGCCAGGAGTCGAGCCGCGCGACGGCCGCGCGGATGAGCCGCCGAGCGGCCCCCCCGGCGCGGCGAGCCCAGCGCTCGAGCAGGGCAAGCGCTCCGAAGAAGACGGCGAGGACCGACCGCAGGGCCCTCGCGACCGCGTGGCCGGCCCGCCTCACGACGGGCGTGAGACCGGCGGCCCGGCTGCCGGTCGCCCGAAGACCCTGCGCAGACGCACGCCGCGCGGCGGCGACCCGGGTGCCCGCCGCTTCGCGGCGGTCCCCAGCCCGTCCCGGCTTCCGCGCTCGCGGCTTGCGAACCGGCCCGGCCTCAGCGCGCCTGCCGCGAGCCCTCGCCTTCCGCGGCTTGCCGGCGGCCGCCTCCGGCGCCTTCCCGTCCGCCTCTTCACGGCGCCGGCGCCGCGCCTCGCGGCTGGCTGTCTCGTCCCCGCCGGGCTCGGCTGAGGTCCCGCGCGACCGCGGCGCCGCGGCCGAGTCCTTCTGCTCCGGCTCGTCACGAGCCCTGCGACGCGCCCAGGAAGGGACCCTCATGCTGCTATCATCGCCCGTCGCTCACGCACGGGTCCGTGCCTGGTGCGCCCAGGGCGAAGTTGTGCTCTCGACGATGGATCGCCGCTCGACATAGTCGCCTGCCCCGGTCACCGGAGACCTGGTCGCGCCGGGCCCGTCAGGGCCTTTTTCATGCGCTGAGCCGAGTCTCACCAAGAACACAACCTCTCCTCACTCCCCCCGACAAACCGACACTTTACGCACAACATGCCACGCACCTTCCCCCTCGAGAAGACGCGCAACATCGGGATCATGGCGCACATCGACGCCGGTAAGACGACGACGACCGAGCGGATCCTCTACTACACCGGCCGCACCCACAAGATGGGCGAGGTCCACGAGGGCGCCGCCGTCATGGACTGGATGGAGCAGGAGCAGGAGCGGGGGATCACGATCACCTCGGCCGCCACGGCCTGCGAGTGGCGCGAGCACCGGGTGAACATCATCGACACGCCCGGCCACGTCGACTTCACCGTCGAGGTCGAGCGCTCGCTGCGCGTCCTCGACGGCGCGATCGCCGTCTTCGACTCCGTCGCCGGCGTCGAGCCCCAGTCCGAGACGGTCTGGCGCCAGGCCGACAAGTACCGGGTGCCGCGGATTGCCTACATCAACAAGATGGACCGGACCGGTGCCGACTTCTACAACGCCGTCGAGACGATGACGGACCGGCTCGGAGCCAACCCGCTGCCGATCCAGCTTCCGATCGGCCAGGAGTCCGAATTCGTCGGCGTCGTCGACCTGATCGAGATGAAGGCGATGGTCTGGCAGGACGAGCTCGGCACCGAGTTCGAGACCCAGGACATCCCCGGGGACATGCGCGAGCAGGCCGAGCAGTACCGGACCCAGTTGATCGAGGCCTGCGCGGACTACGACGACGAGCTGATGGAGGCCTACCTCAACGAGGAGGAGATCCCGCACGAGCGGATCGCGAAGTCCCTGCACCGGGCGACCCTCGACATCAAGGTCACGCCGGTCCTCTGCGGCTCCTCGTTCAAGAACAAGGGCGTTCAGCCCCTGCTCGACGCGATCGTCGAGCTGCTGCCCTCGCCGCTCGAGGTCCCGCCGGTCACCGGCATCGAGCCGCCCGCCAAGGGCGAGGAGGAGGGCCACGAGGCCGGCCGGGAGGCCGACGACGCTGCCCCGTTCGCGGCGCTCGCGTTCAAGGTGATGGCCGACCCGTATGTCGGCAAGCTGACCTACTTCCGCGTCTACTCCGGCAAGCTCAGCGCCGGCAGCCGGGTGCTCAACGTCTCGACCGGCAAGACAGAGCGGATCGGCCGCCTGCTGATGATGCACGCGAACCACCGCGAGGAGATCGACGAGTGCTACGCGGGTGACATCTGCGCCGGCGTCGGCCTCAAGCAGACCGCCACCGGCGACACGCTCGCCGCTCCCGACGCCCCGATCGAGCTCGAGACGATCGAGTTCCCCGAGCCGGTGATCGCGGTGGCGATCGAGCCGAAGACGAAGGCCGACCAGGAGAAGCTGGGGGCCTCGCTGGCGCGCCTGGCCGAGGAGGACCCGACCTTCCAGGTCGAGTCCGACGAGGAGACCGGCCAGACCCTGATCCACGGGATGGGCGAGCTCCACCTCGAGGTCATCGTCGACCGGCTGATCCGCGAGTTCAACGTCGAGGCCAACGTCGGCAAGCCGCAGGTCGCCTACCGCGAGACGATCCGCCAGCGGGTCGAGAAGGTCGAGGGCCGGTTCGTGCGCCAGACCGGCGGCCGCGGCCAGTATGGGCACGTGGTGATCAACGTGGAGCCGGCGCCGGAAGAGGGCTTCGACTTCGTCAACAAGATCAGGGGCGGCGCCATCCCCAGCGAGTTCATCGGCCCGGCCGAGCAGGGGATGGAGGAGGCGCTCGAGAACGGCGTCAAGGCGGGATACCCGATGGTCGACGTCCGGATCGAGCTGGTCGACGGCTCCTATCACGACGTCGACTCGAGCGAGATGGCCTTCAAGATCGCCGGGTCGATGGCGGTCCAGGACGGCGCCCGGCGGGCCAAGCCGGTCCTGCTCGAGCCGGTCATGGCGGTCGAGGTCGTGACGCCCGAGGAGTTCCTCGGCGACGTGATCGGCGACCTCTCGCGCCGCCGCGGCAAGGTCCAGGGCCAGGAACAGCGCGGCAACGCGCTGGCGGTCCAGGCCTTCGTACCGCTGGGGGAGATGTTCGGGTACGCCACCGACCTGCGCTCCTCCACCCAGGGCCGGGCGACCTACACGATGCAGTTCGAGCGCTACGAGGAGGTGCCGAACAACATCGCCGAGGAGATAGTCGAGTACCGCTCGGGCGAGCCCGTCGGCGCCGCCTCCTAGCTATCTGCGTCCGCTCTGGTAGCCCTGCGCCTCGCGGTCGCGGCCCGGGCCCCCGTGCAGCTTGTCGCGCCCAGGACCGCCGTTCAGGGCGTCGTTGCCCGGCCCGCCGAACAGGGAGTCGTTTCCGGCATCGCCGTAGAGGAGGTCGCTTGCGGCCCCACCGTACAGGGAGTCGCGTCCGGCCCCTCCGGCCAGGATGTCACTGCTCGCGCCGCCGAGGATCCGGTCGGCGATGTCGCCGCCGTCGGCCCGGTCGGAGCCGGCGCCGCCGGACAGGAGATTGTGGTGCCCGGGCGCGCCCTCGAGCCGATCCGTCCCGTCGCCTCCGAAGACCTTGATCTCGATCGGGCCGCCCGGGCCGAATTCTCCTGTGACCCCTGTCATGTCGACTGAATCGCTCCCCCCGCCTGGGAGCGCGAGGACCTCGCGCACCTGCCCGCAGCGCACCGGATCCTCCGGGCGCTGCGAGAGGCCGACGAGGACGAACCCTTCCTTGCACCGCAATGCATGCCTGTCGTTGGTCGTGCCGCCGATGTCGCCGACGATCTTCAGGACGCCGTCGGAGAACGTCACATCGGCGAACGTCCCCGCCGGCGCCATCGCGGCGCGTTGCCACAGCCCCCAGGCCAGGCAGATGAGCGCCACCCCGACCGTGAGGACGACCCGGCGCGACCTCAGATTCGTAGCGGAACCTCGCATGGCCGGTTACCGACCGTAACACGCGTGAACCCGCGTGAAAAGAGTCGCTATCCTGCTCGGTCCCGCCCACGCGTGACGCCATGCCGGGCGGAGCTGGCTGGCGGCCGCTTTGAGCCCGCCTGCATCCGGCTATATTCCACGGTTCGCGCCCAGCCAGCGCGGATCGGCCCCTGCCGAGCCCAGAGCAGCAGACTTACACCAGACCCAGACGGAAACTTCCCGAGCAAGAGAAAGGCACCGAAGAGCGAGATGTCCAAGGAGAAGTTCGAGCGCGACAAGCCGCATGTGAACGTCGGCACCATCGGTCACATCGACCATGGCAAGACGACGCTGACGGCCGCGATCACGAAGACGCTCGCCGAGAAGGGCGGCGGCGAGGCCAAGACCTTCGAGGAGATCGACAACGCTCCCGAGGAGAAGGAGCGCGGGATCACGATCGCGACCTCGCACGTCGAGTACGAAACCGAGAACCGCCACTACGCCCACGTCGACTGCCCCGGGCACGCCGACTACGTCAAGAACATGATCACCGGCGCCGCCCAGATGGATGGCGCGATCCTGGTCGTCTCGGCGGCCGACGGCGTCATGCCCCAGACCCGCGAGCACATCCTGCTCGCCCGTCAGGTCAACGTGCCCCACGTGGTCGTCTTTCTCAACAAGGTGGACCAGGTCGACGACGACGAGCTGATCGAGCTGGTCGAGGAGGAGGTCCGCGACCTGCTCAAGGAGTACGAGTTCCCCGGCGACGACACCCCGATCATCAAGGGGTCGGCGCTGAAGGCGCTGGAGGGGGACGAGGACGCCAAGGCGGCGATCTTCGAGCTCGCCGACGCCCTCGACTCCTACATCCCCGAGCCCGAGCGCGACCTCGACAAGCCGTTCCTGATGCCGATCGAGGACATCTTCTCGATCACCGGCCGCGGCACCGTAGCCACCGGCCGGGTCGAGCAGGGCGTCGTCAACACCGGCGAAGAGGTCGAGATCGTCGGCATCAAGGACACCACCAAGACCGTGGTCACCGGGGTCGAGATGTTCCGCAAGATCCTCGACCAGGGGCAGGCCGGCGACAACATCGGCGCCCTCCTGCGCGGGACCAAGCGCGAGGAGATCGAGCGCGGGCAGGTCCTCTGCAAGCCCGGCTCGATCACGCCCCACACCAAGTTCAAGGCCGAGGTGTACTGCCTGAAGAAGGAGGAGGGCGGCCGTCACACGCCGTTCTTCTCGGGCTACCGCCCACAGTTCTACTTCCGGACGACCGACGTGACCGGCATCGCGAACCTCCCCGAGGGGACCGAGATGGTCATGCCGGGTGACAACATCGAGATGACGATCGAGCTGATCCAGCCGATCGCCATGGACCAGGGCCTCCGGTTCGCCATCCGCGAGGGTGGCCGCACCGTCGGCTCGGGGGTCGTCTCGGAGATCATCGAGTAAGACCCACAAAGGGCGGGCCGCGGCCCGCCCTTTCGCTGCCGGGGAACCGGCGGCACGACAACTGCAAGGACATACGACCGGGGCGGCGCCCCGCCCGAGACCTTTTGGGGCGGCGCCCCGCTCGCACGAGAAAGACCAGGACAAGAGAAGACGCACCAGTGGCGGCGATTGCAGCCCAGAAGATCAGGATCCGGCTCAAGGCGTATGACCACGACGCCATAGACCGGGCTGCCCGCGAGATCGTCGAGACCGCGGAGCGCACCGGCGCCAGCGTCTCCGGGCCCGTGCCGCTGCCGACCGAGAAGAACGTCTACGTCGTGATCCGGTCGCCGTTCAAGGACAAGGACTCGCGCGAGCA
>Ga0126309_10000412_pt1 | contig 14419 bp, 17 predicted proteins | sample Plot56_FD_92541 | JGI IMG/M metagenome (GOLD analysis project Ga0126309, IMG submission 92541) | Serpentine soil microbial communities from UC McLaughlin Reserve, CA, USA - Plot56 | ecosystem: Environmental > Terrestrial > Soil > Grasslands | place: USA: UC McLaughlin Reserve, Lake County...
GCGAGCTGGCCGACGACCGCTGCCTGGAACGAGGCGGCGAGGTCGGCGCGGCGCTCGGCCACCCCCTCTCCGCCCAGGTCGCGGCAGCGGTAGACGAGCGCCGTCTTCAGGCCGCTGAAGCTGAAGTCGAGGCCGGGGTCGCGAGTCATCGCCACCGGGAACTCGAAGGCGGTGGGGTCGCCGTCGCGGGCCAGGCGCTCGATCGCCGGGCCGCCCGGGTACCCGAGGCCGAGCATCCGCGCCGCCTTGTCGAGCGCCTCGCCGGCGGCGTCGTCCAGGGTCTGGCCGAGGGTGTCAAAGCCGCTCGGCTCGCGCACCGCGGCGAGCAGGGTGTGGCCGCCGCTGGCGACGAGGCAGAGGAACGGGGGCGACAGCGGCTCGGGCTCGAGGAAGTTCGCGGCCACGTGCCCGTGAAGGTGGTCGACCGGGATCAGCGGCTTGCGGGCGGCGGCAGCGATCGCCTTGGCCGTGCTCAGGCCGACCAGAAGGGCCCCGATCAGCCCCGGTCCGGCGGTGACGGCGACTGCCTCAAGGTCGTTCAGCGACGTCCCGGCGTCGTCCAGGGCCGCCCGGACCACCGGGGTCGCCAGCTCGAGATGGTGTCGCGACGCAACCTCGGGCACGACGCCGCCGAAGCGCTCGTGCGCGGAGGCCTGGGAGGAGATGACGTTGGAGAGGACCCGCGAACCGTCGAGGACCGCCGCGCAGGTGTCGTCGCAGGAGGTCTCGACCGCGAGCAGGCGCACCTGATCAGGCGGAGAGCGCCGCCGCCGGCTGCTCCAGCCACATGATCAAGGCGTCCTCGCCGTTGTCGTGGTAGTAGCGGCGGCGGACGCCGGCGGAGCGGAAGCCGAACCGCTCGTACATGGCGATCGCCTGGCGGTTCGAGACCCGGACCTCGAGCGTGAACGGCAGCCCGTCGCCGGCCTCGGCGAAGAGGCTGCGGATCAGCCGCTTGGCGACCCCGGCGCGACGTTGCTCGGGAGCCACCGCGACGTTCATCAGATGCCAGACCTGGTCGTACCGCGAGCAGACGAGGTAGCCGAGCAGCTCATCGCCCTCCGCCGCGGCCAGGCAGATGCCTGACGGCTTCGAGAGCTCGAGCACGAACATCGCCAGGGACCAGGGGGTCGGGAACGAGCGCCGCTCGATCGAGATCACGGCCGGCAGGTCCGAGTAGGCGAGCCGGCGGACGGTGACGCCCTCGCCGGGCTCGTACAGCGTCTGCGACGCCCCGCTGCTGTCAGCTGTCTCGCTCACGCCATCGCTCCGCGTCGGGAGGCCTCAGATAGATCGGCTCGACCGCCTCCGGCTCGACCCCGTCGCCCGCGGCGCCGAGCGCGCCGAGGTGGCGGGCGGCGATGCGGTGGAGCGGGCTCGCGCCGGTGGGCACGTCCGCGCCCGATCCGGCCAACTCCTCGCGAAATCGTAGCGCCCCGGACCCGGCTGCCAGCGGCGGCTCGTCGAGCTCCCGGATCCGGCTGGCCAGCTCTTCCGGCGAACTCACCGCGGGTGGCCAGACCGGCGCTCCGGCGACATCCCACAGGGCGGCGAAGACCTCGCCACGGCGGGCGTCGAGAATCGCCAGGCGGCCCCGGTCCGGCGCCTCCTCGCCGATCCCGCCGGCGAGCGCGTCGAGCGTCCCCACTGGCGCCAGGGGCTTGCCGAGCGCCGTCCCGAGGCCACGCGCGGTCGAGATCCCGATCCGCAGCCCCGTGAACGAGCCGGGACCGACCCCGACCGCGATCCGGTCGACCTCCTCCCACCCGCCCGCCGCCGCTGCCGCCTCCTCGATGCCCGGCAGCAGCGCGGTGTTGTGGCTCGGCCGGCCACCGGCCTCGCCGGGGCCGACGAGGGCCTCGTGGACGACCTCCCCGTCGCGCAGCGCGGCGACCGCCGTGTCGTCCGTGGCCGTGTCGAGCGCGACGACGATCATCGCGCCGCGGCTCGGCTCAGCCGCGAATCCGGAAGTACCAGACCCCGACCCGCTTGCGACCGACGAACCAGGTCACCTTGTGGCGGCCGGGGACCCTGGACTGGATCGGGTTGTAGTAGAGCGACCCCTGCTCCGCGAAGTTGTCGCTCACGCAGGCGGAGCGGGGCCTCGCGCCGCGCGGGAACCTGACGCAGACCTTGTAGGTGACATCGGCCCGCTTGCTGCGGAAGAAGGCAGCCTTCTTCTGGCGCTTGTGACAGGAGTGCGAGGGCTTGGCCTGGGCCGTGAAACCGCAGGCGACGTAGTGCCGGAAGGCCGCCGCATCCGCCGACGCCGGGGCCGCGGTGGCGAGAAGCGCGCTGCCCAGGACTGCGGCGACGAGGGTCTTGACTGCCTTCATGGTCGGGGGTCTCCTCCGTGTGCGGTTGGCTAGGTTTGGCTGCGCGATGGTACCCACCGCGCGTGTTGATTCAACAAGCGCGGGCTCCGCCTGATGCGGTCGGCCCGAGCCGCGAGGAGGCTGGCCCTGAGAGGAGTTCGCAGGCACGCGGCGGTCCTGGCGGTCTGCGCGAGCGCCGCCTCGGCCGGCGCCTGGGCGGGGTGCGGCGATCAGAACGACGCCGCCGACGCCGCTCGCGAGGCCCAGAAGTCGTTCGAGGACTCCGCCGACAGGATCCAGGACGACATCCGCGATCAGGTCGAGGAGTCCTCGAAGGACCTGCCCGAGGACGCCCGCCGGGAGATCGAAGAGGCGCAGGAGGACGCCGAGCAGCTCCAGGAGGGCGCGCAGCGCCAGGCCGAGGAGGCCCAGGAACGGGTCGAGGACGCGCTCGAGGACTACGGCAAGTAGGCGGTCGGCGAGATCTCGACGATCCTCTCGTCGCCGCCGGCGTGGCGTAGCCGGACGCGGGCGGCGATCCTCCGCAGACTTGGCTCGGCGGCGGCCGGCCACTCGACGAAGGCGATCGCGTCCGGCGTCAGGTAGTCGTCGAGGAGCCCCGGCTCCTCCGCCTCCAGCGATCCCAGCCGGTAGAGGTCGAGGTGGGAGACCGGCAGGCGGCCGCGGTAGCGCCGGCCGATCGTGAAGGTCGGCGAGGCGATCGGCCCCTCGACCCCCAGCGAGCGGGCAGCGCCGCGGATCAGCGTGCTCTTGCCGGTCCCGACATCGCCGCTGACGACGACCACATCGCCGGCCTCCAGCCCGTAGGCGAGCTCGGCGCCGAGCGCCGCGGTTTCCTCGGCCGAGCCGGTCCTGACGGTGCGGTCGGCGCTCAAGCGAAGAAGCCGAGCTGGTCCACCGTGGGACGGGCCGGCTCTTCGGCCACTGCCGCCGCCTCGGCGCGGGCGGGAGGCTCCTCGGCGCCGGGCAGCGGCTGGCCCAGCAGGGCCGGAAGCTTCGCGAAGTCGGAGCGCAGCGTCTCCGCCATCGCCGGGGTGCGGAGCGCCGCGGCCGGGTGCAGCAGCGGGAACACGAAGACCGTGCGGGCCCCCAGCTCATGCACCTGCGGCGTGCCCCTGACCCGGGTGATTCCGGTGGGGTTCCGGGTCAGCAGCTTCGTCGCGAAGTTGCCGAGCGTGCACAAGACCCGCGGCTCGATCAGCCGGATCTGCTCGAACAGGAACGGGCGGCAGGCTTCGATCTCCCCCGGCTGCGGGTCACGGTTGCCGGGCGGCCGCGACTTGAGCACGTTGGTGATGAAGACGTCCTCACGGCTCAGCCCGATGCCCTCCAAAAGGGTGCCCAGGAGCTGGCCGGCACGACCGACGAACGGCAGCCCCTGGCGGTCCTCCTCGGCGCCCGGGGCCTCGCCGACGAACATCAGGTCGGCGTCGGCGTTCCCCGCGCCGAAGACGACCTTTGTCCTGGTCGCGTAGAGCGGGCACCGCTGGCAGGCCCTGGCCTCGCGGTAGAGCCCGACGAGCTGCTCGCGCCGGGCGGCGGCGTCGCTCACGGCAGATCCCCACGCGAGCGCCTGCGCTTCGCCTCGGCCAGGCGCTGGCCGCGGGCGGCCTCGCGGTCGCGACGGCGCGACTCCGACTCCCGGACCCGGGCGCCGCGTGGCTGGCGGGACGGCGGCGAGACCGAGGAGAACAGCCGCCGGGGCCGGCGTGACCCGCACGACGGGCACCCCGCCGCCTCGGTGGCGGCCGTGACGAGCTCCTCGAAGCGGGTCCCGCATTCGTCGCAGTGGAACTCGTAGATCGGCACGTCTGGGGCCATGCTAACCCCGCCGGAGGACCGTTCCGAGGCTGCTTCGAACGCCTCTGCCGGGGTATGTCTGTCCCTATAATCCCCGTTGGCCGCGACCCCGGTTGCGGGGCGTGGACCGACGCAGTATCCGGCTGAAGCACGAAGAGCTCAAAGCTCCGTCTGGTATCTCGCATGCGGGAACTGGAACGGGAATCGACCCGAAATAGGCGCGCCTCGGCGCTCGCGATCGTCGGCCCCGGCAGGGTGGGACGCTCCGTATCCCGCGCCCTCCGCGCGGCCGGACTGGAACACAGCCTTCACGGGCGCGGGGAGCCGGTCGACCCCGCCGCCAGGATCGTCCTCCTCTGCGTCCCCGACGGCGAGATAGGGGACGCCTGTGAGGCGACGGCCGGCAACGTCCGTTTCGTCGGGCACACGAGCGGTGCGACCGGGCTCGACGTCCTCGCCGCTGCGACGTCGCGCGGCGCCGGTGCCTTCTCGCTCCACCCCCTGATGAGCGTGCCCGACGGCCGGACCGAGCTCGCCGGGGCGCCGTGCGCGCTCGCGGCGGATGATGAGGAGGCGCTGGCGGTGGCACGCGAGCTCGCCGAAGCGCTGGGGATGAGGCCGTTCGACGTGCCGGAGGAGTCCCGCACCGCCTACCACGCGGCCGCGTGCATCGCTTCGAACTTCCTCGTGGCGCTCGAGGAGTCGGCCGTCGAGCTGCTCGAGCGGGCGGGGGTCGACGACGGCCGCGAGCTTCTCTCCACCCTCGTGCTGAGGTCGGCCGCCAATTGGTCGGAGCGCGGGGCGGCGGCGCTCACCGGCCCGATCGCCCGCGGCGACGAGGCAACGGTCGCCGCGCATCTGGAGGCGATCGCCGCCGCCGACCCCGAGCTGCTGGACCTCTATCGAGCGCTGGCGGAACGCACCCGTGCCGTGGCCGGCCGGACCGGGGAGCCCGCCCGATGAGGATCGTCGGCAGCAAGCCCGAGGTTCGCGCCGCTCTCGCCCGGCCTCGGGCGGAGGGTAGGCGGATCGCACTGGTCCCCACCATGGGCTTTCTCCACGCGGGACACCTGGCGCTGCTGCGCGCGGCGCGAGCCGACTGCGATGTCGTCGTGATGAGCCTGTTCGTCAACCCCGCCCAGTTCGGCCCCGGTGAGGACCTCGACCGCTACCCGCGTGACGAGCGCCGCGACGCCGCCCTGGCCGAGGCGGAGGGCGTCGACCTCGTCTACGCGCCGCCGGTCGAGGAGGTCTATCCGAACAACTTCACCACCCAGGTCGTGGTTGAGGGACCGCTGACCAGCGTCCTCTGCGGTGACCCTGAACGGCGCGGCCCCGAGCACTTCCGCGGGGTGACCACGGTGGTCGCAAAGCTCTTCAACACCGTCGAGCCGGATGTCGCCTACTTCGGGCAGAAGGACGGCCAGCAGGCCGCGGTCATCCGGAGGATGACCGCCGATCTCGACTTCCCGGTCCGGATCGAGGTCGTGCCGACGGTGCGCGAGGGCGACGGCCTGGCCTTGTCCTCGCGAAACGCCTACCTCGGGTCCGAAGATCGTCAGCGGGCGACGGCGCTCTCCCGGGCCCTGGCACGAGCCGCTGAGGGTGCCCGCCACGGCTCACTCGAGCAGGGCCTCGAGGACGCGCGTGCCGAGCTGCGCGCCGCGGGCATCGAGCCCGAGTACCTCGAGGCTCGCGACCCCGACGACCTTTCCTCCGCCGCCACGCTCAACGGGCGGCCCGTGATGATCGCCGTCGCCGCCCGGGTGGGTGGCGCGCGCCTGATCGACAACCTGATCGTCCAGCCGGACGAAGACCCGAAGGGGAAGCCATGAGCTCTGGCAAGAGACCCGTCGAGGCCCTGGGCGCCGAGACCGCGTCGCGCCGCCCGATGACCCTGCCGCGCCTGATCGAGATGAAAGAGCGCGGCGAGCCGATCGTGATGGTCACCGCCTACGACTTCCCTTCGGCCCAGGTGGCCGAGGAGGCCGGCGTCGACCTCGTCCTGGTCGGTGACTCAGCGGCGAACTGCGTGCTCGGCTACGACTCGACCGTCCCGGTCGGGCTGGACGAGATGCTGATGCTGGCGGCCGCGGTCCGGCGAGGGCTGAAGACCCCCCTGCTGGTCGGCGACATGCCCTTCGGCTCCTACGAGCGCACGAACGAGCAGGCGGTCGAGAACGCGCAGCGCTTCGTCAAGGAGGCGGGGTGCGATGCCGTCAAGCTCGAGCGCGGCGGCCCCTCGGTCGACCGGGCCAGGGCGATCGTCCGAGCGGGCATCCCGGTGATGGGCCATGTCGGGCTGACCCCGCAGACGGCGACCGCACTGGGCGGCTACCGGGCGCAGGGGAAGACCGCGGGCAGGGCCGCGCAGCTCGCCGAGGATGCGCTGGCCCTCCAGTCGGTCGGTTGTTTCGCGATCGTCTTCGAGGCGGTCCCGGCGGCGGTGGCGGAGGCGCTGGCGACGCGGCTCGAGGTCCCGACGATCGGGATCGGCGCCGGCGCCGCGACCGCGGGGCAGGTGCTCGTCTTCCACGACCTGCTCGGGATCACGACCGGCCACATGGCCAAGTTCGTCAAGCGCTACGAAAACGTTCATGACCGGATGGTCGATGGCCTGCGCGCCTACGCAGCCGAGGTCCGGGACCGATCGTTCCCGGGCCCCGAGCACGTCTACTCGATGGAGCCGGAGGAGCTGGCCGAGTTCCACCGCTACCTCGAGCACGAGAGCCTGGCCTCGGCCGCCAACTGGGAGTGGGAGCCACTCAGCTAGGCACGGCCGGCCGGTCGCTCTGCTGTTCGTGTTGATCGGCGCCCTGAGCTGGGGGATGGCCGGCCTGTTCGACGAGAACGTGGTCTCGAACGTCTTCGGGATGGACACGTTCACCGACGTGCTCTGCGTCGTCGTCGGCCTCTGCGGCCTGATGCGCGTGCCGCGGCTACTCGACGGCTTCCGCGTCGGCGGGGACGCCGCCAACCCGCGCGGTACCTGACCCAACCGAGACCGTGCTCCGAGCCGGGCCCGGCTCGCCGTGACGGCCGCGGTAGGTTGCGCCGATGCCGGTGCACAACGGAGAGCTGCGCCTCTCGACCCAGGGCGACTCCGACGTCGTCGACATAACCGCGGGCGTGCAGCGGGTGGTCGACGCCTCCGGCGCCGGCGAGGCCCAGGCGCTTGTGTTCGTCAGGGGGTCGACCGCCGCGATCACGACCATGGAGTTCGAGCCCGGCGGCGTCCGGGACCTGCGCGAGATGCTCGAGCGGCTGATCCCGACGCGGGGCGACTATGAGCACAACCGCCTGAACCACGACTCGAACTCACACGCCCACCAGCGGGCGTCCGTGGTCGGACCGTCGGAGGCCGTCCCCGTCACCGGGGGGCGGCTGGCGCTCGGGACCTGGCAGCAGCTCGTCCTGGTCGACTTCGACGACCGCCCGCGAGAGCGGACGATCCTCGTCCAGGTCCTCGAGTGAGGTCCCGCTAGGGGCCCACCGGGGCGTCGGACTCGATCGAGTCGACCTTCCATGCGCCACCCTCGAGCACGAGGGACACGTCCAGGTCCTCGCCGTCGCTGGCGCCGCCGTTCGGCACGGCGACCGCGGTCGCGCTGCCGCCCTCGACCTTCACCTCGCTGACCTTGACTCCGTCAGCGACCGCCTTCGGGCCCTGCGCGCGACGGCACCCGTCGCGGCCGCCGTAGGCCTTCGTGACATAGGCGGGAGTGACGTAGAGCTCGCAGGCGAGGAGGGGCTCGCCGCTCGCCAGGGCCCGGTCGATCACGATCCGGATCGTCGCCGCGTCGGAGAGGTTGGGGCCGGTCGCGGCGCGTTTCTTGGCCGGCTCGCCGCCTCGGCCGCCCTCCCCGCTCGGCTTTGCCCCCTTGGCCCCGGTCGTCTCCGTCCGGCCGGATTGCTTGCCCTTCCCCGACCCGGCCGGCCCGCTCGTTTCGTCGCCGCCCCCGCCGCCGCAGCCGGCGATGAGCAAGAGCGTGAACAGCGCCGTCGCCGCGGCTGCCCTACGCACCGGCACGCTCCGTCTCGCGAAATTCGATCTCGCGGATCACCTTCGCCGGCGAGCCCGCGGCGATGATCCGCGGCGGCAGGCTCTCAGTGACCACCGAGTTGGCGCCGATCACGCATCTCTCCCCCACCTCGACCCCGCTGGTGACCACGCAGTTGACGCCGAACCAGCAGTTGTCGCCGATCTTCACCGGCGCCTTGCTGGTGAAGCCCTGGTGGGTGACCGGCTGGTCGGGGTGGTCGAAGCGGTGGGCGGCGTCACCGACGAAGCACCAGTTGGCGAACATCACGTGGTCGCCGATCTCGATTCCCTGCTGCGCGGCGAGCATCGTCCCCTGGTTGAGGAAGCACCCCTCGCCGATCCGGATCGTCGCGTCGGGTGACATCGTGATCCAGCACATCGGCTCGAGGAGGGTGTTGCGACCGATCTCCAGGCGGCCGTCGTCAAGCGCTTCGAGCACCTCGCCCTCGACCGGAAAGCGGATGTAGGCGCCGGCCCGCGCCATGTGCCGGTTGATCCGCCAGCGCCGGGTCAGGCGGCGGTTGCGCTCGTACCAGCGCCGCTTCAGCCACCAGAGCCGCCAGCCCGTCGGTTCGGCCATCGGCGCAAGCTTCGCAGAGGCCCTGTCGCCCCGTATGTAGGGTGGCCCGATGGCCACGCTCCGCGGCGGCATCGACCTCGGCGGCACCAAGATCCAGACGACGATCGTCGACCGCAAGGGCGAGGTCGAGGGCGAGGCGCGGGTGCCGACGCCGACCGAGGGCGCGCCCGAGGACGTGGCGCGGGCGATGGCGGCGGCGCTGCGCAAGGCCGCCGCAGCGGCGGGGGTCGAACCAGGCGAGCTCGAGGGAATCGGGGTCGGGTCTCCCGGCGACGCCGACGAGCGCACCGGGGCTGTCTCGGCGGCCCGGAACCTGCCCGGCTGGGAGGGCAGCTTTCCGCTCGGGGAGTGGCTCGGGCGTGAGCTCGGTGCCCCGGTTCGCGTCGGCAACGACGTCCAGGTCGCGACCGAGGCCGAGTTCCGGCTCGGCGCGGCGAAGCCCTATGACTCGCTGCTCGGCGTCTTCTGGGGCACGGGCGTCGGCGGCGGTCTCGTCCTCGACCGCAACCCCTGGATCGGGCGCGGAGCGGCGGGTGAGATCGGCCATGTGGTGGTCGAGCGCGACGGAGCACCGTGCACCTGCGGGCGACTGGGGTGCATGGAGGCCTACGCCGGGCGGGCGGCGATGGAGATCGAGGCGCGCCGCCGTCTCGAGGTCGGCGAGGAGACCAAGATCTTCGAGCTGGCGAAGAAGAAGGGCCACGACCGCCTGAAGAGCGGTGACTGGGAGCGGGCGCTGGAGCACGGGGACGGCCTTGCCGAGAGGCTCCTGGACCGGGCGGTGGGCGCGCTGGGGACCGGGATCGCGTCGGCCTGCAACATCCTCGATCCGGAGGCGGTGGTGATCGGCGGCGGCATGGGCCTCCGGTTCGCCGACCGCTACATGGAAGGCCTGCGGGCCGAGATCCTCGAGCACCTCTTCGTCAGCGACCGCCCGCCCGCGATCGAGGTCGCCGAGCTCGGCGACCTCGGCGGCGCGATCGGCGCGACGCTGCTGTTCGGGCGCTAGGCGGTGACCGGACGGGTCACCTGCGACGCACCCTGATGCAGGCGAAGGTCTGGATCTTCGTGTGTCCGTAGGTTCCATGGCTCCAATCCGCCTGTCCGGACCGCGTAGATCTCACGCAGGCGTATTGCGCCTTGCCGGGGTCGTGGATCAGGTCGGGTCTGTTGATCTCCTGCCCGAAGACACGGCTTGGGTAGTAGTCGTTTGGATGGGGAACGCGGACGTGCCGCGGTTACCTTCAGTACCTCGCGCAGGGTGCCGCCGTAGGGAACCACCTTGCGCGAAACGGTGATGCCGAGCCCGAGGTCCTTGGTCTCGGTCGCGCGCCCTCAGGCGGCGACGGGCTCGCGCTTGCGGGGCGTCTTGCGCCGCCGGCGGCGGACCTTCGGCTCGACCAGGTCGGCGAGGAAGCGACCGGTGTAGGAGGCGTCGATCGCGGCGACGTCCTCGGGACTGCCGGTGGCGACGATCCGGCCGCCCTCCTCGCCCCCTTCCGGCCCGAGGTCGATCAACCAGTCTGCAGTCTTGATGACGTCGAGGTTGTGCTCGATCACGACGACGGTGTTCCCGTTGTCGACCAGGCGGCCGAGGACGTCGAGGAGCCGCTGGACGTCGGCGAAGTGGAGGCCCGTGGTCGGCTCGTCGAGGATGTACAGGGTGTCGCCGGTCGCGACCTTCGACAGCTCGGTCGCGAGCTTGACCCGCTGCGCCTCGCCGCCGGAGAGCGTTGTCGCCGGCTGGCCGAGGCGGATGTAGTCGAGGCCGACATCGTGCAGCGTCCGGAGGCGGCGGGCGATCTTCGGGATGTTCTCGAAGAACTCGACCGCATCCTCGACCGACATCTCGAGCACGTCGGCGATCGACTTGCCCTTGAAGCGGACCTCGAGCGTCTCGCGGTTGTAGCGCTTGCCGTGGCACTGCTCGCACGGCACGTAAACGTCGGGCAGGAAGTGCATCTCGATCTTGATCTGGCCGTCGCCGCGGCAGACCTCGCAGCGGCCACCCTTGACGTTGAAGCTGAACCGTCCCGGCTTGTAGCCCCGGGCGCGCGCCTCCTGGGTCTGCGCGAAGAGCTGGCGGATGTGGTCGAAGACCCCGGTGTAGGTGGCGGGGTTCGAACGGGGGGTGCGGCCGATCGGCGACTGGTCGATATTGATGATCTTGTCGATCTGGTCGAGGCCGTCGATGCCGTCGTGGCTGCCGGGCCGGAGCTTCGCCTGGTGGAGGCGGTTGGCGACGGCGTGGTGGAGCGTCTCGTTGACGAGGGTCGACTTGCCCGAGCCCGAGACGCCGGTGACGCAGCAGAAGACGCCGAGGGGGACGGCGACGTCGACACCCTTCAGATTGTGCTGGCGGGCGCCGCGGACGACCAGCTCCCCGCGCGGCTTGCGGCGGCGCGGCGGGACCTCGATGCTGCGCTTGCCCGACAGGTACTGGCCGGTCAGCGAGAGCGGGTCGGCGGCGACCTCGTCGGGGGTGCCGGCGGCGACGACGTGGCCGCCGTGCTCCCCGGCGCCGGGGCCGAGGTCCAGGAGGTGATCGGCGGCGCGCATGGTGCCCTCGTCGTGCTCGACGACGATCACCGTGTTGCCCAGGTCGCGGAGGCGGTCGAGCGTCGCGATCAGCTTCTCGTTGTCGCGCTGGTGCAGGCCGATCGACGGCTCGTCGAGGATGTACATCACGCCGACGAGGCTGGAGCCGATCTGGGTCGCCAGACGGATCCGCTGCGCCTCGCCGCCGGAGAGGGTGCGGGCGGAGCGATCGAGCGAGAGGTAACCGATCCCGACGTTGTCGAGGAACGAGAGGCGCTCGTCGATCTCGCGGACGATCAGGCGGGCGATCGCGCGCTCGGTCTCAGTCATGTCGAGGTCGCGGATCCACTGGCGCGCGGCGCGGGCCGACATCGCCGTGTACTCGGCGATGCTGATCCCGCCGACCTTGACGGCGAGGCTCTCCGGCCGCAGGCGAGCGCCGCCGCAGTCGGGGCAGGGCTGCTCGGCCATATAGCTCTCGATCCGCTCCCGGATCCGGTCGGAGTCGGTCTCCTGGTAGCGGCGCTCGAGGTTGTTGACGATCCCTTCGAAGCGGACCGAGTAGGAGCGCCGTCGACCGAAGCGATTGCGGTAGGTGACGTGGTGGCGCTCGCCGGCGGTGCCGTGGAGGAAGACCTCACGGTCGTCGTCGGAGAGGCCCTGCCACGGGGTCGAGACGTCGATGTCGTAGTCCTCGGCGACCGCTTCGACGACCCGCTTCCAGTAGCGCGAGTGCCCGAGGCGCCAGGGCTGAAGGGCGCCCTCCTCGAGTGAGAGGGTCGGGTCGGGGACGACCAGCTCGGGGTCGATGACCCGCTGGAAGCCGAGGCCGTGGCATCGGTCGCAGGCGCCGTGGGGAGAGTTGAAGGAGAAGATCCGCGGCTCCAGCTCGGAGATCGAGGTGCCGCAGCCGAGGCAGGCGAACTGCTCGGAGAACATGAGTTTGGCCTCCCCCTCCGCATCCGTCAACTCGACCTCGACCAGGCCGCCGGCGAGTGAGGCGGCGGCCTCCACCGACTCGGAGAGGCGGCGCCGCAGGTCGGCCTTCATCACGAGCCGGTCGACGACGACCGAGATGTCGTGCTTGTACTTCTTGTCGAGGACGATCTCCTCGTCGAGCCGTCGCAGCTCGCCGTCGACGAGAACGCGCGAGTAGCCCTCGAGACGCATCTGCTCGAGCAGCTTCCCGTACTCGCCCTTGCGTCCCCTGACGACCGGCGCCATGACCATGAACCGGCGACCCTCCTCGAGGGTCATCAGCCGGTCGGCGATCTGCTCGAGCGACTGCCCCGAGATCTCGGCCCCGCAGTTCGGACAGTGCGGGACCCCGATCCGCGCCCAGAGGAGCCGCAGGTAGTCGTAGATCTCGGTGACCGTGCCGACCGTCGAACGGGGATTGCGCGAGGTGGTCTTCTGGTCGATCGAAATTGCCGGCGAGAGCCCCTCGATGGAGTCGACGTCGGGCTTCTCCATGAGGCCAAGGAACTGGCGCGCGTAGGCCGAGAGGGACTCCACGTAGCGGCGCTGTCCCTCGGCGTAGATCGTGTCGAACGCCAGGCTCGACTTGCCAGAGCCGGAGAGGCCGGTGACGACGATCAGCGAGTCGCGCGGCAGCTCGACGTCGATGCCCTTGAGGTTGTGCTCGCGGGCACCCCTGATCACGATTGTCTCCGAAGCCGGCATCCGAACGATTCTAGGGGGGCGAACGGCTGTTCCCCCTGCGACCCCGCACTTTGCGCCGGAAGCAGCGCGGAACGTCCCCGATTGACAGACAACGACCCCGCCCGGGGGGTCAAATCCCCGACCGGACGAACTTGTTGCCGGTATGCGGCAAGAAGTTCGTCCGCACGAGCAGCTGGCGGCTCTGGCGGCCGAACAACACGGCGTCGTGGCACATCGCCAGTTACAAGCGATGGGGTATTCGACGAGCGGTGCCGCGCGCGCCAAGTCTGCCTCTCGCCTGCATCCAATCCACCGAGGCGTGTATGCCGTCGGGCACCGGCGGATCAGTTGGCGGGGCCGGTTGATGGCGGCGGTGCTGGCCTGCGGACCAAGGGCGCTGCTCAGTCACATAAGCGCCGCACACCTCTGGGACCTTGCGCCGACGACGGCGGCAGTGGCGCACGTGACGGTCCCGCATGGCGTGCGGCGCCACCGGGGCATCCGGCTCCACCGCTCCCGCACGCTCACCGACGAGGACCACGCGCTCGTCGACGCCGTCCCGGTCACCAGCGTCGCGCGGACGCTCCTCGACCTCGCGTCCGCCGCGCCGGCGCGTTTGGACCGGGCGCTCGAGCAGGCGGAGCGGCTCGGCCTGTTCGACCGGCTCGCGGTCGAGTCGCTGCTCGACCGCTGCGGGAGGCATCCGGGCGCCGGGCGGCTCCGCCGCGGCCTCGCCCTCTACCTGCCCCTACCCTTCACCCGCTCCGAGCTGGAGTGGCGTTTCCTGCGCCTCGTGGACGACGCGGGCCTCCCCCGACCCGCGGCCAACACCGTCCTCGCCGGCCACGAGGTCGACATGCTGTGGGCCGACCGCCGGCTGGTGATCGAGCTCGACGGCTTCGAGCACCACCGCACCCGCGCCGCCTTCGAGCGCGACCGCAGACGCGACGAGGACCTCAAGCTGGCCGGGTTCGACGTCGTCAGATTGACCGCGCGCCGCGTCGCCCACGACCCCGTAGGCGTCGGGCAACGACTCGCCGAGCTCCTCTCCCCGCCGGCCTAGTACAGCGCGGTCGCAAGACGGCGGCGGTACTGCTTCGCCTCCGGGTCCCCGGGCGGCAGCTCGGAGAGGATGCCGACGATCGCCCGGCGAAGATCCTCGCGAAGACCGTCCTCGCTCTCGGCCAGCGCGGCGAGCAGGCGATCGAGGGCGCCGGCGCGGTCGCCGCGGTCGAGCGCCCCGAACGCCTCCGGGACCTCCGGCGGCGGGTCGCCGGCCAGGAGGCGGACCCGCGCCGCCAGCCCCTGAGCCTCGAAATCACCCTCGAGCCGGTCGATCAGCCGCAGCGCGTCCTCCGCCTCCCCGCGCTCCAGCAGGATCCGGGCCAGCGCCACCGCGGCATCGCTCCGGCTCGGCTCCAGCTCGAGCGCACGGCACAGCGACTCTTCGTCCCCTCGCCC
>Ga0126309_10000413_pt1 | contig 14383 bp, 17 predicted proteins | sample Plot56_FD_92541 | JGI IMG/M metagenome (GOLD analysis project Ga0126309, IMG submission 92541) | Serpentine soil microbial communities from UC McLaughlin Reserve, CA, USA - Plot56 | ecosystem: Environmental > Terrestrial > Soil > Grasslands | place: USA: UC McLaughlin Reserve, Lake County...
ACGTCCTCCTGCTCGGGATCCAGGGGTCCGGCAAGGGAACGCAGGCGAAGCGGATCGCGTCCGAGTATGGGATCCCGCACGTCGCGACCGGCGAGATGCTGCGGACGGCGATCGCCGAGCAGTCGGATCTCGGCCGGCAGGTCGAGTCGATCCTCAACCGCGGCGACCTCGTCCCCGACGAGACGATGATCGTCCTGATCCGCGAGCGGCTGTCGCGCGATGAGACCGGCGACGGCTTCGTCCTCGACGGCTTCCCGCGCACGATGGCGCAGGCGTACGCGCTCGACGAGATGCTCGATGAGATCGGGCGCCCGCTCTCGATCGTCTTCGAGCTCCAGGTCGCCGACGACGTCGCGCGCGAACGGATGACGAGGCGCGCCGCCGCGGAGGGGCGAAAGGACGACACCCCGGAGGTGATCGACCGTCGCGTCGAGCTCTACCACCGCGAGACGGAGCCGATCATCGCGCACTACCGCGCGCGCGGGAACCTCGTCGGCATCCACGGCACCGGTACCGTGGACGAGGTGTTCGCCGAGATCCAGGAGGCGCTCGAGCAGGTGCTCGGCCGGGAGGAGGCGACCGCGTGATCATCCGCAAGTCCGAGCGCGAGATCGAGAAGATCGCCGCGGCCGGGCGCGTCGCCGCGGAGACGATCGCGCACGTCGGGCAGCACATCGAGCCCGGGATCACGACGGGCGACCTCGACGACGTCGCCGACGAGTTCATCCGCTCGCACGGCGGCGTACCGACCTCGAAGGGGTATCGCGGCTTTCCGGCCGCGATCTGCATCTCGCCGAACGACATGATCGTGCACGGGATCCCCGGCGAGTACGTGGTCTCCGACGGCGACCTGCTCACGATCGACGTCGGAGTCACCCTCGACGGTTACGTCGCGGACACCGCGCACACGTTCGCCGTCGGCGAGGTCTCGCCCGAGGCGGAGCGGCTGCTCGAGGTCGCGCAGGCCGCGCTCACCGCCGGGATCGACCAGGCGCAGGTCGACAACCGGATCGGCGACGTCTCGGCGGCGATCCAGAGAGTCGTCGAGGACGCCGGCTTCGCGGTCGTCCGGGCGCTCGTCGGGCATGGCGTCGGCCGCCACTATCACGAGGACCCGCAGATCCCGAACTACGGGACGCCCGGGCGCGGCGCGCGCCTCGCACCGGGGATGACGCTGGCGATCGAGCCGATGATCACTGCGGGCGGCGTGGACATCTTCCTCGCCGACGACCAGTGGTCGGTGTACACGGCCGACGGGTCGATCTCGGCCCATTTCGAGCACACGGTCGCGGTGACGGAGGCCGGGCCTCGGATTCTGACCCCGGCTCAGGTCGGTTTGCTACAGTAGCGGTTCGCGGCCTTCGGGCCGTCCTTTTCGTGTCCATTTCCGGGGCTTTTCCGCTCCGGCCGTCTCAGGAGAATGCCGCAGAAGGAAGACAAGATCGAGGTCGAGGGCGAGGTCGTCGAGGCGCTCCCCAGCACGATGTTCAGGGTGCAGCTCGAGACCGGTCAGGACGTCCTGGCCAAGATCTCCGGGAAGATGAGGAAGCACTACATCCGGATCCTCCCGGGCGACAAGGTGAAGGTCGAGCTCAGCCCGTACGACCTGACGCGCGGCCGGATCACCTACCGACACCGATGAAAGTCCGTCCTTCAGTCAAGCCCATGTGTGAGCGCTGCCGCGTGATCAAGCGGCATGGTCGCACCATGGTCATCTGCACGAATCCCCGGCACAAGCAGCGACAGGGCTAGGAGCAGCGTGGCACGCATCGCAGGAGTGAACCTCCCGAACCAGAAGCGGCTCGAGATCGGCCTGACGTACATCTTCGGGATCGGCCCGTCCACGGCGAAGAAGGTCTGCATCGAGCTCGGGCTCTCGCCCGACGAGAAGATCCGCGACCTGACGGACGACGAGATCACGAAGCTGCGAACGTACATCGACTCGAACCTGGAGGTCGAGGGCGACCTGCGCCGTGAGCGGCAGCAGGCCGTCAAGCGGCTCGGCGACATCGGCGCCTACCGCGGCATCCGACACCGGCGCGGGCTGCCGGTGAACGGTCAGCGGACGAAGACGAACGCGCGCACGCGGAAGGGCCCGAAGAAGACCGTCAGCCGCGGCAAGAAGGCCGCGAAGTAATGGCCCCTCCCCGCAAAACGGCGGCCGCTTCGCGCGGCCGCGGGCGCCGCCGCGTCCGCAAGAACATCGCGATCGGTCAGGCGCACATCAAGACGTCGTTCAACAACACGATCGTCGCGCTGACCGACCACGAGGGAAACGTGATCGCGTGGGAGTCGGCCGGATCGGCGGGTTTCAAGGGCTCGCGCAAATCGACGCCGTTCGCGGCGCAGGTGACCGCGGACAACTGTGCGCGGAAGGGGATGGAGCACGGCCTGCAGAAGGTCGAGGTCTTCGTCAAGGGGCCCGGTTCCGGGCGCGAGACCGCGATTCGCTCGCTGCAGGCGGCGGGGCTCGAGATCCTCGGCGTCAAGGACGTCACCCCGCAGGCACACAACGGCGTGCGGCAGAAGAAACGGAGGCGCGTCTAGTGGCCCGTGATCTGGGGCCGAAGTGCCGGGTCTGCCGGCGCGAAGGAATGAAGCTCTTCCTGAAGGGCGAGCGCTGCCTGACCGAGAAGTGCGCGATCGAGCGGCGGTCCTATCCGCCGGGCGAGCACGGCCGCGGACGGATCAAGCAGAGCGAGTACCTGCTCCAGTTGCGCGAGAAGCAGAAGGCGCGCCGGTACTACGGGCTGCTCGAGAAGCAGTTCCGCACGTACTACGAGAAGGCGTCGCAGCAGCAGGGGATCACCGGCGAGGTGCTCCTCCGGATGCTCGAGACGCGCCTCGACAACGTCGTCTACCGGCTCGGCTTCGCCGCGTCGCGCTCGCAGGCGCGCCAGCTCGTCCGCCACGGCCATTTCCAGGTCAACGGCCGGCGCGTCAACATCCCGAGCTTCCAGGTCCGGCCCGACAACGTGATCTCGATCAAGACCGCGTCGCCCGCCGAGCAGATCGTGCGCGACGCCACCGACCTGACCGCGTCAGTCGCGCCGTGGCTCCAGTCCGACCACGACAACCTCACCGGCAAGGTGCTGCGCTACCCGGAGCGCGCCGAGATCGACACGCCGGTGTCCGAACAGCTCATCGTCGAGCTCTACTCGAAGTAACGACCAGAAGAGAGGAAGCGCCTTGGCAGTCCGCACCAGCCTGATGGAGTTCCAGATCCCGAAGATCGTCCACGAGGAGGTCAACGAGAATCGTGGTGTCTTCGTGATCGAGCCGCTCGACCGCGGCTTCGGTTACACGTTCGGCAACTCGCTGCGCCGCGTGCTGCTCTCGTCGCTCGAGGGCGCCGCCGTCACCTCCGTGAAGATCGAGGGCGTGCAGCACGAGTTCTCGACGCTGCCCGGCGTCGTCGAGGACGTCACCGACATCATCCTGAACCTGAAGAACCTGGTCGCCGTCCTGCACGGGGAGTCGCCGGAGATCGAGGTCCGGCTCTCGAAGAAGGGCGCAGGCGCGGTCACCGCCCGCGACCTCGAGGCGCCCGCCGAGCTCGAGATCCTGAACCCGGACCTCGAGATCGCGAACCTCGCCGATCGCGGCCGGCTCGAGATCACGCTCACCATCGGGCGCGGCCGCGGGTACGTTCCGTCCGAGAACAACCGCGGGCCCGAGCACACGATCGGGGTGATCCCGATCGACTCGATCTTCTCGCCGGTTCGGCGCGTCTCCTACGACGTCGAGGCCGCCCGTGTCGGTCAGCGGACCGACTACGACAAGCTGCGGCTCGACGTCACGACCGACGGCTCGCTCGATCCGAAGGACGCGATCGCGCAGGCGGCCGAGATCCTGATCCGGCAGCTCGCGATCTTCACCGACCTCGAGCGCATCGAGGGCTTCGGGGAGTCGGCCGCGGCAGCGGACGGAGCCGGCGCGGAGCCCGCGCTCGCGCACGGGATGGAGAACTTCCCGATCGAGGAGCTCGAGCTCGGCGTTCGTTCCTACAACTGCCTGAAGCGGGTCGGGATCGAGACGATCGGCGACCTCGTCTCGAAGACGGATGGAGAGCTCGCGGCGATCCCGAACTTCGGTCGGAAGTCGATCGAGGAGGTCAAGGAGACGCTCGCGACGCACGGCCTCACCCTCCGCGGAGACAACGGGGAGTAATGCGGCACCAGCGCGCGGGGAAGAAGCTCGGCCGCGACTCCGCGCAGCGACGCGCGTTGTACGCGGGCCTCGCCGGCCAGCTGATCGAGCACGGCCGCATCCGGACGACCGAGGCGAAGGCGAAGGCCGTCAAGCCGATCGCGGAGCAGATGATCACGCTCGGCCGGCGCGGCGACCTGCACGCACGCCGTCAGGCGCTCGCGTTCCTGCGCTCACAGGACGTCGTGCACAAGCTCTTCTCCGACGTCGGCCCGCGGTTCGCGGACCGGCCGGGCGGCTACTCGCGCATCGTCAAGCTCGGCCCGCGGCCGGGTGACTCGGCGCAGATGGTGTACCTCGAGCTCGTCGACTACGTGCCCGAGGCGCAGCCGGTCGTCGCGCCGGCCGCGGCGGCCGCAGCGCAAGGCTAGTCCTCCAGGCGCGTCGCCGTGATGCGGCCCTGGGCGACCCATACGGGACGCGTCAGCCGCTCGTCGATGACGAGGTAGAGCGTCCCCGCGGGTTCGCTCTCGGCCGGCGGCGCGCCGGGACGATCGACCCACCAGCCGAGCGCGATCACCTGCCCCTCGACCTTGCCGCCGTCGGGGCGGTCGTAGTCGGTCTCGACGAAGAGGCGGCGCGTGACCGCGACGGCGAAGTCGGCGTGGTGCTCCATCAGCCGTCCGGTGCGACCGGGTCGACCGCCGAGACCGCGAGCTGCCGCTGCCGCCAGGGGACGATCACCTCCTCGCCGAGCACCTGGAGCATCGCCGCCGCAGGGACTGCGACGATCGCGCCGCCCAGGCCGAACAGCGCACTGCCGACGAGCACGGCGAGGAACACGACGAGCGGTGGGATGTCGAGCTGACGACTCTCGACGAGCGGCGAGATCACGAACCCCTTGAGGTTCTCGATCAGCACCGACGCGACGACCGTCAGGCCGAGAGTCTGCAGGCCGTCGAGGGCGGCGATCCCGAAGAGCGGGATCCGCGCGAGCCACGGCCCGACGCGCGGCACGACCTCGCCGAGCGCGACGATGATCGCGAGCGGGACGGCGAAGGGAACGCCGATGATCCGCAGCGCGATGTACATCAACGTCCCGTCGATCGTCATCACGATCACCTTCGCTCGGACGTAGTAACCGATCCGCGACCACATCTTCCGCAGCACGTCGCGGACCTCGGCGCGGTGATCCGGGTGCACGAGGAGCAGGATCGCCGCGAGCAGCCGCCGCCGGCTCGACACGATCAGCGTCGAGATCACGAACACGCTGAGCAGGTCGATGAAGACCTTGAAGACGTCCGTGGGGAGCCGTAGCGCACGCTCGGCGACACGGTTGAAGATCGCCTGGCCGAGCCGCGCGACCTGCGTCTCGAACGGCGCGAGCGTGGGGTAGTTGTCGCGGATGTCGTCGTACGCGGAGCGGAGGCCCTCCGAACGGTCGGCGTACGCGGGCGCTTCGTCGGCGAAGCTCGCGAGCTGCGCGAACAGCGCCGGAGTCACGATCCAGAGGAACGCGACGACGACGGCGAGCACGCTGAGGTAGATCAGCGGGACCGAGATCGCGATCGGCAGCCGCCATTCCTCGAGCTTCGCCGTCGGTCCGGAGAGCGCCGACGCGAAGAGGATGCTGACGAAGAGGATCAGCAGCACGTGCTCCAGCCGCAGCAGTGCGAGGACCGCGAGCGCGGTCAGGAACGCGAGGACGAGGCCGAGGTAGAACGGTTTCGCGCGGTCCCACGTCGCCCCCACGAGGCCACTATGGCCGCGCCTCCAGACGGCGTGTCCGGTGCCAGGCACCGGCCGTGGCCCGGCGCGGCGTGTCGCGTGCCGGCGTGTCCGGTGCCAGGCACCGGCCGTGGCCAGAATGGCGCGGTGAAGCTGAAGCTGACGCTCGAGTACGACGGCGTCCAGTTCCACGGCTGGGCGGCCCAGCCGGGGCTGCGGACGGTCGAGGGCGAGCTGCGGACGGCGCTCGGTCGCGTCTTCCCCGGCTGGAGCGAGCTGGCGGTCGCGGGGCGAACCGACACGGGCGTCCACGCGCGCGGCCAGGTCGTTTCGCTCGACGTCTCCGGCGGCCCGCCGCCCGAGCGAACGTCCCGCGCGCTGAACGCGGAGCTACCGGACGATGCGAGCGTCGTTTCGGCCGAGGCGGCGGGCACGGAGTTCCACGCGCGCCACTCGGCGCTCGCGCGAACGTACCGCTACCGGATCTGGCGCCGCGGCACCCCGTCGCCGTTCGAGCTCGGGCGCGCCTGGTGGTTCCCGCGCGCGTTCGACGAAGCCGCGCTCGCGGACGCCGCCGACGCGATCCTCGGCGAGCACGACTTCCGCGCCTTCACCCCAACCGAGACGCAGCACCGCGTCTTCGTCCGCAACGTCCGCGCGGCGACGTGGCATCGACGCGGGGACGCGCTCGAGCTCGAGATCACAGCCGACTCGTTCTTGCGGCACATGGTCCGGACGCTCGTCGGAACGATGGTCGAGCGGACGCCTGAGCAGCTCGCGTCGTTGCTGGAGGGCGCCGCGCGGAGCGATGCGGGGACGACCGCGCCGCCGTGGGGCCTGTACCTCGAGCGCGTCGAGTACGAGCGGCCTTAGCCGATCGAGACGGGCCAGTTCGCGCGCTGCGTCCCGCCGTCGCCCTCGACCTCCGCCTGCAGCAAGACCTTCTTGCCCCTGAGGACGGTCGGCCACTTGTGCGTTCGGTTGAGCGAGCCCGTGAACGCGAAGAAGCCGATCGTGTCGACGAGCTGGTCGCCGAGGAACACGCGCATCTTCGCGGTGCCGCCCGACGGCTTCGCGCCGCGCCGCGCGGTGACGGTGTAGTGCCACGGCGTGCCGACCCTCGCCGAGTGGCCCTCGCCGCTGAGGGTGATCGTGAACGCGGGCTTCCCACTCGGCTTGGCGACCGGCGTCGCCGTCTCGTCCGGAGCCTCGACCGTCAGCGTCGTCTGCGGTGGCGCAGCGGCCGTCGTGGTGGCCTCGCCTCCACCCCCGTCCGCGCCCTGCGGCTCGTCGCTCGCGCCGCCGCCGCAGCCGCCGGCGGCGAGGACCAGCGTGACCAGGAGCAATGCCCTCCGCATGCGCCCCATTGTGCCCATTGGGCCGCCGATACGATCAGTTCGTGCGCTTCTCGACGGTGCTCTTCGACCTCGACGGGACGCTGATCGACTCTGCTGCGATCATCCTCGCGTCGATGCGGCACGCGACGCGGACCGTCCTCGGGCGCGAAATCGCGGACGAGCAACTCCTCGCCGGAGTCGGCACGGGCCTGCGGTACGAGATGCACGCGTTCGACGCGGAACGGGTCGACGAGCTGATCGACGCGTACCGCGCGCACAACGAGCCGCTGCACTCCGAGCTGCAGCCGTGCGCAGGCGTCCTCGACATCCTCCCGGCGCTCCGCGCGCACGGCAGGCGCCTCGGGATCGTGACCGCGAAGCGGCACGTGACGGTCGAGCTCGCGTTCTCCACGGTGCCCGGTCTCCGCGAGCACTTCGAGGTCGTGGTCGGCGCGGAGGACACCGAGCGTCACAAGCCGAACCCGGAACCGCTGCTCGCCGCACTCGACCGGCTCGACGCGGCCGCAGCCGCCACGGCGTACGTGGGCGACTCGCCGTTCGACGTGCAGGCCGCGAGGGCCGCGGGCGTCACCGCGATCGCGGTCACGTGGGGGCGCTTCCACACCCGCGTACGCCTCGAGCGCGAGGACCCGGACGCGGTCGTCGACAGCGCGGAGGAGCTGCTTGCCGTCCTCTGAGGGGCGCAAGCGCGTCGACGAGCTTCGCAAGCTCGTCGACTACCACCTCTACCGTTACCACGTCCTCGACGACCCGGAGATCTCCGACGCGGAGTTCGACCGGCTGTGGGACGAGCTGCTCGAGCTCGAGCGCAAGCACCCCGAGCTCCAGACAGTCGACTCGCCGACCCAGCGCGTCGGCGCGCCGCCCTCGGACCGCTTCGAGAAGGTCGAGCACCCGACGCCGCTGGGCTCGCTCGAGAAGGTGACGACGGACGAGGCGCTGGAGAAGTGGCACGGCGACGTCTGCAAGCGGCTAGGGACAAGCGCTGTCGTCTACGTCACCGAGCCGAAGATCGACGGGCTCTCGATCAACCTGGTGTACGAGAACGGCGTGTTCGTCCGCGGCGCGACGCGTGGCGACGGGAAACGCGGCGAGGACGTGACGCCGAACCTGCGCACGATCAAGGCGATCTCGATGCGCATGCAGCTGGCGCCGCGCGAGACACCGCCGGCGCTGCTCGAGGTCCGCGGCGAGGTCTATCTGCCGCTCTCCGGATTCAACGCGCTGAACGAGCGGCTGGTCTCCGAGGGCAAGAAGCCGACGCCGAATCCGCGCAACGCCGCTGCCGGATCGCTCCGGCAGAAGGACTCGACGATCACTGCGCAGCGCCCGCTGTCGATCTGGATCCACGGCGTCGGCGTGCGCGAGGGGCTTCCGGTGGACGGACACTGGGACGCGCTCCAGTGGCTGCGCGCGCACGGCTTCCGCACGAACCCCTACGCCGAGCGCCACGAGTCGGTGGCGTCGGTGGCGCGCGCCTGCCGCGCGTGGGAGAAACGGCGGATCGAGCTCGACTACGAGATCGACGGGCTCGTGATCAAGGTCGATTCGTACGCACACCAGGCGCGCCTGGGCGCGCTCCACGGGCGTCCGCGCTGGGCGCGCGCCTACAAGTGGGCACCGATGACCGCGACGACGCGGCTCGACAAGATCCTGATTCGCGTCGGCCGCACCGGTGCGCTGAACCCGTGGGCGCTGCTCGAGCCGGTCGAGGTCGGCGGCGTCACGGTGTCCCGCGCGACGCTCCACAACGAGGAGGACATCAACCGCAAGGACATCCGCGAAGGCGACCAGGTGATCGTGCAGCGCGCGGGCGACGTGATCCCGCAGATCGTCGGGCCCGCCGGCGAGCACGCACCGGGGACGAAGCGCTTCCGGATGCCGAAGCGCTGCCCGCTCTGCGGCGCCGAGGTGGTGAAGCCCGAGGGCGAGGCGATGCACCGCTGCCCGAACAACGACTGTCCGTCCCGCGGCCTCGAGTCGCTGATCAACTGGGTCCAGGCCGCAGCGGACATCGAAGGGGTGGGGGAGCAGTCGGTGCGGCGCCTGTGGGAGCTCGGCCTTGTACGTTCGCTCCCGGACCTGTACCGGCTGACGAAGGAGCAGCTGCTCGGCGTCGACGGCTACGGCGAGATCTCGGCGGGGAACGCGCTCGCGTCGATCGAGGCGTCCAAGGGGATCCCGTTCCCGCGCGTGCTGTTCGGCCTGAACATCCCGGACGTCGGGTGGGTGACGGCGCAGAACCTCGCGCGGCACTTCGAGCACGTCGACCGCCTGCTCGCGGCGACGCAGGAGGACGTCCAGGAGGTCGACGGAATCGGCCCCGACCGCGCGGAGTCGATCGCCGAGTGGTTCTCCGACGAGCGGAACCGCGCGCTGGTCGAGGAGCTGCGCTCGCTCGGGCTCCGGTTCGAGCTCGGCGTCGAGGACCGGCCGAAGGAGGGCCCGCTTACCGGCAACACGTACGTGATCACCGGCACGCTCGAGCGGTTCTCGCGCGAGCAGGCGGCAGCCGAGCTGGAGGCGCTCGGCGCGAAGGTGACGAACTCGGTCTCGAAGAAGACGACGGGGCTCGTCGTCGGCGAGGAGCCGGGCAACTCCAAGCTCACGAAGGCGCAGCGCGAAGGTGTGCCGCTGCTCGACGAGGCGGCGTTGCTGGAGCTACTGGGCCGCGGCTAGCACCGTCACGAACCGGTCCTGCGCGCGGCGCGCCCACCACGTCGAGACCGGGCGTCCGTTGTGCAGGATCGCGAACGCGTACTTGCCCGTGACGTAACCGGCCAGTGTCGACGCGGCGTTCGTCGTTCCCGTCTTCGCGAGCACGGTTCCGCGCGCGGGCGGCCGGCGCAGGCGATCCCTCAGGGTGCCGCTGATCCCTGCGACGGGAAGGACCCGCACGAACGACGGCCGGAGCTCGGGGTCCGTCCACGCGACTTGCAGCAGCGTCACGAGCGAGGTCGCGGTCAGCCGGTTGAGCAGCGACAGGCCGGAGCCGTCGACGACCCTGACGCCGCCGAGCGGCACGCCGAGCGACCGCAGGATCTGCGTCACGACCGCTGCACCGCCCGCGCTCGTCCCTCGTCCGCCGTCGACGGCGCCGAGCTGCTTCAGGAGCATCTCCGCGGTGAAGTTGTCGCTCTCGATGCCCATCGTGTGCACGAGCGCCGACAGCTTGGCGGAGTGCACGAACGCGAGCGGGAAGTCCGCGGTCCTCGTTGCCGCGACCTTGGCGGGGCCCGTGACGGCGACGCCGGCCGCGCGCAGCTCCGCCCGGAACGCGAGCGCCGCGGCCAGCGCGGGGTTCTGCGTGACGTAGCCGCCGTAGCGCGCGCGATCCACGATCAGCGCGGAGAGCGGCGGCGACTCCTGGATCAGGTACGACGGTTTCCACCCGCTCACGCTCCGTCGCGTGTCAAAGAACGACTCGTCGCCGACGACGGCGCCGCTGACGCGTCGGATCCCGAACGCGCGGACGCCGCGCGCCAGGACGTGCAGGTCCGCTCGTGAGAGGGTCGGATCGCCGAACCCCTTGAGCACGAGGTCGCCTTCCCACGTCGTGTTCACGAGCTCGCCCGCGCCGAGCACGTCGGTCTCGATCTGGAAGTCGGGGCCGAGCGTCTGGAGCGCCGCGAACGCCACGCCGAGCTTCTCCGTCGAGGCCGGAACCAGCGCACGGGACTCGTTCTGCGAATAGACGCGCCTGCCGGTGCGGAGGTCGATCGCGAGCGCTCCGGTCTGCGCACGCGCGGTGTGCGGCACCGCGAGCGCCTTCGCGAGCCGCTCCGAGAGCAGGTCGGCGCGCGCCTGCGCCGGCGCCAGGAGCGCGAGCAGGACAAGGAGGGCCCAGAGGCGTGGGCCTCTCACGGCGTGAAGATGGGCCGCGCGGCCCATGCCGTCGGCGCGGCGGGCTTCGATAATCGGCTGCGAGCTGTTGGCTGCCATGGCTGAGGACGGGACGACGATTTTCGCCGAGATCGAAGCGGTGCTCGCGGACGCGACGCCGCCTCTCGACGCGCTCGAGGATACGCTCACCGCGGGCTATGCGGCAGCGCTCGCCCTCGAGGCGGAGCGGTGGCGAATCGAGCGCGGGATCTCGGCGGCGGCGGCGTCGCTCGGCTCCGGGTCGGACGACGGCCAGGCACAGGAGATCGCAAATCTCGCGCGCCGGCTGGATGTCGCCGAGGGCGACCTGGCCCGGCTCCGCGAGCTGCTGGCGACGCTGCGCGACCGCGCCTCGGCGGCGCGCGCGGCCTAGACGATCCCGGACTTCACCGCGTAGACCGCGGCCTGGATCCGGTTGTCGATCTGCAGCTTCATCAGGATGTTCGAGATGTGATTCTTGACCGTCTTCGGCGAGATGTGGAGCTCGCCGGCGATCATCGCGTTGTCCTTGCCGTTGGCGATCAGCTTCAGGACCTCGATCTCGCGATCGGAGAGCTCTGCCCGGATCGCCTCGGCGATCGCCGGGACGGAGCTCGTCGAGCGCACGCGCTGGAGCACCTTCGACGCGATGTGTGGTGAGATCAGCGATTCACCGACTGCGGCGGCGCGGATCCCGGCCATCAGCTCCTGGATCGACGAGTCCTTGAGCAGGTAGCCGCACGCGCCCGCGAGGATCGCGTCGAGGACGTCGCTGTCCTGGTCGCTGATCGTCAGCACGAGCACGCGCGTCAGCGGCGCGATCCCCGTGATGTGCCGGGTCGCCTCGACGCCCGTCATTCCCGGCATGTTCAGGTCCATGACGACGACATCGGGTGCGAGCTCACGAACGGCGCGGATCGCTTCGGTTCCCGCCGCGGCCTCGCCGATCACGTGGACGCCCTGCTCCTCCAGCAGGTTGCGCAGCCCGGTCCGGAACAGGTCGTGGTCGTCGACGATCAGGACGCGCAGGGCGTCCAGGCGAGCCTCTGTCGTCTCAGCGGTTTGCGCCATACCCCCTCGGCCGGGTCGGGGGTCCCAGTCTACTAGCCGCTCTGGAGCCCGATCGTGACGGTGCGGCGGCCCCACGCCAGCGCCTGCGCGCGGGTCGGGAACCAGAGATCGATCATGTTCCCCTGCACCGCTCCGCCCGTGTCGGCGGCGATTCCCTCGCCGTAGCCCGGGATCGTCAGCCGCGTGCCGAGCGGAATCACGTTCGGGTCGACAGCGACGACGCCCCACCCGGTCGGCAGACCGGTCGCGGTCCGTCCCTGGATCGAGTAGCCGGTGGAGACGACGGTCAGCGAGTCGCGCGCGCCCGCTGCGGCCGCCGGAGCCGCGGCGACGGGCGCGGTCGGGGCCTGCTCGGCGATGACGGCGACGGGCGTGGCGGTGACCGGGGTGGCGGGCGCGTCGTTCGTTCGCTTGGTGGCGGCGCGGACGACCGTCCGCAGGCGCGCGATCCGGCGCGCAGTGAAGCCGCGCTCGACCGCTAGACGCACGAGGTAGCCGCGGCGCTCCGCCTGCGTAGCGGCGAGATGCTCCGTCGTGGCGGCGGCCGAGAGCTCGGCGACGCGCAACGCGGTTGCCCGTGCCGCGATCCGTCCCTGCGTCCGTTTCAGCTCCGCGCGCGCCTGGCGCACCTGCTCGACGATGTCGCGGTCGCCCGACGCAAGGCTGCGGAGCCCCTCCAGGCCGGTGACCGCCTCCTCGAGCGTCTCCGCGCCGAGGAGGATCGCGATCGGGTCGGTTTGCCCGTGCTCGTACAGCTGGCGCAAACGCGAGCCGAGCCGCTCCTCCGACACGTACAACGAGCGCCAGGCGACGTCGAGCTGGACGCGGAGCGACGCGAGTTGCTCTTCCGCGCGCTCGCGCTGGGCACGAACACCGGCGAGGCGCGCCCGTGCCTGCGCAAGCTGCGACTGGAGCGCGTACAGCTCGAGCGTCGCGGCGCGTGTGCGCGCTCGAAGCGACACGTCCCGTGCGCGCAGCTGCTCGACGGACGCGGGCGAAGCGCCTCCGCCGGCGGCCAGGAAAGCGAAAAGCGCTGAGATCGCGGCGACGACCGCGGCTCGGCGCGCTGCGAGCATGCTCGAGCATCCGCGCACGGTGGCTGAACGTACCAAAGCCCCCGCCTTGTAACGCCGTACTTTCGGTCGATTTCGGTAGATTTTGGCCTGATCGTGCGGTTGCAGGCATCCGGGCGGGTTGCTAGCCTCCGGCCCTTGTGACGAGCCCAGGCCCCGGGCGCGTCACGAAGGAGACACGCTGGAACCCCGACGCCTCAGCCGCCGATTCGCTCCCGCGTTCGTTGTTGGACTCGCCGCAGTCCTCGCCTCGGCGGGCGGCGCCGGCGCCGAGCCCGGTGTGGCGCAGAAGCAGGCGCAGGCGCAGGCGGTTCTCGAACAGGTGCATTCGATCGACGCGAAGCTCGAGCAGGCGATCGAGTCCTACAACGCGGCGAACGTGAAGCTCGACGCGATCGAAGCCGATCTCGCGCGCAACCGGCGCCACCTCGTGCTCGCGAAGGCGAACCTCGGCGTCGCGCACCGGCGCCTCGCCGACCGTGTCGTCGCGATGTACCAGTCGGGTGAGCAGAGCTCGACGGTCAGCGTCCTGCTCGGCGCGAAGAGCCTCGACGACCTGCTCGACCGGATCGAGACGACGAACCGCGTCTCGGAGCAGGATTCGTCGACCGTCCGACAGATCGCCGCCTACCGCCGCGAGGTCAAGCAGCGCACGGCCCGGTTGGCTCGGGCGCGCAGCGAGCAATCGCGCATCGTCGCCTCGAAGGCGGCCCAGCGCGCGTCGATCGAGTCTCAGCTCCGCGAGCGGCAGCGGATGCTCGCCGGGATCCAGTCCGAGATCCGGCGCATCCAGGCCGCCGAGCACGCACGCTCGCTCGCGATCGCGCGGCAGGCCCGCGTCGGTCTGCCGAGCCAGGGAAGCGCGGAAAACGTGATCGGCGCGGTCGCCGTCACCTCGGACGGGTCGAGCGTCGCGCCGCCGGCGCGCTACGGCGGCGTCGTCGGGATCGCGATGCGCTATCTCGGCACGCCGTACCGCTGGGGCGGCTCGACGCCCTCCGGATTCGACTGCTCCGGATTCACGATGTACGTGTTCGCGCAGATCGGCGTCAGCCTGCCGCACTACACCGGCGCGCAGTATGCGATGGGTACGCCGGTGGCGCGCGACCAGCTTCAGCCGGGCGACCTCGTGTTCTTCAACGG
>Ga0126309_10000414_pt1 | contig 14362 bp, 30 predicted proteins | sample Plot56_FD_92541 | JGI IMG/M metagenome (GOLD analysis project Ga0126309, IMG submission 92541) | Serpentine soil microbial communities from UC McLaughlin Reserve, CA, USA - Plot56 | ecosystem: Environmental > Terrestrial > Soil > Grasslands | place: USA: UC McLaughlin Reserve, Lake County...
AAAGTTGTATCGGACATCTAGTACCTACCTGCGGCATGGTCCTCAATGTCACCTTCGCGCCATTCCGCAACTGAAATGGTTGCAACAACCTGATCAGTAACGGCAACAGCGCCCGAGATATTCACCAATACAGACCCATCCGAATGAGCCCACAATGTCCCATTACTAAACGTGTCAAAAGACGGAACCGCAAGATTGGGAACACGACAGTTACCAAGCGTCAAATTCCCCTCTTGCGAATCCACATACATCGCTGCCTTCGCATTGGCAATAACAGTTGCGTCATCATTGCCAATCAACGTGTACGTAAGAATATTCCAGATCCGACTAACAGGCGGAGACCCGAGAACAATAACACCCGGTCCCAACCGAGACGCCGTAAACGACAGGTAAATGGGACGCGGTGGACGCTTTCCCAACTTGTCTTCCAACCCAGCAAGTCCGCTAGCCAACTCGTCACCGCTAGCGATATCGACTTCTGCGCCCAAGTTCAAATGCATCAGCATCAGATCCTCCTTTCCAGTTCGTCATTAATCCGGGTGGTAGCCAACAGCTCCATTTCCATTGCCGCAATGTTCACCTTGCGGCAGGCTCGAATCAGCATCTGATACAGCCTGATTCGAGAATCCGAAAACGTGTTGTCCTCATACTGTCGCTCAATCAGATAGAGCGACAACGCAAAGGACACGAACAGGTAGGCCCAGTCAACAGGCCGAACCGACTTCACACTGCCTCGATCACAGCCGACACTCCCAAGGGAGCGTTGTAATCCACAACCAGCGAATGCGCATTCACTGGCGCAAGCAACCCGTCCGTCCTTCCCAATGCAGGAATAACCGTTTCGTCATCAATCATGGGCACGAACTCACCGTCATTCAACTGCCAGTGCGCAACGCGTACATACGTTTCCTTATTGCCTACATGCAGATGAACGTACCTTTCCCGAATACCCGTAGCACCCCCAACATCCGGAAGTCCAATAACCTCTTCTCGAATGTCCTCCAGATCCTCGGTAGTCGGCGGAAGGCTCACGGTACAGAACATGATTTCTTTCTCCTCTTGTCCAGGCAAATAGTCGACACCGATCCACCGGTCTACAACCACGCTCAGATCGTAATGCAGACCAATCTGCGGTGGATGCTTGAACTGCTTTCCGATAGTCCCATCCGGGATTTCAGCAACGCCGTCATACTCCGCAACCAGATACGGCGGTTCCTCAATCCCACGAACTCGAAACATAGTGCGAATGTACGGCAGATGATTTCGCCGATTGCAATACACGGTGGGCCAGCGACCGTTTTTCCTAGCCGTAGCAATCAACGGCAACACATTTTCAGGGGGCCAAATACATTCAGGCTCCACATCAAAGATGTCAGCGTCCCAACGTTCACCAACCGCCGAAATGGTAACAAGCTTGGCGCGCTTGAACCTATTCCACCATTCCGCTTTCCACGTAGTCCGTCGCCCATCGATATACCCAGCAACCAGTTCCGCATCCTCCGGAATGTCGTAAGGATCATCCGCGTCATACATAATCCGCGTCATGGCTTGTACGGCCCTCCCCACGACTTAGGCCTGAACAAATCCGGCTGTGACCACATCTTCCCAGCAGCGGGACGATTCACGGGTGTCTGACACCGCGCAATCCACGCGGTCGGAAACACCACACTCGCGTGTGCCCCCGCCGACGTGATGACCTGCACTGGCGCTGTGTTCGCACTGATGTCATTAGTGTTGCGCCGAAACATCACTTAATACCCCCTACCACTTTAGTCGCCTTACCCAATGCCCCGAAGACACCAGGTACAGGCGTTTCGCGGATAAGCATGACAGCACCAATCAACATGAGCAGAAATCCAGCAGCAATGAGAACGCCGAAATACACCTTGTTCCCTGCGTTGCCGAACATCTGCCACACCGGGCGTAGCAGTCCACCGATCTCATCTTCAAATGACGCTGCCACAATAGGCGAGTCCTGCGCACCGCCCGCGTTAAGATCGGGCGTAACACCGCCTGTCAAAAATTGCTTGTATGCGCCGTTCGTAAACGTAGACCACGGCATCTTGTTCTTACCGCCCGATCCAATAGCAACAGCAGCCTTAGCGTTAGTCAGCGGGTCAAACAAATCCCTGTTACTACTCAATCCAAATTGTGCGCGACGTGATGGACCCATCGCACCCAACATGTTGATCTGCCACAGTCCATACGAGTCGTCCGGCGGATTAGGGTTGTGCGCGTCTTCGCGTCCGCCCGACTCTGCCAACGCAATAGCAGCCATGACATCAGCATCATCCGGATTACCACCTGCCTTAATCCACAAGCCTTTCAACTGCGCGTAAGACAGCGCCACAACAACACCTCCTCACGTCCAGACAGCGCCACCGGTATTACCCGGTGTCGGCGTGTTACTCGGCTTGAGCGTAGGCAGTTTTGCCGTACCGGGTGCCCATTCCTTAGGCGGTGGCGTAGTCTCCCCCTGCATCCCTTTCAGTGGAATCAGTCCGTACTTAATTCCCTTGGGAATCCCTCCCGTGAACTTGAAATTCCCGTTCGCGTCCACGGGGGTTTTCATGATCTGCGCGAGAAGGAAACCCGCACCCAATAGTGCAGCGAATCGTTCGTTCCAAATCGCCACCAAACTCAGAACGGCGAACCCAATGGCGACACGGGCAAGAGATGCAGGCCACGGCCAATACCCCTCTTTCGCTGCTCCGTAAGTCATAATGGCAACGCTAACTCCGAATTCTGCCGTGAGAAGCTTTGAGCCTCCGCTCATGATGCCGCCTTTTTTGGTGTTTCCCAGGAAAACGGGGGCTGGATAGTCGCCGGATTCTTCTCTACGTCCTTACTCAGTGGCGCCGGAGTGAGTCCCAGCAGGACCGCCATAGGCGGAATCCCCCCAACCGGAAGTGTCCCGGTCTTAGGGTCATACCATCTCGTCATATACATGCCCTGATAGAAAAGCGCATATCCGAAAACAATGACGGCTACTCCGACACCGAATTTCATGCGGCTGCCCCGTCCTCACTGGCGGGATGGGCAATCATGTACTCATATCCCGCAACGAAGATAAGACAGATACCCGCCGATGCCCAGAACACCGCAGTGTTCCCACTCAAATGCGCCAGCGATGCACCCATGCCCATGACAATGATTGTTGCCGCAATCTCGCCCCACCGAATGCGCTTGATATTCCCTTCTCGACTACCCTGCGCGTGAAAGAAAGGCGATGCGACAGTAAACCAAGATGGACAGAATCCAGCAAATACCCCCGACGCCGTCCCCACCATCAATGCAACCGACGCGACTTCAGTGGAATCCATGCTCATGCTGTCCGCACCTCACGCGTAGCCTGCGGTGCGGGAACAATCGGACCCGGATTATATCCCTTGTCCTCCGGCGTCAAATCAGACCATGTCGAACCACCCGACGAATCCCCGTGCGCGCCCGGAATAAAGAGCTTAGTTCCCTTGGGAACAAGGTTCGTCTCAGAAACCTTGACACCCGGATTGGCAAGCATGATCGCAATAGCATCATAAGCAAGCGAGACAAAATCAGGCTTGCCGTTCCAATCCTTCAGGTTATAAGCCTGTTGCGCGATTTCCTGCGGATACATATCCCGGTAAACGGTGAACCAAAACCCGTTCTGCCGTCCCAGGTAATTAGCGCCACCCGCATTGCCCCCATTCTGCGCAGGCAGATTCACATACACATCGCCCTGCTGAGGCTGCAATTGCTGTGCGTTGTAATACATCTGACCCGGGTAATACCCTTGACCGGTGGCGGAATAAGACGACGTGATCTGATTGCCGTTCTCATCCGTCTTAGTCACCGACTGAGACGACTGGAATTCCCCATTCGGTCCCGTCTCACCTGACTCCCCATCACCCGCAGGAACAGACTTCGGACGAATGAACATCGTGTAGCCGAAATAGGCAACACCCGCAACCAGAATGATCCACACCCACAGCGGCAAGGGACCCTTCTTTTCCTTCAGCTTCTCAAGCGAGAAATCCACCGGTTCTCATCCCTTCTTTGCCAAGCGTCCTTGCGCGCGTACGCCGCAAGAGCAAATCACGCAACGCCCTACCTGCTTTGGGGTGTGATCCGCATGCTTACCGGTACGGTTCAGAACGTCAGTCACGTCCGCCAGAAATGCAATGATGGCTTGAGTCTGTTGTTGATCCGGCGTGTTTTGCGGCATTGAGTCCTACCGGTTCTGAGGCTTGGCAGCCACCGACTGAATGGTGTTGAACTGACGATTCACGAACACGTTCCTGGAATAACGCGGTCGCGGGAGCATCTGGTCTGGCGTAATTCCCAACGCTTCCTTAGGCAACGTGGGAACCTTGAAAGACAGCCCGAGGTTCATCGGGTATCCGCCAATTGCCCGGTACAGGTGTTCGTTGGTGGACCATCCCGCAGGCATCGTCTGGATGCGTTGGGCTTGCGAAGACTCAACGCGTCCGGTTGCGATCATGCGAAAAACGCGCATGAGGACACCACCGTGACGAAAAAAGGTGCGTTCGCCCATGCGCAAGTTACGTCGGTTGACGATGCCGTCATCGGCACCACCTGTGATGTTGGCTGCAATAGGGATGTTCACGAATCCCTGGTAGCCGTTGCGTTCGTTTCGCGTGGCTTCGGGATCGACAATAGGCGGAGGATAGAACGGGTAATACGCCTGGACCGATCGAGCCATGGAACCGGTTGCCGCTGACATTGGAGTCTGTCGATACGTCATTACCCGTTCTCCTTTTATCCGGTTTGTCCGAGCATGCCGTTAATGGACAGCTTCCACAGATTGCCCATGCCGTTGAAAAGCGCATTGGTACCTGCGACGTGCGACGGCATGACCAGGTTTGCCAGCATCACACCAAACACGATCAACACCAGCAGATTAAGAAAACCTCGCATTGCGGTTTACCTCCCATCCTTCTGCTCTGTCCGTATCTCGCCAACATCATGTTGAATTTGCGTCAACATCTCAGTTTGGTGATTCATCGGACCGTTCGTGCGATGCTTGATTTCTTCGACATCTTTCTGTGTCTTCTCTTGTCGAAGCAAAGACACCACCTGCGGAATCAGGATTCCACTGGCAAAGAGTCCGAAAGCGGTGGGGTCCTGACCACGAACGGTCAGGACCACAAACCCAGTCATAGCGGCAACAATGGCCGCTATGACCGCGACGATGGAACTGGCTTTCACTACTGCTGTCCGGTCATCTTAGCCTTGCCCCACTTGAGCATGGCCCAGTAGATGGCAACTCCGACGATGACGCCAACCCAGAATCGCGAATTGGTAAGCATGAATTAACCCCTCCGGGAGATGCGAATCATACCGAGGTAGATGAACACGAGATACAGGAATGACACGCCAGCCCAGATGTAGGACCACGTGGCGGGGTTCTGAAGAGAATGAGCGAATCGCCCCTGAGGCGCAGGAATGCCGTTCACCTGCGCCTCAGTGACAACCCCTGCCGCTACTCCGGCCATAGGGAAAATCTCCAATCGGCTAGCCATGGGCGGATTCATCAGCCACGGCATGGCGGTTTAGCCCTGAAGGTGGGTGTACGGAATGCCACCCTGCGGGAACAGTTCACCAGTGATTGCGGTGATCGTCGCGGGAGCGTTCGTGATCGTGCCGAACGTACCCGAGATTTCCAGCAGCGTCGCAGGAGTGGTAGGCGCAACCAGGTCGTACGTGTCACCGGAAGAGACAGCGCTCTGAATGCTGTCTCGGAACGTGTAGACAATGACACCGGTCGGACGCGTCACGCCGAATTGCGTGAACATCTGATCGTATCGTTCTGCGGCGGTTTCCATGAGAACCGGGACACCGTCGAACCACAGCGACAGATCGGAAACGGGCCACTGGTCAACGCGTGCACCCGTGGAATCCCGCAACACCAGAATGAGCGTGTGAATGAACGTGCCCACACGCGGAAGCTGGATGCGCTGGAATTGCGCCGAACCGACACCCTGCGCAGCACGGGAAACCGACCACTGTGCCGACGAACCGACGTCGGCGGGTGCCGCCGCAGGGTTGTCTACGGGAGCCATCCAGAAAGGCTCATCCAGCACCATGGTAAGGGTGGGAGGGGAACCCGTGATCGCCGTGTACACGGCAGAAGACGGGTTCATCTGAACCTGGATTTGCGGTTGCGAGGAAGCATTCATGCTCGGAAGGGAGCAGTAGCCGGAAGAGTCCAGTTCGAGCGGAACGTAAAGCCGAACCGCGAATGCGCCCGTGGTGCCGCTGACAGCCGAGAAGCTGGGAAGGGCTGCGGGGTTGTTGCCGACATTGAGCATGCCGACCTGACCGGAATAGATGTTGATCAGGTACAGGCTGTATCCGTCAGCCTGAATGATCGGCTGACCGAATGGGTCACGCAAGTACAGGTTCTGTACCGAGTTGTACGGTGCGTCTGCCGCCGCTGTAGCAGACGTCGCGCCCGCCGTAACGGCGGTAATGCGAAATTCGAGCCCCCGCAGATAACCGCCGACCGGCTTGAGAATGGGGGTCCAGAGACCACCCATCGCAAAGCCAGCGGTTGACGGGCCCAGAATCTGACCCTTACGGGAAAGCCTTGCGAATGGAACGGACGGACCGCCCGCAGGGACGGCTGTGGTCTGTGGGCGTCGGGTTACCGTGCCCATTGCGGGATTGGCAACCTGAAGCGTGGAAATCCCCATGCGCGTGTCTTCTTTCTCGAAAAGCGAATTGCTATTCGTTCACCTCGACAGTAACGGTGCCGCTACCGCCGCACGTCCAACAATCCGAACCCGCGCAATCCGGACAGCTGAAAGTTATTTTGACCTTTGCCACAAGGTCACGCGTGGAATAGTGCCGCCAAGCCCTGCGCCCATGGCTTGTCCGAGTGCTGGGCAGTGATTCCCTTGATCAGGAATCCGAGAAGGATCGACCACGCCAGTACGACGAAGCCGAGTTCGACAAAGCCCATTGCCGCGTTCATTTGACCACCTTACTACGTGCGAAGAATTCGCCATTGTCAGCGGCGAGAAGCCAGTCACGCCGCTGTAGTTCGGAGATGATCGGTAGATCAGCTTTAGTCAGTCCACCGATTTGCAGAAGTCGTTTTTGTCGTTCCTCATCACGGATGCGTCCCACCCATGCGAAAGATGCCTGCGAGTAAAACTCGGAAGGCATCCAAACGGGTTCCTGGGTTGCGGCAATGCAGGGAACGCCACGACTTCTACCTTTGCGCATAATCTTTTGGTACATACCTCGCAGGTTCAGTCCGACATTCCTGTCGGTGGATACGACGTCGAAAAGTTCATCAATCACGATGATCCATTCTCCGTCGTCGTATGCCGAATTGAGTGCCATTCCCACCTGGTCTCGCGCTGCTGTGATTTTGTCGGAGACTGTGAGTCTGTACCAATTCGCCATAGGTTCATTCTTGCGACGCGTGACACCTGCATACCATGCGCGTTTCGGAAACTCCTTTACGGGTTTTCCGATTTTCGAAATGATCGGGTCATCGCCTTTGGTATCGATGATCAGAACTCGATCACCTTTGGATATGTCGAGAAGACCATATGCCATGAGGAACGATTTCCCGCTACCCGTCAAACCGATAATACTGTGATGCGGGGTGTTCTCCGCATCCCACGCCTTGTCGACATAGGACCGCACGGTCCGCCAAGGGAGCCAGGGGTAAGCATCCTCGTTCGGAATCGCGCGTGCTGCCATTGTCGCTATCCTGCCTGTTGCTGCGGCGGGGTCCAGTTCATCGGTGGCATTGTCATAGGCCCGGGGGGCTGAGGCATCCATGACGTTGCAAATGACGGGGAGTCAGGTTCAGCAGATTGGGAACCACCTCCCATCATGGTTTCGTGAATGTCGCGAAGAGTCACCCGGTCCTTGACGACACGTCCGGAAGCGTCCTTAACGGGTTTACCGGTGGGGTCGCGAACGATCGAGACGTCGCCAAGGGTATCCAGAATGGGGTGATCCACGGAAATGCGTCCCAGGTCGATTGCAGCGGCAACCAAGACCAGGAACACGGTTTGCAGGACGTCTGCCCCCTTGGAGAATTTGGCAGACGTGCGCAACGCTTTCATGACACGGGGGTGACCCTGCGCCAATGCAACAATACCGTCTACGGTTCGTTCTGCACGGTGAATGAGAACGCCGGAAACGGTCGGCATGACTGTTGCGAAATCAGTTGCAAGGGAAACATACCCCTCTAGCAATTCCTCGTTCAGCTTGGAATTGCGGGGTGCGCGTGTGCGCGGCGGTGCGTCTCCGTCTTCGGATTGCGTACGCCTACGCCGTGTCCGCTTTGGCGTGACGTCTTCGTCTGGCTCCATAGTCGCATCGGAGAGATAAGACGGCACTTCCTCTAGCACGGGGGCAGACATGATCAGAATCCGAGAAGTTCGGAAAGGAAGTTACGGGGTTTGGTACCGGTACGCTTGCTTTCCGGTTCCTTTTCTTCCTTTTCCTTCTCTTCGCTCTGTTCCTTTTGCTTCGCTTCACGCTCATCCATGACGGAATGGATGGCAGTCTTGAGCTTGTCGAGCGCGCCCGCTTCACGTGCTTCGCGCTGTTCCTGCGTTTCTTCATCGGCCACGGTTATTTCCCCTTTGGTGCGGCGAGACGTGCCAGCATTCCGCCCATTCCGGGCATCTTTTGTGCGACTTCAGCAACCCCGGAAAGCATGTTGGTCAGCCATCCCATGGAATTGCAGAGATATTCCATACCCGGTCCGAAGCTTTGTAGCATCTGGTTGTTGTGGTTGACCAGCCTGGTCACTTCATCCAGACGTTCGTGAAGTAGATCGAAATCCGATTTCTCCACATCGTCGGGCGGGCGAATCGAGACGGCTTCACCTATTCCCTTGACGCCTGCCGTTTCCAGCAACGTTGCTTCTCGAATCGTGATACCCGGATTCGGAGGAACAGGCCCGGCGAGAACGTCTTGTATCGGAACACCTTCTGACAGGTACAGGTCAGATCCGTTGGATTCAGAAATCTCGATTTGCGGAAATGCCTGCTCCGGAATCTCAGGGTTTGCCACGTGTCCTGTGTCCTTGTCAGCTAGTCGGTGCGAGAGCAGGGTCGCCGTTCGGATCGGAATTGAGCTTTGCGTCATCGCCGTCAAGCGGTTCCGGTTCGGTCAGGGCTTCGATGATTGCCGCATCCACGTCCAGCCGTTCCTGTTCGCTGTGAAAAGTGACGCGAGAAGAAATAGCCAAAAGGGCTTCTTTGAGATCCACCGGAATTGCTCCCTTTGGTATGAAATGGTTTTATCGTCACCATAAGTGTAGCACATTGTTATGTTTCTGTGACTGGACACGCAATGCTACCCTGTAGGCTGTAGCTCGTAAGGATTAATGCGGATTGCGCATTTTGTCGAAAGGGCATTTCGTGACTTCGAATTCCATTGAGGAAGTACAGGCAAAATTCGCACCGGTCGTTTCCCCGGGACAAGGTTCGTTCGATCAACGCATGCTCGGCGCGACGATCATCGATTCGGCCGCGCTCGAACAGGACAAGCTCGCGCTTGTCGGCGTGCCCATGATCGTGACGCGTGTCACGTACCGCCCGAAGACCAGCCTTCAGGAACGAGGTTATGTTTCAGTCGAAGCTGTTCTGGGTAGCGAGAAGTTCATCCGCAACGCCATTTCGCGCAACTGGATGCCCGGGGTCACCGACCTTTCGCAATTCCGCTACGCGCCCGATGAGAAAATCGTCTTCAATGACGGCGGCACGGGCATTCGACGACAGCTCACCATGATCCTGCACGCACAGGAACGGCTGAACGTCGGCGAAATCGTGGACGATGCCACGTTCGACATCGACTGGACCGAATGGCAGTCATTCGACACCAGCACCAAACAGAAGGTAGGAGACCAGGAAATCCAGGTCCCTGACTTCCGGGACGTGCGCGTTGCCGCAACCCGAGGCTTGCGGGTCAGCAACTACACGATCGAGGGTCAGCAGTCCACCACGTTCTACCTGGCGTGATGCGTCCGCGCACATAGAGAAACCCCCGGGTCAACTGGACCCGGGGGTTTCCGCGCGGATTGCTGAACAACAGAGCCAGGGCGTGGCATCCCTTAACCCGTACGCACCTTAACACGCTCTTATACGCAAGGGGAAGATACCATGCCCCGTAAATCAATAGCGGATAGAGCCGAACAAGTCACACAGATGCTAGCGGGGCGTGAGCTTGACGCCCTTCCCAAGTACGTGCTACGGCAAGTTGGTTTGCTAGAGAAAGCGCTTGGGCTGACCACCGGAAGTCTTCTCGGCTATTCCGAACGGTCAAGGCGACGCTATCTGTCAGGTGCCAAAGCGGGCCGAACTGCTAAGGAGACACGAGAACGGGAAACGACGCTCACGCGAGAGCGTAGAGAGCGTAAGAAAACCGTTGTTGCGCCAACTGTGCAAGGTGATCCACGGTGGCAACGCGTAATGTGGCTTCGATCGGAGCTAAGAGCAGAAGGTATCAACGTAATAGCGGGTCCTGCGACCGTAGTGGACAAGATTGCAGCGCATGACCTGTATTCAGATGAATCGTTGGTACAGCACGTCAAAGTATACGGGTTTCCCTACGTTATTGGGAAGATGGAACATCAGTTGCGCGCTATCCAACAGTATAACCAGTCGGGTGGCGCGCGACGTAGTGTAGGTCGAGACGAGATGATGCGACAGTTCGGGACTATCGCGTCCCGGGACTTCGCTGCGTCACGTGACAAGTCGCTAGACACGGATGAACGTTGGTACTGGTATCACGCAAGCCTTTACGGGTACGGGGGTCTCAGTGCAGAACCATTCGGCGGAGTTAACTAGGTAAGGAGCGTGACAGCCGTGGCAGAGTTCGAGTTCAAGATGACATTGTTGGCGAATGGCGAACCAAGTGATGCAGCAAGAATTGTCGTAACAACGCATGCACTTACGTACGCCACGTTTCCACCATCGGGTAACGGTCCGTTCAAGAGTGCGGCCTACACGTGGGCGGTACAGGTAACCGAAGTGACGTGCGTCAACAATTTTCTGTATGGCTACATGACCATTGTTGATTGGTGCAATCGTCCAGTAATGAACTGTGTACCGTTTTGCGCGTACATCGGTGATGTCTGGCCGCAAGCACCCGTTGGTATTGTGCATGGCGCTAAACCGGATTGCGTGGAAGGGTCATTCATCCTTTACACGGTCATCATTGAACGCCCGTGAAGAGAACCTATAACCAACCCCGGAACATGCGCGGTGCACGGCGATTGCTGAAAGCGTTCGCGGGTGTGGATGGGGAAGGCGGTGACATTGACGGGACTCACGAGTATCTGTTGCTACGCGCTGGCACGCATGCATTGGAAACGGGAGATCCGCTAGGGGCGTACGAGTGTTTCGCGTTCCTGGCGGATCTACCGAAAGACGTCATCTACGTCTCGTTCGCTTTTGACTATGACGTGACGATGATGATTCGTCATCTGCATCCGGCGAAAGTACAAGCTTTGTTCGATCGTCCATCACGGGTGATATTGGACAAGGATGGTAAGGCGACTTCTCGTTATTGGCCTGTCAAGGTCGGACATGAGGAATTCGAAATTGACTATATGCCACATAAGGAGTTTCGCGTACGCCGCGCGGGCGGAAAATGGACTGTGGTCAGTGACGTGTTCACCTTCTTTCAGTCCAGCTTTGTGCGAGCACTGCAAAAATGGTTCAGCGATGATCATACGTACACGCCAATCATTGAACGAATCGCATTGGGGAAGGAACAGCGAGCTACTTTTGGGCGAGTGACTCAGGATGAGAGGGAATATAACAAACTTGAAATTCTGATGCTTCAGAAACTTATGGAAAAGTTTCGGGGCATGTGTACGGAATTGGATATTCATCCGACGAAATGGCAAGGACCGGGGAACCTGGTCAGTGCGGTATTCAAGAGAGAAGGGTTTCCCAGTAAAAAGGATATCCGCGTTCCGCTGGATGTGTGGTCATTTGCGGTTAAGGGTTACTACGGAGGTCGCTTTGAGTGTGCAACCTACGGGGAGATCACTGGCCCTGTATATCAGTATGACATTAATAGCGCTTACGCTTCTCATTATCGCCATCTCCCTTGTCTTGTCCACGGCGGATGGAAACGGATGCGGAAGGGTGGGCTACCGCGAAAGCGAGATGACATCTTCGTCGCAGATGTGTCATTCAGGCACAAGCGGGAAATGAGTTGGTACACGCTTCCTGTTCGCACGATGAAAGGCACGCTTGCCTTTCCCCGTGAGGGTCGAGGCGTGTACTGGATGCATGAGCTGAACGTGACTCGGGAGCATGCCGACGTCACTGTGCATGAGGGTTGGCAGTACGTACAGAATTGCGACTGTCAGTGGTTTGACTGGGTTTACGCGCTGTATGACGAACGGGATCGGGTCGGTAAGGATTCCGGTAAGGGGAAGGTTCTTAAGATTGTTCTCGCTACCATTTATGGCAAGTTGGCGCAAAGTAAGGGACAACCTATATGGGCCAATCCGATTCTTGCTGGTCTGGTTGTTTCGTACTGTAGAGCCACCCTCATCAGAGCCGCTCTACAAATTGACCACGGGCGAGACGTTTACATGCTCGCAACTGACGGTCTGTTTTGTGGGAAACAGCGGTCCGTTCGTGTTGGAAAAGACCTTGGAGAATGGACTAAAACAGTTCACAGCTCCCTGTTTTGCGTGCAAAGCGGAGTTTATTTTGTACCCGGTGAAAAGCCCAAAACGCGCGGGGTTCCTCAAAGCAAAGTAGTCGAATACGAACCAGTTTTTCGGAAGGTGTGGCGTGAGTGGATCGAAAAGGAGGATACTTCCTACTCCCCGGAAGTTGCGATACCTCTTCGTATTTTCATCGCATCTAGACTTGCACATGCTAGGGGCAAACCTTGGCAAGCGGGTAGGTGGGTGGAAGTTTCAAAGCGTGTCCGCTTTGACTGGACCACCAAACGTGCACTACCAGTCATATCGGGTGGAGTATGTGTTGAAACCCTACCGGTGGAGGGAGGTCCGTGGCTTGTATCGGAGCCACCGAAATACGCCGTCGGGGGTGAGATCGATCCGGATTCACTTTTGGACGCGGACCAACCTGATTGGGCGCAACGATTCCTGAACGATGAGGACGTGATGTGATGGGAATGCAAGGCCATGTAGTTAAGATTGGTGTCATGATTGACGATCATGGTGGGCAACGTGAAATCAATGATAAGGAAATGCTAGAACTGCTCTATCGACGATTGGAGGAATTGTTTTCAGCTGAAGAATTCAAGGGAATCGCACCAATCCTATTCAGTTCACCGGAAGACCTAATGTGAAACCCGAGGGTAATCGATTCGTCATTAAGTATGTTGCCCACTGGGACAAGTGGGTTGTGCTGGATTTGAAGTATCAGCGCGACAATGAAGTTAGGGATTGGAAGGCTAGGGGGGATGCTGGTAAAAGGAAGATTTGGAGAGGAAGTGAGATAGATGCAATTAATTTGGCGAAATTGCTGAATAAGGCTTACCGAGACGATGACAAGTTGATAACAAACGTTGAACGGTCACAATCAACGTATGTCCCGTGGCAGAATAGCAGTAAGAAAAAGACGGCTAGAACATCAGTCGTTATTCCACAATTCAAGTCGTGCGCATGCGGCGCAATGTACAAAGGGGAAAAACACTGTGACTGACACGAATACCTACAAAGACTTCACCGTAGAGATTGTCTGCGACGAATCCGGAGACCGCGAATCCGTACGTCTTGATACTCTGGTCGGTGCGTATCACGCATTCGGTGTTCTCACCAATTTGCACCACCTCATGATCGGTCACCATGAGGAAATGTCCATCATTTCGGCAGAAGACAGCATCGCATTCGTGTGGAGCTGTCCTGAGGAATGTGACGTGGACAAGGTGGGAACTACGGTTACGTGGATTCCTGCCGAGAATCGTATGACAGATACACTGGCTCAGTTGATCGCGAACATTCCGGGGTACATCATTGCTGATGTCATCTTCGGGATGACGGACACGGACAACGAAGTTGTGCACACCGCTACCTCTTTTCGGATGCGCGGTGACCAGTTCGGGTTTATGGAGATCCGATGACCGAACGTGAAGAGAAGATGAGTGGTTCGCTGATCTTGCATATGTGCGGACGATGCAATCACAGTATTCCGCCACTGACTGAGCACGCGCGCATGACAATTCACATGTTGGCGGGGGTGCCGGACGTCCGCCGTTACTGTTTGGATTGTATGATGGACCCTGCGTTGGCGGTTTTGTTGTCGGATGTGCGTCTCAATCCGGTAAAGCGGATTGAGATTTTCATGGTGTATCGCTAAGCTGGGATGCATGGGAAGACATTCGTTAGGCGACT
>Ga0126309_10000415_pt1 | contig 14336 bp, 15 predicted proteins | sample Plot56_FD_92541 | JGI IMG/M metagenome (GOLD analysis project Ga0126309, IMG submission 92541) | Serpentine soil microbial communities from UC McLaughlin Reserve, CA, USA - Plot56 | ecosystem: Environmental > Terrestrial > Soil > Grasslands | place: USA: UC McLaughlin Reserve, Lake County...
GAGCTGTTCGCGTTCGTCCGCGACCCGTCATCCACCCGCTACCAGCGCCGCGTCGTCTCCGAGCTGCGCGCGCTGGCGCCGGGGATGATCCCGGTCATGGAGATGATGATCCTCGACGGGGTCGAGGAGCGGCACCACGTCCGGGAGTACGTGGCGGCGGTGATCGGCGACGACGCCGACCGCGACGTCTACTACGTCACCTAGCCGCGCCTCACCTTCAGCCTGTACCTGCGGGAGGCGCTCGCCAGCGCGGCGTTGCCGCCGAAGCGGAGCGTGAGGGCGAGCCGGGGGGCCCGCTTGACCTGCTTGCGGCTGAGGACGCCGACGCGGTGGAAGCGGCAGGTGCGGCCGAGCGGCAGCGACTCGCGGGCGATGCGCTTCGTGCCGCGGCGCACGGTTGCGACGACCCGGCCGCGGCACCCGCGCGCGGCGCTGACCCCCGCCGGCCGGCCGAGCCGGCCGTCGATCGTGATCCGCACGCGTCCGCCGCTGATCCGCTTCGCCTTCGCGGCCGCCTGAGGGAGGCGGCCCTTGGGCTTGGCCGCGGGCTGCGCGATGGGCACGACGACCGGAGGCGTCGTGGCGGGCGGGAGGGGGTCGACGGGAGCCTCGGGCCCGATCGAGGCGACCCGGACCTCGGCCGTCGGCCCGGAGCTGCTCGTCTCCCACGCCGCGACGCCGACGTGGTCGGGCGCCACCGCCGCGCGCAACGCGCCGATGGCGATGCCGCCCGTCTGGGTGAACACGGTGCCGGAGCGCCACGACGCGCCGTCGTCGGAGGTCGCGTGGACGAGGTGCAGGCCGTCCGCCCGACCCTGCGGGAAGACCGCGTGGAGGCGCCCTGCGGCGTCCTGGGTGATGTGGTCCTGCGCGTCGTCGCCGGCGGCCGCGAGGGCGGCCCCGGGGCCGAAGCGGTCGGCGAGGGGGTCGTAGCGCCGCACCTCGAGCCCGCGCGACTCCGTGCCGGCGAGCAGGAACAGCCCGCTCGGCCCGCCGGCGAGACGCGGGTAGTCGGCGTAGCCCAGGTCCACCGCGGGCGTCCAGTTCGCGGCGAGGTTCATGTCGCCCGAGCCGTCATAGCGGCGGGACCGCGACAGGCTGTTCCCGGCCGAGAAGACCGTGAGCGGCGTGCCGGCGTCGACGAGGCCCACGCTGCCGTTGTAGACGTGGGTGGTCGAGAGGGTGGCGGGGGCGGAGGCGCCACCGCCGCCGAGCGGCATGTTCTGGAACTGCAGGCCGGCCGAGGAGGCGTTGGTCGCCGCGGACAGCGTGTCGCCGGGCCCCTGCACGGCCTCGTCGAACGCGATGTCGCCGATCCGCGTCGCCGGGGCGAACGTGTTCCCGCCGTCGGCCGAGACGAACTCGAACACCCCGGACGGGATGCCGCCGGGGATCTCGTAGCGGTACTGGGCGACCCGCACCGTGCTGCCGCTGACGGTCACGAACGGCCGCGACAGCGAGGTGTTCGGCGCGGCGATCTGGCCGCGGCGGGCGCAGGCGCCCGCGCCCCGGGGGAGCCGGCAGAACTGGAGCGAGGTCACGCTCGGCTCGCCCCCGTACCAGGCGATGTACGCCGTCCCCGCCGCGTCGACGGCGACGCCGGGCTTGTAGCCCGTGCCGATCGCGAGCGGCGAGGCCGCCGGCGCGGCCGCCGGGAGCGCGAGGGCGGCGAGCAGCGCGGCGGCGGGAAGCAGGCGCGCGGTCAGGCGGTGGGGCAAGGGGTCTCCCAGGGGTCGATGCGCCACCCTAGTCGCACTGGAGCCGGCGTGCGCGAATCCGGGGTCAAGCGGCCGGTCCCGCGCGCCGATGCCATCCGGATGGACATCCGGCTCTCCGAGGTGATCTCGGCCCTCTCCTACGCGCTCGACGTCACGGAGGGCCAGCCCATGGGCCATGCGGTGCGCTCGTGCGCGATCGGGATGCGCATCGGCGAGGAGATCGGCCTGGCTCCCGAGGAGCGCTCGTCGCTGTTCTACGCACTGCTGCTCAAGGACGCCGGCTGCTCGAGCAACGCGGCGCGCCTCAGCACGCTGTTCGGGGCCGACGACCTCGAGGTCAAGCGCTCGCGCAAGCTGATCGACCACCACCGGCCCGGCGCGTCGCTGCGCCACGTCCTGCGGCACGGCCGCACCCGCCGGCTCGCCGCCATCGCCCGCAGCGGGGCGGACGGCGCACGCGAGATGACCGAGCTGCGCTGCGAGCGCGGGGCGGACATCGCGCGGATGATCGAGCTGTCGGAGACCACCGCACAGGCGATCCGCAGCCTCGACGAGCACTGGGACGGCGGGGGCTATCCCTACGGGCTCGCCGGCGACGCGATCCCGCTGTTCGGCCGCATCCTCTGCCTGGCCCAGACCGCCGAGGTGTTCTTCGGCGTCGGCGGCCCGCGCGCCGCGCTCGAGGTGGCCGCCGACCGCCGCGGCACCTGGTTCGACCCCGAGCTGGTCGGCGTGCTGCGCGGGACGCGCCGCGACCGCGGGTTCTGGGACGCGCTCGGCGGCGCCGAGCCGCACGGCCTGATCGGCGCCTTCGAGCCCGAGGACCGCGTGCAGCGGGCCGACGAGGAGCGCCTCGACCGCGTGGCCGAGGCCTTCGCGCTGATCGTCGACGCCAAGTCGCCCTACACCGGGCGCCACTCCGAGGGCGTCGCGCGGATCGCGACCGCCGTCGGCGACGCGCTCGGCTACGGGCCCGGCGCGCTGCGCGACCTGCGGCGCTCGGCGCTGCTGCACGACATCGGCAAGCTGGGCGTGTCCAACCTGATCCTCGACAAGCCGGGCAAGCTCGACGCCGAGGAGTGGCGGCAGATGCGCCGCCACCCCGAGCTGACCGTCCGGATCCTCGAGCGCGTCGGCGCCTTCCGAGAGCTCGCCGCGACCGCGGGCGCGCACCACGAGCGCCTCGACGGCGGGGGCTACCACCTCGGCCTGACCGGCGACCAGCTCAATCGCGACGCGCGGATCCTCGCGGTCGCCGACGTCTGCGAGGCGCTGACCGCCGAGCGGCCCTACCGGGGGGCGCTGCCGCCCGACGAGGTGCGTGCGATCATGCGCCGGGAGGCGCTCTGCCCCGAGGCGCTGAGCGCGCTCGAGGCGACGCGGGAGATGGGCGTGCTGGGCGTCGCTACGCCGACGACGGCTGCAGCGCGGCCCGCGGCTCGCTGACCATCTCGAGGCGCAGGTCGAGCGCCGCCAGCGCGAACAGGCGCTCGATCGCGCGGCAGCCGCGCACCACGACGAGGCGGCGGCCGTCGCGGGTGGCCCGGCGCTGCAGCGCGAGCACGCGGCCGAGGCCCGCCGAGTCGAGGAAGTTGAGGCTGCGCAGGTCGAGCACGATGCTGTCCGGCCTGGTCGACTCGAGGCGGCGCATCTCCTCGTCGAACGTGTAGGCACGGCTGAAGTCGAGCTCGCCGCTGAGCGCGACGCAGACGGTGTCCGGAGCAAGGCTCTCGATGGTGATCCCCAGCGTCTGATCCACGCGGTCCACTCCCTTTTCCCGGCGTTGTCTTCCCGCCCCTGGCGTGGGTACCCCCTTCACCGAGCCTCGAACCCGGCGCGAGGGAACGTTCTCAGGGTGTCGCGGAAAGATACCCGTCGCCGATGCGGGGACGCCCCTCGGCACCGATGCAGACGGCGGGGATGGGAACCTTGGCGAGCGGCTTGCCGCGCTCGCCCGGCACCTTGTTGTCCTTGCACCAGACGTACGTGAAGCGCTTGAAGTCGGCGGTGCCGACGAACGGGTGGCCGAGCAGGCCGACGACCTTGCCGTCTTTGATGACCTCGCGCTTGACCGCCACGCAGTCATAGCGCCCGCGCGTCTTGGTGAGGTCCTCGTCCTCCGTGTGCATGCCCGGGTTCTTGATGAGCGGCCCGCAGGTCACGCGCTCGACCGGCCCGTCGAGCTTGCCGGCCTCGATGCGCGACCGGGCGTCGGCGAGGATCGCGCCCTCGAGCGCGAGCACGAGCTTGTGCCGCGCGGCGAGCTGCTGTGCCGGGCTCGCCGCGGCCCGCGGGGGCCGCAGCCCGGCGGGGCGGCCGCGCTTCGGGCGCTGCTCGCGGGTCAGGCGCTGCTTCTCGGCCGCGACACGGGCGGCGTGCTCGCGGGCCACGCGCGCATCGTTGTCGCGCTTGGCGTCGAACACGCCGGGGAGGATCAGCGCGGCCGCGGCGATCACGATGACGGCGGCGAGGCCGCCGAGCGCCCAGCGCTGGCGGTCGGACACGCCCGGGAAGCGGCGGTCGTAGCGCTTGTCGCAGGAGGGGCAGACCGGGGAGAGCGTCGCGTGCTCGGCGCCACAGCTCGGGCACGTCCGCGGGGGCGGGCCCTGGGGGGCGCGCGAGAAGATCTCGCGGACGTCGTCGATGGCCTTGGTGCGCGGGTCGGACACCCCGTAAGCGTACAATGTGTGAGTGGCTCATACGAGTGGCCGCGAGGCCAACCTCCTCGGCACCCTCTCGCTGGCCGTCACGGGCCGGGTCGAGGCGGCGGTGGCGGCCTGCTCGCCCTACGGCCCCTCCGCGCCGGCCGCGCTCGCCGCGCTCGAGGGCTACCTCGGCGGCGAGCCGATCGACGCGCTCGCGCGCGTGCTCGGCCTCACCCACTCTGGGGCGGTGCGGCTCGTGGACCGGCTGGCCGGCGCGGGCCTGGTCAGGCGTCGCAGCGGCGCCGACGGCCGCTCGGTCGCGATCGCGCTCACCCAGGAGGGCCGCCGAGCCGCCGCGCAGATCCGTGCCGCGCGGGAGCGCGCCCTTGACGAGGCGTTGTCGGCGCTCGACGCCGGCGAGCGGCGCGCCCTCACGCAGCTCAACGCCAAGCTGCTGGCCGGCCTCACGGACGATCGTGCCTCCGCCCGCCGCATCTGCCGCCTCTGCGACCTCGAGGCCTGCGGCCACGAGCGCGGCACCTGCCCGGTGACTACGGCCGCGCGCGCTCGAGCCGCCCGCTGATCATCTCGACCCACGGCGCGGCGCCGAAGGTCTCGCGCAGGCCCGCGATCGCGGCGGAGGTGTCGTAGCCCACCCGCCGCAGCTCGAGCTCGCGGCCGGGGTGAATCAGCGCGTAGGCGGCGCGCGGGTCGCCGTCGAGCGGCACGCCGACCGAGCCCGGGTTGACGAGCTCGACCTCAGCCGAGCCCGCCGGGCGGCGGAACTGCACGTGGGTATGGCCGAACAGCAGCCGCGGGTGGGTGGTGCCGTCGAGCAGCTCCTCGTCCTCCGGGCCGGGCTCGGGCGCGAACGAGCGCAGGTCGGACACCGGCGAGGCGTGCACGATCCGCGCGCCCGCGAGCTCCGACTCGAACGGCAGCGAGCCGAGCTCGCCGGCGACGGCGCCGCCGAGCGCGCCCCGGCAGTCCGCGATCGCCCCCTGCAGGCCGGGGTCGTCGGGCGCCTCGGCCGGGTCGCCGGCCCAGCGGTCGACGTTGCCGCGCACCCACACGGCCGGCTCGAGCTCGCGCAGGCGCGCGACGGTCTCGGCCGGCCAGGCGCCGAACAGCGCGTAGTCGCCGCCGAGGATCCACTGGTCGGCTCCGGCGGCGCGCGCATCCTCCAGCACCGCATCGAGCGCCGGCAGGTTGCCGTGCACGTCGTAGAGGACGGCGATCACCGGCGGCGTGTATAGCATCGGCGCGGTGCCCGCGCCCGCTCCGCTCACCGTCACGGGCCCGTCGCTGACACTTCGCTACGCGGACGCCGGGGACGCGCCGCGGCTGCTCGAGCTCGGGGCCGACGCGGCCGTGACCCGGTTCTTCTCCTGGGGGCCGTACCAGCGCGTCGAGGAGCCGCAGGCCTACATCGCGAGCCTGGCCGGCAAGCGCGACCGCGGCGAGATGCTCGAGTTCCTGATCGACCACCGCGAGCACGGCCCGATCGGCGTCACCGGTTTGTCGGAGCTCTCCGCGCGCGACCGCCGCGCCACCGTCGGGTCGTGGTTCGGCCGCGACTACTGGGGCAGCGGCGCCAACCTCGAGTCGAAGGCGCTGGTGGCGGCGCTGGCGTTCGAGACGCTCGGGCTCGAGCGCCTGAACGCGTGGGCGAACACGCGCAACGGCCGCTCGCAGACCGCGCTCGAGCGCGTCGGCTTCCGCCGCGAGGGCGTGCTCGCGGGCTGGCACCGGCACGGCGACGAGCTGCACGACGTCGTGGTGTTCGGGATGCTGCGCGCGGACTGGGAGACCTCCCGCCTGCGCGAGGTTCCCGCGACGGTGGCGGGCACCCCGCCGGCGCCGTTCGTCGTCGCCTGACTCCGCGCGAGAAAAACGTGGTGTCAAACCTGCGGAAGACCGGGTAGACACCCCTCTGTCAGATTCAGGACGGCATGGCAGGGGCTTGGGGAAGGGTTCCCGGCCGGGCCGTCTGCGTTCGGAACCCATGGGAGGGGACCCGATGCTCTTCTGCGCTCGGACGCGGCGTCACGCCGCACGCTCGGTCACGTTCATCGCCGGGGCTGCCCTGGCGTCGGCACCCGCCGCCGCGGCGGCGGACATCCCGATCCCGGCGGTGCCCGTGCCGCCGCCGCCGCTGCCCGCCGGCGGCCTGCCCGCCGTGCCCGCGGTGCCCGCCGTGCCCGCGGTGCCCGGCGCACCGCTCAGCACCGCCGCCGGCGGCTGCCGTGGCGCCGACGCCCGGCGCGCGTCGGCACGCACGCTGCGGAGCGCCGTGCTGTGCCTCGTCAACCAGCAGCGCGCGCGCAACGGCCTCCGCCCGCTGGTGCCGAACCGCCGGCTCGCCCGCGCCGCCGGCCGCCACGCGGCCGACATGGCCCGGCGCAACTACTTCAGTCACTACTCGCCGAGCGGGTCGAGCCCGCTGCGGCGCGTTCGCGCCGCGGGCTGGCGGCGCGGCGTCAGCGAGGCGCTCGCCTGGGGCTGCGGCACGCAGCGGACCCCGCGGTCGGCGGTCGACGCCTGGATGGCCAGCCCGCCGCACCGCGTGATCATCATGGGCCGCCATCGCGCCGTCGGCATCGGCTACCACCGGGCGCGCGGCTGCAGCGGCGGCCGGGCGTTCTGGGTGGCCGAGGTCGGCTAGGCGCTGCGCGATTCCCAGGAGAAGCCGCGCACGGCGAGCGTGAGCCCGGCGGCCGCCCAGGCGGCCAGCACGAGCGCGGCGACGAGGTGCGTCCCGACGCCCTCGCCGTGGACCATCGCCCCGGACAGGCCGTCGATGAGGTGCTTGAGCGGGAGCACCTCGGCGGCGTCCTTGATCACGCGCGGGGCGTCTTCGGCGTCGTAGAAGACGCCCGAGATGAAGATCAGCGGCAGGAACGCGGCGTTGACGTACGCTGGGGCCGAGTCGAAGTTGGGGATCGCGTGCGAGAGCGCGACCCCGAGCGACGCGAAGCAGACGACGCCGAGCGCGACGAAGAACGCGAGCGACAGCAGGCCCTGCGGCCAGTCCAGGCCGAACAGCACCTTGCCGGCCACCGTGATGATCCCGATCTGCAGCACGGTGTTGGTCACTGCGCTGCCGCCGATCCCGGCCAGGTAGGCCGACGTCGGCAGCGGCGTGCCGCGCACTCGCTTGAGGATCCCGAGCTCGCGCAGCGCGGTGATGTTGAACGCGAGCGCGTTGAAGGTCGTCGACATCACCGCCATCCCGGCGATCCCCGGGACGATCACCTGCAGCACGTCCCGGTCGTTGTGCAGCAGCGCGCCGAAGAAGCCGAGGAACAGCAGCGGCAGCAGGAAGTTGAAGAACGCGGCGCTCGGGTTGCGCCAGAACATCTTGCGCTCGAGCCGGTACTGGCGCCAGGCCAGCCCGCCCCAGCGACGGGCCGCCGCGCGCCCGTCGACGGCCGCGCGGCCCGCGCGGCCGCGCTCGATCGCGTGCTCGGTCATTCTGCCTCGCCTAGCGGCTCGTCACCGGCTTCGCCTCGAATCGCCTCCGCCGTGAGCTCGAGGTAGACCTCTTCCAGGCTCGGGCGCGTCACGGTCAGCTCCTCGAGCCGCTCCCCGCGCGCCAGCGCCGCGGCGGTCAGTTCGTGCAGCAGCGTCGTGGGGTCCTCGGTCTCGTGCGTCCGCGGCCCGTCGCCGGCCCGGTAGGACACGAGGTAGCGGCCCGACCCGGCGCCCAGCGCGGCCGGCGGCCCCTCGGCGAGGATGCGGCCGTCCTTGATGATCGCGACGCGGTCGGCCAGCGCCTGCGCCTCGTCGAGGTAGTGCGTCGTCAGCAGCACGGTCTTGCCGAGGTCGCGCAGCGAGCGCACCGTGTCCCACGCGTTGCGGCGCGCCGCCGGGTCGAAACCCGTGGTCGGCTCGTCGAGGAACACGAGCTCCGGGTCGCCGACGAGGGCGAGCGCGAGGTCGAGGCGGCGCTTCTGGCCGCCGGAGAGCTTGTTGGCGCGCTGGTCGGCCGCCTCGACCAGCCCCGCGATGCCGATCACCTCCTCGACGTCGCGCGGCGACGGGTAGAAGCCGGCCCAGTGCGCGACGGACTCGCGCACGGTCAGGTACTGATAGATGCCCGAGCTCTGGAGCACGATCCCCACGCGCGCGCGCAGGTCCGGGTGGCGCGCGGCCGGGTCGTGGCCGAGCACCGCGACGTGGCCGCTGGTGCGGGTGCGGTAGCCCTCGAGGATCTCGACGGTGGTGGTCTTGCCCGCGCCATTGGGCCCGAGCAGCCCGAAGACCTCGCCGCGGCGGACCTCGAAGTCGATGCCGCGCACGGCCTCGTGCTCGTCGTAGGACTTGTGGAGGCCCTGAACCTCGATCGCGGTCACGGCCTCATCATGGCAACCTCTCGCCCAGCGAATGCTCTGCGCCTGCATCGACATCGGGTCCAACACCACGCGCGTGCTGGTCGCCGACGTCGAGGACGGCGGCCTCCGCGAGGTGCTCCAGCGGCGCGCCTTCACGCGCCTGGGCAAGGGCCTCAAGGGCGGGGAGATCCCGCGCGCGAAGATCGACGAGGTCGCCCGCGTCGTCGCCGAGCAGCGCACGCTGGTCGAGCAGCTCGGCGCGGACGCGATGCGCGTCGTCGCGACGGCGGCGATCCGCGCCGCCGCCAACCAGGACGAGTTCGCCGCCGCCGTGCGCGAGGTGGGCGGCGTGGAGGTCGAGATCCTCGCCGGCGAGGAGGAGGCCCGGCTCGCCTTCCTCGGCGCCACGCGCACCCTCGGCCAGCCGCTCGACGGCAGCGTCGGGGTGGTCGACGTCGGCGGCGGCTCGACCGAGCTCGCGATCGGCACGGTGCCCGACGGCGCCACGTGGTCGGAGTCGTTCCGGATCGGCTCGGGCCTGCTCACGGACGCCTACCGGCGAACGGACCCGCCGTCGGCGGCGGAGCTGCACGCGATGCGCGAGCACGCCATGGGGGTGTTCGAGGGCCTCCAGCTCCCCGCCGTCGACGCGGCGGTGGCGGTCGGCGGCAGCGCGGCGTCGCTGCGCCGGCTGGTCGGCGCGGTGCTCGATCCCGAGTCGCTCCAGCGCGCGATGCGGGTGCTGTCGGGCGACGCGAGCGAGGACGTCTCGCGCCGCTTCGCGATCGATCGCGAGCGGGTGACGCTGATGCCGGCGGGCCTGACCGTGCTCGACGCCGCGTCGCATGCGCTCGGCCGGCCGCTGCAGATCGGGCGCGGCGGCCTCCGCGAGGGCATCCTGCTCGAGCTCGCGAACCGCTAGCGTCACTCGGACGATGGCCAAGGCCGCCGAGATCGAGGTCGCGCCGGACGAGCCCTACGCGCTGGCCGGCGCGCGGATCGTGCGCGTGCGGACGGCCGAGCTGTTCGAGCACGACGAGGGTGTGCTCGACACGGTCGACATCGAGCGCGTGCACGACATGCGCGTGGCCACGCGCCGCCTGCGCGCGGTGCTCGAGGTGTTCGCCCCCTGCTTCCCGCGGAAGCCGTTCAAGGCCGCGCTGCACGACGTCAAGGCGCTGGCCGATGCGCTCGGCGAGCGCCGCGACCCCGACGTGCACCTCGAGGCGATGCGCGCGCTCGGCGGCGTGGAGCCGCTCGTCGAGCGCCTGCGCGAGCGCCAGGCGGCGGGCAACACGCTGCTCGCCGCCGCGCTCGAGGCTGCCGAGCGCTCCGACCTGCAGGGGCGCCTGCTCGCGCTCGCCGACGCCGCCGAGGAGCGCGCGCGGTCGTGAGGGCCCGAAAGGTCAAGGGCCTCGACCCGGCCACGCCGCTGGGCGACAACGCCGAGCGGATCGTGCGCGTGCGCCTCGACGAGCTCTGCTCCTTCATGCCGCAGGCCGCCGACGCCGGCGAGGTCACGGCGCTGCACGACATGCGCATCGCGGCCAAACGGCTGCGCTACATCCTCGAGATCACGCAGCCGTGCTTCGGCCCCTACGCCGAGTCCGCGGTGAAGACGGTCAAGGAGCTCCAGGACCTGCTCGGGGACATCCACGACTGCGACGTCCAGCTGCCCGAGGTGCGGGCCTTCCTCGACGAGCTCGTGATCGCCGACGCGGGCGCCCTGCTCGACGGGGCGCCCGAGCCGCCCAACCGAGACGCCTACGCCGGGCTCGTCGCGCTGAGCGCGGATCTGCTCGCCCGCCGCGACCGGCAATTCGCCGAGTTCCTGGACCTCTGGCGCGGGCTCGAGCGCAAGGGCTTCCGGGCGCGGCTGGAGTACGCCATTTGTGAACGTCCAGGGGCCAACGGCCGCGCTACGATCGGCCGTCCGTGAGCACGCTCGAACAGCCCCCGGCCGACTCGGGGATCGACCTCGCGGACCCGACGCTGTACTTCAACCGCGAGCTGTCGTGGCTCGAGTTCAACCAGCGGGTGCTCGAGCTCTCGGAGGACGCCGCGGTGCCGCTGCTCGATCGCCTGAAGTTCTCGGCGATCGCGTCCAACAACCTCGACGAGTTCTTCATGGTGCGCGTCGCCGGCCTCCACGACCAGGTGGACGCCGGCATCGACACGCCGTTGCAGGACGGGCGCACCCCGCGCGAGACGCTCGACGCCATCCGCCGGCTCGTCCGCAGCCACTCCGAGCGCCAGGCGCGCTGCCTCGAGAAGGAGCTCCGGCCCGCGCTCGAGGAGCACGGCATCCGCATCGTCGGGCCCGACGAGGTCTCCGAGCAGGAGCGCGAGCTGCTCGACGAGCGCTTCCGGCGCCAGATCTTCCCGGTCCTGACGCCGCTCGCGGTCGGCCTGGGCCGGCCGTTCCCCTACATCTCGAATCTGTCGCTGTCGCTCGGCGTCGTCGTCCACGACCCGCAGACCCAGACCCAGGTCTTCGCGCGCGTGAAAGTGCCGACGGAGATGCTGCCGCGCTTCATGCCGCTTGCGGACGGGCGCACGTTCGTGCCGCTCGAGGAGCTGATCGCCAAGCACCTCGACCAGCTCTTCCCGGGCATGGAGATCGTCGACACGGCGGTCTTCCGGGTCACCCGCGACGCCGACTTCACCGTCTCCGACGAGGCGGACGACCTCCTCCAGGCGGTCGAGGACGAGCTGCGCCGCCGCCGCTTCGGCGAAGTGGTCCGCGTCGAGGTCGAGGCCGGGATGAGCCGCGAGATCCGGGAGCAGCTCGAGCGCGCGCTCGAGGCAGACCCCGACGACGTCTTCGAGATCGACGGCCTGCTCGACCTCAACGACCTGTGGGACATCGTGAAGACTCACGGCTTCCCGGAGCTGCGCGATCCGCCGTGGACCCCCGTCACGCAGCCGCGCCTGCAGCCCAACGAGTCCGAGCAGCCGGACGTGATGGCGGCGATGCGCGAGGGCGACATCCTCGTGCACCACCCATACGACTCGTTCTCGACCTCGGTCGAGCGCCTGGTCGAGGAGGCGGTCGCCGACCCCGAGGTGCTCGCGATCAAGCAGACCGTGTACCGGACCAGCGACGACTCGCCGCTCGTGCCGGCGCTCATCCGCGCCGCCGAGCGCGGCAAGCAGGCGGTCTGCCTCGTTGAGCTCAAGGCCCGCTTCGACGAGCGCGCCAACATCACCTGGGCGCGCGCGCTGGAGGAGGCGGGCGTGCACGTCGTCTACGGCCTGCCCGCGCTCAAGACCCACGCCAAGTGCATCCTCATCATCCGCCGTGAGGGCGACGGGGTCCGCAACTACGTCCACGTCGGGACGGGCAACTACCACCCCACGACGGCGCGCCTGTACACCGACTTCGGCCTGCTGACCTGCGACGAGCGCATCGGCGCCGACGTCGCCGACATGTTCAACTTCCTCACCGGCTTCGGGCGCCCGCGCCGCTACCGGCAGGTCCTGATCGCGCCCGCCCACCTGCGCGACGGGATCCTCGCCGAGATCGAGCGCACGATCGAGGCGCACCGCGAGGGCCGCCACGCGCGGATCGCGATGAAGATGAACTCGCTCGTCGACCGCCGCTGTATCCGCGCCCTCTACGAGGCCTCGCAGGCGGGCGTGCCGGTGGACCTCAACATCCGCGGGATCTGCTGCCTGCGCCCCGGCGTGCCGGGCGTCTCGGAGCACATCCGCGTGGTCTCGATCGTCGGCCGCTTCCTCGAGCATTCGCGGATCTTCGCCTTCGAGCGCGGCGACGCCCGCACGGTCTACATCGGCTCGGCCGACCTGATGCCGCGCAACCTCGACACGCGGGTGGAGCTGCTCGCCCCGGTGCGCGACGACGCGCTGCGGGCCGATCTGCTCGACACGCTCGAGCGCTGCTTCGCCGACGACACCCACGCCTGGGAGCTCGGGCAGGACGGCGCCTGGATGCGGCGAGCGCCCGAGGGGCCGGAGCCGCGCGACGTGCAGCGCGAGCTGATGACCGGCCACGCGGCTCGCGCGCCCGAGTCGGGCTCCGGCGCGGGGTAGCCGACCCGGATAGGCTCGCGCCGTGCGCGGCACAGCCGAGAGGGATCTCGCGCCGGAACCCGAGCCGCTCACGCGGGTCCCCTCCACGCTCGCGCCCGGTGCCGGCAGCGCCGTGCTCGCGCTCCAGCGCACGGTCGGCAACCGCGGCGTGATGCGCGTGATCGGTCCCGCGCTGCGCGAGGCGAGCTTCCGCTTCAAGATCGGCGAGGACGTGGCGCGGCTCGGGCAGATGCTCTTCCACGTGAAGCTCGCCGACCTCGTGTTCCCGAAGGCCTGGGCGGCCGTTGAGGAGCTGCCCGCGCTGGCCGAGGCGTGGCAGGAGTTCATCGACGCGACCGGCGCGGCCCAGTGGGCGCGGGCCGACGCCGCCCGCGCCGAGCTCAAGGACACGAAGTTCCCCGCGGCGCTGCTGGGGCCCGACGATGCGCGGCTCGAGGTCGGCGGCAGGATCTTCGAGACGCTGTGGAAGGCGTATTCGAGCCCGACGGCGTCGTTCCCCGACCTGACCCCGTACGTCACGCTCGCCCACTACCAGGCGCTCAAGCGATGGGAGCTCCAGGCGTGCAAGCGGACGGCGGGCGAGATCGCCAAGCGCTACGTCGCGGCCGGCGGCGGGGGCGGCAAGCGCACGGCCGGGACGGCGATCAGGCTGACGCCGCTGGTCGGCGGTGTCAAGACCGACGCCACGCCACTGGGCGGCGGCCTGTACCGCGGCACGGTCGCCACGTACTCGAGCCAGCTCGGCAAGGAGGTCGAGCGGATGAAGCGGGCCATCGACGACGGCTGGGTCGTCCATGCCCGCGTCATCAGCGGCATCGTGGGCGGCGGCAAGAGCCGCGCCGAGCCGGAGCACTCGCTGATCATCTACGGCTACTCCGGCTCCGCCTTCGAGTACTTCGACCCCGACGTCGCCGGCTCCAACCTCCAGAAGACCGGCTTCGACCGGCTCTACTACGACTCGACGGCCAATCGCCTCAGCACGGCACAGTCGGAGGCGCAGTTCCCCGCCTACGCGTACGACAAGCCCGACGAGGCCGGGCACCGCTCGGGATACCAGGTCAGCGGCGTCCACCGCTACCAGGTCTCGAGCATCGAGACGCTCTAGAACGCCACCTCGCCCATGCCCTTCCAGCCGGCGAGCGTGATCAGCTCGGCACGCGGCACGTCCGTGCTGGAGAGCACGCACGTGTGGCCGCGGCGGCGCCAGGTGGCCACGTCGCGGCCGTCCGCGCGCAGCGCGCGGACGACGGTGCCCTCGACGGTGGCCCTGTCGGCCGTGTCGGGCTCGTCGAGCGCCGCGCCGGAGACGACGGTGTAGGCGATCCGGCGGCCGCCCTTCTCGTAGAAGACGGTGCGGGTGGCGCGGCCCTCGATCTCGTCCGTGCGCGTGCCGGCCGCCTTCCAGCCGAACTTCCCGGCGTAGTTGGGGAAGCGCACGTCCGCCACGCGTTCGTCGAGCAGCTTCGAGGTCGGCGGCACCGGCGCGACGGCGCTCCTGGCCGGCCGCTGCGCCGCGGCGGCGACGTCCTCGATCCCCGGCCCGCCGCCGACCAACACGACGACGGCCAGCGCCGCGGCGACCGCCC
>Ga0126309_10000416_pt1 | contig 14328 bp, 8 predicted proteins | sample Plot56_FD_92541 | JGI IMG/M metagenome (GOLD analysis project Ga0126309, IMG submission 92541) | Serpentine soil microbial communities from UC McLaughlin Reserve, CA, USA - Plot56 | ecosystem: Environmental > Terrestrial > Soil > Grasslands | place: USA: UC McLaughlin Reserve, Lake County...
AGCTTCACGCTGACTTGACCATGCTCGCCCGGCTAAGTCAGGCGCTCACCAGAGCGCGAGCCGTTCCGCTCGCCGCGTAGCAACGCTACGCCGATCACTCCGACGATCAAGGCTATGACGAGGATCGGCCCTGCGTAGTACCAGCCGCTTGTGCAATTCGGGCCATCGCAGATGTCCACTTCTCCACCGGCCGCCTTGGCAAAGGCCCACAAGCCTCCGAATGCAAGCCCGACGGAGGCGACGGCGAGGAGGAAACCGCCAACTAACGCCGCACGGAGGCACTTATGCCCCGTTTCGCCAATCGATACGCCAAGCCTTCGTTGGGGCGGCCTCGCACGCGCGCACGCGCGCTGAGTGTGCGGATGACTGCGGACTGCCGCAATCGTCGCCGCGGCAATCGGCGGGACTCTGGCAAGTCGTGGAAGGGCTACTACTTATTGTTCTCGGGAGCCTCGGCGGACTCGGGGAGAACGGACTCGGCGAGTACCTACTAGGGCCAGAACGGCTGCCTGGGCCAGCGTTCGGGAATGTCCGCCGACGAATAGCAGTTCGACTAGCTAGTAGTAGGGATTGGCGAAATAGACGCCGGGCTTATGCCATCGAGGTAGGTAAGCCACCGGACGGGCCGTTCTCCTGAGAAGCGGCGGAAGGGCCAAGAGCTTAGGCGCCAGACGATCCTCCTACCCTGACCGACCCCATCCGTCGGCTGCCGCCTGTTCGCAGCTCGCAGGGATCAATCCGTTGTAGCGCCGGCTGCCCCTCGAAAGAGCGCAGATCGTGCCGTGTGACCCATCATCGAATTTGAGTTCGCACGTGTGGGCTGCATCGACGTACGGGGCGCGATCGAGTGCGTCGCTCTCTCGGCAGCTGACCGATTCGATACGGAGGTTGTCAAAGCGGTGGCCGGGGCCGGCGCCGCCACTCCCCGGCGTGTTCACGAACGCGTTGTGCTGCTCCTTGATATCGCCCTCGATCGTCCCTCCGAGCGCTGCGCAGCCCGTAGCGAGAAGAAGCATCAGGGCGCCGATCACGACAATTCGCACTCCTTTCACCGTAGGGTCGACTCGCCGCCTGTACAAACCTCATACGGGCGGGAGAAACCTCCTTTCGGGCAGTGCGCTACGCCGCGAGTGGAACAGCCCGCGCTCGCGTGAGCGGGAGGCCAAGGTGGCGAGGAGTATTGGATCTCAGGATGCAAACGCGATGGCCGCGACCGCCTGTACGACGAGCGCGTTCCGTCGAGATTGACGACGACGTCCGCGAGGAGTACTGGACTGAGATTCGGCGGCAGCCGGAGAACAGACACAAGACGGTCCCGAATTTCTGATCTTTCTGGCGGAAAGGCGAGAAGCGCGAAGCTGCGCGCCGCTAGAAAATCCCACGCAAGATCGTGAAAGGCGTCGATTGCGCTCAGACCAGTCGGGAATGCCCCCGGGCGCCGGGGCTCGGTCGCGCCGGGCTAGCGACTACGGTCTTGGACATGAGGAGCGGGCGACGGTCGCAACGGGATTACCTTGCGATCTTCTCCCTGACGGTCACCGGCATCTTCGTTTGCGCCGTACTGGGGCTCGCCGTGATCATGGTGTTCGTGCAGCGCGAACATGTCGCCGCCGAACGAGCCGTTCGACGTGAGCATGTCGCGTTTAAGCGGGCGCACCAGAGATGCGAGAGGAACAAACCCGCATTAGCGACCGGATGGACGCTCAACTGGAATGCGACGACGCGGACGTTCAGATGTATCTACGAGCGCAACAGTCGACCCCTTCCTCCGCGTAACTAGGGCCCGAACGCCCTCATGGACGAGCGTCCTGTCGCTTGTCGGGGGTTCCTGATCCCGGCCCGTTAGCTGAGCGCAGCGGATGTCACGTTGTGTGCTGCAGCGACGCGGTCGTCATCCGATTGTGCGCTACGTTCGGCGCTTGACGGTCACGACCTCGCCGCGAGCGATCGCGCGCACTGAGTTCGGGTTATGTGATGTTGGGGGCACTGACCCGTCAGGTGGTCGAACTGCTGGCACAAAAAAGACAGGCTCGATGTGTGTGCGGCTCGCGACGTCGATTTGCTGGACAAGCGCCTGCAGGAGCGCCTTTACTTGCCGACGGTTGCCGTTGCGGATGATCGATGCCGTATGCGCGAATGGTCGCCTAACCTCAGGGCGCATAACCCCGGGGTTGGCGCGATACGCCTGGCCGTCGCGTCTGCGTCACGCAGACTTTCGATGAGTGTTGAGGTGCGCCGTATGGGACTGTCAAGCAGAGGCTACCGCTGAGTCTGCTTTCTGCTGGCTCACGCGGGGGAAGCGCGGAGATAGGCCGACATGCCGCTTAGGCCGGGCTCGAGTGCCGCTGGCTAGCGCCGACCGATGATCAGATTCACGGGGTGGCCGCGCGGCCGTACTGCGGCGCCGCGCGGGCTCTGCCCGATCACGCGGCCGACACGTCGAGCACGCGCCCAGCGGATGCGGCCGATCCGGCAGTTGTGCGCTCGGATGCGCGTCCGGGCGTTCGCGAGGCGCAGCCCGATCACATTCGGGACCCGGCAGCGCACCGAAGCCGGCGGCGGCTGCAGTGCGGGCGGAGGTGGGAAAGCTGGCGGCGGTGGCGGTGGAGGCTGGGGCGGAGATGGCGGAGGCGGCGGGGCGGGAGGCGGTGCCGGCGGAGGCGGCGGAGGCGGCGGCGGCGGCGGCGGCGGGGGCCCAGGAGGTGGCGGCGGCGGCCCGGGAGGTGGCGGAGGCGGAGGCGGCGGCCCAGGAGGCGGTGGCGGCGTCGGCGACGCTCCGTACCAGTTGCGGTGCCGCGCGTCGCCACCGAACTGGCCCCACTCGATGGGCCCGTACGTCTGGCCGTGCAGGTCGTATACCCAGACCTTGTCGTACCGCCCCTCGTACCCGGCCCAGGCGCTCCCCAGCACCACGAGTTCGTTCCGGCCGTCCCTGTCGATATCCGCGATCGCAGGCACGCCGCCCGGGCCGATCATGAGGGCCTTCGGGAAGCGTGGATGCATGACGCCGTTGCGGTTGTAGAGGCGCACCTCGCCCTGGGTAGACGAACCTGCCACCTGCTTTGTGATGGCGATGTCCGGGAGGGAGTCGCCGTCCACATCTCCGATTACCGGCGCGGAGCTGCCGAGCCAGCCGCCGGACCAGGTCTTCGGCCACCCTGGCAGGGCGGTGCCGTCCCCCTTCCACACGTCAAGAGCATTGTCGGTCTGCACGACGATCTCGGGCACGCCGTCTCCGTCCAGGTCGCCGAGGGCGGGCGCGGTTCCATAGGCGACGGTGCTCGCCGGCGTCATCGTGCGCTCGACGGTGCCGTCGGCGGCGAGCACTTTGACCCCGCCCGACCCGAGTACCACGATCTCCTGGGCGCCGTCGCCATCGACGTCTCCGATGGCTGGGAACGTGTCCGGGTAGCCGTAGCTCGTGCTTACCCGGACGGGGAAGCCGGCGACCGGTTTGCCGTCGTGGTGGTACGCGCAGAGGTAGACACCCGGAGTCGTCGAGCCCGACGCCGACACGATTTCCAGGTCGCCGTCGCCGTCGAGGTCGCCGATCGCCGGCGTATGCAGTTCCTGCCCCCCGTAGCAATCGGCAGGCCAGCCGGCGAGAATCGAGCCGTTCGCCCGATACGCATGCAGGGCCCAGTCCTCTTGTTCGATGAAGATCTCATCGAGGCCATCGCCGTCCACGTCGGCCAGGCTCGGTGGGGTGGCAACGTAGTTCGAGCCGCGAGGCCAGCCCGCCAGGCGCATCCCAGCCCCGCTGTAGGCGACCAGGTCCCCATTCCAGTACCCGGAGAAGACCTCTAAGCCCGGAAACGCGGTGGAGAGCTCGCCCAACGCCGGGTAGCCCGCGCCGGGGACGCCTGGTAACGGCCAGCCTGGTTGCCGTGACCCGTCCGCGTTCCACGCGTAGAGGGGGCCCCCGGCCTGCGCGGTCACCAGAATCTCCAGCGTCGGATCGCCGTCGATGTTGCCGACGAGGGTGTGGATGGCCGGCCCGCCGTGGTACGAGCCTGCTCTCTCGTAGGTCCTCGCGGGAAAACCAGGCTCCAGGTCGGGGTCGGAGGGCGGTGGCGGTGGAGGCGGTGGAGGCGGTGGTGGAGGCGGCGGCGGTGGAGGGCCACTAGCCGCGGCCGTGACGGCCGCGAGGGCGTTGAGCTTGCCCTCGCCCCAAACGTTGTTGTCGTCGGCAGTACCGCCACAGGTCAGATTGGAGACGTCGGTCGCCGTGTCGTCCAGGAAGCTGCGCGTGCCCGCGATGTTGCCGATCAGGGCCGGCGCCTCTGACCACATGAGGGCGACCGTCCCGGCGACGTGCGGCGAAGCCATCGAGGTTCCGCTGAAACTCTCGTATCCACTCCCCGGCACGCTGCTGCGAACGCCGACGCCGGGCGCGGCGATGTTCGGCTTCGGCTCAGTGGCCGAAGCGGACGGACCGCGGCTCGAGAAGCTCGCGATCGCGCCGTTGATGTCGAAGGCGCCGGAGGAGTAGCTCGATGCGTAGTCACCGGGCGAACCGGCCGTGTTGCAGGAAGGACCGCTGTTCCCGTTCGAGAAGGCGGGGAAGATGCCTGAGGCGATCCAGGCGTCGACGATTGGCTCGTACCAAGGATCGCCTGGCCCTCCACCCCAGGAGCTGTTGACGATGTGCGGACGCAGGCTCGGATTCGGGTTCTGGCCCTGCAGGTCGCGCGGAGCGAGGATCCACTCACCGGCAGCGAGCAGGGCTCCGTCCGAGCACGAGTTCGTCTCGCAGCCCTTGACGGCAATGAAACGGGCGTGCGGGGCGACGCCGATTTGGTTCGGACCCGGGTCGCCGTCGTCGCCGACCATCGTCCCCATCGTGTGCGTGCCGTGCCCGTTGTTGTCGCAGGGGACGAGCGACGGGCTGCCGCAGACTTCGGCGGGATCGAACCAGTTGTAGTTGTGGTCGAAGTTGCCGCCGCCCAGGTTGCCGCGGTACTGCCGTACGAGGCCGGGGTGGTTGTACTGGACCCCCGTGTCGATGTTGGCAACGACGATGTTCTCGCCGCGGTCGTTGAAGCTCGACCAGACCTGCGGCGCGTTGATCGCGCTGATGCCCCACTCAACCGAGTCGATCGAGGAGCTTGGGCTTGGCGCCCGCGGCGGATCCGGGAGCGGATACGTGCGTGAAGCGCGGATCTCCTTCACCTCGGGCATCGCCGCGAGGGTGCGCAGCACGTCGGGCCCAGCCGCGACGCGTATCGCGTTGACGATCCAGAACGATTGATAGCCGACACCTCGAGCCGCCAGAAACGCCCGGGTTCGCGCCTGGCTACGCAAGGCGACGTGGTTGAGCCGGTCAAAGACGAATCGGCCGCGCTCGGCTCGATTGGAGATGCGGGACCCGTCGCCGAGATCGGCCTCTTCACGGAAAACGACCCAGAACGTCGCCTTGCCATTTGCTTCGATCTTCCGCAAGACCGTCGTCTCGACCGGCGCGGCCCTCATACCGCCTCCGCGATCGGCGCGGCTCGCGAACACCGGAGCCGCCGCGACAACGAGAGCAACCATCAATGTTCCACCGGCCGCGGCCAGGAGCCTGCAACGCTCCTTGGCGCCACGGGTATAGCGTCTCCTCTGGTCCAACGAGACCCCTTCGTTCGCCGGCGGGAACCCTAGCGACGATAGATCGTTCCTAGGACGAGTTCAACCGGTTGAGTCTAGGTGAGAAACCCCGCTGTGCAGGACTTTTGCAAAGCCTCTGGCGGACGCGAACCCTGGACCTGCTCGTCACCATTGCTCGTCGCCGCAACCGGTCACAAAGCGCAGCAACCGTTTTCGCCCACCTAAGCCGCGTTGGGCGCCGTGACCGCTCTGCTCCATGTCTTCAAGACCCGGTCGATCACGGCGGCGAGCAGTACGGCAACGATCAGCAGCAGCGGGACGACGATCAGGCCGAACCCGGCAGTCGACGACTCGCTCTGGTCGATCCGGACAAGCGTGGTAGCGGTCGCCGCCGCAAGCAGTGCGAACAACGTCCAGTGCACCACTCGCCGCAAGCGGGCCAGCGCGAGGACGAGGAACGGGACGAAGCACAAGGAAGATGTCCCACATGAGCAGATCGGTGAGCGACAGCACCGCCGCGATTAGCAATGCGCCTCCGAGGAGTGTCAGGCCGGTCCGTGTCGAAGGCCATGCCATCGCGGGAATCATCACGACTGCACTTGACCGCGTGTCGCCTGCTTGCCAAGAACCGACGTCGATTTCCGCGTAGTTCACGAACGCGCTAGACCGGTTCGACCACGAGCACCGAGACGGGATCCCCGTCCGTGCGTTCATCGAGTCCGTGCCCTGCCGCGACCTGTCCACGCTCACTGAACCCCGCGTTGCTAGTGGCCTTGGGGGCGCGACCAACTTATGGGCCGGAAGAGCTTAGGGTCCTACCGCTACGTTCAAGCAGCTCTTCCCGATGCGGCCACCTATCACGGTCATCGCGTTTGTTGCGGTGGTCGTGACAGTGCTCGTGTATTTGCTCCTATTCGGCCGAGTTGACGGGTGGCTGTTCGGCGGCGGTCTCCTGCTTCTTTTCGCTTCGTACGGGCTCGTGCGAGGCATCTGGTTCGCCTGGCTGTTCCTGACCGTAGTTGCTGTGGGCGACTTGGTCATCGCGGCGATCGAATGGCCAGCGTGGGGCGCTGCGTTGGTGAACGGGACGTTGCTAGCCCTGCTGGTTTGTCCGAGCACCTGGCACTGGGTCCGCCGTCGACGGCGCCTTCTTTCTCGCCCCGGCCGCCTGGCTACAGGGACCTAGAGACGTGACGCCTTCTAGGCCGTGAAGGGCGCCTGGCTTGCCGCGAGATTGACGCAGCTCCTAAGCGTCAGTAGCCATGCGGCCTAGCGCGTAGACCCCCGGCCAGAGGTTGTGCTGGCGGGAGTCGTGCCGGGGGAACGATCACGACGTCCTCCTGGCCCGGGCAGACAGCCGCTCTGCCCTGAGGCGAGAATCGAAACGTTCCGCCTGACTGCTCTATGCCGAGCTCTGAGCTAACGAACCCCGGAGGGATTACGTTAGCCCAGAGTGGGCGCATAATTTCCCGTGTGACCACTCTGCTCGCCGCCACGCTCCTCACGGTCGCGGCGGTAGGCGGCCTAACAGGCGCCGCGTGGCTGCTTCTCGACGCCTTTGGGGCCGAATGGGACTACTGCCCTGGCGGAAGCGACTGCATAGCCGGCTGGAAGATGGGAGTGGGCTTCACTGTTGGGGCCGTCCTTACGGGCCTTGTTGGCGCTCGCCTTCTACGTCGCGAACGTTAAACGGCTTCCTGGGGGTTCGAGGCCCACTAGGTGGCCGTAGACGACCGCGCCCACAGAGTTCGGGTTACGTGATGTTGGGGGCATAGGCGGACGATCAGCCATCGCCCGATCGTGGTTATCCACCCGTGTCGAGCCTTGGCGCCCGAGCGGCGCCCGATTAGCTCCGTTAGCGCGTAGGTGCGTTCGAACTCGCGAGTCGTTCGCACAAGACGCGCATGATCACCAGGGCGGTCTCCGGTCGTTCGCGGAGGATCGCTTCGAAGGCGGGCTTGCGCAACTCGAGCACGTGCACAGCCGCCTTCGCCAGCAGCGAGGCCGCACGTGGCTGGCTCGAGATGACCGCCATCTCGCCAATGAAGTCTCCGGGGCCACGGACCGCGAGCTCTTGCTCGTCGGTACCCAGCACCTGCACCTCGCCTTCGACGATCACATACATTGCGTCGCCGGGCTCGCCCTCGACCGCGAGCATTTCGCCCGCGGGGAAGAGGTACTCCTCAGCGACAGCGGCGATCAGCTGCAGGTCCTGCGGCTGCAGCGCTGCGAAGAGTGGGACCTTGCGCAGGAATATCACCCGCTCGACCAGCGGGACCGTGTTGGTAAGCGTATGAGTCATCGTTCCCCCTTCGGACACGGCGCTCGCGCGCTCAGCGCAAGCCCGGATCCAGTCGTCGGAGTCGTTGCGGAGGTAGACAAGTACTTCAGGGTCGAAACCATCGACCGGTCGCGGTTCCCACAGCGCGAGAAGTGGCCGGACGAGCGCCGGCTCTCCCACGGTGTCGATGACCTCGATCGCCGTGGCCCGCTGAGCCGGGTCGGCGACCGTGAGGCTCTCGAGTGCTGCGGAGACAGTATTGCGCTCACCAACCAGGGCCGCCGCTCGAAGCGCATCGAGCGTGTGGCGTTCTTCGCGCGCTCTGAGCGAGTCGCGCAGCAGCTTCAAGGCGTCTTCGTCACTCGTGCCGAGGCGGCTTTGGAGTCGGGCGTCCTCGAGGGCGCGCGCGACTGACTCGGAGGCGAACCGTCGGACCCGTTCAGCAACCCCCTCGAGCGGAAGTTGGGCAAGGGCTTCTGCGGCGGCGTCTCGTACACGGGCGTCGTGGTCAGCGAGTAACGCGACGAGTGGCTCCACCGCCGCCTCTTGGGCCGTTGCTGCGACGGCCCGCGCGGCCTCCGCGCGCACGGCGGCTTGAGGATCGCGCACCCCCTCGAGCGCGACCGATCGCGCGCCCGCGATCTGGGCCTCGGCGATCGCCCCGAACGCGATCGCTCGCGCGGCGGGGTCGGGCGCGTGAACCATCCCGTCGAGAATCCGCTGGGCGCGGCGGTCATGCTCGAAGAGCATCGCTGAGGCGACTGCGCGGACCTCGAAATCCTGGTCGTTCAGTACTGCTCCGGAAGGCGCGGTGCCGGAACGGGCCAGCACAGCCAGCGCTGCAAGGCGGACGGCCGAATCGGAGTCGAACACGCGCGTCGCCGCGGCTGCGGTGGCCGCTGCGCCGTCGAGGTGCTCGAGCGAGGCCAGCGCCGCCATTCGTACTTGCACATCGTCGTCCTCGACGGCCCGGCCCAGTGCCCTCTTGGCTTCCGGAAGGTCGAGATCACCCAGTGCGTGCGCGGCAAGCAGACGGGCCGCGACCTCGTGGTCAGCGAGGAGCTCCTCCAGCACCGCGAGCCCGATGGCGTCCGCGTTCAGGACGGCAGGCTGCGGCCCGCCCCCAAAACCGAAGACCGTTGGACGGCCCTCGCGCAGCGCGGCGACCAGCGCGTGCGGGTATGCCTCCCGGATTCGGGAAATCGACGCCACGGCGGCGGCGGCCCCGGCGACCCCGGCCCCGTACAAGACGCGGGGCTCCTCGAGTCGCTGTCCAACCAGCGCGACGACCCCGGCCGATGCTGTCCCAAGCTGCGTCGGGACGCCCGTGAGAAAAGCCCTCACGCGATCGCGCCGCTCGGCGGGGATCGTGTTCACGAGCGCCTCCCACGTACTGCCGGCGCCTCCGCTCCTCCAGGCAACCTGCGCGAAACGGAAGAGCGCCAGGGTCGCAAATGTCGCCGCCAGGGCAAGCACGCCGAACACGACGAGGTAGAGCAGCGGAAGGACGAGCACCACGGTGGGCACGCCGAACCTCGTCAGTAGCCGGCTCGTGACGAGGAGCGAGAGCGCGAGCGCAGTCGCCATCGCCAGCGCGAAGAAGAGACCGAAAAAGCCCGCAAGCTCGTCCGGATCGGGGTATCGCTCGGCCGCGGCTTTCACAAACGGGAGGTAGAGGAGGCTGAAGAGGAACGCCGTGAAGAGCGCTCCGGCGCTCATCCAGCGCAGAAGCGGCGAGCCGGCCATCTCTCCGAAGGCGCCGACGAGCCCGCGAGTCCGCCCGCGTGCACGCCTGATTTCCGGGGCCGCACGCGTCCGAACGAGCTGCCAAGCGACGACCGTCGCGCCACCCATCAATCCCGCCCAGACGAGGAGAAGGTTCTCCGAACCAAGCGTCGCCGCGAGTGGTCCGGTGGCAACACCGCCCACCACGAGCCCCACCACGCCTCCTGCGGCTATCACCGGGAAAAAGCGCTTTGCCTGCCGCGTGTCGGCGATCAGTCCGGCGAGTCCCCAGACGGCGAGGAGGCCCGTGAACTCCGCGACGCTCTGAACGAGCCAGAGCGCGCTGTAAATCCACGTCGCGTCAGTCTCGAGTGCCGCGCGGCCGAGAAGGGCCGTAACTGAGATCAGCGCCGTGATCAAGAGGAACGCGCGCGACCGCCCGAATCGTGCGAGAAGCGCGCCGACGCCGACCGTTGTCACGAACATCGCAACGCTGACCAGGAGGTACATGAACGGCAGCCTCTCGACCCCGTACCGAGCGAAGAACAACGCGTCGATGCTGCTCTGGGCGATCATGATCGCCGCGTCGACGAGAAAAACGACGGCGACAGCCAGTGCGACAGTCCCTCCTTCGCCGGGACGTAGCCCCAGCAGCGCCTGGGCTCTCCGTGAAAACACTGACTCCGACCTCGTGGGTGACGCCAACTCCTAGTGGTGGAACGGAACCCCCAACTGAATGGCCATGTTTAAGGCGCCACGTTGAAGCTGAACATCATGCCGCTCTCGTGATGCTCGGCGATATGGCAATGCGCCATCCAGATGCCGGGGTTCGTCACGTCGAGGAGGATGTCAACCGTCTCGCCGGTTCGCACTAGCACCGTGTCCTTCCAGACCAGGTTCTCCTCGGCAACGCCATCCCGCGTCAGGACCACGAAACGACCGGCTCCGTGAATGTGGAACGGATGGTGCATCGGGTGGTCCGAGTCCATCTCGTTGACCAGCCGCAGCTTGACCTGATCGCCGACCCGGAAGCGCCAGTCGATCGCATGGTTGGCGGCGCCCGTCTCCCGGTCGACAAAGCTCCAATGCATGTTCGCCGGTGTCGTGATCCGGTTGACGTCGACCATGTCATCTTCCCATTCGACACCGCCCGTCTCGCCTTGCGGCTCCTTGCCGTGCTCTTCTTCGTTCTCGGCTTTGTGCCCGTGTCCGTGGTGGCCCTCGCCGTGACTGGAATGACCTTCAGCGGGGCCGTGGCGCTCATGCCCGCCCCCGTGCCCGTGGTGGCCATGCGCATCGAGCTCCGAGCTCTGCGCGACCAGCGCAGCCGGTACCAGCTTCATTCCGCACTTTGCGCAGTGGTCCGCGGTGTCGCTGACCACCTCTGGGTGCATCGGGCAGACGTAGCCGCTTGCCGCCCTCGCCAGCAACTTCATCCCACACTGCGGGCAGCGTCCTGGCTCTTCACTGACGACTTCCGGGTGCATGGGGCAGGCGTACACGGCCGGTCCTTCCGGCTCGCCCAGATCCATCTCGGCAACGAGAGAAAGAGTCTTGTTCGGCGGCGACTCGAAATACGAAGTCAGCCGTTCGCGCTCCGCCACCCACTCTGGGTTGTGGCGCAGGGTCTCGAACTCGTCCTTTAGCGATGGCGTTGCGGCCTCGCCCCCGACCTCGATCGTGGCTAGCGGATAGGTCCGCTCTGGAGTGCGGTGCTCGAGAGCCAGTTGGCCTGCCTGCTCGAAGAGCACGTCGATCACGATCCGCTCCGACGGCGCAAGAATCACCGAGTCGACGAAGCGTTCGCGCTCGTAGCGGCCGCTGTCGCCGCCGACCAACTTCATTCGCACGCCTGGCACCGCGACGTTGAAGACACGGGTGTTCGCGGTGTTGGTCAGGTAGAAACGGACGAGCTCGCCTGGTCGGGCGGTCAGCGAAAGGTCCGTCTCTCCGCCGACCAACATCACGTTGCCGAACCGGCCCATCGCCACGTACGTCGTCTCCTCGCGCCCGAACGGGGCGATCTTGCCATCCTCGATCAGGACGTCATCGAGCGTAAGCAGAACCTCGCGGTTCGCCGGCGGCCAGTAGTCGGGATCAGCTGGGACGACGAGGATGTTCCCGTACAGCCCCATTTCCTGGCCGTAGTCCTCGCGGATGTGCGGGTGGTACCAGTAGACCCCGGGATCCGGGAACTCGATCCTGTACGTGAATGTTCCGCCGACGGGAATTGGCGCTTGCGTCTCGTGGGTGCCGTCGTAGCGGTTGTCGAGGCGCAGGCCATGCCAATGCACCGTCGCGTCGAGGTCGGCTTCGTTCGAGACGTTGACGACGACCTCTGAGCCTTCGCGCACTCGCAGCGTCGGGCCAGGAATCGAGCCGTTGTAGGCGAGCATGCGCACGTCGGCATCGCCGATCCGCTTGGTGACAGGAGCGATCCGCAGCTCGACGTCGTCCCCATCGGCAAGGTCGATCACCTCCGAGCCAAGGGCATCGACGAGGTCGGAGGTATCCGTCGAGAAATGCTGTTTGGTCGCGACATGACTTTCGTGGTTGTGTTTCTCCATGTCTAGTTCCCCCTCTGGTGGCCGGTGGTAGGAAGCGGGCCGCTTCGTTCAGCGGTCTCGGTGCCAGCTGGCACACCGTTCTTTGCCTGGGCAGCGACCTGCTCCGCAATAAACTCGGCGTCGTCTTTTACCCAGCCTAGAAGCGCGGAGCCCCGCGTGTGCTGCCACGACAAGCCGAGGAAGTAGAGGCCGGGAACATCTGTGACTCCGCGGCGGTGGCGAACGCTGCCATCTGAGTCCGTCGGCGCAGCCTCGATCCACGAATGGTCAGGTCGGTATCCGGTGGCCCAGATCACGGCGTCGACCTCAGTGTGGCTGCCGTCGGCGAAGCTGAGTGTCCGTTCAGAAGCGCCGACGACTCGCGGCTTGACTTCGACGCCGTAGCGGCGCCTGAGCTCGCGCGCGCTCGACCCGATCAGGGTGTCCCTGTGTCGGAGGCGCTGGCCGATTCGCGACTCGACCGTCTTCTTGAGCAGACCGATCTTTGTCAGCCACCAAAACAGGTCGCGGCCGAGAAGACGCTGCGGAAGCGGCGTCTGGCGCGAGCCGAGCGCGAGCTTGACGGTATTGGTAGCCGAGAGCTCCTTCGCGATCTGGAAACCGGTGTTTCCGCCACCGACCACGACGACTTGGCCCTTGGGCACATCGCCTGGCCTTCGGTAGCCGGCGCTATGGGTCTGGAACACCTCGGGCACAAGCTGACCGGCGAGGGGCGGCATGTTGGGCGCCTGGAATGGACCGGTTGCGACCACGACTTGGTCTGCCTCGATCCGCCTGTCGAGAAGCTCGATGACGAAGTTGTCGTCACTCCTGGTCAGCGAACGCACTGGGCTGTTGAACTCGATGGGGAGCTCAAAGGTCTCGGCGTATTGCTCCAGATAGGCGATGACTTCGCCGCCATTTGGATAGCTGTTCGGGTCACCGGGGAAGGCGAGGCCGGGAAGAGCGTCGTAGCGGCGCGGTGTAAAGAGCACGAGAGACTCCCAGCGCTCTCGCCAAGCCGTACCGACCCCCTCGCCGGCTTCGAGAATCGTGAATCGCCGACCTTGGCGCGCCAGGAAATAGCCGATCGCCAAGCCTGCTTGGCCCGCACCGATGACGGCGACATCGACGCGGTTGCGCGCAGGTCTAGGCGCGTTCTCGCTGCTTGCCGCAGGTGGATTATGAACGTCGGGCATGGTTGGTACCAGTATCAACTAGCGAGTAGCGTCAGGAATCGGATGAGTGACTCCACTGCCACCTTCGGGTTCGCAGACATCGCCGGTTTTACCGCTTTGACCGAGGCTCATGGCGATGAGGCTGCGTTCGCCCTCGTCGCAGACTTCATCAAGGCCGTCAAAGCTGAACTGCCGGCCGTCAGAGGTGAGCATGTGAAGACAATCGGGGACGCGCTGATGCTACGGATCCCAGATCCCGGAGACGCGATCGTGCTGGGCCTTCGGATCGCCAACGAACTGATGCTCGACCACGGTGCGCCAGCTGTTCGAGTCGGCCTCCATCATGGGTCGGCTGTCGAGAGCGAGGGTGACTATTTCGGCTCGAGCGTGAACCTCGCTGCCCGCGTGTCCGCTCTCGCCACCGGGGGCGAGGTCCTCGTCACAGGAACTACTGCCGCGTTAGCGCCTAGGCTCGATGGGGTCTTTTATGAATCGCGCGGCCGACAGACCCTGAAGAATGTCGGCGAACCCGTCGAAGTCTTCGCCGCTGTCCGTATGGGTGCTGGTACGGATGGCCCGCTTCCAGTCGATCCAGTCTGCCGGATGGCGGTCGACCCGGACCGCGCCGCAGGCCGGCTCATCCACGCGGGTGAGGCCTACTTCTTCTGCTCGCTCGCCTGCGCAGGCACGTTCGCCCAACAGCCCGAGCGCTTCGTTGTGCGCCAGTAGGCACCGTGGCGCAGCGGTTTCCAACGGTCTCGGGCGGAAATCGGATGACGCTCTCAACACTGCCCGGCTCTCGGCGGAGGAGCTCCACCGGCGTCACATCCCCATGCTCGACGAGCTGGAGCCCCGATCGAGCGCGCGCAGAAGCAGGGCGTCTTCCGGAGCGATCTCCCCGTCGCCTCGCACCTCGCGATGATCCCCGCGATCGTTCACACCGGGAGCCGCGAAAGCCAGGGTGGTCGCATCCCAGAGTCCGAAGCCGAGGCCGCCATGCTCACGACTG
>Ga0126309_10000417_pt1 | contig 14320 bp, 14 predicted proteins | sample Plot56_FD_92541 | JGI IMG/M metagenome (GOLD analysis project Ga0126309, IMG submission 92541) | Serpentine soil microbial communities from UC McLaughlin Reserve, CA, USA - Plot56 | ecosystem: Environmental > Terrestrial > Soil > Grasslands | place: USA: UC McLaughlin Reserve, Lake County...
CGGCGGGCAGCTACGACACCTGCGGGCCATCGCCGACCATCCCGTCAGGCGGTGACCGCGTCCCGTCGAGGCTCGAGGGCCAGGGCCAGCACCTCGTCGATGGTCATCACCGGATGGAAGGTCATCGCCTCGCGAACCTCCTCCGGGACGTCGTCGAGGTCGGCGCGGTTGCGCTCGGGCAGGATCACGTCGGTCAGGCCCGCCGCGTGCGCCGCCAGCACCTTCTGCTTGACGCCGCCGATCGGCAGCACCCGGCCCTGCAGCGTGGTCTCGCCGGTCATGCCCACGGTGTGCTTGACCGGCCGGCCGGACAGCAGCGACGCCAGGGCGGTGGTCATCGTGATGCCGGCGCTGGGGCCGTCCTTCGGGATGGCTCCGGCCGGGACGTGGAGATGGAACTCCCGCCCGTCGAAGATCCCATCGTCGATGCCCAGCGCGTCGGCGTGGCCGCGCACGTAGGACAGCGCGATCCGGGCGGACTCCTTCATCACGTCGCCCAGCTGACCGGTCAGGGTCAGGCCGCGATCGCCCTTCATCGATGTGGCCTCGATGAACAGCACCTCGCCGCCCGTGCCGGTGACCGACAGGCCGGTGGCGACACCGGGGATCGCGGTCCGCTCGGCGGCCTCCTGGAAGAACCGCTGACGTCCGAGCGCGTCGCGGACGGCGTCAAGATCGATCGCCACCGGCGCCTCGCGCTCACCCGCGGCGATCTTGGTCGCGGTCTTGCGCAGGATCGTGCCGAGCTCACGCTCGAGCTGTCGGACGCCCGCCTCGCGCGTGTACTCGGTGACGACGAGCCGGATCAGGTCGTCCGGGATCGAGACCTCGTCCTCGCGCAGGCCGTTGCGCTCGCGCTGGCGCGGGACCAGGTACCCGCGCGCGATCGCGCCCTTCTCGTCGACCGTGTAGCCGTCGAAGCGGATGACCTCCATGCGGTCCAGCAGCGGGCCTGGGATGGTCTCCGCCACGTTGGCGGTGGCGATGAAGAGCACGTGCGAGAGGTCGAGCTCGACGTCGAGATAGTGGTCGCGGAACGAGTGGTTCTGCGCCGGGTCGAGCACCTCCAGCAGAGCGGCACTGGGGTCGCCGCGCCAGTCGGCGCCGACCTTGTCGACCTCGTCGAGCATGATCACCGGGTTCATCGTCCCGGCGTCGCGCAAGGCCCGAACCAGCCGGCCCGGCAGCGCGCCGATGTATGTGCGCCGGTGCCCGCGGATCTCGGCCTCGTCGCGTACGCCGCCCAGCGACATACGAACGAACTCGCGGCCGGTGGCCCGGGCGATCGACTCGCCGATCGACGTCTTGCCGGTGCCCGGCGGACCGATCAGGGTGAGGATGGCGCCCGAGCGCCGGTCCTCCTGGATCCCCCGCTCCTGACGCAGCTTGCGCACCGCCAGGTACTCGGTGATCCGCTGCTTGACGTCCTCCAGCCCGGCGTGGTCGGCGTCCAGCACCTCGCGGGCGTGGACGGGGTCCAGCCGCTCCTCGGAGCGCTTGCTCCAGGGCACGGCGATCAGCCAGTCCAGGTACGTCCGGATCATGGACGCCTCGCCGGAGGCCTCACCCATCTTCTCCAGCCGGCCCAGCTCGCGCTCGGCCTGCTCGCGGACCTCCTCGGGCATGCCGGCCTCTTCGATCTTGGTCCGGTACTCCTCGACCACGGAGCCCTCGTCCTCGCCGAGCTCCTTGCGGATCGACTCCATCTGCTTGCGCAGGAAGTACTCGCGCTGCTGCTTCTCGGCGCCGGACTCGACGTCCTCGCGGATGCGCTTGCGGACCTGCAGCTCGGCCAGCCGCTCGCGCTGGAAGCGCAGGGCCAGCTCCAGCCTCTCGGTGACGTCGACCGTCTCCAGGAGCTGGACCTTCTGCTCGTAGGCGAGGTCGGGCGAGTAGCCGGAGGTATCGGCCAGCGCGCCCGGATCCACGATCGAGCGCACGAAGGCCGCCACGCGACCGTCGTCGCCGCGCAGCTCCAGGATCTCCTCGACCACGGCGCGGTACTCCCGCTCGAGCTCGCGGGTGCGGCCGTCGACCGGATGCTCGTCCTCGCGCTCGGTCACCTCGACGCGCAGGTCGCCGGAGGCGTCGCTGGTCGCGGCGCCGATCTCGGCCCGGTGCAGGCCGGCGAGCGAGACCGCCCGGCCGCCGCCGGGCAGGCGAACGCGGTCGGCGACCTCGGCCACGGTACCGACTCGGGCGTAGTCGCTGCCGTGACGGGGGACGAGCACGACCCGCTCCTCGTCGCGGACGTCGACGGGCAGGGTGAGATTCATGTTGGGGAAGACGACGGTGTCTTCCAGGGGAATGAGAAGGAGGTTCATGTCAGTTCAAGCTCCATATGTGCTTACGACACGTAAGGAAGTATAGCGTGGAATCGGACGTCCGTCCGCGCTGGCGGGGAAAGTCGCCGGCGCTCTGCCTGCCCCAGCCGGGGGTCCGGCGGACCGGCTCAGTCCGCAGCGCCGCGGCGCCGCACCAGCCGGTGGCGAAGGCCGCGACGGAGCGGGGCCGGCTCAGCCTGCCGGGCGCCCGGATCGGCGGGCTCGATCTGCCGGGCCGGGGCGCCCGCAGGCCCGGGCCCCCCGGCGCGGTCGCGGTCCTCGCTGCGCCCCACCAGGTAGAACGCCCACGCCACCGCCGCCACCGCCGCCACCCCGGCGGCGGCGATCGCGATCGCGGTCACCAGCGTGCTGACCGCCATTCAGCGGTGGACCGACGACATGTCCGCGTAGCGCTCGCCGGCCGCCGCGCCGTGCGGCGCCGCCTCGTCGATACGCGCCAGCTCCTGGGCCGACAGGCGAATCTCGTCAGCGGCGACGTTCTCCTCGAGATAGGACCGGCGCTTCGTGCCGGGATCGGGACGATGTCCTCGCCTCGATGGAGCACCCAGGCCTGCGCGAGCTGCCCGGGCGTCACGCCCCGCTCGGCGGCTATCTCCCTGACCCGATCGACGAGCTCGAGGTTGCGCCGGAAGTTGTCGCCGGTGAAGCGCGGATGGGCGCGGCGGAAGTCGTCGGGGGCCAGGTCGTCCGGCGACTGGATCTGACCGGTGAGGAAGCCCCGGCCCAGCGGGCTGTAGGCCACAAAGCCGATCCCCAGCGCGCGGACCGTCGGCAGAACCTCCTCCTCGGGGTCGCGGCTCCACAGCGAATACTCGGTCTGCAGCGCGCAGATCGGATGAACGGCGTGGGCGCGGCGGATGGTGTCGGGGGCGGCCTCGGAGAGCCCGAGGTGGCGAACCTTCCCCTGCTCGACCAGGCGCGCCATCGCCCCGACGGTCTCCTCGATCGGCACCTGGGGATCGACCCGATGCTGGTAGTAGAGGTCGATGTGGTCGACCTCCAGCCGGCGCAGCGAGGCCTCGCAGGCCTCCTGCACGTACTCGGGGCGGCCGCTGATCCGACGGTCCATCGGGTCCTCGCCGCGCACGATGCCGAACTTGGTGGCGAGCACCACCTGCTCTCGCCGGCCCGCGATCGCCCGTCCCACCAGGCGCTCGTTGGCCCCCGCCCCGTACATGTCCGCGGTGTCCAGGAAGTCCACGCCCAGCTCGAGGGCGCGCTGGATGGTGGCGATCGATTCGCCCTCGTCGGTCGTGCCGTAGAACTCCGACATCCCCATGCAGCCCAGTCCCTGGGCGGAGACCTCGAGGCCGTCGGATCCGAGCCTACGACGCTCCATCACCCTGGCTGCGCGGCAGGACCATCTGGGTGCAGGTGAAGAACGCCGCGAGCCGCTCGCGGCGGCTGACCCGCACCTCCCAGACCTGCGTGCGCCGGCCGACGTGGAGCGGCGCCCCGACCGCCTCGAGCTCGTCCCCCTCGCCGGCGGAGTGGAAGACGTTGGTCTTCAGCTCCACCGTGGTGAAGTCGCTGCCGGGCTGAAGGTGGCGCATCGTCCCCCATGCCGCCACGGTGTCCGCGAACGCGACCCAGACCCCGCCGTGGACATAGCCGCCGGGGTGCAGATGACGGCGCTCGACCTGGAGCCGGCCCCGCACCAGCTCGTCCTCGATGTGCACCAGCTCGATGCCCAGATCGCCCGGAAAGGTGCCCTCCAGGGCGCGACGCGAGAGCTCGGGGGTGATCGGCGAGCCGGGCGGCATGGCCGGGAGTCTGCCACGGGTCGCGCGCGTAACGCCCGGTTGCTCGGCGGGACTGCACCTCTAAGCTTGTTGGACACCCGACCGCAAGAGAGGCCATGGCGACAAAGATCGATCGCAGCGACGAGGAGTGGCGCCGGGAGCTGACCCCGGAGCAGTACGAGGTCACGCGGAGAGCCGGCACCGAGCGGCCCTTCAGCGGTCAGTACTGGGACTGTCACGACGACGGCATGTACCGCTGCGTCTGCTGCGGAGCCGAGCTGTTCGACTCGGACACCAAGTTCGACTCAGGCACCGGCTGGCCGTCCTTCTACGAGCCGGCGGATTCCGACCACGTCGACGAGCGCTCCGACAACAGCTTCCTCATGCGGCGCACCGAGGTGGTCTGCCAACAGTGCGGCGCCCATCTCGGGCATGTGTTCGACGACGGGCCGGCGCCCACCGGCCAGCGCTACTGCATCAACTCGGCCGCGCTGGACCTCGAGCGCCGAGGCGGCTCGGAGCCGGCCTAGACCACCGGCAAGATTCCCGGAAGGTGCGGGTCCGTCCGCGGCCTCGGCTTGACTGATGTCGGTAGCGCTCGTAGTTGTCGTCCAGCCGACGGCACCGCGGCGAATGCATCCGCCCCGCTACATCTACGCGTCCACACTGTCCCGACGGGATCGTTCCTGGGGACGGCCGCGCCGCCATCCGGTGGCGGCGGTGGCGCTGCCGCTGCTGATCACGCTCAGCGCTCTGGCCGCGGTGCTGGCCGCAGGCGTCCTGGCCAGCCTGCCGCTCTGAGGCGCGCGGCGCCGGAGAGCCCGCCGCCGCGCAGCCGGCGGTCAGGCGGCGGCTTCCTGCTCCGGCCGCGAGGCCACGAAGTCCAGCAGGACCTGGTTGAACGCCTCGGGCCGCTCGAGCTGGGGGACGTGCCCGGTGTCGTCCAGGACCACCTTGCGGCTGTCCGGGATCAGGCGTTCGAACTGGTGCGCGTCCTGCAGCGGTAGGACCGCGTCCTTCTCGCCCCAGACGATCAGGGTGGGGCAGGAGATCTCCGGCAGGCGGTCGCGGAAGTCGTATTCCAGGCACGCGCGCAGGGCGTCGTGGAATCCGGGCTTGCCGGCGCCCTTCATCAGCGCCTCCCAGGCCACGTCGGCCCGCAGCCGGGCCGGATGGCGGGCCACCAGGAGCAGCGCCAGATGGCGCGATACCGGCCGGCGGGCCATGGCGCGGTGGCGGGCGGCCGTGACCGCGGTCAGGGCGGCCGCGACGCGCCCGCCGGTCAGCACCGGCGCGCGGTGGACGTTGGGGCCGGTCAGCCCGGCCGCCGAGACCAGGACCAGCCGCTCGACCCCGGGCGCGAACTGGATGGCCACCTCGGCTGCGATGAAGCCGCCCATCGAGTTGCCGACCAGGTTGACCCGCTCGATGCCCAGGCGCTCGCGCAGCGCCTCGACGCAGCGGGCGTAGCCGCTGATCGAGATCTCGTCCCGGGGCCTCTCGGAGAGCCCGAACCCGGGCAGGTCCAGAGCGACCACCCGGCGCTCCTGGGCGATGCGCGGGATGTTCTCCAGCCAGTTCTGCCACTGGCCGCCGAGGCCGTGGACCATGATCACCGGCGCCCCCGGCCCGCTGCCGATGTCCACGTAGTTGAGCCGGCACCCCTCGACCTCGGCGCTTTGCAGATGGGATGCCCAATCCACCTGGCGCCAGTCCGGGCTGGCGCCGGCCCCGTAGTCGTCGTCGGCCTTGCGGTGCGCCCAGGGGGTGGTGGGAGGCGCGGCGCGCGCCAGGCGTCGGCGGGAGCTCGAGCGACGTGATGAGGCGGCCATAGCTCTCCGTGCTTACTACCCGCCCCGCAGGCGACCGAGCACGCGCTTGGCCAGTCGCAGCGGCGCCCCCACCCGCGTCTCCTTGGCCACCCGGCGCAGGCCCGCCTTGGTGCGGGCCCAGCGCTCACGCACCTGCGAGCGCCCCACCGGCAGCACCGAGAACCCGCACTCGAACTCGAGCCGCCACACCGGCCCGCCGGCCAGCCTCTCGACGTCGATCACGAAGCGCGGGTCGCCGGCCGGGACCTTGAACAGCTTGGGGCCGATGGCTCGGGCGCCCCTGACCCGCAGGCGGCCGATGTCACGCGGCGACTCCAGCTCCACGTGGACGGGCTCCGGGCGCTCGTGCACCAGGCAGCGCAGTGAGATCCAGTCCAGGCGCAGGACGCAGGACTCGTGCGCCGGGTGCAGCCGCAGGCGCTTGATGAAGTCGCCGCGGATGGTCGCCCGCACGAACGAGAGGCCGCGCCGGTTGCGCCGGGTGCGCAGCGCCATCCGGTTGGAGCCCTCGAACCCCCAGCCCAGATCGGCGTAGACCTCGAAATCGCCGGTCTCCAGGCGCGACGAGAAGGCGTCCCAGGGCACGACGCCGGCGCTGGCGGCTCGCAGGCTGGAGGCGAGGTGCTCGTCGTGCAGGGCGGCCAGCCCGAACGGCCAGTAGAGCTCGGTCATGGGGATGTCGACCAGCCCGTACGGCTCGAGGTAGGGCAGCGCCCTCAGCGCCGGGCCGGCGGCGATCGGGTCGACCCGGCGCGAGCCGAAGTTCTCGTCGTGCAGCCATCCGCTGAACAGAGCCGCCTCGTCCCCGGTGGGCGCCGTCACCGACCGCAGGACCATGGCCAGGAGCCGGTCGCGGGCGCCGTCGGCCAGCGGCGGCAGGGCACCCGGCAGCGCCGCCCGGTAGCGCAGCCACTCGCGCTGGAAGGCGAGGATCCCCTGCTGCACCGCGGCGCGTTCCACGCTCTGCAGCGAGGGCTCCTCGGCGTCGGCCAGGATCGGCCGCAGGTCCTCGGTGAGGCCGACCTGGGAGCCGTGGTCGGGCATGCAGACCTGCTCGAGGATCTCCGGGCTGCGCATGATCGCCGCCACCTCGCCCTCGGGGACCCCGCAGTCGCCGAGGAAGCCGCGGGCGTCCATGTCGTCCAGGACCCGCCCGGTGGCGCGATCCCCGGTGATCAGGTACAGGCCGACCGTGCGCCAGTCGACGCCGGCCTCGCGCAGGAGCTGCTCCAGCATGGCCTGCGTGGTGGCTCGCCACCCCAGGTCGACCAGCATCAGGCGCTCCTCGCCGGGCGGTCGCTGCTGCTCGACGTAGCGCAGGATCCGGCGGCGAAGGGCGTGGGCCTCGGCCGCCAGCCGCGCGCGCAGCTCCGCGCGCGAGACGATCTCCTCGATCACCACGTCGCCGAATCCGGCGTCGTCCAGCCGCTTGTCGGCCTGCCCGGCCAGCGACGGGAGGTCGTCCAGGGTCAGGCCGACGGTGGCCATGAACTCCCGCAGGGTCGGAAGCTGGCGGCGGGCGAACAGCGCCTCGAGCTGCTCCCGGCCGGCCTCGCCGATCGCCGCGCGCGCGCACACCTGGCGCGAGAGCCAGATCGGCTCGGCCACGGCGCCGGTCCCCCGTCCGGCCGACTCGCGCGCGGCGTTGATCAGCCGGGAGAGCAGTTCGCCCTCGCGCATCAGGCAGAAGACCTTCGAGCAGCCCGCCCGCGCCGCCTGCTCCTGGACCCATTCGGCGAAACCGGTAAGCGCGGGACCCACGGCGGCGGACCCGAAATCCCAGAACGGCCGCAGGCCCTCGGGCTGCTGGACCCCCTCGGCGCGATGGAGGACCTTGGCCCGCAGGGCGGAGAGCCCGTGGTCGCCGTGGACCGGATCCAGAGGCGTCTGATGCTGCGCGGACTCGCGCTCGACAATGCGCTGGAGGCGGGCGGGACGCCGTTCGAAGTAGAGCGTCCGGATGCCCAGCCGGCTGGGGGCGACCACGTCGGAGAAATGGTTGTCGCCGAGGTGCAACACCTGCTCGGGACGGCAGCCCAGCTCGTGGAGGACCACACTGAACAGTCCCGAGGCCTTGCCGGCGCCGTAACGGCTGGACGGGAAGATGCGGTCGATCTGGGCGGAGTCGAGCGGTCCGCGAGCCATGAACAGGCGCAGCTGGCGCTCGGAGAAGTAGGTGTCCGAGACCGCGATCACGGTCCGGCCGCCCTCACGGGCCGCGCGCACGAGCTCGAGCACGTCGAGGTCGGGAACCAGCAGGTCGCGCTCGACCTCGGTCTCGACCTCCGCGAGATCGTCGGGAGCGACGCCTCCGGCGAACAGCGACCCGGGCAGCGCCCCGTGGATCTCGTCGAGGGTCACCTCCACCCCCCGGCCGCCGGCCAGCGTGCGGGCGCGGGCCTGCTCCTCGGCGGCACGGCGCAACTTGGCGAACAGCTCGTCGGACACCCCGTCGGCCAGGGCCCCGCGCCGTCTCAGCCGATCGGCCACCAAGGGGAAGGCGTCCACCGGCTCGGACAGCTTGCGGAACAGCAGCGTGTCGAAGACGTCCACCGACAGGACGCGAACGGCGTCGTCGTCGGCCAGCCGGGCGAACGCCGGGGCCAGCCGCGAGTCGGCTCGCCCGGACAGCGCGGCGGGCGCCTCGTCCAGCTGGGCCGCGGGGGTGGTGATCCGTTCCATCAGCTGCGCACAGTCTCCAGCGGCAACCGGTCGGGTCGATCGACGAGCGCGCGGGGCGCGAGCCGGCCGGCGGCCGCGACGCACCACAGCAGCGCCATCCAGGCCAGCGACGCCACCACCACGTGGACCCAGACGATCTCGGCCGGAAGCCGGAGCGCGTACTGGACGAAGCCGATCACGCCCTGGAGCGCGAGCAGCCCGAGCAGCACCGCGACCGCGCGGCGCAGCTCCTGGCCGGCGCGGCGCCGGCGTAAGAGGACCCATACCGCGACGGCGGCCAAGCCCATCAGCGCGGCGATCCGGGCGTGCTGGTGAATCGCCCAGTCGAGCGTCCCGGTTCCCCGGAAGTCGAGCCGGTTGATCTTCTGCCCCGCCATACCGCCGGCATGGGGACCGGCGGCGGTCGCCGCCGTGCCGACGAAGATCGTGAGCGCCCCCAGCGGCAGCAGCGCGCGGACCGCCCAGGTGGCCAGGCGATCGGTGGCCCGGGGCCGCGCGCCCGGCTCGTACCGCGCCCGCCAGGCCAGCGCCACCGCCGCGACCAGGATCAGCATCGACAGCCCGAAGTGGGCCATCACGAAGCCGGGGCGCAGGTGCTCGCGCACGGTCACTCCGCCGAGGACCGCCTGGGCGAGCACCCCGAGGGGCAGCAGTGCCGCCAGCAGCGCTAGGTCGGATCGGAACGGGCGCCGGAGGAAGGCCAGCACGGCCGCGGCCACCGAGGTCAGCCCGACGAGCCCGGACAGGAGACGATTGGTGTACTCGATCACCGCGTGGGTCTCCAGCGGGGCGAACGTGCGCCCGTAGCACTTCGGCCAGTCCGGGCAGCCGAGGCCCGACCCGCTGAGTCGCACGGCGGCGCCGGTGAGGACGATCACGGCGAGCGCCACCAGGGCCACGGTGGCGACGCGCGCGTACGCCTGAGGGGATAAGGAGAGTCGCGCCCGCACGCCGTAAGGATGCCGCACCGTGGCCGGTCCGTCGGCGACACCCGTCAGGGCGGGCGCCGGCGCCCGACGCGCTCCAACCCCGCGATGCTCAGCCAGGAGAGCTCGGCCGCCGTCGGGCTGACGAACGCGATCGGAATCGAGACCAGGAAGACCAGCGGCACCGAGGCCAGACGCCAGATCGAGTCCGGCAAAGCCCCGGGCTCGAGCAGCCCGGCACTCCGCGCGTGCACGCGCATCGCGATCGCCACCGCGCTTACCAGCGAGATCGTCACCGCGTAGACGGCGACGGCCTCGGGGCGATCGCCGTAGAGGCCCAGGAGCCGGGTCGGGAAGGGGAGGAAGGCGACGATGCCGAGGTACAGCAGGTTGAGGGCCAGGAGGCGTCCGTCCACGCGGCGGGTCACCCGGAAGAAGGAGTGGTGGCGGGTCCAGAACAGAGCGATCACCGCGAAGCTCACCGCGTAGCTGAGGACCTCCCCGGCGTTGCCGGCGAGGGCATGCCACAGGGTCTCCCCTCCGGGGACCAGTCGGGGAACGCTGATATTGAGCACCAGGAGGGTGAGCGCGATGGCGAACACGCCGTCGCTGAGCGCCACCGTCCGGTCGTAGTCGAACCGCCTGACGCCACTCGTATCCCGGGCGGACATCGGGCCTAGCCTGACATACGGCCCCGCTAGCCTCTGGCCGGTGCCACAGCCCCATGCGGCGGTCGACGTGGTCGGCCTCAACAAGACGTTCCGCGTGCCTCGCCAGCACGTCATGACGCTCAAGGAGCGGGCGCTACATCCGCTTCGTCGCATCGACGTGGACGAGCTGGTCGCGCTGCGCGACATCTCGTTCCAGGTCGCCGAGGGCGAGTTCTTCGGCATCGTTGGCCGCAACGGGTCGGGCAAGAGCACCCTGCTCAAGTGCCTGGCCGGCATCTACCGGGCCGACACGGGCCGCCTGCGGATCGCCGGGCGGCTGGCACCGTTCATCGAGCTGGGAGTCGGGTTCAACACCGAGCTGACCGCGATCGACAACGTCGTGATCAACGGGGTGATGATGGGCCTCACCCCGCGCCAGGCCCGCGAGCGCTTCGACGCCATCATCGCGTTCGCCGAGCTCGAGTCGTTCCTGGACCTCAAGCTCAAGAACTACTCGTCGGGGATGCAGGTGCGGCTGGCGTTCTCGGTGATGGTCGAGTCGGACGCCGACGTGTACCTCATCGACGAGGTGCTGGCGGTCGGCGACGCCGCCTTCCAGCAGAAGTGCTTCGACGTCTTCTACCGGCTGCGCGACGCCGGCAAGACGATCGTGCTGGTCACCCACGACATGCCGCTGATCGAGCGCTTCGCGCACCGCTCCCTGGCGCTGGAGTCGGGTCGCATCGACCTCATCGGAGAGCCGGCCGAGGTGGCGCAGCGCTACTACCGCCTCAACTTCGAGGACCATCCCGGCGCGGCGGGCGGCGCCCGCCGGGTCGCCGGCGTCGAGGAGATGTGGATTGAGGACGAGGAGGGCCGCCGGGTCGACCTGGTGCCCCACGGCGAGCGCTTCACGATCGTCGCCCGGGTGGCCGTCCACGAGCCGATCGCCGAGCCCGACCTCCACATCCTGCTCGAAAACGACAACGCGCAGCGGGTGTTCGTGACGACCACCCGGGAACTGGACGCCGTCGGCGAGCCGCTGGAGGCTGGCGAGGACGTCATCATGCGCGTGCACGCGGTGAACTCCCTCGGCGCCGGCCGCTACCACGCCGGCTGCTGGGTGCACAGCGGCAGGACCGTGGTGACCTACCGGCGGCGCGTCTGCGACTTCGCGGTCCACGGTCCCGACGAGCTGGGCGGGCTGGTGGTCCTGGATCACTCGATTGAGCTCGACCGCAGGCTGGCGGAGGCCAGGCCGTGACCGGAGACTCCCCCGCCGAGGCGCACGCGCCGGAGCGCCAGGAGGAGGTCGAGGCCCTGCGCGGGGAGCTCGCCGCCGTCCGGCGGCGCGAGGCTGAGCTGCGCGAGCTGCTGGTGGACGCCCACGAGCAGCTCGCCGCGCGCGACGACGAGCTGGTGAAGGGCCTGACCTGGCCGGGCAGGATGGCCCAGCAACAGCTCGACGACTTGCGCCGCACCCGGGCCTGGCGGGCGGTGACCCTGTACTGGCGGACCCGCGACCGCCTGCGCGACCTGCTGCGTCTCGGACGCCGGCGATGACCGCCTGCTCGATCGTCATCCCCGTGCACAACCGCGCGGGGCTGACCCGGGAATGCCTGGACATGCTCCTGGGCCAGGACCTCCCGGCCGCGACCGAGATCGTCGTGGTGGACGACGCATCCAGCGACGACACCTCCCAGGTCCTGGCCTCCTACGGCTCGCGTGTCCGGGTAGCCGCGCTGGCCGAGAACCGCGGCTTCGCCTCGGCCTGCAACGAGGGCGTCGCCCGGTCGGAGGGCCGGTTCGTGGTGCTGCTCAACAACGACACCCGGCCGACCCCGGGCTGGCTGGCGGCGCTCGTCGCCCACGCCGAGGCCCATCCCGAGGCGGCGCTGGTCGGCGCCAAGCTGCTCTGGCCGGCGGGCACGGTGCAGCACGCCGGGGTGGCCATCGACGGCAACAAGGACGTGCGCCACATCTACATGGGATTCCCCGGAGACCACCCCGCAGTGAACAAGACGCGCCCCTTCCAGGTGGTCACCGCCGCCTGCGTGCTCATCCGCCGCGAGGTGTTCGAGGAGCTCGGCGGTTTCGATCCGGCGTTCACCAACGGCTACGAGGACGTCGACTTCTGCCTGCGCGCCCGTGAGGCCGGACATCAGGTGCACTACTGCCCGAGGAGCCTGGTCTACCACCTGGAGTCCGCCAGCCGGGGATACGAGACCGAGATCGACCTGGCCAACCGCCACCTCTACCGCAGCCGCTGGGCGGATCGCATTCGCCAGGACGACATCGACTACTACGCGCAGGACGGGCTGATCCGGCTCGATTACAACTGGTTGTCGGTGGCGGTGACGGTCTCCCCCCTGCTCGGCTACGCGAAGGCAGCCATCGAGGACAACGCCGTGGAGCGCGCCCTGGCGTGGCGCTCGCGCCAGTGCTGGGACGTGATGCGCGAGAACGCGCGCCTGGCCGTCGGCGCCGACGCCGCGGTGTTATGGGGGCAGGTGGCCACCGCGCCCCCCCAGCCCCCGCCCGGTCCGGCCGCCGTCACGGCCGCGACTACAGTTGAGTCGGTGGGGGCCGAGGAGTTCGAGAAGCTGGCGGGCGACTACGACCTCTGGCCCTCCGGCGAGCCGTACGACTGGGGCGGTGCCAGCCGCGGCGCCAGCCCGCACGACAACCTCGACTTTCACGTCGACCTGGGCTGCGGCAACCTCAAGAAGGGGCGGATCGGCGTCGACGTGAGTCCGGCTCCCGGGGTGAACCTGGTCTGCGACCTCGAGCACCTCCGGACGTTCGCGGTCGCCGGTCCCGGCGAGGACGCCCGCCCCGAGAGCGCGGACTCGCCCCCGATCCAGGAGGGCAGGCTGCCCTTCGCCGACAGCTCGATCCGCTCGATCATCGCCCACCACTGCCTCGAGCACCTCGGCGACGGCTTCGTCGCCCTGATAGACGAGTGCTGGAGAGTGCTCCAGCCCGGCAGGTACTTCCGCATCATCGTGCCGGTGTTCCCGTCCTGGAGCGCGGTGGTCGACCCCGACCACCGCCGGTTCTTCATCGCCGACGAGCGCAACTCCACCTTCGACTACTTCTGCGGATCCGCGGACCACCTCTGGACCGAGCAGTTCGCCGTGCCCTACGCCACGGCGCGGTTCGAGAAGGTCGACCAGATCGTCACGCCGCGCTCGGAGTCGCCGGGCGACTGGTGGACGGCCCGGGACGCAAGGGAGATGAGGGTCACCCTGAAGGCGGTCAAGTGAGCTCCCAGGCGCTGAGCGTCTCTCCGCGCGCCCACGACATCCGGGGGCCCTCGGCCTTCGGCGGCGGGTGGCGGCGCTTCCTCGATCTGACCTGGATGATCGGGTCGACCAACTACCGCCTGACCTACTTCGGGTCGGCCCTCGGCTACCTGTGGTCGCTGATGCGCCCCCTGCTGTTGTTCGGGGTGCTCTACCTGGTGTTCAGCCAGGTCGTGCGTTTCGGCACCGGGATTCGCGACTACCCGGTGGTCCTGCTGCTCAACATCGTCGTGTTCAATTCCTTCCAGGAGGCCACCGGGCGCTCGGTCACCTCGGTGACCGACAACGAGGCCCTGGTGCGCAAGATGCACTTCCCGCGGATGGTGATCCCGCTGGCGACGGTCCTCACCGCCGCGCTGAACCTGCTCCTGAGCCTGGTGGCCGTCTTCGTATTCCTGGTCGCCTACGGGATCACGCCGCGCTGGTCGTGGCTGCTGCTGGCGGTGGTCCTGGCGCTGTTGGTGGCGTTCAGCGCCGCCGTGGCCATGATCCTCTCGTCGCTCTATGTCCGCTATCGCGACGTGGCGCCCATCTGGTCGGTGCTGTCGACGGTCCTGTTCTACGCCACGCCGATCCTCTACACGATCGAGAAGGTGCCTCATCCGTGGGAGCACGTCGTGCTGGCCAACCCCCTCGCCGTCCTGCTGGAGCAGGCCCGGCGCTGGGTCATCGACCCGAGCGCGCCGGGCGCCCTGGACGCGATCGGCGGCCTGCGGTGGGCCCTGCTCCCGATTGCCATTTTCGTGGGCGTCTGCGCCCTGGGCGTGTGGGTGTTCGACCACGAGGCGCCGCGGATCGCCGAGCGGCTGTAGGCGAGCCCGGCGCCGCGGGCGCCTAG
>Ga0126309_10000418_pt1 | contig 14295 bp, 17 predicted proteins | sample Plot56_FD_92541 | JGI IMG/M metagenome (GOLD analysis project Ga0126309, IMG submission 92541) | Serpentine soil microbial communities from UC McLaughlin Reserve, CA, USA - Plot56 | ecosystem: Environmental > Terrestrial > Soil > Grasslands | place: USA: UC McLaughlin Reserve, Lake County...
ACGATGTTGTGGCCAGAGTACGCACCGCAATGGGCTCACCTTCTTCGCGACGATGATTGGTGGCGCTGAAGGAGTGCGCTTCGAGTGGACGCCGGAGAACTGAACACGAATGATGACGGAGAACCTTTCGTGCCTCGTCGAGCGGATGAATACCCCGGTCCCGTCGAGTAACCTCGCCGTCGCCTATTCAGTTGGCTGGTTGAGAGGCGCGATGGAGAGGTTGCGGTACCGCAACCTCTCCCTGTACGGGACAGGAAATGGGGTGTCCCGGGAGTCCGAGGGTGAAATGCTATCTGGTTCCAGGCCCCGCCGCGTTCGCGAGGTAGCGGTCAAACGGGTTTATATCCTAGTTTCAACGGGTGAAGAGATGGTGCTTTTCAGCGCTTACAGATGAACATACTTGTGAAACGGGTCACAAAGCGGCTTGCCGCTCCGATAGTTAAGTTCTAAACTGTCAGCGTGATGGAGGCAGTGAACGATACAGGACTCGGCGGCGGACTGAGAAGGCCCTCGATGGTCGCGTGGTTGCGGTTGGCGAGGGTCTACCACAAGGTGGATCGGGCCTCGGCCGAGCACCTTGGCGCCTATGAGTTGAGTGTCGGACAGTTCGATGTGCTGGCGAAGGTGGGGGCGCACGAGGGCTTCACCCAGAATCAGCTGGCGGAAAAGCTGCTGGTGACGAAGAGCAACGTCTGCCAAATCGTGCGTCGGATGGAGGAACGGGGCCTGATCTACCGTCGCCAGGAGGGCCGCGCCAAGCACCTCTTCCTGACCGAGGAGGGACGCGGGCTGTTCGACGAGGTCGTGCCTTCCCAGGAGAGGATGATAGATCACCTGCTCTCCTCCGTATCACCAGAAGACCACGACCTACTCTCGCAAACACTTGGCAGGCTGGACCGGGCCCTGAAGTGAAGCAACCTTTTTTTGGCCCGAAAGTTTATCGATTAACTAACTAAGGAGGTGTCCGAATGTGCCGCAGGGGGAAGTAGCGAAACGGTTGGTAAGGAGAGAACACAATTTGAGGAGATTCTAAATGATGGAAGACATAGCGCTGTTGGTTTTGAGGTTGGTGTTGGGAGGGGTCTTCGTGGCCCACGGTGCCCAGAAGCTGTTCGGTAGCTTCGGCGGGCCCGGGATCGAGGGCACCACAGGGTTCCACGAGCAGCTCGGCATAAAGCCCGCCAAGCCGATGGCCATCCTGGCCGGTCTCGCGGAATTTATTGGCGGGATACTGGTGATAGCGGGTTTCCTGACGCCGCTGGCGGCGCTGGCCCTGATCGGGGTTATGGTGGTCGCCGTGCTCTCGGTGCACCTGAAGAACGGCTTCTTCGCCGCCAACGGCGGCTACGAGTTCAACCTGGTCCTCGTGGCCGTCGCGGCCACCCTGGTCCTGGTCGGGAGCGGTGCGTACGGCCTCGACGCGGCCTTGGGTATCTTCTGGAACTAGGTAGTCAAAACACGGGAACGGCACGCCGTAAACACTTGGGAAAGGGAGTAGAGACGATGAACACGAAACCGACGGGCATCCACCACGTGACCGCCATAGCCGGCGAGCCTCAGCGCAACCTGGACTTCTACGAGGGGGTCCTGGGGTTGCGTCTGATAAAGAGGACCGTGAACTTCGACGACCCCGGCACTTACCACCTGTACTACGGGGACGAGGTGGGCACCCCCGGTACCGCCATGACCTTCTTCCCCTGGGCGCACGCCCCGAGGGGCAGGCGCGGGGCGGGGCAGGTCGTGGCGACCGCCTTCTCGGTGGCCCCGGAGGCGGTGCCCTTCTGGGAGGACCGGCTGAGGGAGAACGGCGTCCCCGTTGCGGAGCGCATCGGGCGCTTCGGCGAGGAGGGGCTCGCATTCGAGGACCCGGACGGTCTCTTGCTAGAGATACTGGCTCTGGCCGACGGGGATGACCGCCCAGGCTGGACGGACGCCCCCGTGCCCGCCGAGGACGCCATAAAGGGCTTCGCGGGGGCGACGCTGCTGGAGCGCGACCGGCGGAGGACCGAAGAGCTCCTTACGGGCGTGCTCGGGTTCCGGGCGGTCGGGGAGGACGGCAACCGCTTCCGGTACGAGATCGGCGGGGGCGGCCCCGCGACCGCGCTGGACATCGTCGAGGATCCCGGCGCCGGACGTGGCAACCCGGTCGTCGGCACGGTCCACCACATAGCCTTCCGGGTGCCCGACGAGGAGACCGAGCGCGCCCTGCGCGAGGAGGTCGCCTCTCTAGGCTACAACGTCACCAACGTCCTCGACCGGAACTACTTCCGCTCGATCTACTTCCGCGAGCCCGGCGGCGTCCTCTTCGAGATCGCCACAGACGTGCCCGGCTTCGCGGTGGACGAGCCTGTCGAGGAGCTCGGGACGAACCTTAAACTCCCGCCCCAGTACGAGTCACGCCGCGCGCAGCTCGAGCAGAAGCTCGCGCCCATCGAGCTGCCCCGCTTCGGCGAGGGAGCGAGGGCGTAATGGCGGAGGAACTGGCCGGCTTCAAGCACCGGTTCGTGTCCGGAAGCGGGCAGGAGGGGCCGACCCTCCTGCTCCTCCACGGTACCGGCGGCAACGAGAACGACCTGCTGCCGCTGGGCCGCGAGCTACTTCCCGGGGCCAACCTCCTCAGCCCGCGAGGCAAGATCCTCGAGCACGGTATGCCCCGCTTCTTCCGCAGGCTGGCCGAAGGGGTCTTCGACGAGGAGGATCTCAAGATCCGCACCGAGGAGCTGGCCGGTTTCGTCGAGGAGGCCTCGGAGAGGTACGGCTTCGATCCGGGCGAGCTCTTCGCGGTGGGCTTCTCCAACGGCGCGAACATCGCGGCGAGCCTGCTGCTCTCGCGCCCCGAGCTCCTGCGCGGCGCGGTTTTGCTCCGAGCGATGGTGCCCTTCGAGCCCGAAGAGGCGCCCGATCTATCGGGCGTTAGGATCTTCGTGGCCGCCGGAGAGCTCGACCACATGGTTCCCAAGGAGAACACCGAGCGCCTCGTCGAGCTCCTCAGGGAATCAGGGGCTGAGCTCCAGGTGGGGTGGCAGCGGACCGGGCACGGCCTAGTAGGGGAAGAGGTAGAGGAGGCCAAACGGTGGCTATCTGGAGCAGCCCAACCGCACTGATCACCGCCATGGAACGCAGATGGGGCTCAGAATGAGAACCTTATTAGGCGGTACTAGTACCCCAAGGCCGGCGCGGCTCAGCCGCGACCAGACGTTGACGGCGTCTCTCGGAGAGGAGAAGTGGTGGCGTGGTGTTGAACATTGGGAGAGAGGAATTGCGGGCGAAGATGGACAGGGGAGACTCTTTCATCCTCCTCGAGGTGCTCGCTCCGCAATACTATCGGCATTCCCACTTACCGGCGGCGTTGAACCTTCCGCCCGGCGAGGTCGCCGAGATGGCGCCCGCCTTGCTCCCCGACAAGAACGCCGAGGTGGTGCTCTACTGCTGGGACGCCGCATGACCCACCTCTCGGCAGGCCGCCCGTGAGCTGGCGGCCATGGGTTACACGGACGTGCGGGACTACGTAGAGGGGAAGAAGGCGTGGATCTCGGCCGGGCTGCCCGTGGAGGGTAGAAGCCGACGACCCCGAGAGCGGGGGGCAGAATGAGATCCTTCACCTACGAGGCGTTGCCCGGCAGGGTCGTCTTCGGCGTCGGCGCGAGCCGTGAGCGGCTAGCCGCGGAGGTCGAACGGCTTGGCGCCAGGCGCCTCCTGCTCGTCGCCACGGAGCGGGAGAGGGGGCTCGTCGAGGAGCTAGCGGCGCCCTTGGGCGACCGAGTCGTCGGCGTCTTCACCGACGTAAGGCCCCATGTCCCGGTCGAGGTCGCCAGGGCGGCCAAGGCCATGGCCAGGGAGTCGGGGGCGGACTGCCTGCTCAGCGTAGGCGGCGGGTCCACGACCGGGACGGCGAAGGCGATCGCACTCGAAGAGCCGCTGCCGATCGTCGCGGTCCCCACCACCTACGCTGGCTCTGAGATGACCCCGATCTGGGGCCTGACCGAGACGCGGCGCAAGAAGACCGGAACCTCCGTTAACGTATTGCCGAAGGTCGTCGTCTACGACCCGGAACTCACCGTCGGCCTGCCCCCGTCCATCACCGGACCGAGCGCGATGAACGCGATGGCCCACTGCGTCGAGGCTTTCTACGGGCCCGGCGCGAACCCGATCACTTCCCTCATGGCCGAGGAGGGCATCCGGGCCCTCGCCCGGGGCGTCCCGGTAGCCGTAAGGAGACCCGAAGTCCTAGAAGGCCGCTCGGAGGCCCTCTATGGGGCGTACCTGGCGGGCGCGGCGCTCGCCGTTTCGGGTACGGGCCTGCACCACAAGATCTGCCACGTCCTAGGCGGCGCCTACAATCTGCCCCACGCCGAGATGCACACGGTCGTCCTCCCCCACGCCGTGGCCTTCAACGAGCCGGCCATCCCCGATGTCATGGACCGGGTGTCCGGGGCCCTGGGGGCCGAGGGCGCCGCGGTAGGCCTCTACGACCTGGCCGAGAGGATAGGGGCTCCCATGGCCCTCAAGGACATTGGCATGAAGGAGGGGGACCTCGACGAGGCGGTCTCACTAGTCTTTGAGGGGGCGCCAGAGGACAATCCGCGTCCGGTGGACGAGTTGGGCGTCCGGGCCATCCTCGAGCACGCATACGTCGGCAGGCGCCCGTAGCTCGACGTCGAAGGGAGGACCTGAAGCCATGTCTTACGGAGGCACGTTGCGTAAGACCTGAATCATGGGGGCGGTGAGGACCTCATAGGCCGCCACAGCGGCTCATTGAGCACGAGACCGGCGACGACCTGGGACCGTGGCTTAGAAGTCCCTGGTGGAGAGGACGGGCGTTCCGCCCGGGGCAGTAGAGGACGTGTACCCAGGCTGCGCCAATCAGACCGGCGAGGCCAAAGTACGGGACCTGCCTCCGATGGTGGAGGTTGGCGTTGTCTGGCGGCGCGCCGATCCCTCCGCGATCCCGCGACCGTATCTCGATGCTATGGCCGCCGCACGCTCAGCAGTGGGCCGGCCTTCTCCGCGACGATGGTTGGTGGCGCTAGGAAAACAGGGGTCCGCTTCGAGCTCGCAAAACCGACGGCACCGTGGCGTAGGGAGGGTTAGCGGCGGGAAACCGGCAAGCCGAGCGGAGGACGTTCAGCGTGTCGAGGAGGTCGGGCACCGCCCGGCGACCTGTCCACCCGAGCCCGTGGGAGGCAAGTTCGACGGACTTCGGGCGTAGGGGGGCCTTGGAAGTTCGGTAGTCTCGGAGGTCTCCAGGGTCCCGGGCGAGGGCTCGAACCCGGCACCGGCTACCGCGCACAGCAGACGGCCGAGGACGCGCGCCGGCGCCAGCCCGTCGAGGTCGAGGAATTCAGACGGCGCCCCTCCATTCTGGATGCCAAGAAGGAAACATATCCCATCAAGCCTGCTCATGAAGCGTGCGACGCATGGCTGTCGCAACGCTGAGAGGAATCTACCGGCCCGAGTATTGATATACCTAGTAGTGACATGTATAGTGCCGCCATGCACACTGGAGTCAGGGTTCGTTAGCGGCGCGCGATGGGTGAGATCATGGAGATAAACAAGGACTTGATAGCCGCTTCCTCGACGCCGATCGTCCTGGCGATCCTTGCCGAAGAGGACAGCTACGGTTACGCCATCCTCAAGCGGGTTACGGAGTTGTCCGGAGGACGCATGGAGTGGACGGACGGGATGCTCTACCCCGTTCTGCATCGGCTCGAGAGGCTCGGCCACATCGAGGCCCGGTGGGAAGTCGCGGAGAGCGGCCGCCGTCGCAAGTACTACAGCATCACGCCAGGGGGCCTGGCTCAGCTCGCCGAGGAACACAGGCAGTGGCAAGCGGTGGACGCCACGTTGCGGGGCATCTGGCAGGCGCTCTACCTTCCCATCCCGGCCGGCCACCCGTCGGCCGCGCCACTTCCACAGGGAGGTTGAGAGATGTCCACCCCAGATCCGGCGGTATCGCTCGAGGAGCAGATCGACCGGTGGCGGGGCTACCTCCGCCGCCGGCAGGCGGTCCACTCCGCCGACGTGGCGGAGCTGGAGGACCACCTGCGCGAGCAGGTGGCTGTCCTGGCCGACGCGGGGCTCGCCACCGACGAGGCGTTCCTGGTGGCGGTGAAGCGCATGGGCAACCTCGACGCCCTCTCGCGGGAGTTCGCGCGCGAGCACTCGGACCGCCTCTGGAAGCAGCTCGTCGTCGTCCCCTCCGATTCCGGAGAGCCACGGGTGCGGGCCCGAACGGATGCCATCGTCGTCTTCTGTCTTGCGGTGGTGGCGGCCTTGACCGTCAAGGCGCCGGCGCTCTTCGGGATCCAACTGGATCAAGACGCCGGCTTCTACGCCCGCAACGTTGGTCTCTTCGTGCTGCCCCTCCTGACCGGCTATTTCGTCTGGAAGCGGCGGATCGGCACCGGCACTCTCCGCTGGCTGGTCCTCGCGTTCGTCGCGGCGGGCGTAATCGCCAACGTCTACCCGTTCGGAGGGGACCTGGGCGGCTACACCGAGGTGCTCACGGCGCTGCACCTGCCGATCGCGCTCTGGCTGGTGGTGGGCGTCGCGTACGCGGGCGGCCGATGGGGCGAGGTGGGCGGCCGCATGGACTTCATTCGGTTCTCGGGCGAGCTGTTCATCTACTATGTGTTGATCGCCCTCGGCGGCGGCGTCCTCACGGCGTTCATGGCGATGATCTTCCAGGCCATAGGGATCGACGTCGAGCCCTTCTTCGAGTCGTGGTTGCTGCCGTGCGGTGCTTTAGGGGCCGTCGTGGTCGCCTCCTGGCTTGTGGAGGCCAAGCAGAGCGTGATCGAGAACATGGCGCCCGTGTTGACGCGCCTCTTCACACCCTTTTTCGCCGCCGTGCTGGTCATGTTTCTAGGGACCCTGCTGTGGACCGGACGCGGGGTCGACATCGGTCGGAACGCGCTCATCGCCTTCGACCTGCTCCTGGTGGTGGTCCTCGGCCTTCTGCTCTACTCCGTCTCCGCCCGGGACCCCCGGTCGCCCGCCGGCGCCTTCGACGTGGTGCAGGTAGTTCTGGTGGTCAGCGCGCTGTTGGCCGACGCGGTGGCGCTTTGGGCCATCGCCGCGCGCATCACCGAGTTCGGTTTCACCCCGAACCGCGTGGCCGCCCTGGGTGAGAACGTGATCCTTCTGGTCAATCTGGCGTGGTCCGCCGTGCTCTACATCCGTTTTCTGAGGGGGCGCGGATCGTTTACGGACCTCGAAAGGTGGCAGACGAATTACCTGCCCGCCTATGCCGTGTGGGCGGCGATCGTCGTGATCGCCTTTCCGCCGGTGTTCGGATACATCTGATGGGGTGCCGGTATGCTCGTTCTGCGCGCCGGCCTTAGCGGTCGTGGCGCTCGCCGCGACGCAAGTGGTTCATCCAGCACTGCGCCCCTTTTCACCGCGGCGCGTGGAAGGACGAGTCCCCAGAGTCCACATCCAAGATCCCGCATAAACCCGACCCCTTCGGGCCAGAAACTACCCTCGACGCGGTCCCCGCACCCGGTTGGTCGCGACAGGAGTCCGTGCGGTGCCGGGTAGCTGAGCGCGGCCAGACCGGTGGCCGATCGAGGATCGAGCATGCGCGGGTGCCGGCGTCGTTACCCCCGCGCGGTACTTTCGGACCTGACCACCTCGAAGCAGCAGCGTGGCCTGGCCCCGCGGTCGCAGCGCTCGCGAACGGGCACGCCTGCCAGCTCCGAGATCAGGGCCTCCGCAACCCGGCACACCTCGGGCCTGCCGGAAGTGACGGCGGATAGCGGGCAGCCGTAGCCCCGAATGATGAAGCGCTCGTCGCCTTCCTCGAGCTCCGCAAGGCCGCCCAACTCGTTCAGCACCGCGACGGCCTCCTCCAGCCGCGCCCGCACCCCGTCTTCCGGTACCCTTCGGCCCTCGGCGATGCGACGCCCCACGTCCCTAAGCAACGCTTCGGACTCCACCGGTCCTAGCCCCTCCGAGAGCGCGTCCAACAGGTGACGAAGGACGGGCTCGTAGGCCTTCGGGAACATGCCCTCGGCTTCCGGCGTCAGCTCGTAGACGTATGCGGGCTTGCCGCCAGCGCTGCCCGGACGCACCGAGCCACGCTGGCGTACCACGCCGTCCCGCTCGAGCGTGGCGAGGTGGGCCCGAACGCCGTTGTTGGTGAGCCCTAGCGCCCGGGCCAGCTCGTCGACCGTGCGGCCCGAGCGGCGTAGCAACGTGACCGCCTGCCCGCGTGTGCTCTCGAAGAACCTCCGGTCCCACGTGATGGCCAATCCGCTCCTTCCGTTCGCCGCCCCCAGTATAGCAAGCAAGCCAGGTTTGTCTAGTAAATCAAGTTTTTACTTGACAAACTGTGATACACCCCTTTAGACTGCGTTTACGACAGAGAGAGCGACCTTCGAGGAGGGAAGTTATGGAAGGTACGACGACCCAGGGTTCGGGTTTGGTGGGCGCTCTCTCCGGTCGTCTCTTGCGGGTCGGCGCGCTGGCGGCCCTCTTGTCGGCGGGCGCCAGCGCTGTAGTGTTCGCCGTCGCGTCGTCCCTCTCGGGCGTCGTAGTTATAGCGCCGCACGAAACCGTGACGTTGGTCCAGGTCGTGGGCGCCAGCGTGGCCGGTTCTATCGGCGCGGCCGTCCTGTTCGCCGCTATCTGCCGCTTCACGCGGCGCCCGATCCGCGTCTTCTGTGGTGTTGCGGCCGGTGGCTTGCCCCTCTCGTTCGTCCCCATAGCCTTGGCGGGCGCCACGGGGTCTTCCGCGGCGACGTTGGCCCTCATGCACGTCGTGGCCGCGGCCATCAACGTCGGGCTACTCACCAGGTTGGGCCGGAAAGGGTAGGGCGCGTCGGAGGGAACATGGGACACAGACTCGGCACCAGAGACTAGAGGAGGACGATCATGGCCGAACAGACGAAGATCACCGCTCTCGACAACGGGCCTTACCTGGTAAAGGGGCCGGTCGTGCTCGTCGACGCCGAGGGCAACGAGTTCCGCGCAGAGCGCGCTACCATCGCGCTCTGCCGGTGCGGGGGATCTACGAACAAGCCGTTCTGCGACGGCACCCACTCGAAGATCCGTTTCCGGGCGGCGGAGAGGGCGGTTCAGCAGGAGGGGGTGAGGGCGTGATCTCGCCATCCGCCAGACGGGTTGCTGAGGCCAACCTTCCTACCCGTTACGGCGCCTTCGAGATGTTCGTCTACGATACCCCCGAGCGCAAAGAACACGTCGCGCTCACCCTGGGCGCGATCGGCGACGGAGATCCGGCCCTCGTACGCGTCCACTCCGAATGTCTTACGGGCGATGTCTTCGGTTCGAACCGCTGCGACTGCGGCGAACAGCTGGCCGACAGCCTGCGGTTCTTGCAGGGGCATGGTCGTGGCGTCTTGCTCTACCTGCGGCAGGAGGGTCGCGGCATCGGCCTCGCCAACAAGATCTCCGCTTACGCGTTGCAGGAGCAGGGTCTCGATACGGTCGAGGCGAACCTCGCCCTCGGGTTGCCGGAGGATATGCGCGACTACCGGGTCGCCGCCGAGATGCTGCACGACCTCGGCGTTCGGCAGGCCCGCCTGCTTACCAACAACCCGGCAAAGATCGAAGGCCTCGAGCGCCACGGCGTCGAGGTCGTGGAGCGCGTGCCCATTCGGGTGCCGCCAAACCCCTCGAACCTTGCGTACCTGCGGACCAAGCGGGAGAAGATGGGGCACCTCCTCCAGGGGGTAATGCCGCTCGAGACCGCGCAGGACGGGTCGGCATAGAGGGAATAATGGACGATGCGGACGCCAAGAAGACGATTCTGGCCTCCCGGCCGGTCATCACCCTGAGCTACGCCCAGACGTTCGACGGACGTTTGGCGACCTCCACCGGCAGCTCGCGGTGGATCAGTGCCCCGGAGTCGCTGCGCTTCAGCCACAAGCTACGCGCCGAGCACGACGCGATAATGGTCGGCGTCGGCACGGCCCGCAAAGACGATCCGCGCCTGACGGTGCGTCTGGCAGCGGGTCGAGACCCCTTGCGCGTCGTCGTGGACAGCACCCTGCGCACGCCGCTCACCGCCGCCGTCTTGGCGGGGGGTGCTGCGCCCGGCACCGTCCTCGCCGTGACCGACCGCGCGCCCCTCGCCAAGCGCGAGGAAGTTCGTGCCCTCGGCGCCACCGTATTGCGCGTGCAGGGCGACACCGGAGGCCGCGTGGACCTGGTCGCCCTGCTGGCGGCACTGCACGGCCGGGGCGTTCGCTCGGTACTCGTGGAAGGGGGAGCCGGGATGATCACCGCGCTCCTGCGCGCCCGGCTGGTCGACCGGATGGTCGTCTGCATAGCGCCCAAGATCCTCGGCGCCGGCATCGAAGCCGTGGGCGACCTCGGCATCCGCGAGCTTGCGAGAACCTTGATCGTGGCCGACACGTCCGTCACGCCCTGCGGCGCCGACCTGATCCTCGACGGCCGCATCGAGTATCCGGACTCCCCGCCGGTAACCGTCGACAGCGAGGAGGCCGTCGGATGCGTTACGGTATCGTGACGGCCAACCTGGGCGACTACGCCGATCCACGAGTGGCGGTCGGCCTTGCCCGCGCGGCCGAGACCGCCGGCTGGGAAGCCTTTTTCGTGTGGGACCACCTAGGCTTTGTGCGGGGCGTGCCCTCAGGAGATTCCTGGGTTATCTTGTCCGCGGTTGCGGCCACGACCACGCACCTGAAGCTGGGGCTCGCCGTCGCCCCGCTGGCGCGTCGGCGCCCGCAGGTCGTCGCCAACGCCCTGGCGAGCTTGGATCTCCTAAGCGGCGGGCGCATCATCCTCGGGGCCGGACTCGGGGGCAGCCCCGAGGAATTCACCGCTTTCGGCGACCCGGGGGATGCGAAGCAGCGCGCCGCTATGCTCGACGAAGGGCTCGAAATATTGGAAGGGCTCTGGTCGGGTGAGAAGGTTACCCACCGTGGTCCACACTACACCGTCGAGGGCGTATCCCTGTCGCCACGCCCGCTCCAGCGCCCTCGCATCCCGATTTGGATCGGCGGCGAGCGCGCGCCAGCCCTGCGCCGCGCCGCCCGCTGGGACGGCTGGCTCGCGCCCGCCACAAGCCAAGACGGGTCCCCGACTATGGCCAAGAGCCCCGAGCGTATCGGCGAGATGGTGGCCGAGATCCGACGGTATCGGGCGAAGGAGACGCCTTTCGAGGTGGCCGTGGACGGGTACTCAAAGCCCGACGAGCCCGCGCTACCACGCGCCTACGCGGCAGCGGGGGCGACCTGGTGGCTGGAGAGCATCCACGACAAGCGCGGTTCGCTCGATGAGGCCATGAAGCGGGTAGAAGCAGGTCCACCGGAGAGGGAGTGAGGGTTTCGGATCACGTCGTGTGTGGGTCTCCTCGCCGCAGGTGTACGTGCGAAGGGCCGGGGACAACCGACGCGTGGGAGCGACGAACGGCCTAGGCCGTCAGGAGATCTCGGTGCCACCAGGGATACGTGAAGGAGAGCGAGATGCGCACGATAACCGTAGCAGAGTTCGGAGGGCCGGTAGCTCTGATGGACCTGCCGACCCCGAGGATCGGGACCGACGACGTCCTGATCCGTGTCGGCGCCGCGGGGGTAAACCCTTTTGACTGGAAGGTCGCGGAAGGGGTTCTAAGAGATGAGCGGGAGCACCGCTTCCCCTTGATCCTGGGCTTCGACGCCGCCGGGGTCGTCGAGCGGATCGGGGCGGACGTTACCGGGCTTGCCGAAGGCGACGAGGTGTACGGGTGTTTGCTCGGACCGGTGATCGGGGGTGGCACCTACGCCGAGTACGTCGCTGCCCCCTCAGCGATCGTCGCCAAGATGCCGGAGTCGGTAGGTGTCGCTGAAGCGGCGGCTCTCCCGATGCCTGGGCTCACCGCGCTGGACCTAGTGGATGCGGCGGACCTCGAGGGGCGGGACACCGTCTTGATCGTCGGGGCCACAGGCGGGGTCGGCTCCTACGCGGTCCAGCTCGCCGCCCGGCGCGGCGCCCGCGTGATCGCCACCGCGCGCCAGGCGAACGAAGCGTTCGTGCGTGAGCTGGGTGCGACGGAGACGATCGACCACACAACAGAGGATCTCGTCGAGGCCGTGCGGGCAGCCCACCCCGAAGGCATAGCGGCCATCATCGACATGGTGAGTGACCCTGGGGTGCTCGCCCGCATGGCTGGACTCGTGAAGGAGGGTGGGCGGATCGCGTCATCTGTGTTTGCGGCCGACGTGGGGAGCTTCGCGGTGCTCGGTATCGGGGCAACGAACGTCGGCATGCGGCCCGGCGCCGGGCGGCTCGAGGAGCTCTCGCGGCTGGTCGACGCCGGGGAGATCCGCGTGAGGCTCGAGCGCACCCTTCCGATCGATAGGGCGCCCGAGGCTCTGGAAGAAAGCAGGACCGGGCACGTGCGCGGGAAGATTGTCCTCCTCGTCAACCAAGGGGTTACGAAACGTGCCTCGAGCAAGCCCAGAATGCTGGCAAGGGTAGCGAGAAGCTCTTGAACGAACCTCCTTAGAGAAAGGGAGCGAGGAAGATGGGCCCAGACGAAGATCGCGTGGTGCGCACGAGGGCTGCCCGGGGCGCCGAGATCCGGTTGGCCGCGCGAGCAAGGCAGGTCCTGCGCCAGAACGATATGGGGGTATGGACCCGCGCCTCACCCAGTCTCTACCCGCACCAGTGGAGCTGGGACAGCGCGTTCATCGCCATCGGCCTCGCCCGCCTAAGCACCCGTCGCGCCGCGAAGGAGCTCTCCGCCCTCTTCGAGTACCAGTGGAAGACCGGCAAGGTCCCCCACATAGTCTTCAACCCCGAGGCCCCTCCCGGAAGCTACTTTCCGGGACCGGACCATTGGGCGTGCGCCGCGGCCTCCCCGGACGCGCCGCCCGCGCCGCCCTACACCAGCTGCCTCTGCCAGCCCCCGGTCCACGCCATCGCCGCCCTGCACGTCTGGGAGACCGCCGAGAGAAACGGGGGAGAAGAAGCCGACGAGGCGCGGGCCTTCCTGCGCAAGATCTACCCGAAGCTCCTCTCCTGGCACCGCTACCTGATGACCGCCCGCGACCCCGAGGGGTCGGGGCTGGTAACCATCTACCATCCCTGGGAGAGCGGCACGGACAACTCCCCACGCTGGGACGCGGCCTTGAAGAACGTCGAGGTCGGATACCTGCCGCCCTATCCCCGGTACGACCTCGGGCAGGTCGGGAGCCCCTCCGAGAGGCCGACCGGTGCGGAGTACGACCGCTACCTGTGGCTCGTGAAGTTGATAAAGAAGGCCGGCTGCGACGAGGAGAACATTCACCGGTCCCACCCGTTCCTCGTCAAAGACGTCCTCTTCAGCGCGATCCTGGTGGCGGCCAACGAAGCCCTGCTGGAGATTGCGGCATCGGTCGGGGTCAAAGACGTCTCTCTTATCATCGGCTGGATCGCCCGCGGCCGGCGGGCGATCGACGGTTGCTGGGACCCCGAGATCGGCCTTTGCCTCGATTACGATCTTCGGGGCGGGAGGCCGTTGCTGGCGCGCACCGTGGCCGGCTTTGCACCCCTGATAGCGGGCCGCCAGAATCCAGAGCGGCTAGGAGATGTAATCGCGACGCTCGAGTCGCCCGCCTTTCTCGGTCATCCGCGGCTGCGCTGGCGCGTGCCGCCGAGCACGAGTCCCTTGCAGGAGGGTTTCCATCCCCGCAGTTACTGGCGGGGACCGACCTGGCCGGTGGTCAACTGGCTACTGTGGTGGTCGCTGCTCCGGGCCGGCGAGCCGGGGCGCGCCCGGCGGCTGCGGCATGCTTCTCTACTGCAACTCGCGTCCGGCGAGTTCGGCGAGTACTTCGAGCCCTTCACCGGCGAGCCGCTTGGCGCAAACGGCCAATCTTGGACCGCCGCCGTCGCCCTGGATTGGCTCGCAAGGCCCCCGGTCGAAGCATCGGCAGAGGCGGCGTAGGCCCGCGGAGCGTGAAGCAGGACCGACCGGTGAGCAAGGTGGCTGATCTCTTGGAAGCCGCTCAGCGCCCGGGTTGAGTACGCCTTTTCTTGGACGTACATCGAATAGACCCAGCGAGAATTTCGGGGAGGGCATGGCGGGCCGCGGCCGATAATTCTTCGCGGGGCTCGGTCCCTGGTGATCGGTGAGACGAACGGCGACGTCGAGGACCCACGGGGCGCGAGGTTCGGGGTGGGGCTAATATTACGCGCCGGTCCTAATAGATCTTGGGAGGTTGGGTTATGTTCGGGAAGGTCCTCGTCGCCAACCGCGGGGAGATCGCGCTCCGCGTGGTGCGCGCCTGCCAGGAACTCGGGGTGTCGGCGGTCGCCGTCTACTCCGACGCCGATGAGAGCGCCCTC
>Ga0126309_10000419_pt1 | contig 14248 bp, 12 predicted proteins | sample Plot56_FD_92541 | JGI IMG/M metagenome (GOLD analysis project Ga0126309, IMG submission 92541) | Serpentine soil microbial communities from UC McLaughlin Reserve, CA, USA - Plot56 | ecosystem: Environmental > Terrestrial > Soil > Grasslands | place: USA: UC McLaughlin Reserve, Lake County...
CAGTGGCAGATGGCCGATGCCCTCTTCCGGGGATACTTCGCCGAAGGCCGCGACCTGAACGACGCAGGCGATCTTACGGCGTTAGCCGGGGAGGCGGGCCTCGAGCCGGAGGAGGTCCGCGCGTTGCTCGCCGGCGACGCCGGCGCGCGGGCCGTCTGGGAGAGCCAGCGGAGCGCCGCGGAACTCGGCGTCTCCGGCGTCCCCTTCTACGTGGTAGACGGCCGTCACGCCGTCTCCGGCGCCCAGCCCGCTGAGGTGCGGGTCCGGACGCTCGAAGCCATCGAGGCCGAGCCGATCTCCTAGGCCCCGCCCGAAGCGGTAACATGGACCCGCGTTACGCAAGGTCGCAGATCTCGAGGAAGGAGCCGGTTTGTTCGCCAGGGTCCGCTCGCTATTCGAGGACGGCACCGCCCGGCTGCGGGCCAACCTCTGGTCTGTGGCGCAGGCCGCGGGGGCGGCGAGCCTGGCGTTCTTCCTGGCGAGGGTGGTGCTCGGCCACGAGAGCCCCTTCTTCGCGCCCATAGCCGCCGTCATCTCCCTAAGCGTCAACCTCGGGAGCAGGCCGCGGCGGGCGGTCGAGATGGTCTTCGGGGTGGCGGTGGGGCTAATGGTTGCAGACCTTCTGGTGCTCCTCATAGGGACGGGGACGCTACAGATCGCTGCCGTCGTGCTGCTGGCGATGGCGGCGGCGGTCTTTTTCGGGGGCGGCACGATGCTGGTGAACCAGGCGGCGGTCTCCTCGATCCTTGTGGTCGTCTTGCAGCCCCGGGACGCCGTCTTCTCCGCGGACCGATTCCTCGACGCCCTGATGGGGGGCGGGGTCGCCCTGCTCGTGGCCTTTCTCATCCCGGTGAACCCGGAGCGCCTTGTCGGGCGGACCGTGACCCCGGTCCTCGAGGAGCTCTCGGCCCTGCTCGTGGAGATCGCCGCCGTCCTCAAGACCGGCGACCCGGAGCGGGCCCAGCGGGCCCTCCAGCGGGCCCGCGAGATGGACGACAGGGTGAGGCAGCTAAACGAGGTGCTTGAGGCCGGCCACGAGACGGCCCGCCTCTCCCCCACCCGCCGCCGCTCGCTCAGGCACCTGGACCTCTACGCCAGCGCCAGCGCCCGCATAGAGCTCGCCGTCATAAACACGCGGGTCCTCGCCCGCGGGGCGGCCAACGCCACAAGGCGCGGGGACGCGATCCCCGCCAAGCTGCCCGAGGCGGTCCTCGACCTCGCCCGGTCGGTAAGGGCGCTTGGCACCTTCCTCGAAGAATCAGGCGGCGCCGAAGAAGCCCGGCGCCACGCGCTCGACGCCGCCCGCCGGGCCACGGAGGCGCTCGAGGATCGCCACGAGCTGGCGACCAGCGTCCTCGTTGGCCAGGTCCGATCCGCCGCCGTGGACCTGCTCCGCAGCACCGGCATGGACCAGGCCTCGGCCCTGGAAGCCCTCGAAGACGCCGCCGGCCGCGCCTCTGAGGTGGGGTAGGCCGATGGACTTCGCCCCTCCGAGCTGTCAGCTATCGGCTTTCGGGCTGATGGATGTCGGGCCCGGGGCTTTCGGAAGTGTTGGGTACTTCGAGCCACTCCAGGGCGGCGGCCCTTGCCCCGGCCAAGGTCGTCGCGAAGTTCAATGCCTCCTACCACAGAAACCGGTCCTCGCCGGACCCGGTAGAGCCCACCACCCACCGGAAGAGCCGACGGCTGAAAGCTAACAGCTAATAGCTGTCAGCCAATAGGGCGTCGGCCTCTATCTCGACGAGAACCTCGGGGGCTATGAGGCGGCTGACCTCGACCATGCTGGTGGCTGGCCGCACGAAGCCGAAGAACTCCGCGTGGGCCCGCCCGACGCCCTGCCAGTCGTCGATGTTTACTACGTAGATCCTGGTCCGCACCACGTCGGCGAGGTCGGCCCCCGCCGCCTCAAGCGCGACCTTCAGGTTGCCCAGCGCCTGCACCGTCTGCGCCCGCGCGTCCCCCACCCCGACGAAGCCGCCGCTCCCGTCGGTGGCCGTCGTCCCCGAGACGTAGACGAACGGGCCCCGGCGCACCGCCCGCGAGTACCCGACGATCCGCTCCCACTCCGTACCGCTGGAGATGTTGTACCTGGGCTCCACCTCCCGGCAGATTATCCCACGCGGTAGTTCCCGGGGCACGGCCGGCGGGTACGCTTGCCAAGAGGACCAAGCCAGAGGGTCCCTATCGTCCGTGGACGGGTCTGTCGCCCGCGGCGCCCCCGACGGCAACGTCCCACCAGCTCACGCCCCTTTTCCGGGCCGCGCGGTCGTCCGGCCCCACGGTTCCGAACGCCCCGGCCGGGTTCTTCGGCGGGCACCCGCCTGCTACTCCCCGTCCGGTTCGCCGTCGTGCTGCCCGTTTATGTCCACGATCCCGTGGCGCGCCGCGAAGACCAGCGCCTGGAGTCGCGACTGGACCTCGAGCTTCGAGAGTATGCTCACGACGTGGGTGTGGGCGGTGCCGGTGCCGACGTAGAGCCGTTCGGCGATCTCCCTGTCGCTCGAGTAGCCTTCGGCGAGCGTTTGCAGGACCTCGTGCTCCCTGGGGGTTAGCCTCTCGACCAGGAGCTGCGCGTCGCGGCTCTTCTCGCGCTCGCGGAAGACCAGCCGCAGGGCCTCCGTGATCTCTCGCTGGGAGAGGAGTTGCTCTCCGGTGTAGAGGCGACGTATAGCCTTTACCACGTCTTGCGGGCGCGTGGACTTGTGCGCGATGCCTGACGCCCCCGCCTCTATGGCCTCAGCGAGCTGCTCGCGCCCCGAGAACGCCGTAAGGACCAGGACCATGGCCTCCGGGCGCGCGGCCCGAAGGTCGCCGATAAAATCGACACCTGACCCGTCCGGCAGGTCTAGGTCCAAGATCGCCACGTCCACCTCGCCGGTCTCTCCCAAGAGCCTGCGCGCCTCGTCCAGCGAGTCAGCCTGGCCGATCACGAAGAGGTCGGGCTCGAGCCCCAGCATAAAGGCAAGAGGCTCCCGCAACGCGACGTGGTCGTCTATGAGGATCAGGCGGACCTCGGGCGGGGCCTCAGCGCTCACCCGACCACCTCCAACTCGAACCCGAAGATCGAACCTCCCTCTGGCCTCTCCGTGATCGTCAGCTCGCTGCCGTGGGCCCGCACTATCCGTCCGCTCAGGTAGAGGCCGAGCCCAGCCCCCGCGGCCTTTATCTTGCCGTCTTTCCCGCTTCCCCGGCCGAACTTCTCGAAGATCCGGGACGTATCGCCGGGGTGGACGCCCTCCCCGCGGTCGGCCACCTCGACGCGGACGTGCCGGCGGTCGGTACCCCTCGTGGCGCGCAACTCTATGGGGGCACCCCGGCGGGAGTACTTGGCCGCGTTGGAGAGAAGGTTGCGCAGGACCTGTCCGACCCGCCTGGGGTCGGCGAGGATACGCTCTCGCCCCGCGAGGCCGCCGTCCACGTCTACCTTCACGGGATGATCGCCGGGCAGCCCCTTCGCGTACGCCTCGGCCTCCGCGAGGAGCGTCCCCAGCGTCAGCGGGTGAAGTCGGACGTTGAAGTCGTCCCGCTCGACCTTGGCGGCCTCGCGCACGTCGGCGACGAGGGCATCTATCGTGTCGATCTCGGCCTTTACGGCGGCGAGGGTGGAGGCCCGGGTGTCCGCGTCCAACCCTTCGACGCCGAGCATGGTGATGAGCGCGCCGAGGGCCGAGATCGGGTTGCCAAGCTCGTGGGCGACCATGGCGCTGAAATCGGCCCTGAGGGCGGCCAGCTCGTCGAGGCGACGGGCGCGTTCGCGCTCGACGGCGAGCAGGGCCGCGCGCTCGGTGGCTATCCGCCAGAGCTCGAAGATACCGCCGAGGGCGACCACCAACGCGAACGCGAGGTGCAGCAGGTCGGCTGAGGTCAAGACCTCGCCGCCGTAGGCCGATGGCCACAAATACTCGTGCAGGATCGATCCGGCGAGGAGCACCATCGCGAAGAGCAGCCAGTACCGCAAGCGCCTGCGACGGTACTGGCGCGAGGCGCCGACGGCGGCGGCGACCGCGAGGACCAACGCCGGCGCCGAAACCACCCAGTAGAACGGGGGGAGCCAGGTGAGGGCGCTGCCGAGTTCCAGGGCCTCTTTCGAGCTACCGATGAGGGAGATTGCCGGCATCCAGTCCTCCCCATCCAGTAGCTCGAAGACGAGGAGGTACCCGATCACCGGCGCGGCAGCGAGAACTATCGCCGCCACCCGTAACGTGAGCCGGGGCAGCGTCGTGGGGAGCAGCCCTACCGCGAAAAACGCGCACGCGGCGGTTTGGGTTACCAACACCTCGTAGAGGGACTCGCGCAGTTGCGGAGGGTCGTTCTGGATCAGGGGCTCGATGTAGCCGAAGATTAGGTGTCCCAGACCCAGAACCACGAGCCCGGCCGCAACCCAGCGTAGACGCCAGTCCTCGTCCTCGGCGATGGACAGCACGAGCACCAGCGCGGCGAAGAGCCGGGCCAGGGACGAGGCCGCCTCCTCGCTGCCCAGGAGCCTGCCCGAGACGAGCACCGCGAACCCGGCCCCGTGCGCGGCAAGGTTCACGATCGCCCAGGCAACGATCAGGACGGCGAGGGCCGCGACGGTCGGCACCTTCCAATGGTCTTCAGAAACCGCGGGCCTAGCACCGACGCTTGTCTTCATACGCTTGTGCCTCGCTTTGCTAACCGCCAGGGCGTAGAGGTTGCGTCTGTCGCCAACGATTATATCGTCGCACTGGGGTGTAGCGCGCGGAGGCGCGTGTAGTTGTTCTATGCCTGGAGGAGCCGGGCTGGCTTCTCTCGAGGTTAGGCGGGCAAAGAGAGGGGACGCCCCCTACGGAGAAGCGTCCCCAGGTGTTCGCTGGCCGGAGCCGGGTGTGGTGGTCTAGCGGTGGTGCGCCCTGTGATGGTGGTGGTGATGGTGGGGTCCGTCCTCGGCGCCCTTGGCGAAAGCCGTGCTGGTGCCGGCGGCGAGCAGACCCGCAGCCAGAACGAAGGTAGCCAGCACCTTCGCAACTGCCTCGCGCCGTACTCCGATAATCGAGTTCATCATTGACCTCCTCGTGGTCTCTTTCAACGTACGCTAATGATGCCCCGGCGCGCCGCGTTTGCCCTCTACGAAAAGGTAGGTCTTTCTCTATACTGGATGGTATGCCCTCCAACGGGCCACCCCGCCGCTCCCCGCAGACCGTAAGTTCTCGCCCGGCGGGCAACGACGACCCGGAAGCCCCCACCGGCGCCTGGCGTGCGCGGCGTAGGCGAACCGTGTGGCGAACCGTAGCGGGTCTGCGGCGCGCTCGAGGATCTTCGCGTTGATCTCCGCGTGGCGGGCTAGATTCCGGCCCCGTTCACGAAGTCCTCGATCATGCGCCGGGCTATGCTCACCTTCGGCGGAAGCTGCGGGAGCCCGTCCGCACGGTACCAGGCGGCGTCCTCGATCTCGTCCGGGTCCGGCCTGATCTCCCCTCCAGCGTAGTCCGCGGTGAAGCCGATCATGAGCGAGTTCGGGAAGGGCCAGGGCTGGCTGCCGAAGTACCCGAGGTTCCCGACCTCGAGCCCTACCTCCTCGCGCACCTCGCGGTGGATGGTCTCTTCTATGGACTCGCCCGGCTCGACGAAACCGGCGAGCACGCTTCGCATGCCTTTCGGGAAGCCGGGAGAGCGCGCGAGCAGGATCTCGTCTTCTCGCCGCACGCGGACGATCACGGCCGGGCTGACCCGCGGGTAGTGCATCATCCCGCACCGGGTGCACCGCATCGCCATCTCCCCGGATGCGGGCTCCGTCACCCCGCCGCACCTGCCGCAGAAGCGGTGCGTCGCGTGCCAGCCCACCACCTGCTTGGCGCGCCCGGCCACCGCGAAGAACTCCTCGTCCACGGCGGCGAAGATGGCGCGCAGGTCCACGAACGCAGCACCCTCGGGCGCCTCCACACCCTCTGGCACCTCCGCCGCCCAGCACGGGCTGCCGTTCAGGGAACCCAGGGGCTGGGTGAAAGAGGTCTCTAGCCCGAGCTCTTCAGGGACGGAAGCCCGCGGCACGCGCGGCTCGTCTCCCTCGAGCACGAGGAGTCGGTCCCCCCGAAACGCGAACCACAGCGCCTCCGTCAAACGCTCAGGCGGCTCGCCAGGTACTCGGCCGGGTGGAGGGCGCGGCGGCCGGTGCCGTCCCGGATCTGCTCGCGGCAGCTCGTCCCCGGCGCCACGACGACGCGGCCCTCGGCCTCCCTGACCGCAGGGAAGAGCCTCCTATTGCCCATCTTCATCGAGACGTCGTAGTGCCCCTTCTCGTAGCCGAAGAGCCCGGCCATCCCGCAACACCCCGAGTCGACCACCTCGACCTCCGTCCCCGGCGCCAGCGCGAGGGCCTTCTCCGTCGGCCCCGTGCCGACGAGCGCCTTCTGGTGGCAGTGCCCGTGCAGTAGCACGGGGGATCCCTCCGTCAGCGGGAGGTCGGCCTCTAGCTCGAGCACCGCCTCCTCGAAGAGGCGGGTGGCCTCCGCTAGCCCCTCGACGCGGGGGTCGTCGGGCAGGAGCTTCTTGTAGTCGTCGCGCATCGTCAGGATACAGCTCGGCTCCAGGCCGACGAGCGGTACGCCGCGCTCGATGGTGGGCGTCAGGATGTCGAGGTTGCGCCTGGCGTTCTTTCGCGCCTGTTCGACGAGGCCCTCGGAGAGCATGGGCCTCCCGCAGCAGACCACCTCTGGCAGCAGGACCTTCGCCCCGGCGGCGGCGAAGACGCGGGTGGCGCCTGAGCCGATCTCCGGCCGCTGGTACTCGTTCCAGGTGTCGTTGAAGAGCGCGATCTCCACGGGACCATCCCCCTGCGGCAGCCCCGCGAACCGCCTGGAGAACGTCTTGTGCGTCACCCCGGGCAGCGTCCGGCGCGGGTCTATGCCGGCCAACGCAGCCGCCCGCCTGGCGAGGCGGCTCTTGCCGACGGAGTTGAAGAGCGCGGGCACGCGGGAGGCGAGCGCCAGCTGCGTCCTGATGTGCCCTGCGCCCCTCTGGCGGAGGGAGAAGCCGTGCTTCTTGCCCGACTGGTAGAGCACCTCGGTCTTCATGCTTGCGACGTCCACCTGGGAGGGGCACTCCGTCTTGCAGGCCTTGCACCCGACGCAGAGGTCCATAACCTCCCGCATCCTCTCTCCGGTCAGCTCGTCGGGCGGGAGCGTGCCCTCGATGACGGAGCGGAGCATGTTGGCCCGCGCCCGCGTCGTGTCCTGCTCGTCGAGGGTTACCATGTAAGACGGGCACATCGTCCCGCCCGTCTTTTTGCGGCAGAACCCGCTCCCGTTGCAGAGCTCGACGGCTTTGGCGAACCCGCCCTGCTCGGAGAAGTCAAGGCCCGTCTTTATGGGCAGGCGCCTGCGGCCTGGCCCGATGCGGAGCTGGCCGTCCATCTTCGGGGGGTCCACTATGACGCCCGGGTTCATCGTCCCCTTTGGGTCGAAGAGCGCCTTTACCTCGGAGAAGGCGCGCAGGATCTCGGGCCCGTACATCTTGCCGAGAAACTCCGAGCGGCTGAGGCCGTCGCCGTGCTCGCCCGAGATCGAACCCCCGCACTCCACTACGAGGTCTGCGACCTTCTCGCCGATGCGCCGCATCCTCGCCACGCCTTCGGGGTCGCCGGTGTCCAGGGCTGGCCTTACGTGCAGGCACCCGACGCTCGCGTGGCCGTAGAAGCAGGCCCAGGTGCCCGCCCTCTCGACTATCTCCTCGAACCTGACCACGAACTCCTCGAGCCTCTGGGGCGGAACGGCCGCGTCCTCGACGAAAGCGACGGGCTTCTCCTTCTCCGTGGTGCCGAGGAGGAGGGGCAGGGTGGACTTGCGGAGCCTGACCGTCTGGTACATCTCGGCCTTCGTGCGCAGCGGCGCCACCGAGCGGGCGCCGACCTCCCTGGCCACCTCTTCTATGCCGGCGAACCTCTCGTCCAGCTCGGCCTCGGCGCCGCTCCACTCGACGAGCAGGATCGCCTTCGGCGGCTCCGCGTCGGGGCCGCCCTGCAAGAAAGCCGTCGAGTCCCTGTAGGCAGGGGTCTGCCGGGCGCGCCCTATGGCTACGTCGTCCAGCAGTTCCACCGCCGAAGGCCCCATCCCCAGGAAATCGACCGTCGCGCGGGCCGCGGCGGCCAGGGTGTCGAACTCGAACGATGCCATAGCCCTGGCCTCGGGGAGCGGGTGAAGCCGGAACTCGGCGCGGGTAACGACGGCGAGCGTGCCCTCCGAGCCGCAGACGAGGCCGGTGAGGTCGAGGGTGTCCGGGTCGACGAGGGCGTCGAGGCCGTAGCCCGAGACGCGCCGGATCATGTCGGGGAAGCGGCGCCGGATCTCCCCCCCGTACCGGGTGCCTATCTCCATCGCCCCGCGCAACAAACGCCCCTCCGCGTCGTCACCGCGCGCCCGGTCTTCCGCCTCCCGCCGCGGCAGGGGACGCAGGTCCACCGTCTCCCCGTCGGGCAGCACGCACCTCAGGGAGAGGATCTGGTCAGCCGTCGTCCCGAAGACGAGGCTGCGCATCCCGGCCGAGTTGTTCCCGACCATGCCGCCCAACGTCGCCACGTCCGAAGTGGAGGTGTCGGCCCCGAAGACCAGGCCGCGCGGCTCGACGAGCGCGTTTAGCTCGCCCTGCACCACCCCGGGCTCGACCACGCACCGCCGACCCTCGACGTCTACCTCGACCACACGGTTCATCTCCGAGACGTCGAGGGCGAGGCCTGGGGCGGTCGCCTGCCCGGCGAGGCTCGTACCGGTGCCGCGGGGGGTTACTGAGAGGCCGAGCTCGCGGGCGGCGCCAAGCGCCAGCTTCACGTCGTTCTCCGACCGGGCGACGACCACGCCGACAGGTTTTCTGAGGTAGATCGAGGCGTCCGTGCTCCACAATGCGCGCGAGGCCTCGTCCGTGCGCAGGTAGCCTTGCAGTCCCCCGTCGAGGGCGGCGTGGAGCCGGCCCGCGATCTCCTCTTCCCTCTCCCTTATCATGCGCGCAGTATAGTACGGAAGGTCGCGCCACGAACAAGAGAGGGAACACCGGGCTGGACGCCTCCGCGCTCAGGGTGATGAGCTTCAACGTGCGGGGCTCCTTCCGCGACCTCGGCAAACGGGACGCCCGCTGGCCGAGCCGGGCGGCAAAGAACGTCGCGGCCATAGAACGGCACGCGCCGCACCTCGTCGGCCTCCAGGAGTGCCAGCGCGGCAACCTCATCACATACCGCAAGCACCTGCCCCGATACGGGCAGATCCTGGGTCCCCGCTACGGCAACGCCCCGCCCCACGACTTCAACGCCATCCTCTTCGACCGGGCCGGCCTGGAGCTGCTGGAGTCCGGAGGCTTCTGGCTGAGCGAGACGCCCGAGAGGCGCTCCCGAAGCTGGGAAACCAGGGTCGCCCGCTCCGCGAACTGGGCGCTCTTCGACACCGAGGCGGGCCTCGTCCTTCACCTGAACACCCACCTCGACCACAAGAGCGGCCTCGCCCGCAGGTACGGAAGCGCCCTCATCGTCGCGGAGGCGGAGAAGCTCATCCATAAGCTCGGGCCGGGAACCCCGGCCATTCTTACCGGGGACTTCAACTGCCGCCCCGGCACGCCAACCCACGACATCTTCGCGAGGGCGGGCTACGCCGACACCTTCCTAGCAGCCGGAAACAGGGACGAGAAAGGGGTAAACACCTTCCACGCGTTCAGGGGAAATGCCTACCGCGACACCAACCCCGAGCGCGGCCCGAGGCGCATAGACTGGATCCTCCTGAAAGACCCCTCCAACCGCCTACGGATCGTCTCCCACGACATCCTCCGCGACGGCGCAGACGCCCCCCCGTACCCGAGCGACCACCACCCCGTCCTGGCGCGGTTCGTCCCCACCGACCAACGCCAGCAACCCGCACCCACGCCGCCCCAAGCGTAGCCACAGGCAACAAAGAGAGGGCCCGCGAACGGGGTCCTCTCTACCAAGCCGTCAGGGCATCTGAAGGCCAGAACCTCGTGCCTGATGCCTCTAAGCAGCCCCCCTGAGGACCGGGCCGAACTCGCCGCTTGCGAGCATCCGCTCGGCCTCGCGCTGGAGCTGGCGGACCCGCTCGCGGGAGATGCCGAGTTCGTCGCTGAGCTCGGCCAGCGTCGCGGTGTCGCGGTCGCCGAGACCGTAGCGCCGGATCAGGACGTGCTGGTGCCTATCGGGGAGCCGCTCGACGGCCTCCTTGAGCGAACCGAGCTCTATGTCCCCTATCACGACGCCCGCGACCTCGGCGGCCCGCTCGTCCTCGATGAGCTCGCCCAACTCCGAACCGTCGCCGTCGGAGGAGAGCGGCTGGTTGAGGCTCGTGGCGTCGGGCATGGCGCTCTTGACGTCGAGCACCTCGTCGACGGTCCACTCGAGCTTCCTGGCGACCTCCTCGTCGGTCGGCTCGCGGGTGAGCTGGGCGGAGAGCTCGTTGTAGGCGCGGGCCATCTTCCGGATCTTGTCGCCCATGTGGACGGGGACGCGGATGGTGCGGCCCTTGTCCGCCACGGCGCGCTGGACGGCCTGCCTTATCCACCACGTAGCGTACGTCGAGAACCTCCACCCGCGGTCGGGGTCGAACTTCTCGACCGCCCGCATGAGGCCGACGTTGCCCTCCTGGATCAGGTCCTCGAAAGGCAGGCCCATCCCCCTGTACCTCTTGGCGACGCTCACCACCAGCCTCAGGTTCTTCTCCACGAGCCTCTTTCGCGCCCGGTCGTCCCCGGCCTCGGCAGCCTTGGAGAGGCTGATCTCCTCTTTGTGCGTGAGAAGGTTGCCCTTGTCGATGCGCGCGAAGTAGCCCGGTATGAGATCCGGGGTCTCCGATGTCCGCTCCGTCTTGCGCCCTCTGGTCTCTGTTAGTGCCATTGCGTTCCTCCTCTGCCCCGTGCTATAACGCCCGTCCGTCGGCCCGCTCTGCGTCCCCCTTCCCGCCGCAGCGCGAACAACGCCACGGGGGCCGTGATTTCCAGCGCTCGGAATTCGTGTTATCCGGGGATACAGGCTGTTTTTAGAAACTTGCCAAACTGGCATTCTACACGCCCAGAATGTGTTGTCAAGAACCCACGGGACCGCAGCCGAACCCGCGCGGCGGGGGTATAGTTACGCGACGTTTGCTGGCTTGGCGAGGTTTTCGGGAGGGTTCGGTTGCGTTCGGGCTGTCTGGGGCTGGTCTTGAGGATAGGGGTAGTGTCGTTCGCCGCGGTTCTGGCCGCCGTCTGCCTGGCCCTGATCGCCTCGTTCGCCGTCTCGGCCGTGGGGCAACCTTCAGGGCTCACGAACGTAATCGGCGTGCTCATCGCCTGCGTGGCGGGGCTATGCTTCTTCCTGGTCGGGCGGGCGATCTGGCGCGAGATGAGGGAGCATGAGCCGGATGAGAGGCGCGACTGAGGCCGGCTGGGGCTGTCCGTGGTACAGAAATGCTCCTTGTAAGAAGGTTTCGAGGTTCTAGGCTTCAGGGTTTTGTAGGCCGAAGGAGCCGCTCTCGGTCCGACCTTAATGGCGATTTCGGGCTCCAAGCCGCGTACCGCACCCCCAACGCCTCGTCCCTACATGGTCGGCTTCTCCGCAAGCAACCGTCACGAGACGAAGCCGAGCGACCCTTCCTCGATGCCAACGACCCTTCCGTGGCCGCCGAGGGTGTCCCCATAGAACCTCCGCCACAGCTCCGGGGCGGCCGGGTCCAGGCTGGCGACGCTGGCTGCGCCGAGGCGGCGGGAGAGCCGCATCCCGTTCGGGCCGTAGACGTGGCCTGGGGCGCCGAAGCGGGCCTCGGGGTAGTCGCCGAGCTGGTTGGCGCTCGCCAGGTGGATGCCCGAGTCCAGGGCCCGGGCGGCGCAGGAGAGGGCGTACTGGGGTCCCCAGGGCTCGCGCCAGGCCGCGGGCGCCAGGACGAGCTCCGCGCCCCCGGCCGCCGCCTCGCGTGCCACCTCGGGGAAGCCGAGGTCCCAGCAGACGGCGAGCGCGACCCGCGGGCCACCAGCCTCGACGACGGGCAGGTCAGACCCCGCGGCGAAGGCGCGGTGTTCGGGAGTCGTCTCTACAAGGTTGCGCTTCCGGTACGTGGCGAGGACCCCTTCTGGGCCTACGAGGTTTGCGCTGTTGAAGACGCCTGCGACCGGGCCCGGTGCCCGCTCCGGGAATCCGTAGGCGACGAAGACGCCGAGTTCTCGGGCGAGATTGGCGAAAAACCGGGCGCTCACGCCGACGTCGGCGTCTTCCGCGTGCCGGTAGACAGAACCGAGGTCCGAGTACCCGCAGGTAAAGAGCTCCGGGAGTACCACGTACCGCAGCGAGGGATCCCGCCGGCGCAGCCTCCTTATGGTCAGGCCGGCGAGCCGGAGGTTACCAGCCACCTCGCCCGGCACCGGGCCGAGGTTCAGCGCCGCGATGGAAGAGGACGGGCGCGGCGCCCCGCCGTGCTCAACGACGCCAGGAAAGTCCCCCCGTATAACCTCCGCCAACGCCGCCCCCTCTCTGTGTCCGTGCCGGATCTCGCGTGCTCTATGGGTGTTCCTAGGGCATATTAACCCCGGCCCCTCTCCCCGGCATGGGCCGAAAGTCGGAGAATGCGGGGGCCGGGGACGCCTCCCGTTATCCCGTCGTCGCATGACAACCCCCGCGCCCGCGGGTAGTATTTGCCTCGACCGGAGATCCAAGGCTCGGAGTGAGACGTGTGCGGGATCGTTGGCGGATACGGCGGCGTAGAACCCGAAGCCGTGCGGCGCATGATGGGGCGCATAGCCCACAGGGGCCCCGACGACGACGGCCTCGTCCGGGTCGCAGGCAACCTTCTTGGCCACAGGCGGCTCTCCATCGTGGACGTCGAGGGGGGAAAGCAGCCGCTCGCGACGCCCGATGACGGCCTCTACCTCGTCGGCAACGGCGAAGTGTACAACCACGAGGAGATCCTGGAGACGCTCGAGGACCGGGCGATGACCACCCGATCGGACAACGAGGTCGCCCTGCGCCTCGTCGCCGAGCGCGGCCCCGAAGCCCTCTCCGAGCTTCTAGGCATGTACGCCTTCCTTATGGCGGGCGGGGACGGAGACTTTATCGCGGCCCGCGACCCCGTCGGCATAAAGCCGCTCTACTGGGCGCGCCCTGAGGCCGACGGCCCCGTCTTCTTCGCATCCGAGATGCGCGCCTTCGATGAGGACCTGCAGCCGTTCGTCGAATCCTTCCCCCCGGGCCACTACTGGACCCCCGAGGACGGGCTCGTCCGCTTCGGACGCGCCGTGCCGGCGGACGACGACCTGGAACCCATAGACGGCCCCTCGGAGCCGGGCGCCCCCATCCCCGGCGCCATACTGGACGAGGTAAGGGGCAGGCTCATCAGGACCGTGGAGCGGCAGATGATGGGCGACGTGCCGGTCGGGGTCTTCCTCTCCGGCGGCCTCGACTCCAGCCTCGTCGCCGCCATCGCCGCCCGCTGGTACGAGAAGCGCGGCCAGAAGCTCAAGACCTTCGCCGTGGGCCTCGAAGACTCGCCCGACCTGCTCGCCGCCCGTGCCGTCGCCGAGCACCTCGGCACCGAGCACCACGAGAGCGTCTACACGCAAGAAGACGCCCTGGACGTATTGCCGGAGGTCGTCCGGACCATAGAGAGCTTCGATCCCTCGCTCGTCAGGAGCGCAGTCCCGAACTTTATCCTCGCGGAGTTCACGGCCGAGGACGTAAAGGTGGTGTTGACCGGCGAGGGGGCGGACGAGATCTTCGCTGGCTACGAGTACCTGGAGGACTTCCGCACGGAGGAGGAACTGCACGCCGAGCTCGTGCGGACGATCGAGGGGCTCCACGACCTGAATTTGCAGAGGGCCGACCGCGTAACGATGGCCCACGGGCTCGAGGCGCGGGTTCCGTTCCTCGAGCTGGACATGATCTCGCTAGGCCTCTCCCTCCCCGCCGGCTGGAAGCTCGCGGGCGAGGACCAGCCGGAGAAACGCCTCCTCAGGATGGCCTTCGAGGGCTGGCTCCCTGACGATTTTCTCTGGCGCAAGAAGGCCCAGTTCGGCGACGGCTCGGGCGCCGCCTCCGTCCTGCAGGACCGCATGGAGGAATCCGTCACGGAAGAGGACTTCGAGCGCGAGCGCCACGAGGTCGAGCCGCCGCTGCGCACCCGCGAAGAGGTCGCCTACTACCGCATCTTCGCCGAAGAGCTTGGCGAGATCCGTCCCAGGCGCACGATAAGCCGCTTCGCGACGGCGTAGCCGCCCGGTTCGGACTCCAGGAGATCAAGCGCCCAGGATGGGGCTTCCGTTCGGCTTGGCGGCGGACGCG
>Ga0126309_10000420_pt1 | contig 14203 bp, 13 predicted proteins | sample Plot56_FD_92541 | JGI IMG/M metagenome (GOLD analysis project Ga0126309, IMG submission 92541) | Serpentine soil microbial communities from UC McLaughlin Reserve, CA, USA - Plot56 | ecosystem: Environmental > Terrestrial > Soil > Grasslands | place: USA: UC McLaughlin Reserve, Lake County...
CTGCCGGTCACCTGCGCGATCATGCCACGTCGCACCGGAGTGCTCAAGTCCGTTGACGTGGTGTATCTTGGGCGATCCTTCGTTGCGGCTGGGTCAGGCCGTGATGGCTTGCAGGGTCTGTTCGGCGGCCACCCCCCGGCCGTGGTCGGCGATTACGGCGATACCCTGCCAGGATGAGACGCCGCCTCCACGACGCCAGGATACACGGCGGTCGCGACGGGCCGAGCGCCGGCCCGGCTGGCGCTTTTCACTCGCGTGCGCGGAAGGGTTGTTCCCGGAACTTCGGGCGTTTAGAGTTCTCGGAAGTTCGGTCGCGGGGCCTATAGGAAGCTCGTGGGCGCGGAGAAGGGCCGAGACCCCGCAGGACCCCGGCCCTTACGCGGCGGGCGGAGGGCAGGATAGAGCAGCCGCTCGTGGATGGGAAGTGGTCTTTTACCCCAGCCGACCTAAGACCTCCGCCCGCGCCCCACCATACCACAAAAGACACAAACGTTGCTAAGCATGGCGAAGGGTCGAGCGAACTTTGGGCGCAGGGCTTTCTCAGAAGTTCGTCGCTTTACCGCACTCTTGGGGGCTGCTCTGTCTGTCGTCCCGCGGCTCGGAACACAGCGAAGCCCACCACTATCCAAGGAACCGCCACGAGCCAACCTCCGAAGTGGGGGTACGATCCGATGAATATGGCGATGATGAGAAGTCCTAGGAAGGGGGTTCCGGCTATGAGCATCGCCCCGCCCCACCACGGCAACAACCCCACGCTTAAGGTGGCGGCTGCGAGGACTATGATGCCTGCAGTTGCTACCGCCACACCGACGAGAAACAGGGCGGCTCCTACCCCGTCTATGCCAATAATATAGCCTCCTACGGTGAGCGCCATGCCGACGAAGGCAGTGGAAAAACCTATCGCCCCCCTTAATTCGTAGCGCTGCCGTTCCCTTTGCAGGAGGTGCAAAGCAACTATGACTACCAGCATGCTCAGCAGGAACAGGATGAAGAGCACTCGGAGAGTACCCCCATACAGGGTTTCCTCACGCAAGCCTACCATGTTTGCATACAAGGCGAAAACAACGCCGCCCGCTATCGGCGCCAGTCCACCCAACCTGACGAGATTCGACGACGAAATAGCCGCCTCCTTGTTTACACGTTTCCATACAAGATCATGATGCCACCAAGCTAAGCCTTACGCCACGTGTCTGTAAACCATATTCACCCGGTTGCGTGGAAGGAAGGTTCCGCGAACTTCGGGCGTAAGTGGTTCTCGAAAGTTCGACGAATAGCTGAGCGTCCAGGGTGCGCCTGGCTTGGTCGTCCACTGCCATCGACGGTGGTGATCCATAGGCCAGCGGGCAAGGAGGTGATTGGGGATGAACCTGGACGAGAGCGCCGTAGGCGGTCTGCTGCGCATGGAGGAGGTGGTCCCCGCCATGGAGCGTGCCCTTGCCGACTTTTCGAGCGGCACGGTGGTGCAGCCAGTGCGGACGATGCTCCTCCTCGCGGGCCTCACGTGGCTAGAGCGCGACCTCCATCCTCATTGCTTCGTCCGCCTCGATCAACGCCCGGAACAGCGGACCTCCCGTTGTCCCAGTTTGAGCGGACCCAACCGAAGGCGGTAGACATTCTCCTGACTCGGCGATATTGTGGCGGACGGTGTCCTAAGAGGTGAGGATGGAAAGAATGCGCGCCCGAATCTTCTTGGTAGTGAGCCCGCGGACGCCCAGGGTGGTCCGCCGCCGGATCACGTCCTCGACGGTCATGGCCCACTCCTCCTCTGCGGCGTGGTAAACCTGCGCCCAGATGTCGGGGCCCTGCGGGTGCACCCTCTCCAGGGCGTCCGGAGTCCGTACGGCGTAGCCAAGCAGGTGCTGGGCTTCGCCGCCGTAAAGCTCGACCAGGTGCTCTGCTGTTCCGGCGTCCAGCCGGGTGCGGAGGATCCGCACGTCGGGCGGCTCGGCGCCGGGAAGGGGCTCCGAGCTTGACCGCAACCTTCTAGGCCGCAGCTGGGCCGGAAGCCTACGGAGGGCGTCGAGCGCGATCATGCGATGGGTCGTCAGCTTGCCGCCGCCCACGGAGATCATGCCACCCGAGCCGACCCGGACGACGTGCTCACGCGACGCCTCGAAGGTCTCCCCGTCCCCGCGCGGTAGGACACGCAGCCCGGCGAAGGAGCACAACACTCGGTCGGGCCGGACCATCTCTTCGGGCAAGAAGCGGGAGGCAGTGGCCAACAGGTAGGCTTCTTCGACGGAGGTCGGGGCTACGCAACCGGGGTTGCCCTCGTACGCGGTGTCGGTGGTGCCGAGCAGGAGCGTACCGTGCCAGGGCACCGCGTAGACGTGCCCCCCACCGGGCAGGGCGAGCGTAAATGCGGCCCGCCAATCCCCGTCGAGTCGCAGCACCAGATGCACGCCCTTGCTGAGCCGTACCATCGGTTCCCTTCTCGGGTCTTCCAACAGCCGGAGACGGTCGAGCCAGGGGCCGGTTGCGTTCACCACCACCCGGCAACGGACGGTGAGTGGCCCTTCCCCGTCTCGCCCTACCAGCACGGCACCGGTGATCTCTCCACGCGTATGCTCCAAGTGGACTACTTGCGAGTGATTCACAGCCACAGCTCCCGCACGAACCGCCGTCCTCACGGTGGCGAGCGTCAGCCGGGCGTCGTCGGTGACTGCCTCCTCCAGCAGAACGCGGGAACCGTTAGCCCGCAGCGGTGGGATTAAGGCTCGGGTTTCTTCGGGGGAAACGAATCGTGGTAAAGGAGCCCGGAACCCGCCGAGCCCCCAGTACACCAGCGGGCCGGCAGCGATCGTCGAGAATCTCGCGTAGCCACGCTCCTCGGCCGTCGCCAAAAGAAGCGGTAGGCGGCGCACCAGGTGCGGCGCGACCCGGTCGGTGAGGACGCGCCGCTCCTGCCTGCACCTGCGCACGGTACGTATACTCCCGGTTCGCAGGTAGCGCAGGCCGCCGTGGATGAGCTTTCCGGAGGCACACGAGGTTGCGCCTCCGAAGTCTCCGGCGTCTACCAAAGCGACTCGCAGACCGGCGCGGGCGGCGTCTAGAGCTATGCGTGCGCCGACGATGCCGCCCCCAGCCACGAGCACATCGAACGTTCCGGTGATCAACCGCTCCAGGGACTCTTCCCGCAACGCGCCCCCCCGGGCCCTCACGCGTGCTCCTCGGGATCACGGCCGTCTGCGGTGATCTCTTCGATGGCACGTACCAGGCGATCTAGGGCTTCTTCCGAGAGCTCCGGATAGACCGGAAGAAATACGAGACGGGCCATCATTCGGTTCGCGCGCTCCGGTTCGCACGACGAGAGATCCGCCGGCGCAGGAACCGGCGCGATACTGCTCGTTACCCGGCTTGCGTCGAATCCCCTCTCGCGGAGGGCAGCGACGAGCCCCTCGGCGTCAGAAGCCTCGACGGGAAAGAGCCAGTGCGTGCGAGAGTCAGCGAGCTGACCGGGGTGACGTACGGTTGAAGGCAGGCGCCGTACCATGCGCTCACCGATGGCGGCACGGCGAGCCAGCCTGGAGGCGTCGAAGGCCCGCAGGCGCCGCGCAAGCAGCGCCAGCAGCGGCGCCGAGGGTTGGCGTCGGATCTTCTTGAATAGACCCCCATCTGCCGTACCCGACGCAGGAAACGTCCGGACGGCGCCGTTCAGCAGCTCGTCGAGGTCCCAACCGCATAGATCGCACAAGCCAACGAGAATCCCGTACGCGAGCGGGCGCCCGAATAGCACGAGGCAAAGAGCCTTGAGCAGCCTCGCGGCGTAGTGGAGTCGACGCTGAACGGGCCAGCGGTCCTGCGCGTGGCGCATCTTCCGGAGAAGTCCGGCATCGCGCACGCGCAGGACCGCGCCGCCCACCGCCGAAGCGGTCTTGATGGGGCCGAAGCTGAACATTGAGACGTCGGCTGCCGTATCGCCCGGGTCTTGCGTTCCCCCGAATGCTTGGGCACAGTCCTCAACGAGCAGCAGACCGTGCCTCCGCGCGAACGCGGCGACGGGTCCGAGGTCGAAGCGGCCGCCGAAGAGGTGCGCCACGAGCACCGCGCGGGTGCGCGGGGAGAGCGCCGACTCCAGAAGCTCGACGTGTGGCCCGAGGGTAGCACCGTCGAGGTCGACGGGGATTGCCCGCAGCCCGTGCTCCTCGATAATGCGGACCATGTCCGGGTGGGTGACGGCGGAGACCAGCACCTCGTCCCCGGGGGGCTCTGCCAGCGCCCCGAGCAAGAGGTCGAACCCCGAACGCACGGAGAGACAGACCAGCGCGTTCTCGCCCGGCGGGAAGACACGAGCCACCTTTGCGGCAAGCCTCCGGCGTCGAGAGGCCCAGATGCACGCCGAGAGTCCGAAGACTAGATCTCGAATGGAGACGTCGAGCCGATGGCGCGGGTAGACTGCAAGGTCGGGAACACTCTGGGCGAAACCGCTTTCTACGTGCGCGACCGGCGCGGCTCCCGAAGCTGAGAAGCAGGGCTTCTCAGCAGGGACAATGATCGGAGAACTCCGGTAGCGTTCTGAGATGTAGGTGCCGGTTACCCTGGCCGCCAGTCGGCCCCACTGGATGAGGTCAGTACGCTTCATATGTCCCTCTTTCAGCTCTACTTGCACCATAACGGCGCGGTCCGGGGGCGGTAGCCGTGCCTGTCGTTGTCAACAGCTGCTCGTACTTGACTGGGTTTCTGGCAACGCCGGGGAACCCATCCTCATCGGCGACGCTCCGCTCCACAGATGGCTCTCCAAGTGCGTAGGGGAGATACCGGCAAAACGCCTTTCAGAGGCCACTCTGCAAGCCTCACACCCGCTCGGGCGGCACGTTGCCGGCCTCGACGATGGCACGTCGCGCGTTGACAGAGGCCAGCAGGACGAAGCCCACGACGAAGAAGGCGACGAGCGAAAGGATCGCCGCTCGGTAACTGCCGGTGATCTCGTTGACCGTCGCGAAAGTCACCGCGCCGAGCCAGCTGGTCCCCCGCTCGCTGATCTCGTAGAGGCCGAAGTACTCGGCCTCTTGGCCGCGCGGGATCATCTGCGAGTACAGCGAGCGCGACAGGGCTTGGCTGCCGCCGAGCACGAAGCCGATGAGCGCGGCCAACGCGAAGAATTGGTTGGTCGCGCCCTCCTCGAGGAAGTAGGCGACTGCCACGACGAGCGTCCAGAGCACGAGGCTGCCCAGCACCACCCGCTTCGCGCCAAGCGCCGAGGCGAGGCGACCGAGGACCAGCGCGCCCCCAAACGCGACGAATTGAGCCATGAGGATCGCCACGATTATCGTGCCCTGCTCGAAATCGAGCTCCCTATCAGCGTACGCGGCGGTGAGGAGGATGACCGACTGGATGCCGTCGTTGTAGAAGAGGTAGGCGGCGAGGAACAGCAGCGTCCTCGGGTAGGCGCGCGCCCCGCGCAGCGTGTGCCGGAGCTGGCTAAACCCGGCCGACAACACCCCGGTGCCGAGAACGTGCGCGGCCCCCCGGCGGTCGCGCAGCCTGCGCATCGGTATGAGCGTGAACAGCGCCCACCACAGACCGGCCGACAGCAGGCTGATCCGCGCCGCGTGACCCGCCGAGAGCCCGAGAGACTCGTGTGCGGTGAACAGCCCCAGGTTCGCGAGCAGAAGCAACCCGCCGCCGAGGTAGCCCAAAGCCCAGCCCTGCGCCGAGACCTTGTCGCGCTCGTCCGGCGCGCTGATCTCCGGCAAGAACGCGTTGTAGACGACAATTGAGGCGCCGAACGCCACGTTGGCGACGAGGTAGAGCACCCAGCCTAGGAGGAAACGTCCGTCGGCGACGAAGTACATGAGTATCGTCGCGACCGCGCCGATGTAGGCGAACAGCGCAAGCATCTGCGTTTTGCGCCGCGACCTATCGGCCACCGCGCCGGTTATGGGCAACACGACGACCTGCGCGAGGATCGACAGACTGAGGACGAAAGGAAACCAAGAGTCGTGGCTGAGGGTGAGGCCCAGAAACTCCAGTGGCACGTTATCGGCCGCGTCACACGCCGCATCATCTAGCCTCCGTTGGGCGCAGGCGGCCTGCTTGGCCATAGCGTTGAGGGTGGGACCGAGGAAGACCGCCGCGACGGTGGTCGCGTAGGCCGAGTTTGCCCAATCGTAGAACATCCACCCACGCTGCTCGCGACGGCGGTGTTCCCCCGAAAGGCCTGCGTTGTTCGTAGTATCCACGGCTCTTCTACAACGCAGCTCGGCTACGCCGAGCCATCAAGATAGCGTGCCATAACGAGGGCACGTTGGACCTTTGTCGCGGCAGGATCGCCGTTATGGCCACCTCCTCGATGGCCTCTATCACAACCGCGAGCGCGGCGAGGTGGAACGCCCAAGCGGGGCCCCCCGCGAGGAGGACGAGCCCGCCGGTCCCCATGAGAACCCCAGCCAGCTTCGCCATCCACGTGTGGTAGCTGGGAAACCGCCCAAACTTCAACGAAGCGAACAGGGCGGGAACCGCGTAGCACGCGACCACCGCGCCCACGAATCCGGCCTCGCGGCGCACTAGATCGGGCCAGAGCCACCAGATCTCCAGAGGCACGCTCAGGCAGAGCGCGATGTCCGCCCAGCTGTCGAGCGTGGCACCGAAGTTCGATCCCCCGGCGAGCCGGCGCGCGAGCCAGCCGTCCAAGGCGTCGGAGAGGAGGGCAATCACGAGGCACGAGAGGAACGACGTCGCCCTTACGTGCCATGCGAGGGCGAGCAGTACCGGCGTAAGAGCCAACCGGCCCCCACTGAGCAGGTTCGGTGCGGTGAGCAGCGGCGCCGCTTCGTCGCCTTCGTAACGTGTGGAGGCCGCCACCAAAAGACTAAGACGCCCCACATCCTCTCTCCCTTTTAGTTTACGTTGTAAGTTTACATGTTTGTGCTTTTTGTTGTCAAGAGCTGTCAGGGGGTTCTTGTAGCGTAAGGACAACGAACGCTCCGTTGCCACGGCGGACGCCTCCCCGAAGTCCGGTATCAGGTGGCTGTGGGTGTCGAGCTTGATGGAGACGCTCGAGCGCCCAGCTCCTCCGAGACGACCTTCGGGTGCGCGCCCTTGATGAGGAGCAGGGTGCCGCAGGTGTGCCTGAGGTCGTGGAACCGCACGCCTCGCGCCCCTGGCCCGCCGCAGCCGGTATTCACCGGAGTGCGTGGAGAGCGCATTCCCGGAACTTCGGGCGTAGGGGGTTCTCGGAGGTCCAAGCGGTTATGCTCACTATAGCGGTAGTCAATGAAGTTGACCCACCCCCACGATGCTCGCCCCGAAGCATAGTTCCGGGAGGGTACGGGACACCTGGCACGCTTCTCCATGACGCAGGAATATGCAGGGGTCCAATATCATTGCATAACGCTCTAGGGGCGGGCGCCAGGGAGGTGCTCCCGAAGTCCATCGGTCTCGGGGAGCTCCTCGCCACGGTGAGGAGGCTCGGGCGCGAGAAGGAGGGGGGATGTGCAGTACGGGTGCAGTAAACGAGGCCCGGCCGGGAAGCCGCGCCTCGCGTTTTACCTGCGAATTGAGGGGGTAAACGACGGGGCTCGAACCCGCGACCTCGGAGCCACAATCCGCCGACATCCGTTCCATTCCTGAGTGTTGCTGTACGTCCCAGGATCAGCTTAATAAGCCGATTGTCTTGCTGATGTTTGCTCGACGTTTCTGCACGTTGCGTGCTGGGTGGTGTCAGCAGTGGTGTCAAAGCCTGCAGCATCCGGCCGCTTCACCGCTGTCCGCTTTCTCCGGCCCTCTTCTCCGACTCCTCGCGCTCCAGTTGGTCCGCCAAGAGGCGGGCGTTCTAGTCTTGGGAAAATTATTGCCGAACTTCACAGAACCCGCTCCCTCAGCCCGAAGTTCCGGGAACTTCCTTCTAGGTGGTTGGGTGAATAGTGCCCGGCGAGCAAGAGAAAGGCCGGGAGGCCATGGAGCTATTCCCACGCCCATGCATGCCGATGGAGCGTGGCGGGTACGGTGCAGCCGAGGGCGTGCCCGTAGGAAAGGAGTGGCGCTGACAATGGACACCACGGACATCATCAGGCGCATCGAGAAGGAGCTGGGTATATCCGAGACGTACCAGGTAACGACCTTCCAGGGTATCAGGGAGGACGCGGACGGTAGCTGGCAGGAGATCGCGCTCGATTTGCTCGACGCCGGGAACGACGCAGGGGACAGCCGCTACGTCGCCGTCCTCGGGTTCGAGGATAGCGAACGGATCATCGAAGGTCGCACCGCGCCGACGGTGGATGAAGCCCTGTCAGACGTGGGCGCGCAACTCGGGTAGCCTGATCACCCTCTGGCGGGAAAGGTCGGAGCCCCACGAGTCCGAAACGCTCGTGTGGCTCCGACCGAGGCTACGCTGGGTGTGGACTTCGGTGAACGATCCAAGCCCGAAGTTCCGGGTATGCCCTTCCGCGCTCGGGTGAGCACAAGGCAGAAAGAAGGGCGAGGCCGCGTTCCTAGGCTGCGCCGTTGGCCGTGGTTAGATGCTTGCCGGCGAACGCCCCCGCGTAGGCGCCCACCATGGCGAAGGCCAGGGCCAGCAGCGACGCGAGGTCGAACCGGTCGAACGCGAGGCCCGAGAGCGGTATCCACGAGCCGACCGCCCACACCCACGCCCGCGCCGGGTGGAGGGCGCCCACGAGCCCCGAGGCGACGAGCACCATGGCGGCGGACACCCCCGTGTCGTCCCAGCCGGGGCCGGAGTCCACCAGGGCGATGAGCACGCCGAGCATGAGGGCCAGGAGGACCAGGAACACGAAATTCGTCCGGCGCACGACCTTCTCCTTCTCGCTTCCTCGTGCCGAAGGTCACTTGACAGGCACCGCGACGCCCGGCGCAATGGCGAGACGATCTTCTTAAACCGATTGTTGCCCGACTTTTGCCGAAGCGAGCGGAGGAAGCCCGGGCTTCGGGGAACGCCCCTTTGACGCACTCGCGTGGATCGCGGCTACGAACTCGCCGGCTGGCACGCCACGCCCAGCACGCCGCGGTTTGGCTCGTCGTCTCAGGCGGCGAAGAACCCAGCCAGCGCCGGGGGAGGACGTCGGGGGCCACTACGTGTGCTCCTCCCTCCAGTAACCTGTGCCGCCCGTTCGGCATGGCCTCCGCGAGACGCCCGCCCTCGCCCCGCCGGAAGTGACGAGGGCGGGCGTCGTGCTGCCCCTGCCAACGTCGCCCATCACCTAGGGGTCACAGGCGAGCGTGGGCGCGAGCGCCTCGATCCCAGCCCACCACGGCTCCTTGCGCATCCGGTCGACCATCGCCCGCGTCGCCGCGGCGGCCCTCCGCCAGGATGGTTTTGGGGTCCTCGCCGTACTCGCGCTACCGCCTTTGCGGCATGCGAAGCGCAGGCATCCGTCCTCGTTGCACCGGGGGTACGAATGCTTCCATACTTTGCTCCTAGGGTCACGATCGGGAGGAAGGTATGTCCGGCACCCAGCAAGAGCAGCGGGCAGACGGATAGGGGCGGGCCACCGACTTCGACGCGGTAATAGTCGGCGCCGGGTTCGCGGGGTTGTACGCGCTGCACAAGCTGCGCAACGAGTTGGGGCTGTCGGCGCGGGTCTACGAGGCGGGGGACGGCATCGGCGGGACTTGGTACTGGAACCGCTACCCCGGCGCGCGCAGCGATACGTCCAGCTGGATCTCCTGCTACTCGTTCGACGAAGAACTCCTCCAGGAGTGGAAGTGGAGCGAACGCTACCCTCAGCAGGATGAGGTGCTGGGCTACCTGGAGCACGTGGCCGAGAGGTTCGACCTGAACCGGGACATCCAGCCTGGGACGCGCGTAACGGCGGCGACCTTCGACGAGGAGACGGGGCGGTGGGAGGTGCGCACGGACAAAGGCGACGTCGTCTCGGCGCGGTTCCTCGTCGCCGCCCTGGGCGCCCTGTCGGCGGCGAACGTGCCCGACGTCCCCGGCATGGAGAGCTTCACCGGCGAACGGTACCACACCGCCGAATGGCCCCACGAGGGCGTCGACTTCACCGGCAAGAGGGTCGGGCTCATCGGCACCGGTGCCACCGGCATCCAGGTCGCCACGGAGATCAGCGAGCAGGGGGATCACCTCACCGTCTTCCAGCGCACCCCCAACTACGCCGTCCCGCCTGGCAGAACACGTCCGGCGCCCGCGACTCCTACCGCCCTAGCCAGATCTTCGACCACAAGACCTGTGAGGACCGCAGGTTCCGGCCCGATCCTTGCACCAAGTACTTTCGCCAGGGGAACTTCTGTAGCGGCCGTGGAGCAAGTTCGGGCGTCCCGGGCCCGCTCCAGCAATGAGCGGCGAGGAGGGCCCGGCTAGTTGGCGCGGCTCGAGGCGAGCACGGTGTCGTTCGACGTGCCGGGCAGGCGCATACTCGACGGTTTGGATCTCGCGGCCGAGGCGGCGGAATGCCTCACCGTGATGGGTCCGTCCGGGTCGGGCAAGACCTCCCTTCTGAACTGTTTGTGCGGCATAACCGCGCCATCCGGCGGTTCGGTGGAGATCGACGGAACGGAGTTGACCTCGCTCAGCCCGTCCCGAAGGTCCGCCTTCAGGCTCCGTCGCCTCGGTTTGGTTTTCCAGTTCGGCGAGCTTCTGCCCGAGATGACGGCGATCGAAAACGTCGCCCTACCCCTCCGTTTGATGGGCGCTTCGCGCGAGGACGCACAAGTTCGTGCAGAGGAGTGGCTAGAACGGGTGGCCGTCAACGAGCGCGCGGAGGCGCACCCGGGCGAGCTCTCAGGCGGGGAGATCCAGAGGGTGGGCATCGCCCGAGCGCTTGCCCATCGGCCGTCGCTGGTCCTTGCGGACGAACCCACCGGCGCACTCGACGAAGACAACACGGTTCGAGTCGCGGAGTTGTTGGTCGGCGTCGCGAGGGAGCTCGGGTCGACGGTCGTGATCACCACCCACGATCCGCTGGTGGCCTCGAGGACGGACCGCGTGCTGCGGCTCCGTGACGGGCGCTTGGAGCAGAACGAGGTTACGGACAGCTCCCGCGCGATGGGCGGCTCCTGATCCTCCGCGTCGCGTTCGGGCTGGCGCGGAACCGGGCCCCGGAGCACAGGTGGCGGCGCATCGTCGTGCCGGTTTCGGCGGCGGTTTTCATGATGCTGTTGCTCGTGGCGAGCAGTCTCATGGCCATGACGCAGCGCGAGGCCCATAGGGAAACGCAACGTATGGCGGTAGTGGCAGCGAAACCGTCGCCGTCCGACCTCTTGCTGACGATAGCCAACGACGTGTGGGGAGGCGAACAGTACCCGGTGGTTTGGGTTGAGCCAGCCACCGAAGCCGAGGCGGTCCTCCCCCCGGGGGTGTCCCAGCTCCCCAAACCGGGCCAAGCCGTGATCTCGCCGGGGCTCGCCAGGCTGGCCTCACAGGATTCCAGGCTCGCGGCGCGTTACCCGGACCACCTGGTGCTCGGTTCGGGCGGCGTCCGGAGCGCTGACGAACTGTTCGCGTACGTGCGTGTGCCGGAAGGCCGGGACCTCGCCGGAGGCCAGGCGACAGTGCGCGCCCAAGGTTTCGGCTCGCATCCCGTCGGCGGGCGGGCCTTGCCGCTCACTTTGGAGCCGTCCCAGGTAACCGTCACCTCCGTATCCGCGGGCGTGGCCGGGTTTCTCGTCTTGCCAGGACTGATCGTGCTGGTCGTGGGCCTTGCCGCGGCCAGCGGCGTGCGCGACCGCCGCTTCGAGATCCTGCGCTCCATCGGTGCGCCCGCGCGGGCGTTGCTCGCGCTGGCGGTCCTCGAGACGGCGATCCTGGCCGTGCCGGGCCTCCTCGTGGCCTCGATACTCTGGAGCGCGATCGGGAGTCGGGTATTGGGCGGAGCGCCGCTGGTCGGATCGGTCGTGGTGGGGGGGACCTCGCTTTGCCTTGGTGGCTCGTCTTCGCCGAGTTCTTGGCCGGCATAGCCGCGGTCGGCCTGGTAGCGATCGCGGTCGCGGGGGTCCGTCGCCGGCGCGAACGTCCACAGCCCCGGCCGGCGCCCCAAAAATCGTCCGTGACCCTGACCCGTTTGGTCCCGCTAATGTTTGCGTTCGCGGCCTTCGTTTTGGGCGAAAGCTTGCACGGCGACCTGGCGGGGACCTTCAACCTGATCGGCATCCTGACAGCGATCGGCGGCGTCCCGCTGGCCTTGCCGGGCGCGGTACGCGAGGTCGGAACCTTCCTCGGCCGCCTGGGGCCTGTGGCGGTGTCGATCGCAGGCCGGAGCCTCCAGTGGGACCCGGTCCGCGCCACCCGGCCTTTCACGGGTGCCGCGGCCCTCGTGGTCATAGCGACTTCCGCGGTCGGGTACATCGCTCTCGCCCGGGACGTGGAAGCGGCCCCCGTGCGTGACTACGGGACCCGAACGGTCGATGTCCGCTGGGTAGACCCCCGCCCAAACGACCCCGGCCGGCTCGCAAACGCGCTGGGGACGGCTATCACCGTTCCGATACGTGTCGACGGAAACACCTTGACGGTCGGCGCCAACTGCCGACAACTCGCGCCCCGGTTCGGAGGGGCGCCGTGCGAACCGCGGTCGCCATTCAGCCTATCCGGCGACGTCGCCCGACAACTGGAAGAGAGCGTGTTCGGGTACCCTGCCGGCACGAAGGTCCGACTCGTGCCTGAGGGCGAAGTATCAGCCAGCGGCGAAGCCCTGGTGCTCGATGACGAATCCCTCCAAAGCCTGGAGGGGCGGGTGCGCACAGCAGCCATGCGCACGCTTCCCGCGCCATACGTCAGTAGCGCGTTGTCGTCCCAGATGAGCCCATCACCGCTCGTACCGTGGCTCGTAGGCGGTATCTATGCTGCGGCGATTGTGCTGACCGTCGGATGCCTCGCGTCACTCGTGGACCGTTTCTTGATGGCCCGTGAGCATCACCGTCACCTCTTGAACCTGGGCATGAGTCCTTCTCAGCTCACGATGCTCGAAGCCTCGCTCTTCGTCGTGCCCTACTGCGTGGTGGTGGGCACAAGCTTTCTCGCCGGACTGCTCATCTGCGCCAACATAGTGGGCGTCTTCTCCGACGTCCCGATGCCTTGGGGTAACATAGGGTTGCTTGCCATGATAGCGGCTATCACTGGTATTCTCGGCGCCGCGTGCGCGTCGTTGTTTGGAGCAGCAAGCGCCCGCACAAGCCGGGAGTAGTCATCCTACTTGCGTGAGCTTGCGAGAATGAAGAGTTCTGTTACATCCTAAACGCGTTCGGGTCACGGCAGCCGGACAAACACCGTCGCGACGACTACAGAGGTTAGCCCTCAACTACGGCAAAGACCTGTTCTCGGAACTTCGCCTCTAGGGACCTCTAAGTTCCCCGAGCCCCACGCGGCCCGGGAACCCTTACACTGGGGGCATGGAGACCTACGCTTACCCCCACACCATAGAGAACGGCGCAGGAGGAGAGCGCCTCACGTTCCTCCGAAGGGTGCCGGGCGCCAACGGCGAGCGCCTGGAGGTGGAGAACGTCGTCAAGCCGGGCGCCGGGCCCGTCATGCACGTCCACCACCACCAGGAGGAGGCGCTGACGGTGCAGCGGGGGCGGATCGGCTACCGACGCCCCGGGGGGCCGGCCCGGTTCGCCGGGCCGGGCGAGACGGTGGTGTTCCGGGCGGGGGAGGCCCACAAGTTCTGGAACGCGGGCGAGGAGGACCTCAGGGGCACGGGCTACATCGAGCCGGCCGACAACATCGAGTACTTCCTGGGAGCGATCTTCGAGTCGCAGAAGCGGAACGGGGGAGCGCGGCCCGACCTCTTGGACGCGGCCTTCCTTGCGAGGCGATACCGGAGCGAGTTCGGGATGGTGGAGATCCCCGCGCCGGTGCAACGTTTCGTGTTCCCCGTCCTGGTGGCGATCGGCGGGCTTCTCGGCCGCTACGGGAAGTACGCCGACGCGCCGGGGCCCGTTCGTCGCTGAGCGGTACGCCGGTGGCTCGCCTCCATACTCGCCCGAGTGCGCAAAAGGGGAGTCTCCCGAACTTCGACTAGAGGGGGTTCCAAGAAGTTCGCTCCGTCAACCGTGGGTGGGGTGCTGGGGGGCCTCCTCGTCGAGGCGCTCTCCGAGGGCCCCCGCCCGATCCCGGGCCCGCTCCCGTGCGACGCCCACTTGCCACTCCTCGACGCCCTCCTCCGCGTGGGGACCGTCCCTGAGTTCGGTGAGTTGCTTTCCGGCCTCGGTGCCGACCACGGCCCCCATCGCCGCCTCGATGGGCTCCCCGCTCCGGTCTGCGCGGGCCTTGGCCTGGCGCATCAGGACC
>Ga0126309_10000421_pt1 | contig 14198 bp, 8 predicted proteins | sample Plot56_FD_92541 | JGI IMG/M metagenome (GOLD analysis project Ga0126309, IMG submission 92541) | Serpentine soil microbial communities from UC McLaughlin Reserve, CA, USA - Plot56 | ecosystem: Environmental > Terrestrial > Soil > Grasslands | place: USA: UC McLaughlin Reserve, Lake County...
AGGACGGTGCTTATCTCCCGGCACCCACAAGAAGGCGAGCGCGGCCCCACAGAGCAACCCGGTAGCACGCGTGTCTGTCCCGTAGTAGATCCTGGACGGGTCCACGCCGGGCGTGTAGAGGAGCGCCATGGCCACCGCCGAGGCCACCGCGCCGGAGAGCGCGACCGTCAGCACGCGCCGTCGCCGCAGACGCGTCGCCCCGATAGCGAGCCCTAGCGCCAGAACGGGTGGCCAGATCAGGTAGAACTGCTCTTCGACGGCGAGCGACCACAGATGCTTCAGCAACGAAGGACGTCCGACGGCCTCGAAGTAAGATTCCTGGCCGAAGATCAGATACCAGTTGGTCACGTACCCGAAGGCAGCGAGCACGTCGCCGCGTAGCCCCGCCACCTCGCCGGGCAGGAAGACCACGGCGAAGGCCAGGGTGACCACGAGCAACACGTAGAGCGCGGGCAGAAGCCTCCTCGCGCGCCTGAGCCAGAAGGTCTTGAGGTCGATGCGCCCCCTCTGGCGCCACTCCGCGAGCAGCAATGCGGTGATCAGATACCCGCTTATAACGAAGAAGACCTCGACCCCGAGGAAGCCGCCCGGGATCCAGGCCAGGTCGGCGTGGTAGAGGAGCACGGCGATCACGGCGATCGCGCGCAGGCCGTCGAGGCCAGGGCTGTAGGGCAAACGTACTTCCGGGACGTCCGGTGTTGCAACGGCACGTCTGTTGTGTCCCTTGCTGCCCTTAGCGGCGGCGTCTATCTGCGGTTGTCGCAGCACACGTTTCGTCGCCCGCCCTCCAAGAGTAGGGAGGTGATCCTAGCACAGTCCTGAGGTGCTATGCAGGGTCTGGCGGATAGAAAAGTACTATATCTAATACTATTTGCCCGATTCTTCCCGCTCTTCGGGACGCGGCTCGTGGCTCATATCCGGGGCGCCGGTGAAGCTTTCCTGACTGCCCCTAAAGCGCTCCTCGACGTGGGAGAGGGCCTGCTCGAGAGCCTGTTCGTCGGCGGAGGGGGGGAGATCCAACCTCCCGAAGAGCGTCCCATCGAGCTCGGCTTCGGAGAGGGAGCGTACCTCTCGCTCGAGGTTGACCATCTCCGTCTCCCCGAATCCCGGTCCCAGATCGTTCACCATCAAAGCTATCAGCTTGCGTTCCTTCGTTTCGCGGTCAGCCATCTGCGCCTCCTCGAGAGCTTCCGGCGTACGAGTCTACAACGGACGGCGGGTGGTGTCGAAACGCTGCAGCGATCACAAGAGTGGTTGAGTTGGGGGATGCGGTCGCCCTCGCCAGAGGCGTATAGTGGGATCGTTACAAGAGCCGGGCTCGGAAGTGGGCTTCTGGTCCGGCCCTCGTGGAAAGGAGCGGGCGATGGAGGCACGGGAAGCCGCGACTCGGCAAGTCGGAGGCGACGACGCTATCACCACCAGGATAGGAGCCGTGGCGATGCCCTTAGGGATCGTCTTTATAGCGGTCTCAGAGATCTTCCATCCTGCCAAAGAATATCCCATGGACTTCCCGGCGGTCTTCGAGGAGTACGCCCAGAGCAACGTTTGGACCACTGTTCAGCTCGGCGAGTATTTCGGCTTCCTCCTGCTCTTGGGCGGTCTGGTAGCCCTCTACTACTCCGTCAGCGCGAGGCCGGGAGTTGGCGCGGGGCTCGCGCCCTTCGGCCTCGCCGCCGCGGTGACGACGGCGGCCTCCTTTACGGTCCTGCAAGCCGTCGATGGCGTAACCCTGAGGTATGCGGTGGACACCTGGGTAAGCGCACCTGCCTCTCGGAAGGAGGCAGCCTTCGCCGCTGCAGAGGTGGCGCGGTGGACCGAGATAGGGATGAACAGCCTCTCGTACTTCCTGGCGGGACTTACCTTGTTACTCTTCGGGCTTGCTATCGCTCTGGGTAGGGTTTACCCGCGTTGGGCGGGGTTGATGGCAGCGGTGTCCGGGGCCGCGTTCCTGTACGACGGTGCGGTAGTCGTGGCCTACGAAGGATTCGCGCCATCGATCATCAAAGTGGTGGGCCTGCTCGTGTTGTCGGCGTGGGCGTTCGTCATGGCGGCGTTGATGTGGCGCTACGGTAATCGTCGCCGCATCGCCCGTCTCGGGTCGACTCCCCCGGACCGGCGCAGCGCCCCGCCGGCACACGCTGAAGGTCTGGGTCCTCCGGCCCTCACTCTCGTCTCGCCACAGCGTCAGTTTACATGGCCAACGTCTTTCGGGCGTCGTGAGAAACGTTGCGGTCCACCGGGGCGCGGCACCAGCGACCCGTGCGACAACCTCGCCCACCTGCTCAGGCTCCACCCTCCTGTGACAATCTGGATACGAGGAAGACGGCGAACACCACCAGCTCTAGCCAGAGCACCGGGACGACCAGCACGGCGGCGAGGGCCCTTATGGTCGAGGTTTCGTGCACCCGCCGGAGACCGGTGGTGGCCAGGTAGTAGAAGTAGAGACCGATCAGGAGGTTTACGAGAGGTATCCAGGACACCGCCTTGCAAGCTCCCGTAGCGTAACTGAGGACCCGCAGGGTAGCCGAGAGACCCCCCTGGTTACGACCCGCGAAGAGGCGGAGCAGGCCGTGCTGGAGGAGCGCGAACACGAAGAAGTAGCCGATGGAAAAGATGGGCAACAAGACCAACAACCCGACAAAGAGCGCCAGCAGACCGATAAAGATTGGCCTGACCTCGGGCGACTCGGCGGAAGCGTAGTACGATGTAAGGGGGAGTAAGATAATCAGGTTGAGTAGCCATCTGAGGGTAGTGTTGATCGTCGTGCAGATCACGATGTAGAGCACGGGCGCCCGGAGCGGCCCGTCGGGCGTGGTCGAGAGCAAGTTCGAGAGAGGCCTGTCGGTTCTGAACTCCATCGATCAATGGAATACTATCGTAGAGCTAGAGGCGGGTGCGAGACGGGCGACCGGGCGGCGCATCTTCTGGCGATCTTGCTGCTAGACTCCTTCCATACAACAGGGAGCAAGGAGGACAGAGCTTTGGTGGATCATCTGGTGTTCATCGCCGTTCGGGAAGACGCTTCGCCTGAAGAGGTCGAGGATCTCGTCTCGTCTATCCGCGCCATGCGAGACGAGGTGCCGGGCACCGTGGACCTCTCGGTGGGCGAGGACTTCTCGGGGCGCTCCGGAGGGTACACCCACGCCCTCTTCGCACGCTTCGAGGACACCTCGGGACTTCGGGAGTACCTGGAGCATCCCGCGCACCTGGCCGTCGTCGAGAAGCTTGACGCTACTACGTCAGGCCGCATCGTCGTTGACTACGAATTCTAGATCGATGGACACCTCCGCCTACGAAAACATAAAGCCTCACGAACTGAAGAGCAGGCTCGACGCCGGAGAACGTCTCGTGCTACTCGACGTGCGCGAGCCTTGGGAGTTCGAGCTCGCCCGTATAGAGGGCTCGAAGCTCATCCCGATGTCCCGGCTGGAGGAGCGTTTCCCCGAGCTCGACCCCGAGGCTGAGACCGTAGTGATCTGCCACCACGGCAACCGCAGCGCATACGTCGCCCAGGCCATGGGGCGGGCCGGCTTCGAGAACGTCCTCAACCTGGAAGGCGGCCTCGAGGCCTACTCCTCTGTGGACGAAGCCGTCCCGAGGTATTGAGCTCCGGGGCGACCTATCGGGAGGACCGTAGCGGCAGAAGGAAGATCCACAAGTATCCGCGTTCTCGACCGCGGTTTTGTGCAAACTTCGCCGGTAATTCATCGTCGATACATCGCCGATTGCTAGCATCCTCCCGCCGCCATGGCGGCTGTGAGGAGATGAGCCTTCTCACTGCAGTTCGCGTCAGGCAGCCATAGATGGCATTATGCTTGCAATGGAGAGGAGAGACCCGCTGCGGCCGGGAGGGAGGTTTCCTCCTCGAGAAGGGCTGTACACATACCCCACGGAGAGAAGAAAGGGAGCGAGATACCTTTAGAGGATCGTCCCGACGCAAGGTCGTTTGGTAGCCCGCGAGACGGAGGGTTGGAGATGGAGAAGACGGGGAAGGAGCCTATCGCCATAATCGGTATCGGTTGCCGGTTCCCGAGCGCGAAGGGTCCCGAGGCATTCTGGAATCTTCTGCGCGAAGGCGTGGACGCTATCACGGAGATACCCTCCGAACGCTTCGACGTCGGAGATGTGTACGACCCCAGGCCAGGAATACCAGGCAGGCTCAATACCAAGTGGGGCGGCTTTCTGGAAGGGGTCGACGAGTTCGACCCCTACTTCTTTGGGATCTCGTCCAGAGAAGCCGCCGCCATGGACCCCCAGCAGCGGGTGTTGCTGGAGGTGGCCTGGGAGGCCATCGAGGACGCCGGGCTGGTGCCCGAGAAGCTGGACGCCGGCCGGATCGGGGTGTTCGCGGGCACGTGCAACAGCGATTACGGGAACCTGCTCGAGGACCCCGCCGACATAGACATCTACGTCGCGGGGGGGAACGCCTTGAGCGTGCTCTCCGGTCGCCTCTCCTACGCGCTCGGCCTGCAGGGGCCGAGCATGACGGTGGACACCGCATGCTCCACTTCGCTCGTCGCGGTTCACCTCGCGTGCCAGAGCCTGCGCTCCGGGGAGAGCACCGTGGCCCTCGCCGGGGGGGTGAACCTGATCTTCGGCCCCGAGCCTTACATAGCCTTCTCCCTGGCGCAGATGCTCGCGCCCGACGGGCGCTGCAAGTTCGGCGACTCCCGCGCCGACGGCTTCGTGCGCAGCGAGGGCGCCGGGATGGTGGTGCTCAAGCGGCTGTCCTCGGCCCTCGCCGACGGGGATCCCATCTACGCCGTTATACGGGGCAGTGCGGTAAACAACGACGGCGATAGCGGCGGCCTGCTGATGACGCCGAGCCGCCCCGGCCAGGAGGCCGTCTTCGAGGAAGCCTACCGGAGCGCCGGCGTCTCGCCTGGTGAGGTCCAGTATGTGGAGGTCCACGGCACGGGCACGTCGGTGGGCGACCCCGTCGAGATGCAAGCCCTTGGGGCGGTGATCGGGGACGGGCGGTCCGATGACGATCCCTGCCTCGTCGGCTCCGTGAAGACGAACATCGGGCACACCGAAGGGGCGGCCGGGGTGGCAGGCCTGATCAAAGCCGTCCTCGCCCTCCGACATAAGACCATACCGCCCAGCCTGCACCTGCGGGAGCCCAACCCCAATATCCCCTGGCAGGACCTCCCCCTTACGGTGCAGCGGGAACTCGGCCCCTGGCCGGCCTCCCCAGGACCCGCCCGCGCCGGGGTGAGCTCCTTCGGTATCTCTGGCACCAACGCCCACGTCGTTCTGGAAGAGGCCCCCGCGGCCCCGCCGGCGGAATCGGTAGGTACCGCCACAGCTCACCTTCTGCCCCTGTCCGCGCACAGTCCCGAGGGTCTCGAGGACACGGCGCGCGCCTACATCGGATTCCTGCGTACCGGGGAAGATGCCTCCTTGCAGGACATCTGCTACACCGCCGGCGCCAGGAGAACCCACCACGCCCACCGGCTGTCCCTGGTGGGCAGCTCGCGTGAGCAGCTCGCGGAGCATCTGGAGGCCTTCCTCGAAGGCGAGGCGCGCCCTGGCATGTCGTCCGGCCGCAAGCTCGGCGACGTGCGGCGCAAGCTCGTCTTTGTATTCTCGGGGCAGGGATCTCAGTGGGTCGGCATGGGGAGGGAGCTCCTGGAGCAGGAACCCGCGTTCCGAGAGGCGATGGAACGTTGCGACCGGGCGATCCAGAAGTACACCGGCTGGTCCGTGCTGGAGGAGCTGGCCGCCGACGAAGCAAGTTCCCGATTGACGGAAGTGGATGTCGTCCAGCCCGCGATCTTTGCGGTGCAGGTGTCCCTGGCCGCCCTGTGGCGCTCGTGGGGAGTGGAGCCCGACGCGGTGGTAGGCCAGAGCCTCGGCGAAGTGGCGGCGGCCCACGTGGTAGAAGCCCTGACGCTGGAAGACGCCGCCCGTGTGATCTGCCGCCGCAGCCGCCTGGTGAAGAAGACCAGCGGGCAGGGCGGCATGGCGGTCGTGCAGCTCTCGCTCCAGGAGGCGGAGCGGGCCATATCCGGCCGGGAGGGTCGGGTCTCGGTCGCGGTCAACAGCAGCCCCTACTCCACTGTGCTCTCGGGGGAGGTGGCGGCGCTCGAAGAAGTCCTGGCCGAACTCGAGCGCCAGGACGTCTTGTTTCGAAGGATCCGGGTGGATTACGCCTCTCATAGCCCGCAGGTGGACCCTTTGCGTCCCGAACTGCTAGAGGCCCTGGAAGGAATAAGCCCCGGGTCCTCGTCTGTGCCCCTCTACTCGACGGTTACGGGGAAGATCGCGGACGGCCCGGCGCTCGACGCCGCTTACTGGGTGCGGAACTTGAGGCAGCCGGTGCTCCTCTCGAGCACCGTGGAGCGGTTGCTCGAAGACGGCCACGACGTCTTCTTGGAGGTCAGCCCCCACCCGGTCCTCCTGGGCTCGATCGAGCAATGCCTGCGCCACCACGGCCGTGAGGGGGCCACCTTGCCCTCCCTGCGGGAGAACGAGGGGCGGGCGGCGCCCCTGGGCTCGTTCGGGGCGTTCTACACCCTGGGGTACCCCGTGGACTGGGACAGACTCTACCGCTCCAGAAGCCGGTGCGTCAGGCTGCCTTCCTACCGCTGGCAAGGCGAACGCTTCTGGTTGCATGAGAACGATTCCGAACGGCACAGAGACGGCAGGGCACGCTTGGGCGGCAGAAGACGCCTCCTGGGTCTGCACCTACGGTCCGCCGCCGATCCAGGGACGCACCACTGGGAGACGGGCCTGGGCGTAGAGACGTTCGGCTACCTAGGCGACCACCGCGTCCAGGGGCTCGCCGTGCTGCCGGCCGCCGCCTATGCCGGGATGGCCCTCTCGGCGGCGGAGGAAGCCCTGGGACCAGGGGATCACACGCTGGAAGAGATGAGCTTCGAGAGGGCGCTCTTCCTTCCCGAGCAGGGGGTCAGGGACGTGCAGCTCGTCCTCTCCGCGCAGAGCGTCGGAGAGACCTCCTTCCGTTTCTTCAGCCTGGAGGAGGGCGCCACGCAGTCCGACCTGTCGTGGACGCCGCACGCGGCGGGTAGGATCCACCACCACTTTCCTGACCCTCAGGCAGATGGGCAGGCCGGCCCGGTGGCGCACCACGAATCACCTGAGGAGCTCATGGCGCGGTGCCAGGAGATCATCTCGGGCGGCGATCTGTACGAGGGGCTGCGAGAGCGGGGGCTCGAGTACGGGCCGAGCTTCCAGGGCGTGGAGCAGCTCTGGCGCAGGGACGGCGAAGCCCTGGGCCGGCTACGGCTCACGGAGGCGGTGGCCATGCAGAAAAGCGGGCACAAGATACACCCCGCTCTGCTCGACGCCTGCTTCCAGGTACTGGCCGCCGCCCTGCCAGAAGGGAGCGCGGAGGGGGAAGATCTCTACCTCCCCGTAGGCCTGGCCAGGCTCCACCTCAACGACCTCCCCGATGATGGTCTGTGGGCCCACGCCCTCCTGAAGTCGGACGCCGATTCTCTCGAGGGCGACGTGTTCTTGATCGACCAGAGCGGGCAGGTTCTGTTGGAGGCCTCCGGACTCCGCCTCCAGCGCCTCGAACGCGAGGCCCCGGGCGAGAACGAGGAGGACCTCGACGGCTGGTTGTACGAGGTACGCTGGGAGCCGAAGGAGCTCCTGGAACAGGACGAGATCCCTGCCCCCGCATCCCCGGACCGGCAGGCGAGCTGGCTCATCTTCGCCGACGCCGACGGGGTCGGGCAGGCGCTCCAGAAGTTCCTGCAAGAGCACGGCGCAGCCTGTGTCTCCGTCTCTCCTGGAGATGAGTACAGGCAAGAAGGACCAGGGTCCTATCGGCTCGACCCTGCCCATCCCGAACATTTCCGGCGCCTGCTCGCCGACCTCACGGAGGCTGACTCGTTGCCCCTCAGAGGCGTCGCTTACCTGTGGGGCCTTACAGCAGATCCGGCTCCTGATGTGCTCGGCGAGTCCATGGAAAGTGCACGGACGCTGGCGTGCACCGGCGCGCTGCACCTGGTGCAGGCTCTGACGGGACTGGACGTCGCGCCCCGGCTGTGGCTGGTGACGCGCGGGACCCAGCCGGTGGGGGACGGACCCTTGTCCGTAGAACAGGCGCCGCTATGGGGTTTGGGAAAGGTCATCTCCCTGGAGCACCCCGAGTTCGCCTGCACCAAGGTGGACCTGGGCCCATCCGATGGATCGGAGGATGTCCCCTCGCTCTTCCGGGAGCTCTGGGCAGAAGACGAGGAAGACCAGATCGCGCTGCGCGGCGGTAGGCGTTACGTTCCCAGGGTGGTCCGCCTCTCGCCCGAAGCCGTCGACCAGAGACGGACGAGAATGTCCCCGGACGAGCCGTTCCGGTTGGAGGTGTCGAAGCCGGGCATTCTGGACGAGATGACGTTGCGGGAGACCGTCCGTGAGGAGCCGGGCCCCGAGGAGGTAGAGATCCGGGTTCGTGCCGTCGGCCTGAATTTCAGGGACATCCTTATTGCGATGGACCTCATCCCTCCGCTTTATCAAGACTCACTGGACGTCGGGTTCGAGTGTGTGGGGGAGATCGTGGCGGTCGGGGAAGGCGTCGAGAGCCTTCAGGTAGGGGACAGCGTGATCGCCTTCGCCCCGGGATGCCTGGGTTCTTTCGTTACGACCGACTCCTCCTTCGTGATGCCCAAGCCCGCCCGCTTGAGCGTCGAAGAGGCCGCGACGCTGCCGATCGCCTTTTTCACCGCGCACTACGCCCTGAACCGCCTGGCCAGGCTCGAGGAGGGCGAGCGCGTGCTGATCCACGCGGCCGCAGGAGGGGTCGGGCAGGCCGCGGTACGGATCGCCCGGCGGGCGGGCGCCGAGATCTTCGCCACGGCGGGTAGCCCCGCGAAACGGGAATTCTTGGAGTCTCTCGGAATCCGCCACGTTATGGACTCCAGGTCCGTCCACTTCGCGGACGAGGTGATGGAGCGGACGGGCGGCGAGGGCGTAGATGTAGTGTTGAACTCCCTGGCCGGGGAGTTCATCCCCAAGAGCCTCTCGACGCTTCGGTCCGGAGGACGCTTCCTGGAGATCGGCAAGGTCGACTTCTTGCAGCACACGCGTCTGGACCTCTGGCTGCTCAGGAACAACATCTCGTTTTTCGCCATAGACCTCTCCGAGCACCTGCTGAAGCGGCCGGATCTCGGCAAGGTAGTCCTGCGCGAGGCCCTACAGTTCTTCGAGGAAGGCTCACTCGAACCCCTGCCCTTCGAAACTTTCCCTATATCTCGGGCCGTGGATGCCTTCCGCCACATGGCCCAGGCTAAGCACATCGGCAAGGTCGTGGTGTCGCTGGAAGAGGATGAGGTGCCGGTAGTCCCTTCCGCGAAGCGCCCTGCCATCAGCCCGGATGGCACGTACCTCGTCACCGGCGGCGCCGGCGGCCTCGGCCTCTCCACGGCCGAGTGGCTGGTCGAACAGGGGGCGCGGCACCTGCTCCTGACAGGCCGGAGCGGCGCCGAATCGGAGGCTGCCAGGCAAGCCGTAGCAAGGATGAGGGACGTTGGGGCAGACGTGGTGGTCGCGAAGGCGGACGTCTCCGATGAACGTCGGGTGGCCGGCGTGATCGAGGAGATGCGATCCTCCATGCCGCCTTTGCGCGGCGTGTTCCACGCCGCGGGGGTCCTGGACGACGGGGTCCTCATGCAGCTCGATGCGGAACGCTTCGCGAGGGTCATGGCGCCCAAAGTGGGCGGGGCATGGAACCTGCACCGGTTGACGGTGGAAGAAGATCTGGACTTTTTCGTGCTCTTCTCCTCGGCGGCCTCGGTGCTCGGCTCCCCGGGGCAGGGTAACTACGTGGCGGCGAACGCGTTCCTGGACGCGCTGGCCCACCACCGGCGGTCCCTCGGGATGCCCGCGCTGGCGATCAACTGGGGCGCGTGGACCGAGGTCGGCCTGGCGACGCGATCCGACAGGGTCGAGCACCTGACGCGGCAGGGCATCATGCCTTTCACCCCGGAGCAGGGGGTGCGTCTCATGGAGCGCATGCTCGAGCTAGACCTCATCCAGTGCATGGGCGTCGCCATGGACTGGGGCAAGATACTCGGCTCCTTCACGCCCCCGATGCTCCTCAGGCTCTCGGAAGAGGTGCTGGCCGGGGACGGCCCGACGAAGAAGGAGAGCGCCGTACGCAAGGATATTCTGGCCGCCGAGCCAGAGGAACGTCGGCCTTTGCTAGAGCAGTTCCTCGTCGAGCAGATAGCCCAGGTGCTCAAGTGCTCTCCCGATAAAGTGGACGCGCACCAGCCGCTCAACAGGTTGGGGATCGACTCCTTGATGGCCGTCGAACTGAAGAACCGGGTGGAGGCTGACCTCGAGACATCCGTGCCGGTGACGGTCTTGCTCCAGGGGCCGAGCCTCTCCCAGCTGGCGACGCAGCTCCTCGAAGGGTTGGACGCGCCGGCACCAGACACCGCCTTGGTCCCCGAAGAGGCCGATGATGGTCTCGAAGCGCAGGTGGAAGAGATGACGGATGAGGAGGTCGACGCCCTGTTGCGCGATCTGGTAGAGGAAGAGAAGGCCCAATGATGAACGACCGCCTCGCCGGTCTCTCGCCGCAAGAGAAGCGGGCCCTCCTCGTGCAAACGCTGCGCAGGAAGTCAGGAGCCCTCGACAAGCTGGTAGACCACATCGCCGTCAACGTGGAGGACCTCGAGGCCGAAGCCGTGCTCGACCCCGAGATCCAACCCACAGAAGCGTCCCCAGGGACCGCGAGTCGCCCAGAGCGTGTCTTGCTGACCGGGGCGACGGGCTTTCTCGGCTCGTTCGTACTCTCCGAGCTACTCCGGCGCACGCGGACGGACGTCTACTGCCTGGTGCGCGCCGCCAACGCCGAAGAGGGCGGCAATAAGCTCCGGAAGGCGCTCGAGGCTTACGCGTTGTGGGATGAAGAGCTCTCGTCCAGGATCTTCCCTGTAGTGGGGGATCTCTCCGCGCCGCTCCTCGGGCTGGGGCCCAGGCGGTTCGAGGAACTGGCTTACAAGATCGACACCGTCTACCACAGTGGCGCCTCGGTGAACTGGGTCTACCCTTACAACGCGCTCCAGCCGACCAACGTTCTGGGGACGCAGGAGGTGTTGAGGCTGGCGGCCGGGGATGGGGCGAAGCCCGTGCACTTCATCTCCACCCTCGGGGTGTTCCCTCTGGTCAACCGATCCGGTGTCGAGGTCGTCAGGGAGGACGACGACCTGAGGCACGGTGGGTCCCTCTACAACGGGTACACCCAGAGCAAGTGGGTCGCCGAGAGGCTGGTGGAGATCGCACGCGACAGAGGGCTGCCCGTGTGCGTCTATCGTCCGTCCCTTATCACGGGCGACAGCAGGACGGGGGCCTGGAACAAGGACGACTTCACGTGCAAGATGATAAGAACCTGGGTCGGCCTCGGCACCGCTCCGGAGGTAGACACCGAGACGAACATGGTCCCTGTGGACTACGTGAGCCGCGCGATCGTCCACCTGTCGCTGCGCGACGAGTCGCCCGGCAGACATTTCCACCTGGCGAACCCCCACCCCGTAAGGGCGAACGACCTGGTCACCTGGATCGAAGCGTTCGGCTTCCCGCTCGAGCGTGTCCCTTACGACAGGTGGCGGGCCGACCTGCTCGACCCCACCAAAGGCCTGCGGCACGACGCCCTGTACTCCATGGCGCCCCTGCTCTCCATGAGCGCGGCGGCCGACGGGCCGACGCTGGTCGGCCGGGTACCCGAGTTCGACTGCCGGAACACCACAGAAGCGCTCTCGGGCACCGAGATCTCGTGCCCGCCGGTAGATAGAGTGCTCATGGAGAACTACCTCGTTTATCTCGTCCACAGCGGCTTCTTGGCCTCCCCCACCGGCGGCTGAGGAGTCCCGCTTGATCGACGCGGTCGTGGAGGTTCTGCAGGCCGTACTCCTGGCCTTGGTGGCGCTCTCCCTCCTGAGCACCCTCCTCTCGCACGTCTTCACCTGGTACTATTTCGCGTCCTACGACCGCCGCTTCCCCACCAAGGGTCACGCGCCGCCCGTCTCGATCATCAAGCCCACAAGAGGGGTCGACCAGTCGGCGTTGGAGAACTACCGGACCTTCTGCAGGCAAGACTATCCGAACGACTATGAGGTCCTATTTTGCGTCGAGGATGACTCCGACCCTTCCGTCCCCGTGATCCGTAGGGTCATGCAGGAGCACCCTGACATCGAAGTCCGCCTGCTCTTCAGCGATCCGCAAGAGACCAGTTCGGTGGGAAAGCTGAAGAACATGATCGCCGGCTACGCCGCCAGCTCCTACGATGTGATCGTCTTCAGCGACTCCGACGCCTTTGTGCCGTCGAACTTCTTGCGAGAGACGGTAGCGTGCACCGAGAGCCCGAAGATAGGGCTCGGCTTTGGCGCCCCGGCGTACCAGGGCGCGGAGAACTGGGCTGCCGCCTTGATGAGCGTGTGCGCGAACTCGTTCGTTCTGCGGTTGGCGTCCATGTGCCTCTTCGGGGCGTTCGACGGGGCCGTGGGCACCGCGATGGTGGCGCGTAAAGAGGTGATCGAGCAGATAGGAGGCCTCGAGCAGTTCGGGCGCCAGGTGACCGACGACCTCCCGCTCGCCAGGGCGATATGCCATGAGGGCTTCCGTATCCACCTCTTGAAGCAGCCCGCGCAGGTCGTCAACCGCCGGTACGGCTTTAAGAGGTGGTGGGCGCACCTTCACCGGTGGATGGTGATCATCCGCCACTACTGGCCGAGGAACTTCCTCATCACGGGAGTAGTGGATCTCGCCCCCTGGTGGGCTCTCTTCTACCTCGCCCTGACACTGGCCAGTGGCCACGACGCGTATCCTGAAATCTTCCTGCTGGCGACCGTCCTGGGTGTGTCCGTGATCTCGGCCGCGGTGATCAACATGAGATTCGTCAGGGACGAGGGCTTCTGGCGCTACCTGTGGATCATCCCCATGCTCGAGTTCTTGAGGCTCCCCCTCCTGGCCTACAGCAGCGTGACCAGCGAGATCGTCTGGCGAGGAAGGAGGCTCCACATCAATCCCGATTGCACGACCACGGTCGTGGCCGAATACGCCGAGGAATGGACCGAATGAAGACTTCCCGGGCCGACAAGATTCGTCTCTTCCTGGTCGATCGGCTGTATACGAGCTTCTACGGGATGGCCGCCGACGAGTGGATCAGGATGCTCCGGAAGCACGGCTTCGCCGTGGATGCTCCTTACCTACCCCGTGCGGCGCTAATGACCCTGACCAGCGCCCTGACCTCCCTGGTGGCGGCTTACGAAAACAGGAAGTACGGTCCCAAACTCGCGGATGTGGAGGTCAGACATCCCCTGTTCATCCTGGGGCACTGGCGTAGCGGCACGACGCACTTGCACAATCTGCTCGCCCGGGACGAACAATTCGCGTACCCCAATGTGTGGCAGGTGCTCAACCCGCACACCTTTCTCTCCACCGAGCGGTACTCGGCGATCATGCAGCTGGCTGCCCCGAGGACGCGTCTCATCGACAACGTAGCCTTCGCGCCCAACGTCCCCCTCGAGGACGAGTTCGCGACAAGCGGCACCTTGTGCTCGCCATGCGTCGGATGGATCTTCCCCCGGTGGGCTGGTTACTACGACAGGTACCTCACCTTCCGAGCCGTCCCTGAAGAGGAGGTAGACCGGTGGAGAGCGTCCCTCGTGCTGCTCTGCAAGAAGCTGACCTGGAAGTTTGGTCGGCCCCTCGTCCTCAAGTCGCCGCCACACACGGGCCGCATAGCGTTGCTCCTCGAGATGTTCCCCGACGCGCGCTTCGTGCACATCCATCGCAACCCCTTCGCTGTCTTCCGGTCGGCCAGGCGATGGATTCCGGTCATGGAGCGGGCCAGTTGTCTCCAAAAGCCGCGCTCGCCGCAGGAGATCGACGCCTGGATTATCGGGCGCTACAAGGCCCTCTACAACGCCTTCTTCGAGGAGAAGGATCTCATCCCCAAAGGCCACTTCCACGAGATCCGCTTCGAGGACCTCGAGAGAGACTCGGTTGGGGAGATACGTAGACTCTACGAAGGCCTCGGCATCCCCGGCTTCGAGGCGTTCCGGCCTTCGCTCGAAGACTACGTGGGCGCCGGAGCGGGCTACCGCAAGAACGAGTACCAGGAGCTTCCCCCGTCGCTGCGCGCAGAGATCTCACAAGCCTGGAGGCGGAGCTTCGAGGAGTGGAACTACCCTTGCGATTGAGTGCTGTTCAAAGAACGGGGCGCG